>QMCE01769376.1_pt1 | contig 366774 bp, 343 predicted proteins | sample 1821851 | NCBI WGS metagenome assembly QMCE01 (sample SAMN09453174, study PRJNA476694) | Termite gut metagenome, whole genome shotgun sequencing project. | isolation source: worker | host: Odontotermes sp. | place: South Africa:Pretoria | collected 2016-01-28
TGCGGGAATATCTGCGCGGAAAAGGGTATGCCGTGACGGAAGATACGAAAACAAATGAGGCAATATTAGAGGATGCCGCTCAAAATGAGCTCGCCGCCGTGGGCGGTCGGAGCGTCGTCTTTTTGAAGAGTAGCGACGTAAGCGGGCATATCCGCAAGGAGGATATTACGGTTGATGTTGGTCAGGACAATGTCATAATGGCGGTCGCGAATAAGGGAAACGTCCCCAAGATGGGGAGTGACGATGTTCGAGACGCCGTTCAGTTCGATGTTCTCGACAGAGTTGTTGAACGCCCACTCGTCGATATCCACGGCATCCACGGATGCGGCACCGAGTTTGGCGGCGAGGATGGCGAGAACGCCGGTACCGCTACCCATATCGAGGACACGTTTACCGACGAAGCTATGCTCCAACATCTCGGCGCTCATAAGCCAGGTGGTGGCGTGGTGGCCCGTGCCGAACGACATCTTGGGCATAATGACCACTTCGCGAATATGGTCGCCTATGGGGGAGTGGAAGGGAGCGCGGATTACTAATTTATCCTCGACTTGGACGGGTTCGAACTGCGACTCCCAAACGGCGTTCCAGTTCTGAGTTTCGATCTCGATATAGCGTGTGCCGGAAATTCCGCGAGAGGCCAACAACTCGTCCACCTGCGCCTTGCAGTCGGGCAACGCTGTCGCAGGAATGTAGGCTTTCAAGGTGCCTTCGTCCTCCTGAAAGCTGTCGAACGGAAAATCGGCAAGCTCGGCAAGAAGCACCTCGCCGGCAAGCGGATCGGCCACGGGAATATTCAACTCGATATAGTTCATTTGACGCTGAGGTTGTCGATTTTCTCTTGCAGACGGTCGATCTTGGAGTGGAGGCTGGTTATCGAGTCGTGCAATTTATCGTGGCGCTTGTGCAAATCCTTTACCTTGGAGTGGATGGCAACCCCCGAACCTGCGGCAATGGAGGCTCCGAGGGCGCTCAGGATGTTGGTGTAGTTGCCCAAAACGACCTGCACGTTATCATCCGGAGCGTAGCTGTCCAACCCAGGGACGATGATGCACAAAAGAGTGTAAATCACCAGATAAAAGAACAGGAACAGGAATATGAATACGCTCAGGCGGCTGGCCATAGCCCGCGGAATCACCTCCAGCATCTTATCCAGCCAACTCCTCTTTTTTTCGGTCTCCATAAATCGCGCTATTTTTTACAAAGTTAAGAAAAAAATATTACCTTTGCGCCACGCTTGAGCGACTATTCGGTAAGGCGAATGCGCTATGAAGTGGAACCTTATAATAATTAATAAGTTATGCCTTATTTAACAGCAGAAAAAAAGAGCGAACTCTTTGGCCAGTACGGCGCGTCTAACACTGACACCGGCTCCGCAGAGAGTCAGGTGGCACTGTTCTCCTACCGTATCAACCACCTTACGGAACACCTCAAGAAAAACAAACACGACTTCGGTACGCAAAGAGCCCTGCTGCGTCTCGTGGGCAAACGACGCCAACTTCTCGAATACCTCAAAGAGAGAGACATCGAACGCTATCGTGCAATCGTCAAGGCTCTCGGTTTAAGAAAGTAGGAAAATGTTGTACAACGAAGTAAAAAAAACAATCACTCTGGCGGATGGTCGGCAGATTGAAGTGAGCACCGGAAAGCTGGCAAAACAAGCCGATGGAGCGGTGGTCGTAAAGATGGGCGACACGATGCTGCTGGGCACCGTGGTCGCGGCCAAAGACGCCAAACCCGACACTGATTTTATGCCCCTGTCGGTGGAGTACAGAGAAAAATATGCAGCAGCGGGGCGCTATCCGGGTGGATTTTTGAAGCGCGAAGCAAGGCCGGGAGATAATGAAATTCTGGTATCAAGACTGATAGACCGCGCATTGAGGCCCCTGTTTCCGGCAGACTATCACGCCGACGTATTTGTGAACGTGTATCTGATCTCGGCAGACAAGGATATTCAGCCCGACGCACTGGCGGGTCTGGCCGCTTCGGCGGCACTGGCGGTTTCGGACATACCCTTCGGCGGGCCGATCTCGGAGGTTCGTGTGGCAAGAATCGACGGACAGATGGTGATCAACCCCGGTTTCGAGCAGGTCAAAAACGCCGACCTCGAACTGATGGTGGGAGCTACCTACGACAACGTACTGATGGTCGAAGGCGAGATGAAAGAGGTCTCGGAAGAGGTGATGATAGAAGCCATCAAAGTGGCGCACGACGAGATAAAACGCCACTGCGCGATGCAGATGGAGCTCAGCAAAGAGCTGGGCAAAGATGTGAAGCGCACATACTGTCACGAAGTGAACGACGAAGAGCTGCGTCAGCAGGTGATCGCCGAAACGTATGACAAGGCTTATGCAGTGGCAACGGGAGCAAGCGCAAAGCACGAGAGAAGCGACGCATTTGCAGCCATAGAAGCAGAATTCGCAGCGAAATTCAGCGAAGAAGAGCTGGTGACGAAGTGGCCTCTCATTAAGAAGTATTTCCACGACGACGTTCAGAAGCGCGCGATGAGAAATATGATCCTCGACGAAGGAAAACGACTCGACGGACGCCGCACGGACGAGATCCGCCCGATATGGAGCGAGATCGACTACCTGCCTCGTGCACACGGCTCGGCGATCTTCACAAGAGGTGAAACACAGTCGCTTACGACCGTCACCCTCGGTACCAAGCTCGACGAAAAGATGAAGGACGAGGTGTTGGTTCAAGGCAGCGAGCAGTTCGTGTTGCACTACAACTTCCCCGCATTCTCGACAGGAGAAGCGAGGCCGCAGCGCTCGTTGAGCCGCCGCGAAATCGGTCACGGAAATCTGGCCTGGAGGGCACTCAAACCGATGGTCCCCGTGGGAGAAGAGAACCCATATGCGATCAGAGTAGTGAGCGATATCCTGGAGTCGAACGGCTCCTCTTCAATGGCGACTGTTTGTGCAGGAACGCTGGCACTTATGGATGCAGGTGTGAAGCTCAAAAAACCTGTTTCGGGTATCGCAATGGGGCTTATTACCGAAAACGGAAAGTTCGCGGTACTGAGCGATATTTTGGGCGACGAAGACCACTTGGGAGATATGGACTTCAAGGTGACGGGGACTGCCGACGGGATTACCGCTACGCAGATGGACATCAAGGTCGATGGGCTACCCTACGAAGTGTTGGAAAAAGCTCTGCTTCAAGCGAAAGAGGGCCGTCTGCACATACTCGGCAAGCTGAAAGAAACCATCGCCGAGCCAAGGGAAGACTACAAACCGTTCGTACCGAGGATCGTACAGATCGTCATTCCGAGCGACTTCATCGGAGCCGTGATCGGGCCGGGCGGAAAGGTAATTCAGGAGATCCAGAAGACCACCGGAACGACCATCACGATAACCGAAGCAGACAACAAGGGCTTTGTGGATATCTTCGGGCCGGACAAAGAAGCCTTGGATGCAGCTCTGGCAAGGGTTCAGGGAATCGTCGCAGTACCGGAAGTGGGCGAGATATATAATGGTAAGGTACGCTCGGTGGTTCCGTTCGGAGCATTCGTCGAGATCCTACCCGGAAAGGACGCGTTGCTGCACATCTCGGAGATAGACTACAAGCGTTTCGAGACGATGGAAGAGACCGGAATCAAAGAGGGCGATATGCTGGAAGTCAAGCTGATAGGCACAGACCCCAAAACCGGAAAATACAAACTGTCGAGAAAGATACTACTCGAAAAACCCGAAGGATGGGTGGAAAAGCCGCCCCGCGAAGACCGAGGGCCGCGAGAAGATCGTGGTGACAGAGGTGATCGTCGCGGAGGACACGGCCGGAGATAAACCGGAAGCGAGGCAGGGGAACGAGGCGCGCTGGAGCGGTTTTAACTATGCACGAAAAGACCCGAAAAAAATCGGGTCTTTTTTTATTGAGAATCGAAAAATTTATTATCTTTGTGCGATAGACAAACAAGGTAAAAACAAGATAACTTTAAAAACAACAACTGATTATGAAAAAAATCGTGATTTATGGCGTGGTGGCCCTTGTGGGAGCCTTTACGCTGTCGAGCTGCAACTGCTTCAAGAAAATGGCGAAAAACACCGACCAAATCAGCGTCGTGGCTAACCCCGAAGTACTGACATTGGTTGGAAATGAGATCGTTACAGACGTGACGGTCGTCTTCCCCGAAAAGTATTACAACCCCAAAGCTATCGTGAAAATCACTCCGATCCTCGTGTTTGACGGGGGTGCGATCGAAGGACAACCCAAGTTCCTCCAAGGCGACAAAGTGAAAGATAACTACCCTGTGATCAGCAAGCATAACGGCGGTGTCTACACTCAGAGAATCGCTTTCCCGTGGGATCCCAAAGCACGTCAGTGTGTACTCGAACTCAAGGTCGAAGGCAAATGTAAGGAAGGTGCCGATTTCGTATTGGGCGGTGTAATTCCGGTGGCTGAAGGTGTGAACGCGCTACAGGAAAACCTCTCCTACGCCGACGCTCTGCTGATTATGCCCGACGATTTCAAACGCGTTACGCACGAAAGCGAACAGGTGAACATTATGTATCTGGTGAACCAGTCGAACGTACGCAGAGGCGAGCTCACCAAGGAGCAGACAAAACTGTTTGAAGATTTCATCAAGGAAAATCAGAATAAAGATCGTGTGACGCTGGGTAACATCCAGGCCAAAGGCTACGCCTCGCCCGAAGGACCCGAAGGCTTGAACGAACGCCTCTCGAAAAGCCGTAGCGAAAGCGGTAAAGCTGCCATCTCGCGCGAACTCAGAAGCTTGAAAGATCTGAAATATGACGTTGCCGCTTACGGTGAAGACTGGGAAGGTTTCAAAGAACTGGTCGAAGCATCGAATCTGAAGGACAAGGCGATGATCATCCAGGTTCTCAATATGTACTCTTCTGCCGCTCAAAGGGATGCCGAAATCAAGAATATGTCGGCCGTGTTCGAAGAACTCAAAAAGAACATCCTGCCCGAACTGCGTCGCACCCAGATGGTCGCAACTACGGATATCCAAGGCAAGACCGACGAAGAACTGCGTGCTGCGATAAACAGTGGCTCGGATCTGAACGTTGAAGAAGCTCTGTTCGCAGCAACTCTGTTCGACGATTGCGCAAAGAAAGCCGAAATATATAAGGCCACTGCGAACAAATTTAACGACGCTCGCGCCTGGAACAACCTCGGTGTGGCTCTCGGTCATCAGGACAAATGGGCTGACGCTGAGAACGCTTTCCAGAAAGCTACCATCTTGTCGTCGAACCCCGCGTTGGCAAACAATCTGGCCCTGAGCGCAATGGTACAAGGTGACCTGAAGAAGGCAGCTCAATATCTGCCTACCGCAAATGACCACACGAAAGGCCTGGCCTCGATCAACAATGGAAAATATGCAGAAGCTTCGTCGAACCTCGAAGGTTATAACAAGGCTGTCGCCGACGTGCTGAACGGTAACCTGAGCGCTGCCAAAAACGCCCTCGTAGGTAACGAAAGCGCAAAAGCAGACTACCTGCGTGGTGTGATCGCCGCCAAAGAAGGTGATGCTGTGGGTGCCGCTACCGCTATCAACAAGGCTGCCGCCAAGGATCCCTCGCTGCGCGCAAAGGCTCAGAATGATATTAATTTCAAGGGGATTACACTGTAAGCCGCAACGGCGTCAGCGAGTCTGTGCTACGCAAAATTTTGAGAGCGACCTCTTTGGGGGTCGCTTTTTTTATGTATCTTTGGCTTCGTGAAACTGACTTTTTTAGGAACAGGAACCTCGCAGGGCGTACCGATGATAGCGTGCCCGTGCGAAGTGTGTCATTCGGCCGATCCGCGTGACAAGAGGCTGAGAACCTCGGCGCTGGTGAGAGTGGAGGGCAGTGGGAGTGGGAGTGGGAGTGGGAGTGGGAGTGGTGTGCGGGCGGAGGGCAGTGGGATGAATATCGTCATTGATGCCGGGCCGGACTTCAGGACGCAAATGCTGGCGGCGAATGTGATGCAGCTCGACGCCATACTGCTGACACACGAACACAAGGATCATACAGGTGGACTGGACGATGTGAGGGCATATAACTACTTTTATCACAAGCCGGTAGATGTGTATGCCACCGAACGGGTGCAGGCGGCGGTGCGACGTGATTATGCGTATGCGTTCGATAGCGAGCATCCGTATCCCGGAGCGCCGGAAATAACGCTGCATACGATCGATAAGCGGCCGTTTTCAGTGGGCAGACAAGGTGAGAAAGGTGATCCGGCCGTCGAGGTGATCCCGATTCAGGGACTACATAATAAACTGCCGGTGACGGGGTTCAGGATCGGAAAACTGGCGTACCTGACCGACTTTAACCACATAGAAGAGAGCGAGATAGAGAAATTGCGAGGCGTGGAGGTTTTGGTCGTGAATGCTCTGGGTCATAATCCACATCCGACGCACTTCAATCTGGAGCAAGCGATAGAAGTTGCTCGCAAAGTGAGAGCCAATAGAACTTATCTGACGCACATTTCGCACAGGATGGGTTTTTATGCCGAGCAGGAGCCGAGGCTACCCGAAGGGATACATTTTGCGTATGACGGTCTTACGATAGAGATATGAAAAGTTTTGAAAACAAGGTAGTTATAATTACAGGTGCGTCGTCGGGAATAGGCGAAGCGCTCTCTTATGAGTTTGCCACCGAGGGAGCGAAAGTGGTGATCGCGGCGAGGAACGAAGAGAGGCTGGGAGAGGTGGCGCTCGGTGCGGCTACGAGAGCAGGCGGCGTGAATAAGACAGGCGGGGCGAATGTGCTGGCGGTGGCAGCGGATGTGAGTAGAGAGGAAGATTGCAAGAAGCTGATAGAGGTGGCGGTGGAGAAGTTCGGCGGGATAGATGTACTGGTGTGCAACGCGGGGATCTCGATGAGGGCTACATTGGACGATGTGGATACAGAAGTGCTGCGCCGATTGATGGACGTAAATTTTTGGGGAACAGTGTATTGCGTGAAATATGCATTGCCGTGGTTGCAGGTGTCGAAGGGTTCGATCGTCGGGGTTTCGTCGGTGGCGGGACTGCACGGGCTGCCGGGAAGAACGGGTTATTCGGCCTCGAAATATGCGATGACCGGTTTTCTGGAAACGGTGCGTATAGAAAATCTCAAGAAGGGGTTGCACGTGATGGTGGCCTGTCCGGGATTTACGGCGACCAATGTACGTCTCACGGCGCTAACGGCAGACGGAACACCCCAAGGCAAGACGCCGCGAGAAGAAGGCAAGATGATGACGGCCGAAGAAGTGGCGAGGAGAATAATAAAAGGCGTCCGCCGTGGCAAACGCCTTTTGCTGATGGAGTGGGAGGGACGAGGAACTCACATAATCAAGAAGTTCGCGCCAAAGTTCTTAGACCGGATGTTCTACGCCGTGATGGCGAAAGAGCCAGACAGTCCTTTAATAGAACACCGGTAAAATATAGTAAGAGGTCTCCCACTGGCGGGTGAAAGCGTTGTATCCGCGCTGTGCACCACCTTCGAGACCGAATTTTTCTGTAACCTTAAACTCTACCGTTCCACCGAAATAGTTTGTGGGATACATAAGGGAAGGCATTTGTTGAGGTCCGGCGCTGTTGTATATCGAATAATTGCCGTAACCGTTAATAAACAGCCGTTCAGCCACTTGTATCCGGATCCGGCCAGATACGCCGAAATCTTTGAAGCGAGTGTGATGGAACATATTGTCGGAGGCATATACGTCACCATAAAGGGTTATACGATCGGATACCGCCCAACTGTGACCCAAGGAAACGGAGTTCGAAAATCCCAGCGAAGGGTAGCTATGCCGTGAACCCGACAAACCTGTGATACGGTTACTTCGCACGACAAGCGGCATATAGCCACCGTCCGATACGATCATACGACTACTGTTTAGGCTGTTTTGGACGGGAAAAGTAATCCCGTTGTGCGGAACGAACCAGTCATAAGAGCTGGAAGATATGGGCGAGGGAATCGATAGTTTAGGCGTTTCGAGCGGGAGTGGCAACTCGGATGGAATGGGAACGTTCTGAGCCGCCACACCTGTGCCCGTCAGCAAAAACAACGATATGATCGCCGCACGCTTCATATTTTTACTTAGTCACCCGTTCCAGCCATTTTAGCATACATAGCATCAACGTCATAGAGATCGCACAGACGCTAACGAAGATCAACCAAGTGGCCCAAATAGGAATGCTCTTATAAGCCACGACACCGAGGAACAGGAACAAGTTACCGACGGCGGTGGTGCTAAGCCAGCAGCCTTGCATAATACCCTGATACTGAGGAGGTGCAACCTTGGATACGAAAGCAATGCCAAGCGGAGAAATGAACAGCTCGGCAACGGTGAGGATCAGATATGTGCCGATCAAAAGGAACGGAGTGGTGCGTGCCACCTCGCTCAATCCGCCGACGGCCTGAGCTTCGGCATAAGTGGGCAATCCGATGGAACCCAGAGACATAACTCCGAAAGCGGTGGCGGCGATACCCATACCGATGGCGATCTTTTTGGGCGTCGAAATTTCCCAACCCTTGGCTTTCATCCAACCGAACAGCGCGATGATGATGGGGGTGAGAAATACAACGAACAGAGGATTGAACGCCTGGAAAACCTCGGCCCCTTCGAGAGTGGTGAACCCAAGGTCGAGATGGAGAAGGCGAGTGTATTCGTTAGCGAAAAGGGTGAGGGTCTGACCGTTCTGGTGGAACGAGAACCAGAAGAAAATCACGACGGCAAATACTGCGAAAAGAGCATAGAGTCGGGTACGGATCTCCTTGGTGTCCATCTCGACGGTGGCAGCCGTTCCGGCCTGAACTTTCTTCGCGGCGGGATCGGGCAGCGTACGCTTGTTCACGAGGAAAATCACCAGCGAAATAAGCATCGCGGCGATCGCAAGTGCGAACGAATAGTGGTAACCCTCGACGAATATATTGAGGTATTGGCCGGCGAAAGTGCCAAGATCGGAACCGGTGTAGCCTGCAGCAGAAGCCAACTCGCCGAAACGTTCGCTCGCCTCAGGGGTGATGGTGCCGCTAAGCCATTGATTACAAAGGCGTGGAAGGTCGGCATTGAAAGCGAATCCGTGGCTCTGGACCCACCAGTTGCGAAGGCCAACAGCCATCAGGGGAGCAAACATAGCCCCCACGTTGATGAACATATAGAAAATCTGGAAACCGGTCTCACGACGATCGGCATACTTGGGATCGTCATAAAGCTGACCCACAACGGCTTGCAGGTTACCCTTGAAGAGTCCGTTACCGAATGCGATGGCAAAAAGCCCAACGCAGGTGAGCCCCAGAATAAGCGCCTTGTTCACAACGGGAGTCGGCGTGGGAATGGCCAACAACACATAGCCCAAAGTCATAAGAATAAGGCCGATGGTGATGGTGCTCTTGTATTTTTTGGTCCGGTCGGCGATAAGACCGCCAACGAGAGCCAAAACATAGATCATAGCGTAGAAAATCGAATAGATAACGGAGCTCTGAGAACCCTGGAAGCCGAATTTGAAGTCGAGGAACAACAACAAAATAGCCATCATAACGTAGAATCCGAACCGCTCGCCCATATTGGAAAGAGCCGCCCCAAGAAGACCTTTTGGATGATTTTTGAACATAAAAGTCGGTATTAGTTTGGACAAAGATAAATATTTTTTTGTAAATTTGATATATGAAACGTTTACCGATGGTGGCCGCCGACGAGTGGCTGTGGCCCGTGGAGGGCGAAGTGAACGCGCGATACAAAAGATATTGCGACAGGCTGGCGGCGCTGACGGGAGGCGGGTCGGGCGAAGCAGGCTCGGCCGGATCGGGCGATGATAGTTCGTTGGCGGATTTTGCCAACGGGTACAAGTGGTTCGGATTTCAGAGGGACGAGGGGCTGAGTGGATGGTGGTTCAGAGAGTGGCTGCCTCAGGCGCAAGATGTGTTCCTGTTCGGTGATTTTAATGGCTGGCAACGAACGGAACTGAGGCTGGAAAGAGGCGCAGGAGGTGTGTGGAGCATATTTTTGCCCGATGCTATTTATGGCGACAGGCTGGTGCACGGGTCGCTATACAAGATGCACGTCCACGGAGCGAACGGATGGAGAGACAGACTGCCGGCTTATGCGAAGAGAGTGGTGCAAAACGATGATACGAAGGACTATACGGCGCAATTCTGGAATCCGGGAGAGTTCGATTGGAAGGGAGATGAGTTCGATGCGAAGGCGCTGGGGCCGCTACTGATTTACGAAGCGCATACGGGGATGGCTCAAGAGAAAGAAGGGGTGGGGACGTATAGGGAGTTTACCCAAGAGGTGCTGCCGAGAATAAAGGCGGAAGGATATAATACTCTGCAACTTATGGCAGTGGCCGAGCATCCGTATTACGGCAGTTTCGGCTACCACGTGAGCAACTTTTTTGCAGTGAGCTCGCGAAGCGGAACGCCGGAGGAGCTGAAGGAGCTGATACGAAGAGCACACGAAATGGGAATAGCAGTGGTGATGGATCTGGTTCACGCCCACTACGTTAAAAATCTGAATGAAGGATTGGCGGAGCTCGACGGGAGCGATCATCACTACTCGAAGGCGGGGCCGGCAGGGTATCAACCGCATTGGGATAGCTTGCTATTCGACTACGGGAAGAGCGAAGTGACGCATTTTTTGCTGAGCAACGTGAAGTTCTGGCTCGACGAGTTCCACTTTGACGGCTACAGGTTCGACGGTGTTACCTCGATGATATATCATCATCACGGCTATACAGAATTCGACAGCCGAGAGAAATTCTTCGGGCCGGATGTGAACGCGGATGCACTTGTGTATCTGACACTTGCGAATCACCTTGTGCACGAGTTCAGGTCACAGGCGGTGACAATTGCAGAGGATGTGAGCGGGATGCCGGGAATGGCGTTGCCGATAGGGGACGGAGGAGTGGGGTTCGACTACAGGCTGGGGATGGCGATACCCGATTTCTGGATCAAGATGCTAAAAGAAGTGCCTGACGAGCGGTGGAATGTGTGGGACATCTGGAACATTATGACCGACCGGCTGCCCGCGGTTAAGACAGTCGCCTACGCGGAAAGCCACGACCAGGCCCTGGTTGGAGACAAGACGATCGCGTTTCGATTGATGGACAAGGAGATGTACACGGCAATGGAGCGCGGAGTGGAGAATTTGGTGGTGGAAAGAGGAATGGCGCTACACAAGATGATAAGGCTGGTGACGATCGCGGCAGGAGGAAATGCTTACCTGAATTTTATGGGAAATGAGTTCGGGCACCCGGAATGGATCGACTTTCCCAGGGAGGGCAACGGATGGAGTTATGCGCACGCGAGAAGGCAATGGTCGCTGGTAGACAATCCGTTTTTGCGTTACAGTCAGCTACTTGCGTTCGACGAGGCGATGATATCGGCGGTGAAAAAATATGGCGTGCTGGGGGAAAACTACCCGTGGCGATTGCAAATGGACGAAGGGAATCAGACGATGGTTTTTCACAGGGGTCGGAATGCCGACGGCGGTAGCGGTTTAGTTTTCGTCTTTAATTGGCATCCGAGCAGGTCGATCCCGGACTATGCGATAGAAGTGCCCCAGGCGGGAAAATACCGACTACTGATGTCCACGGACGATGAAAAGTTCGGAGGTCAGGGGAGACAAAAGATTGATACGGAGCATTTTACGTTCGACGGCAATCATATTAGTGTTTATAGTGTTTGCAGAACGGCGGCGATTTACTATCTTTGCGACTGAAACAAGGGGGGTGTCTTGCCCAAAGGCAAGGCTGAGATCATACCCATTGAACCTGATCCGGATAATACCGGCGGAGGAAACTATTATGAAAGAAGCAGTCTTAATGGCGGCCGCGCTGTGTGCGTGTGGTGTCGCCTTTGCGCAGGAGCAAGGCTTCGAGCGCGTCGGAGCGGGTCGGATGGACTCGATGAAAACAATCCAAATCGAAAATGTAACCATTTCAGCGTCGCGGGCAGGCGAAAAAACCCCCATTGCCTACACCGACCTCGATCGAAAACAGATAGAGCGAGTGGTGGGAACGGGTGTGGACATTCCATTTATGCTGACGGCAACGCCGTCGGTAGTGGCAACCTCGGACGCAGGAACGGGAATCGGCTACACCGCACTAAGCATCAGAGGAACGGACGGTACGCGCATCAACGTGACAGCCAACGGGGTACCGCTGAACGACGGCGAATCGCACCGCTTGTTTTGGGTGAATATTCCCGACTTTGCAGCATCCGTGCGCGATATTCAAATACAACGGGGAGTGGGCACATCGACCAACGGTGCGGGAGCATTCGGGGCAAGCGTGAATATGGCGACAGAGCCTCTTTCGCTACGGCCATTTGCCGAACTGTCGGCAACTTACGGGTCGTTCAACACTCACAGAGAGAGCGTACGCTGGGGGTCGGGATTGATAGGCGGCAGGGATGGCGAATCGGGCAAGTGGGCGATCGGCGGGCGGCTATCGAACATAGGCTCGGACGGATATATAGACCGTGCATCGGCCGACCTGAAATCGTACTTCGTGCAGGCGGGATATTTCGGGAGTTCGACATCGGTCAAACTGATCTCGTTCGGCGGACACGAAGCAACGTATCACGCCTGGAACGGACTTACAGCCAGTCAAATAGAAGAGTTCGGACGGAGACACAATACGGCGGGAGAGATCTCGCCAGGGGTCTACTATCCGGATCAGAAGGATTTTTATACGCAATATAATTTTCAATTACTTATAGACCAGCGTCTTAGTGACAGATGGAGTCTGAATATCACAGGGCACTATACGCGCGGGGACGGCTATTACGAAGAGTTTAAGGACGATCGCTGGCTGCCGGAGTATGGTCTAAAGGATGGGGATTCGGACCTGGTTCGCAGAAAAAAGATGTGGAACAATTTCGGAGGAGCGATCGCGTCGGTTTCATATAGCGGGGAAAACTTGTCGGCGGCAATGGGTGCGGCGTGGAATCAATACGCGGGAGACCACTTCGGGCAGGTCTCGTGGATCGAAAATTACGCGCATCCGATCGATCCTCTGCACGAATATTATCGCAACACAACGACCAAGGACGATGCCAATGTGTTTGCTAAAGCGTCGTGGAGCCCCGTGAAGGGGCTGAGTCTGTGGGGAGACGTGCAGTTCAGGCATATTTCGCACAGGATCGGCGGCACGAACGACGTGTATGACTGGATACACGAGAAGATGCAGGAGCTGGATGTGGACAGAAATTATAATTTCTTAAATCCGAAAGTGGGTGTGTATTACGACATTAACGCTCGAAACGCAGTGTATGCATCGTTTGCCGTGGCACACAAGGAACCTACGCGCGATAACTACACGGAGGCGAAATTCGGAGTGACGCCGCGCTCGGAAAGACTGTTCGACACGGAGGTGGGATATAAGTTTACAGGCGAGAGAGTTACGGCCAGCGCAAACTTCTACTATATGAACTATCGAGACCAGCTTGTGCCGACGGGAGAGCTGAACGACATAGGAGAAGCCCTGGCGGCAAACGTACCGAAGAGCTTCCGAGCAGGAGTGGAACTGACCGTGGGTGTGGAGATCACAAAGTGGTTCAGGTGGGATATTTTCGGCACTTTTTCGCGCAACCGAATCAAAGACTACATCGAATATCTGCCCGATTACGACGCGAATTGGGATTATATGTACACGCCGGAAGGGATACAATCGCACACGGCTAACAAGTTGGGAGATACGAATATAGCATTCTCACCGGAGATCATTGCAGGGAATATTTTCAGCTTCAATACGGGTGGATTTTATGGTGCCCTGCAGACAAATTACGTGAGCAAACAATACCTGACGAACTCGCAGCGCGACGAACTTTCGCTGCCGGCATATTGGGTGACGAACCTCAGGGCCAGCTACCGATTCAACGAGCATCTGGAACTGGGAGTGGCGGTGAATAACCTGTTGAACGCGAAGTATTCGAGCTCGGGTTTCGGCTACTCGTCGATGGTGCACGACGACCCTGCATACATAGCAAGCGAAGCGGGATATTTTCCGCAAGCTACGATCAACGCACTGGGTACCATAACCTTAAGATTCTGAGAAGATGGATTGGAAACTGATACTGCAGATTGTCGGCGTCGGGCTGGGACTGGTGTATTTGTGGCTGGAGTATAAGGCGAATATCTGGCTTTGGGTAGTGGGGCTCGTGATGCCGGTGGTGCACGGAGTACTATATTATCAATCAGGTCTTTATGCCGATGCGTCGATGAACGTCTACTACGTTTTGGCAGGGATTTACGGGCTGGCGGTGTGGCGGGGCTGGCTGAGAAAACGAGGCTTGCCGAAAAGTGACGACGGCTCAAAAGTTCAGGCAATGCTACCGATTTCACATACTCCGCTGAAGTTGATCGTGCCTCTGGCGGGGGTTGCCGTCGGGGTTTTCGCGCTCATAGCTTTTATACTTATCCGCTTCACGGACAGCACGGTACCGCTACTGGACGCAGCTACCACGGCGCTGAGCGTTGTGGCGATGTGGATGCTCTCGCGGAAGTTCGTTGAGCAGTGGTTGGTGTGGCTGGTGGTAGACTTGGTGAGTTGTGGACTCTACATCTATAAAGACATCCCGTTCACGGCCGGTCTCTATGGTCTATATTCGATTCTTGCGGTTGCAGGATTTATTCGCTGGAAACGGCAAATATTAGGTAAAATTTAGTATCTTTGTGTGCTAAAATGGCACACGAAAACGTTATAGAACTAAGAGGCGTGAACGTCTATCACTCGTTGGTGGTGGGACGGAGACTTACGCACAGAAATTATCGAAAGTGCGGCGAAAAAGTGCTCAGTGAGGTCTCATTGAAAGTCGCGCCGGGCGAAATGGTCTATCTGATAGGGCGAGTGGGAAGCGGAAAAAGCTCGCTGCTGAAAACCCTGTATGCCGAAGTGCCCCTGCTGGAAGGAGAAGGAAGTGTGGCGGGCTTCGATCTGGGAAGCGTGAGGCGGCGGGATGTGCCTGCGTTGAGACGCCGATTGGGGATAGTCTTTCAGGACTATCAACTGCTTACCGATCGCAATGTACTTGAAAATCTGCTATTTGTATTGCGGGCTACGGGATGGAAGAACCGTACCGAAATGATGCAACGAATAGCGGACGTGCTGGATCAGGTGGGACTCACAAACAAGGAATACAAGATGCCGTTCGAACTCTCAGGCGGTGAACAACAGCGACTTGCGATCGCGAGAGCACTGCTGAACGACCCTGAGGTAATTCTGGCTGACGAACCGACAGGAAATCTCGACCCGGAAACTGCCGAGGGAATAATGCGACTGTTTTGCAGTATCGCCCAGGGAGGATGTGCGATCGTGATGTCCACTCACAACGTGACCAATATTCAACTATATCCCTCGCGCACGGTGCGTTTCAACCGCGGTTGCATAGAGGAACTTGACATTAATGCGATATTTTATGGAACAGAACAAAAATAATCAGGGGCCACAGCAGGGAGGGCAGGAGGAGTATTCGGCATCCAGCATTCAGGTGCTGGAAGGGCTGGAAGCGGTGCGCAAAAGGCCCGCAATGTACATAGGTGACATCGGCGTGAAAGGGTTGCATCACCTTGTGTACGAAATAGTCGATAACTCCATCGACGAAGCTCTGGCAGGCTATGCAACCGACATTAAAGTGACGATCAATCCGGACAATTCGGTAACCGTCGAGGACAACGGGCGTGGGATTCCGGTCGATTATCACGAAAAAGAGGGGAAATCTGCGCTCGAAGTGGTGCTGACAGTGCTGCACGCGGGCGGAAAGTTCTCCAAAGACAGCTACAAAGTCTCCGGTGGGCTCCACGGGGTGGGTATGTCGTGCGTTAATGCGCTTTCGGATAATTTTGTGGCGGAAATCAAACGTGACGGCAAGATATATCAGCAGTGCTACAGCATAGGTGCGCCGACCACGAAGATGGAGATCATCGGCGAGGCAAAGACGACCGGCACGAAGATCACGTTCCATCCCGACCCGACGATCTTTTCGGTTACAAAATATGAGTATGACATTCTCGCTGCAAGACTGCGTGAGCTGGCATACCTGAACAAGGGTATCAGGATGGAACTCACCGACTTACGAGTCAGTGAAGAAGGAACGAAATCGAGGCACGAAGAGTTTTACTCGGAAGGCGGGCTGAAGGAGTTCGTGCAATATCTGGACGCCAACAGGGAGAAGCTGACGGAAGATGTGATTTATCTCGACACCGAGCGCGACGGAGTGCCGGTGGAAGTGGCGATGCAGTACAACACAGGATTTACGGAAAACGTTCACTCATACGTGAATAACATCAACACTATAGAAGGCGGAACCCATATGACGGGCTTCCGGAGAGCGCTCACCAGGACGCTGAAAAAGTACGCCGACGAGAGCGGGATGCTGTCGAAACTCAAGTTCGAGATTGCCGGCGACGACTTCCGGGAAGGGCTTACGGCAGTGGTTTCGGTGAAAGTGCAAGAGCCCCAGTTCGAGGGACAAACCAAAACGAAACTGGGCAACAGCGAAGTTGCAACAGCTGTGGATGGCGCTTTGGCTCAGGCACTTGGGAATTATCTCGAAGAGAACCCAAAAGATGCTCGTGCGATCGTACAGAAAGTGATCTTAGCTGCTACGGCTCGCTATGCTGCGCGCAACGCAAGAGAATTGGTTCAGCGCAAAAATGTATTATCGGGCTCAGGATTACCGGGAAAATTGGCCGACTGCTCATCGAGAGACCGTGACAGAACCGAAATCTTCTTCGTGGAAGGGGACTCGGCAGGAGGAACCGCAAAACAGGGCCGTGACCGTGTGTTCCAAGCGATTATGCCCCTGAGAGGAAAAATCCTGAATATCGAAAAAGCACAAGAACACAAGATGTGGGAGAACGAGGAGATCAAAAATATGTTCACGGCGATAGGCGTAACCATTGGTACAGAGGAAGATAGTAAAGCACTGAACCTCGAAAAACTAAGGTACGGAAAGATAATTATTATGACCGATGCCGACGTGGACGGAAGCCACATCGCGACGCTGATGCTCACGTTTTTCTTCCGTAAGATGCGCGAGCTGATCGAAAATAATCACATATACATAGCAACGCCGCCGCTCTATCTGGTCAAAAAAGGAAACAGAGAACGCTACTGCTGGAGCGAAGAGCAACGTGAGCAAACCATCGAGGAATTTGGATCGAAAGGCGTTCATACTCAGAGATATAAAGGTCTCGGAGAAATGAATGCCGAGCAACTTTGGGAGACAACGATGAATCCCGAAAGCCGAATACTGCGACAGGTGACGATCGAAAATGCATCGGAAGCCGACCGCACCTTCTCAATGCTGATGGGCGACGATGTACCGCCAAGACGCGAGTTCATTGAACAAAATGCAAAATATGCGAATATAGATGCCTAATGTGACTGTGATCGGAGTTGCGGGCGGCACCGGATCAGGGAAAAGCACGCTGGTTCGCAAGCTGTTGGACGCTTTTGGCGGCGAAGTTCGCGAAGGCGGTGCAAGTGTTGCAATGCTCTGTCACGACTCCTATTACAAAGCCCACCCCGACCTGACGTTTGACGAACGTGCGCGATTGAACTATGATCATCCCGGCGCATTCGACACGGGGATGATGGTGGAACATCTCAAAGCGTTGAAGAGCGGCGTGCCCATTCAGCAGCCTGTCTATTCGTTTGTGGAGCACAATCGTACTGCCGAAACCGAGCTCGTTAAACCCTCGCGTGTGATAATCGTCGATGGAATCCTGATCTTTGAAAATCAGGAACTTCGCGAGCAGATGGATATTAAAGTTTTTGTCGATACCGACGCCGATGTCCGTCTTGCCCGACGCGTGCTGAGAGACGTTTGCGAGCGCGGACGGACAATGGAATCGGTTATAAGTCAGTATCTCAATACCGTCAAACCGATGCACGAGGAGTTCGTCGAGCCGAGCAAGCGCTGGGCCGACGTGATAATACCCGAAGGAGGATTCAATTCCGTGGCTGTGGCGATGTTGATCGAGAATATCAAATCCCTGATCCGCAGCTAATTTCCTTTTACGTATTTGTCGAGCCAGCCGAAGAATTCGCGGTTCCAAACGAGCGAATTTTGCGGTTTGAATACCTGATGTGCCTCGTTCTCAAACACTACCAACCGGCTGTCGATGCCGCGGAGACGAGCGGCTGTATGAGCCTCGATGCTCTGCGTGTAGGGGATGCGGAAATCGTTTAACCCGGTGATTATCAGCATCGGAGTATCCCAATTCTGAACGAGAGTATGGGGCGAGTGGGCATAGGAGCGTTGAGCGACAGCGTTGTTTTTGTCCCAATAAGGGCCGCCGTAATCGTTGTTCACGAAAAACAACTCCTCGGTCTCGCCGTACATACTGGTGAAGTCGAAAATACCGCAGTGGGCGATGAACGCCTTGAAGCGCTTTTGGTGAACACCCGCAAGATAGAACGACGAATAACCGCCGTAACTTGCTCCTACACAGCCCATTCGATCTTTATCTACGTAGGGTTCGCGGGCCACTTCGTCGATAGCGACGAGCAGGTCACGGATATTTTGGCCCGAATAGTCGCCTGAAATTTGGTCGGTCCATTCTTGACCGAAGCTGGGGGTGCCGCGACGATTGGGTGCAACGACGATGTATCCCTGCGCTGCCATAAGCTGGAAGTTCCAGCGGTAGCTCCACATCTGACTCACAGTACTTTGCGGGCCACCCTCACAGTAGAGCAAGGTGGGGTATTTCTTCGCAGGATCGAAATCGGGCGGGAAAATCACCCACGTGAGCATATCCTTGCCGTCGGTGGTTTTGATCCAGCGTTTTTCGATCGCGCCCATATGTATGTTGTTGAAAATATGCTGGTTAATGTCTGTAAGTCGAGCCATTTCACCAGTCTCGGCATTGAGTGTATAGAGCTCGGCAGCGTGGTCTTGGCGAGTCAGCGAAACTACGGTCTGACCGCTCGCTCGCGAGGCTGCTACAATGTCGTGATCCCCTGAGGTTATGAGAGTTACGTTGTATGGTATGGAATTTTGCGTAGTGCTTTCCGAAGTAGGCATTACGACTTTGCAAAATTGGTAAGTGCCGAAGTATGGCGCGATGAACATCAACTCATTGTTGCCATTCCAGATGACGTTGGTTGCGCTGTGGTCGAAGTTCTCGGTTAGGTCGGTAAAACGCTTAGCAGCAATATCATACACAAACAGTCGCTCTTTATCGGCTTCGTTACCGGCGCGACGCTGGCTGCGAAACGCAATGCGCTGGTCATCAGGCGAAAAGACCGGATATTTGTCATAACCAGGCATTGCGTCACTACTATCTTGCTTGCAAATGTTTGTGGTTGAGCCGGTTGCGAGGTCGTAAAGATAAATATCAGCATCGGTCGAGACGGCGTAATCGGCTCCCGAAAGTTTTTTGCAGGTGTATGCCAATTGCGTTCCGGCATTGTTCCAAGCGATTTCCGCACCGTCGAAATAAGGTTCCATAGGGCTGTCGAACGGTTCGTCTGCCATAATGTCAGTACCGGCTGTCACAGAGACACCATCTGCGAGAGCCTTTTCGTTGAAATCTGACACGAAAATGTGCAGGTGGCTACCATCCGTCCAACGATCCCAGTGGCGCACCATAAGGTCGTCATACACAAGGACTTGAGACTTGGTTAGGTCGGGATAGATTTCGCTCGAAGCGCGCTTTTCGACCTTCACACGCTGGACGTAAAAAATCTTCCCTCCGGAAGGTGCAATGCCATAATAGTCAATGTCTTTGTCGAGATTAGAGAGCTGGCGCAGATCGGTTCCGTCGGGGGTGCAACTCCAAAGCTGTGACGAACCACTGCGATCGCTCAGAAAATAGATGTGTGAACCATCGGCACTCCACGTGGCACCGGATGCATTTCCTTGATTGTCAGTGATTTGAATGAGTTCGCCAGCCGGCACGCCCTGCACCCAAAGCGTTGTGACACCGCGATTTTCGGCCATACTATAATCGGTACGCCCGTAAACAACCTGAGATCCGTCGGGCGAGAGGGCAAATTCGCCGATGCGGCCCATCTTCCAAATCACTTCGGGGGTCAGGATACCGGCGGCCAGTTCTTCGGTGGTGAGCTCGTTAGAGATTTCGAGAGGCCCGGCGGCTTTCTCTTTTGTGGCGCAATTTGTTGCAAATAAGGCCATTACAATTAATAGTTTTTTCATAATATCAATTTTGCGATTACTTCTTGAATCGTTTTGAAACTTGTGGCAGCGTGGCGCGCGGCTTCGTCGAGCAAAACCCACTCAAGGGCGGTTATGTCTTCTTCGGTCTGAGGTGTGATGGACGAAGTATTTCCTGCATAAGTCATTGTAAACCAGGTCACTTGCTTGGTTTCAGGAAGGCCGTCCGGTCGTACGTAAGAGTGCCGGGTACGAATGAGTTCGGGGCCGACCGACAAAAAAGCCGGATCGAGCCCGCATTCCTCGCAAACCTCCCTTGCAGCGCATTCTCGTAGCGTTTCACCCTCTTCTCGGTGACCTTTAGGCAAATCCCACATCCCGCGACGAAGCATCATCAGCAAACGCGGGCCATCCGAAAAGCCGTTAGTAGACAAAACGGCACCGCCGGCCGCTTCTACCCAAATTTTTTTTGTATCTTTGTCCATTATGACGACAGCTCAGAAGACGGCACAAAGCCTATTGCAAATTAACGCAATAAAACTCAGTCCTGCAAATCTTTTTACGTGGGCCAGCGGATGGCACTCACCGATCTATTGCGACAACAGGCGGGTTTTGTCGCATCCGACCGTTCGAGCTGAGATTCGAGACGCTTTTGTGGAGTTGATCCGTGCGAAATATACTCAGACCGAGGTGATCGCGGGAGTTGCCACGGGTGCGATCGCTCACGGTGTGTTGGTTGCGGAGCAGCTGGGCTTACCTTTTATATATGTGCGTTCGGCAGCGAAAGGGCACGGGCTGGAAAACCTGATCGAAGGAGAATATGCTGCGGGGCAAAAAGTTGTTGTGATAGAGGATCTTATCTCTACCGGTGGGAGTTCTTTGGCAGCGGTGAAAGCGTTGCAAGACGCGGGGCTGGATGTGCTTGGGATGGTAGCGATTTTCACCTATGCGTTTCCTGCCGCCGTGGAAAATTTTGCGCAGGCGGACGTCGCGCTCGACACCCTGAGTGACTATCCGACTCTAATCGAACTCGCTAAGGATCAGGGTATTGTCGGTGCGGATGACCTTGAAATTTTAAACAAGTGGCGCCAAAATCCCTCAGGTCGGAGCGCCGACAGCGATTTATAGCTACGAAATCCAAAGCAGTAAAGTATGATTGAAAAGTATCAAAGTTCTCAAGTGCAAATACGCAAGCCGTCCGAGATGATTTACGGGACATTGGCTGATTTCCAAAACTTTACGCCGATTATTGGAGATAAAGTGGAGGGTTGGCAGGCGACGGGTGACGAATGCAGTTTCACGGTCAAAGGTTTTCCCATCACGCTGCGGATGACCGAAAGGGTGGCTCCGAGCCTGATCAAAGTCGAGGCGAGCGATTCATCGCCGTTCGGATTCACGTTTTGGGTGCAACTGAAAGAAGCGGCGCCTTACGACACTCGAATGCGGTTAGTGTTGCACGCCGAGATGAATATGATGATCAAAATGATGATAGGCAGCAAATTACAGCCTGCATTGGACGGGATAGCCGAGAAAATAGCCGAAGCATTTAACGCCGCTTAGCAGCCTGAGCCAGCAGCGCGTTACGACCGCCGCTACCGACCACGCTCTTCATCATCTTGCGGCTCTGCTCGAATTGCTTCATAAGGCGATTCACGTCGGGCAGGGTGGTGCCGCTACCGCGTGCAATACGCTCCCTGCGAGAGGCGTTAATGAGCTCAGGATTAGAACGTTCGGCGGGAGTCATCGAGCCGATGATAGCTTCGGTCTGCTTGAACACGTCGTCCGAAATATCGACATCGCGAAGAGCCTTGCCAACACCAGGGATCATCGACATCAACTCCTTCATATTACCCATCTTTTTGACCTGTGCGATCTGATCCAAAAAGTCGTTGAAATCGAACTGATCCTTGTAGAGTTTCTTGCGTGTGCGGCGTGCCTCCTCTTCGTCATAGTGCTCCTGAGCGCGCTCGACCAGTGAAACGACGTCACCCATACCGAGGATACGATCGGCCATTCGTTCCGGATGGAAGACCGAAATGGCATCCATCTTCTCGCCCGAAGAGATGAACTTCAGTGGTTTGTTTACCACCGAACGGATCGAGATCGCAGCCCCGCCGCGAGTGTCGCCATCAAGTTTGGTAAGTACAACACCGTCGAAATCGAGCCTGTCGTTAAACTCACGAGCGGTGTTCACGGCATCCTGACCAGTCATAGCATCCACGACGAACAACGTTTCGGAAGGCTTGACGGTATCTTTTATCGCCTTGATTTCCTGCATCATAGTCTCATCGACGGCCAAACGACCGGCGGTGTCCACGATGACGGTGTTTATCGAGTGGGTGCGAGCGTATTTGATGGCGTTTTCGGCAATTGCGACGGGATTCGTAGAGCCGGGTTCGGTGTATACCTCGACGCCTATTTGCTCACCCAAGATTTTAAGTTGCTCGATCGCTGCCGGCCTGTAGACGTCACCAGCCACAAGTAGCACCTGGCGCCCGCGTTTGCTTTTGATCATTGCGGCGAGTTTGCCCGAAAAAGTGGTCTTACCGGAACCCTGCAAACCGGCGATCAGAATTACCGCGGGGGAGCCGGTAAGGTTGATGTCCGTGGCGGTGCCGCCCATAAGCCGGGCCAGTTCGTCGCGAACGATCTTGGTCATCATTTGACCGGGTTTGACGGCCTTGAGGACATTTTCGCCGAGGGCTTTTTGCTTGACAGTGTCGGTGAAAGTCTTGGCTACCTTGTAATTGACGTCGGCGTCTATGAGTGCGCGCCGGATCTCCTTGAGCGTTTCGGCAACGTTTATTTCGGTTATTTTTCCCTCGCCTTTGAGAATCTTGAACGATCTCTCCAGCTTGTCGGTCAGGTTTTCAAACATTGTGATATGAGTTTTCAGACACAAAGATAAAGAATTTTGCTATCTTTGGCGTATGAAAAAGTTGTTTTTGATGGTTACGATGGCCGCACTGGTGCTCAGTGGCTGCGATAAAGACCCCAAGGATCCTCCTGGACCCGAAGAGGGCGATCTCTTCAAAATCACCCTTACGGCGGGCTCAGGCGGTAAGATGGAGAGTAATGTTGCCGATTTAAATAAGGTTAAGGCTGGCCAGTCGGTCTCTGTTTCGGCGATTCCCGACGAGGGTTTTCTGCTTTCAGGTTGGAATATGACAGGTGTCGGGGCGTATGAAGAGACCTATGGAGACGGTAAGGTCACGAGAATGTTCAAGATGCCTGCCAATGATGCGATGTTGGGCGCTAACTTTAAAGTCAAGCCTACTCCTGAGGAGTTGCCACATATAGTTATTATCAATCAGTCAAGTGGCGGCACAGTGCGAATTGTCGAGGCGGAAAACATCGAAGGTCATCCTGCGGCAGTGATCGATAAGGATGGAGCCAGAGGTGTCTATATGGACGCGACTGTCAGCATCGAAGCGATACCGGGCGCAGGTCGTACCTTTACGGGATGGGAGATAGACAGCGATAACATCGAACTTGGCGATTCCTCTTCGGAGTCTTTCGAGATGCCTGCCGCGGATGTGGAGATTTCGGCAACGTGGGGTAATATGCCGACGTACAATATTACCATTACGGCCGACACTGACCGTGGCTCACCCTCGGCAACTCCTGCTTCGGCTTATGAGGGTCAGGAGATCACTCTGGCCGCGAATCCGGCCGAAGGTTGGGTTTTCGTGGAGTGGGAGGTGACGACCGGAGATATCGAAATAGAGGACAGCTCCGATCCGGCGGCGACTTTCATTATGCCCGATGAAGAGGTGACGATAGAAGCTGTTTATGCCCCTGCGTCACCACTTTCGATTATTTCGAGCCCTACTGAGGGAGGACGGGTTGTTTGGGTTAGCGATGAGCCGGCAGATATGTCGAATGTCACAGAGGGGACACAGATACATATCGTGGCATCGCACAACCAAGGCTACATATTCGATCATTGGGAGGTGGTCTGCAGTGATGAAGGAGCTGAAATACTGAATGAGAATAACTTGACCAATACGACGCTCATCTCCTCTATGCCGGCGACAGGGGTTTCTATCACAGCTGTTTTCGTGGAGGACCCGGAACCTGAACCGAATACTGAGCTCTGATAAGATTTTTTTATTCTATCTTTGCAGCCGCCCGTGGGAAAGTCCCGTGGGCGGCTAACTTTATTAATCCATTCAAATAAGATGAACAAACATCTGAAAACGGACACCTTATGGTGCTTCAAGCGCTGGACTCGCAAGCCCTGGGCGGCTTTTGCGGGCCTGTGTCGCTTCAAGATCGGGGTGCTGGCCGTGACGATGTCGATCATCTTGCTTGCGACTACCATCGCCAGTGCACAGGAGGTGCACGTGGATACGGTGAAGATCACGGGACGTGCGCCTGCCGACCCGCCGACTTCGCCGCTACGGTCGCAAACCCGCTTCCTTGTCGATCAACGGCAGAACGCGCCTCTCGGAACGTCCGAGCAGTTGTTGCGCCTTGCCCCCGCGATCGACGTCAGGGAGAGGGGAGGCAAGAGCATTCAGACCGACATCGCGATTCGCGGAGGCTCATTCGATCAAACAATGGTGATGCTCAATGGCATCGACTTCTCGGACGCCCGAACAGGGCATCAATCCCACTCACTGCCGGTGGATCTGGACATTCTATCCGACATCGCCGTGCTCGATTTTGCCACTCAACCGGGAGCTCTTTCCGGCGCTGTGGATTTTCGAACCGCACCTGCTTTTCCGCGCTATCTTCGAGCCCGTCTGGAGGGCGGGGCTTGGGGTTATGGCTATGGGAATTTATCGGGGGCGTGGAGCTCTTTGGACTCTGGTTCGCACTTCGGTTCGCGTTACGGAGAGAGACTCAGCGTGATGGGGGCAGCCTCGTATCGCCGAAGCGACGGATATCGCCACAATACCGACTTTTGGAACATAAATGCCTACACGTTTGTGGATTACAGCTCATCGCGAGTCGGCCATTTTCAGATTCAGGGCGGTTTTCAGCGTCGCGACTGGGGTTCGAACGGCTTCTATTCGTTGCGTTATCCCGACCAGTTCGAGAGCACGCTTACGGGACTGGCTTCGCTACGTTGGTGGAAAAGTTGGCGACGATTGAGGCTTGAGGCGGTGGGGAGTTTTCGCCAAAACGACGACCAGTTCGAGATGGTGCGTGACAATCCAGATCCTGTTACGGGAGGCATTCCTTTTAACGAGCACACGACGTATAATCTATACGGCTCGTTATCTGCGAATTATGATTGGCGTCGCGCTGGTACGTCGTCGCTTGGTACCGGCCTGACCTATCATCAAATGTTCAGCACGGCAATGGGGGATGGCAACGAGTCGCGCCGACTGGCGAGTGTGTGGTTGGCGCATCGAAAGGACTGGAACAGGTTGTGGGTCAATGGCATAGCGACACTTGTCGTGACACCTTATGGTACCGATGGTACATTTGGTGCCGAAACTGGCTGGCGTGTAAACCGGATAGTGAACCTGAAAGCCGGGGCACTGCGTTCGATGCGGTTGCCGACGTTCACCGACCTGTTTTACAACGTGGCAACGTACCATCCCGACCCTAATCTGAGGCCCGAAGCTGCGATGACTTATCGCGTTGCGGCGGAGGCTGCGCACGAAAATTTGGGCGCTACGGCTGCACTGTATTATCGTGATACTCATAATGTTATTGACTGGGAGCAGCATCCCGACGGGGATTGGTACTCCACGCAGCTAAATCGACTCGGTACTGTGGGTGCAGAACTTTCGGTCCGCTGGCTGGCTTCGGAATCATCTGCTGCCGAACATCGTTTTCTACGTTCTGCGATGCTGAGCTATGGCTACATCCACTCCGATATGAGCGTGGCGACGGGTTACATCTCAAAATACGCGCTCGATTATATGCACCATAAGGTTTCGGCGGTTGTCGGGGTGGAGTTTGGAGCGGGCTTCGGCCTGACCCTAACAGGCAGTTTTTACGATCGTGTGGGGAGTTACATAGCGGCCGATGGGGTTCAGCAAGGCTATAAGCCCTACTTTCTGCTGGATGGACGCCTGTCGTGGCGGCAACGGCCCCAGCGACTTATGCTACGCGAAATGCAATTTTATATCGACATAGCAAACCTCACCGACACGAACTATTTCGACTTCGGCGGCCTGCCGATGCCGGGGAGATGGTTATCTGCAGGGGTGACGGTTATGATACTATGAAAATTACGGGGCTCTGCACGAGCCCCACTTTTCAAAACAGGTATAATAAAAATTATCTTTCGTCGTTTATTTTTGCGAGCTGAAATTATGCTGGCAAGGAGTTTGTGATCTCATTTATTTAAATTAACTTTGTGCCGCGGCATGAGGAATATTGGTACGATCGGTCACGCTTGACCACATGAAGCCTCAAATTATGAAGTTATGAAGAAGTTGAATATTTATCGCAGTGATTTTTTATTTCCCGAGTCAAATTTTTTGATCGGTGTAGGAAGTCTGGGCAACGTGAGAGGAAATTATTATGATTTCAATTTTTCCGAAAGCGCCGAAGACGCGGACTATAAGGCGATTTTATCTGACTGGGGGACAATAGGTTTGGATTTATTAGCTGCGGCTAATGGATATGTTAAAATAAATAAGCGTTAAATACGATTGGACAATGTCGAAGAGTAAGGGATCAGATAGCAGTAAAACTAACGAGATTCTTGTTCCTACCATTGAGAAGTCACCAGCATCCGCACGTGGCAAAGTAATTGTTGGTGAAGTTTCTCAAGAGTATTTTTCGGGTCCGATTCCTCCTCCGAGTGTTATGAGGCAATACGAGGAAATTCTTCCAGGTTCTGCTGAGCGTATTCTTAAAATGGCTGAAAATCAGAGTAGCCATCGAATATCGATGGAGAGTAAAATCATTCCAAGACAACAGAGAGAAAGTACACTGGGGCAAATATTTGGATTCATATTGTCACTACTGCTGATAGGATATGGCATATATGCGATGAAAGAAGGTCACGCTTGGATCGGAGGAATAATCGTTACGGTAACATTAGTGAGTTTGGCTGCTTTATTTGTTGTGGGTCGTCACAAGATTAAAAAAGATTTAGACAACAAGAATAGCGATAGTGGTGCACCAATCGACTAAAACAAATACTTACCCAGCTCATCGACGCGGTTGATGTAGCATACTTCGAGGCCTGCCGGAAGCGTTTTCGGCAGGCTTTTTTTCAGGTAGCCTGAAACTACGATCCGTTTGAGGCCCAAGCGTGCAGCCTCGGCAATGCGCTGTTCGGAACGGGGAGCAGGACGAACCTCGCCCGAAAGCCCGATCTCACCGGCAAGAGCAACTCCGGGAGCAATCGCCCGATCGAAATAGGACGAGATCACAGCCCCCGCAACTGCCAGGTCGAGCCCCGTGTCGGCGATGCGAAAACCACCCGCAAAATTCAAAAAGACATCCTTAGCCCCAAGTTTCAACCCTGCGCGCTTCTCCAAAACAGCCAGCAACATATTGAGTCTGCGTGCCTCGAATCCAGTGGCCGAACGTTGAGGAGTGCCATAAGCCATACTACTAACAAGAGCCTGTGTCTCAATTAAATATGGGCGGATTCCATCGACAGCCGCGCCCACTGCGATGCCACTGAGGGGCTCCTCGTAGTCGCCCAGCAGGATTTCCGAGGGGTTGGCAACCTCGACAAGACCCTCGCCCCGCATCTCGAAAACGCCGATCTCGAACGTAGCCCCGAAGCGGTTTTTAACGCCGCGAAGGATGCGATAAATACCTGCGTCGTCGCCCTCGAACGAAAGAACGACATCCACGATGTGCTCCAACACTTTGGGCCCGGCGATGGTACCGTCCTTGGTGATGTGGCCGATGATAATTATCGAAGTGTCGTGGGTCTTGGCGTACTTGAGAAGTGTGGCGGCGCACTCCCTGATCTGCGATACGCTACCAGGCGAAGAGTCCAAAATCTCGGTATAAATAGTTTGTATAGAGTCAATTACTATAAGATTAGGCTCCAGCGCCTCGGCCTGTGCAATGATATTTTCGAGCAGGGTTTCAGCGTAAACGTAGCAATCCTCCGAGCCTGCCCGGCTAACCCTCTCGGCCCGCATTTTGATCTGTTGGGGAGACTCTTCACCGGAGACATACAACGTCCGCAGGCCGTGGCTGCCCAACGCGATCTGAAGCGAAAGGGTCGATTTCCCGATCCCCGGTTCGCCACCCAGCAGTATGAACGATCCGGGAACCATACCACCGCCGAGGACGCGGTTCACCTCGCCGATACCGAGGTCGAGCCGTGCCAGTTCGTCACGCACAATTTCGCGCACCGGAACAGGTTTTGCAGCACCGGCTCCTGTCGCAGACTTCACCAGCGAACGAGCTCCTGATGCCGACTCTTTAACCACGACCTCCTCGACGAACGTATTCCATTCGCCGCAAGCCGGGCAACGCCCCATCCATTTGGGTTGCTCGTTGCCGCAAGAAGAACAGAAGTAAGCTCGTTTAACTTTAGCCATATTGTTTCGCTGCGGCGGTTGCCGCCCAATTATTACTTAATAAAGAACCTATATATGTCGTTCCAAAATGCGAGCACCATAAGGCCCAGGAGCAGAATCATACCGACGACTTGGGCGTACTCCAGGAATTTGTCGGAAGGCTTGCGGCGCGTGACAACCTCCCAGACCAAAAATAGCACGTGGCCGCCGTCGAGAGCGGGAATGGGCAGGATGTTGATAACTGCAAGGATGATCGACAGGAACGCCGTCACTCGCCAAAACAGGAACCAATTCCACTCGCCAGGGAAAATATTACCGATGGTGATGAGGCTGCCGACCTGCTTATACCCTTGGGTATCAGGTGAAACGATGAAGCCGAGCTGCTTCCAATAATCTTTGATTTCGCTGCCGGTTCTGCGGAAACCTGCGCCGAGGGCCTGCCACAAATTGTAGTCGCGCTCGCGGATGGGCAAAAATTCGGCAAGGGCGGCCTGATAATCCTCAAGATGTTCCAGCGGCGAGGCCCCCGCCAACACAAGCGAATCGGCCGCAAAGGGCACGCGAGGCATCATAAAATCTTCGCTGACAAGCATCTGTGCGATCTTGTCCTCCGGCACGACAACATCCACAGGAGCACCATTGCGCAACACGCCGACTACGCGAACCCTGCCGATCATCATATCGGGATAGACCTTGGCAAAACTCCCCTCTACCGGCTCACCGTCGAAACTGACAATCCGGTCGCTGTCCCGAAAACCGATCTCCTCGGCCAGCTCGTTATAGTAGTAACCCCACTGAAGGTCGCGGTTATCGATGTAAGAATCTCCCCAATGCAGACTCATACCTATATATATAATGCACGCCGTGATGACGTTCATAGTGACGCCGCCGACCATCACGATAAGGCGTTGCCAAGCGGGTTTCGAGCGGAACTCCCAAGGCTGAGGTGGGGATTTCATAGCTTCGGTGTCCATACTTTCGTCGATCATCCCCGAAATCTTACAGTAACCACCGAAGGGAATCCAGCCCATACCGAATTCGGTCTCGCCGATACGGAATTTGAACAGCGAAAAGCCCCACGCATCGAAAAACAGGTAAAACTTTTCGACCCGGATACCGAACATCCGTGCCGTGAGATAGTGGCCCAACTCGTGAACGAACACGAGCAACGACAGGCTCAGAATGAGCTGAAGAACCTTGATTACAACTTCCATCTACAGATTTTTCTTGATAACGCCCAACAGTGAATTGGTTCCGGTCGCGTCGTGATCCAGTTGCCAGATCATAACCCCGCCATATACAGTTGCCAAACGACACTTCAGAGCGATAGTCTTATGACCATTGTAGCTGAATGTACCCGCGTAGTCGCTCTGCCAGGCGTTAGGGTGTTGTTTGAGAATATCCGCAAAACTCTTCGCATCGCCCCAGCCTCCGTTTCTGGGATAGCCATAGAAGGGAATGCCGATGACGATCTTCCCCTTCTCGACACCGCGACCGGCATAATGTGCGGCCATAGTCTCTGCAAATTCATAGCTCGAATGGTTCTCGAATCCGTTGGCCTCATTGTCATAAGCCATAATATTGACGAAGTCGAACGATTGAAGCGTTTCGGTCGAGATGTCATTGGAGAACCAGGTGGATACAGCCGTCGTGAGGAGTTTATTTTTGGCAGAGAGCAGGCTGCGCAACTCGGCGACAAAGGCACCATAGTTAGTCCACAAGGGAGAGCCCTGTCCGAGTTCCAGATCGAGGTCTATCCCGTCGAGATTATGCTCGGTGACATAATCCATAATCTTCTGGCAGAATGCCTTCATCTTCTCTTCGGTATCTATCAGGCCGGCATATTCGTTACCGCCTCCGCCTCCACCCAAAGCGGCGAGAACTTTCACGCGCTTCTCGTGTGCCTTGGTGACGATCATATTCAGATCCGCTGCCGGAAAGTGGTCGATCATATTACCTTCGGAGTCGGGATTGACAAAGGCGAGATTGAGGTGGGTTAGAGCGCTCCAATCGAGGGTGTTGTTCTTGATACAGTTGTAAGAGTAGTCGGGAATATATCCGACTTTACGCATAGCCACGCCCGAAGGGCCTCCGGGAAGTTCGGGCAGCGGATCTTCTTTTGGAGGTTTCGGAGGTTCGGGTTTGTCGGTTTTTTTGTCATCGTCCGGACTGCAGGAGAATAGAACCGCACTTGCAAGCGCGATCGCGAATAGGGATTTGAGTTGTGTTTTCATAATGTTCTTGCTATTTTACAGATTATCTTTAATAACTTTAAGAAGCGAGTGTTCGTCTTGTGTATCGTGGTCGAGATGCCAGATCATAATCCCACCGTATCTCTTGCCCAATTCGGTTTTGGCTTTCATAGTCTCCATCCCGTTGTAGCCGAATTTATCTACCTTATCAACGGCCCACGCTTCGGGGTATAGGGCCAGAAGTTCGGCATAACTCTTGGAGTCACCCCAAGTACCGTCGTGAGGATAGCCGTAGAAGGGAACACCGATAACGATACGTGCCGGTTCAATGCCGCGAGCGGCATAGCTACGCGCCATAGTTTCAGCGAGATCCATTGTAGAATGAGACTCGAACGGGCCGTCGTACGCCATAATGTTCACGAAATCGAAGCAGTCGAAAGTAGCATCGGAAATGTCGTCCGAAAACCAGGTAGAAACGGCCGTGGTGAGTAAAAGGTCGCCCTCGCTACACTGCCGGCGAAGCTCCTTGACCCAAGCCTCGTAGTTTTGCCACAAAATATGGCCGCGACCCTCTTCGAGGTCGAGATCGACCCCGTCGAGGTCATACTCGCGGGCGAAGGCAACTATCTTTTTGCAGAAATCTTCGCGCCCCTGAGGAGTTTGGATCAGGGCGGGATAGTTCTTACCGCCGCCACCACCACCCAATGAAGCGATTACCTTAACGTCGTTATTATGGGCCAGTGCGACGATGCGATCGAGCACGAGGGCGTTTGTGAAGGGGTTTTGCATATTGCCCAGAGTGTCGGGATTGCAGAAGGCAATGTTCACGTGGGTGAGAGCATCCCAGTCGAGCGTCTCCAGGCAATTGTAAGACCACGAGGGGATGTAGCCGACGACGCGCTTTTCCTTGACGACAGGTTCGGGCTCAGGTGTCGATTGTGCAATTCTTTTTGCAGGGTTGCAGGAAAAAATCGTCACGCAAACGGCCGTAAATGCTAAAGTTCTGAATAGTAGTTTCATAATGTTTTCGCTATTAGTTTGGATTCGTTGTTACAGTTTATGTAGTCTTCAAGTGTAGGGTTGGCAATGTTTTGGGCGCGATCGAGGGTGGAGCGAATCGTTCGGACAATGTCCAAATACCCGATGCGACCTGCCAAAAAGGCCTCGACAGCCACCTCTCCCGCCGCGTTCATAGTGCACAGGGATGTTCCCCCTGCGGCCAGGCACTCTCTTGCGAGCCCCAATGCCGGATAACGTTCGTGGTTCACCTCGGCAAAGGTCAGTGTGGGGTGGTCTGCAAACGACAGAGTGGGGCAGATGGCCGGCAACCTCACCGGGAACGACAGCGCATAAGCTATAGGTACTCGCATATCAGGCGTACCAATTTGGGCTTTGATGGCACCGTCTTCGAACTCCACCATAGAGTGGATGATCGACTGAGGGTGGATCAGCACGTCTATCTTGTCAGTCGGCAGCCCGAACAACCAATGCGCCTCCACCACCTCGAAACCCTTATTGAGCAGCGTCGCCGAGTCAATGGTTATCTTTGGGCCCATCGTCCAATTGGGGTGCTTGAGCGCTTGAGCAGCAGTTACCTTAGACAGCTCGGAGATCGGCAAATCTCTGAGCGCTCCACCCGAAGCGGTCAGAATTATGCGTCGGGGCGCCGAACGCTCTCCCACAAGGCACTGAAACACAGCCGAGTGCTCCGAGTCGATAGGCAGGATAGGCACATTGTTCTCGCGAGCCAACCTCATCACCAACTCACCCCCGACAACAAGACTCTCCTTGTTTGCCAATGCCAGTTTTTTGCCAGCCTGAACCGCCCTAACGGTCGGCACCAGCCCGGCCCAGCCCACCAATGCATTCACCACAACATCTACATTCCCTGCCTCGGCTACCTGAGCTACAGCATCTTCGCCTGCATAAACCTTTATCGGCAGGTCGGCGAGCGCTTCTTTCAGAGGCTGCCAAAACTCCTTGTCGGCTATCACGACCGTGTCGGGCTCCAGTTCGCGTGCCTGGGCCGCAAGACGCTGCCAATTTTGCTTAGCGGTCAGTATTACGGGCTCGAACAATTCGCTGTTCGCACGCAGGATATCAAGCGTTTGCTCACCGATCGACCCTGTGGAACCTAAAACCGCAACCCGCTGCCGCATCACTTAAAAAACTATATAGTTTTCCGGATCGACCGGCGTTCCATTGTACCATAACTCGAAGCCCAGCGGAGATGCCACCCCGATTATCTCGCCCGCCTTGACCCGCGCGCCCACGGCACGCTCCACTGAAGAAAGCTGCCTGTAAACCGACAACATATTGTCCGAGTGCTGGATCTCTACCACGTAACCCTGTTCCGGCGACCAAACATTGAGGATCACGCTACCGTCACGAACTGCCACAATCGGATGGTTCGACGTGGTGACTATCTCTACCCCGAATCGACCGTTCACCGGGCTGAAGCGCGTCTGTACCAATCCTTTGGCAGGTGCGATCAAATCGGTTGCCATTGCTCCTGAGCGAGGAGACGCCACCGACGCCGCAAGGCTATAATCACCCGAAGCAGCCTCCATCCGTGCTCTGAGCATCGAGTCGGCAAGGGATGGAGCTACAAGAGTTTTGTCCTGCATCTGAACGCTGTCTCCTATGCGGGAAACGTCGCGAATCACGGGCGTCTTGCCCTCCATAATGAGCGCTATGTTGTCGCTATAGAGAGTGAGATTGGCCATTTGGCGCTCCAGTGAGTCGAGCTTCATAACGTTTTGAATCAGTATTTCGCGCGAACGGTTGCCCGGATATCCTCCGAGAGTATCCATCACGGGGGTGTAAACCACAAGCAGAACAACCGCCAAAGCCAAAACCAGTATCAACGAGATCAGCCCGATGAGAATTCTTCCTCCGCTAATGTATATATGCCAACGCTCTGTGTCGTCGTCTGAATCGAGCATCGCGAGCCGTTGTTTTTTCACAAAGCCGCGCCACCAGTTTTTTATCTTTTCCATCAAACAAAGTTACGAAAAAATGATTATATTTGTAAGAACTAAAACCAACTAATCTCGATTTTATTATGCCCAGTATGACACTTGTAGTTCTGGCCGCCGGAATGGGGTCGCGCTACGGCTCTCTCAAACAGATGGATGGCGTGGGCCCGAACGGCGAGGCCATCATCGATTACTCCATATTCGACGCCATCAGAGCCGGCTTTACCAAGGTCGTTTTCGTTATTCGTCACTCGTTCGAGAAGGATTTCCGTGAGGTTTTCACACCTGAGCGCTTCGGCAATCAGGTCGAGGTAGAGTTTGTTTTCCAGGAATTGGACTATCTGCCCGACGGTTTTTCCGTCCCTGAGGGTCGCGAAAAGCCCTGGGGTACGAATCACGCGGTGATGATGGCAAAAAGTGTTGTCCACGAGCCGTTTGCGGTGATCAATGCCGACGACTTCTATGGAAAGGAGTCATACGCAGTTTTGGGAAAGTATCTGCAAACCTTGGCCGGTCACGAAAATCGCTATGCGATGGTGGGCTTCCAAATATCCAATACTCTGTCCGATAACGGTACCGTTTCGCGTGGGGTTTGCGCCGAGGATGCCAACGGCAATCTGGCAACAATCACCGAACGCCATCAGATAGAGCGTCGTAAGGATGGGAAAATTGTCTATGTCGATCCCGATGGTACGCAACATACGTTGGGAGAAACTACCCCTGTGTCGATGAATATGTTCGGGTTCACGCCCGACTATTTTGTCCACTCCGAAGGTTATTTCCGTGCGTTTTTGGAAGAGAATGCGAGCAATCTCAAAGCCGAGTTCTACATCCCGTTGATGGTGGATTACCTTATACAAAACCGCCTTGCGCAGATGAAGGTTCTTCCCACCGCGGCTAAGTGGTTCGGGGTGACTTACAAAGAAGACAGGCCGATGGTCGTCGAACGGATCAAAGCGCTGATCGCTGCGGGAGAGTATCCGTCAAAGTTGTGGGCCGGAACGCCGGCAGCGAGATAAAAGATCGGGAAACTCGCTTAAAGGAGTATACTGGTTATTGGCGCCGATCTGGTAAACATAGTGGTCGCGGCCATTGGTAAGCATAACATAATGAGCGCCCAGAACGGTGTTATACCGAAATGCCTGCGCCAAAACGGCATCGGAAATTGCAACTTCGGGAGCCTTGCATTCGACCAGCATAAGGGGCTGGGCAGAGTGGTCAAACACCACGATGTCAGCTCTTTGTGTTGTGCCGTTGAGGTCGATAGGGTATTCTTGGGCGATGCTTGTGGGAGCGATACCCAAGCCTCCCGCGGTTTTCGGGCCGGTGAGCATTGCCAAAATATCTCGCCGTACCCCCTCTTCGGGCGTCAGCACCAACCAGCGACCCCGAACTCTGTCCCAAACGCGTGTTGTCATAAAAATTTACTATCTTTATCGCAAAATTACGCAATTTTTATGAAAACATTCATCTTGTTTTTGGCGACCCTGCTGGCGCTTTCGAGCGCTGCGGCACAAGGCGTTACGTTCGTTCCGGAAATTCCGCGCCACCTCGACCCGCAAACGGTGAGCATAAACAAAGAGCTTCCACGCGGCCCGTTCACCAGTCTGATTGCGAGCAATGTCCAACCTCTGACGGAGTGGACGCGTATCGAAACGCCGGAAGCAGTGACTTATAAAAATAGTTTTCGAGTGCCGTTCGAGTGGATCGATCGACGCCAAATACTTCATCTTGAGCAGGTTTCAGCTTCGTTCGACGTGTCGGTGAATGGCGAATTAGCCGGTTATAGCCAGGCAGGCAGTCTCCCCGCCGAATTCGATGTGACGGAATTTTCGCACGAAGGTGCCAATGAACTTGCGATCACGGTTTACAGGGAACCCATCGCTCAGCAGAAGCTCGAAAACGATCGCCCTGCCGCCTCGCCGGCAATTGTCGGTGACGTTTACATTCTCTCGCAACCATTGCTGAGGGTTCGTGACATAGTTGTGGATACCCGCACGGAAGGTACCTCCGGTCTGCTGGAACTGGGCGTGATTATGAAGAGCCACAGACTGAACGAGCAGGTTTATACGGTCCTGTATGAGCTGCTTGACTCCGATGCAAAAGTGCTGGCCTGGGAGCGCAAAGAGGCGAAAGTCGATATGAGACGGGAAGATACGGTGCGCTTTTTTGCCAACATTCGTAACATCAAACCGTGGAGCCCCGACAGCCCGAAGACATACACTTTGCGGGTGGAAACTCGTCAAGGAGGGCGTGTGAGAGAGGATTTGGCGTTCGAGATCGGCTTTCGGAACGATCTTTCGTATGGCGTCACCATTCAAGCTGACATCGACACCCATCTGAGCGGCACATCGCGCAAGGTGGGAGGAAATCCATCGAACGATCCGGTGTGGCTCGCAGCCTATCTCGACCGCACGTTGGGTGCTTACCACGTTTCCAAACGCGATCCTTCCGTTGTTGCTTTTTCGCTTGCAGAGGACTCTTCGAACGGCATATGCCTTTATGAAAGTTATCTCACTCTCAAAGCGTTAGAACGCCGCAGACCGATACTTTATACTGATGGTGGGGAGTGGAACACTGATCTATAGCCCTTTCCGGGCGAAGCGCCAGGCGAAGTCGGTATAGAGGGCGTGTAGTCTTGGCCTCCAAGCGGCAGGCGTACGGTTGAGAACCCATAGCCGCCACCAAAGTCGCCGACTAAGCCGGTTGTAGGCAAAAAACTTCTCCGTTCTCAGAGCTTCTGCAGTACCGCCTTTAGCGCTGATAGTTAGAGCTTTACCCAATGCAACACGAGCTACATATTCGTCGATCCAAAAGCTTGTGGAATCTTTTTTTCCTACCCCGGTAGGGTCGTAAAAATCCTCGAACGAATAAACCGTCACTTCGGGCTTGTAGATGGCTGCCGAACGGTTAGATGCCGACATATAATACTTTACCAGACGTGCAGGCGAATAACAAACGGGCCATCGGAGCGCAATTTTTGTCCACATATACTGGTCGCCGCCGAGCCTCATCCCCTCCGGAAAACCGCCCACAACCTCAAAAACCGTCCGCGGAATCACGCTCGCCGACGGAATACTGACATAGGCCGACATCGATTCCCTGAAAAAATTCTCGACCACACCGCGTTTTTGCAATCCGCGGGCAGGATGTTCGGCGAGAGTGCCGCCTGCTCCGTCGTTATTCACAATATCGAAACCAGTTGAATAGAGCCCGCAGGCTGGAAATTCCTCGATGAGCGCGGCAACCTCGGACAAAAAGTCAGGTCGCCATTCGTCATCGGCATCCACGAGCGCAAAGTAATCGCCTGTAGCCGAGATCATTGCTGTATTTCGTGCAGCGGTCTCGCCGGCATTTTTCTGACGTATAAGTTTGATTGTGGGATCTGAGGGGCCACTCTCTGTGACGATCGATTCCACTATAGCAGCGCTGCCATCGGTCGAACCGTCGTCCACCACCACGATTTCGTACGGCACGTGGGTCTGAGCCAATACCGAATGTAGAGTGCGGCCGATCTCGGCTTCCTTATTATAAAGAGGTATGATCACAGAGAATTTCATTCCGGCAAAATGGTTTCGAGCGCTTCTTGCAGGCGTGAGCTAACTCCATCAAAATCATTTAATTGTGGGTTATCGTTCAGGCAAATCATAGCATAGCGTTGAGTGCGAATGTACTTTTCGATGTCGTCGATCCGCTCTTCGGCCAGATAATCGAGTCGGGAATCGCGCATAGAAATCGGCGAAAATTGCCCTGTGGCCAGTTGTTCATAGCGCATCAACCAATGGTTTACGCCGAAAGGCGAACGAAATTGCTGGCGGCACGTGGTGTCCAAAATATCGCGTTCGTCGCTCCACATCCGCTCGAAAGTCTCCTTCAGATAGGGTTGCGGCATATGCGTGTCGGTCAATCCAGACCAACCCTGCCAAACTGATAGGTCTAAGGTTTTCAGTAAGTTAGCAGCACCGTAACGTAATGAATACCATTTCCACCAGTGGTGTCTCATTGCGGTTCGACGGTCGTGACGGCGGCCCAGGATTTCGGTCATATTGAGCACTGTGTGGCTGATGCTCGACGAGGCGATGAGTGATAGTCGCGCCATATCGCAAGGCAGTCCGTTACGGAAAAATCTCTCGGCAGGCAGCGGTCTGCACAGGAACATATCGTCGTTGAAAAGTATGAACCGGTTGGCTAAATCTTTGATTCGATGAACGTTGAGCTCTATTGCGCGTGACGAAAAAGTCGGTAGATACTCGGCCGGTATAAAATCTTCGTGACGGACAATGTTGAGGCGCGGGGTCGGTGTTATGCCCTCCGGCAGATGCCCCCAAGTCACAAGATGGACTTTCCGAACCCACGGGGTAAAGCGCTCGATACCACGTAACAGATATTTCAGCGTGCCCCAGTCGCGATATCGGATCTCGGAGTCGTTCTCGCTGCCGCCTGTTGCGACAACCTCGGTGTCGAGACTACGTGCTGCCTTGAATGCCGCCTGCCACGTCGGATCGTTGCCATCCACCCAGGGTATTACTATATCTATCATTGCACCAATAAGTTACATCCTCTGATGTCACTCCCCACAATGCGCCCGTCGATAGTAAAGCTACCGTCGGCCATCACCCGTCCAACGTCCTGGGTCTGAATGAAAGCGCAGGAATGCAGGTTGGCAAGGTCGATTATGTTGATGCCACCACGAATGTTGTCGCAGCCGGTCGTTTCTGGCCGCCGGACGTCGAACGGATCCATCAGGTCGCGAACTGAGATCCTCATCCAGGGTGGTGCCTGAAAAATCCCACCTTCACGCGAATAAGCCTGACTGGTCAGCTCGGCCATCCCGTACTCACTGTGAATTTCAGTCAGCCCGAACGCATCGCATAACATTCTATGCAGCTGCTCTTTGCTCATCTCTTCGCGGTGCCCTTTCATTCCACCTGTCTCCATAACGATCGTCCCTGCAGGCAGTTGATCGCCGCTTTCGGCTAAGTCCAGCAACGCATAGCTCACCCCGATGAGTAATCTTTGTGGCGCATCCGGAAGTCCTTTCCGCTGAAGGCCGTCCACCATATAGATCAGAGACGACCCGCCTCGCTCCTGGTAACACGGTAGCAAAGAGCGTATTTCCCACCCAGCCGGATCGCCATAAAAGAACTCGAATGCACGTGTGAATGTCTTCTCGTAATCTGCCAATCGCGCAACATAATGACGAGACGAGCTCTTACCGCTACTGGTGAAGACTGCTTCGGGTTCGCCGGTGCCGCAATAAACGCGATGGGTTTTGAAAATCTCAATGGGCAGATAGGGGATTTCGGGCGCTGAAGAGACGCTTTCAGGCGCCACACCAATTGCTGCAAGATAATCGCGATAAGGTGGACACTCTGAAGATTGCCTGCGAAACAACTCCATTGCCGCCCCGTCGAACTCTTCGGGGGTAGAGATTTTCAATATATCGTCGATTCCGGGCAAAATCTACTCGATCAAAAACCTTTCACAGTCGAGTGCCGCACGACAACCTGCCGCTGCTGCTGTAATTGCTTGTTGGTAGACACGATCGGCAACATCGCCCGCCGCAAAAACTCCAGCAATGCTCGTCTCCGTTGAGCCCAAAAGTGCCGTTGAGCCCGAACCTGTCCCCGAAGTCACGATATATCCTTCGTCGTCCAGCTCTAATTGTCCGCGAAAGATTTCAGTGCGTGGTGTGTGACCGATGCCGAGAAAAAATCCTTCGATATCAAGTACTCGCTCTACCCCCTCAGGGCCTCGCACACGTGCTCCCGTCACTCCGCCGTCATCGCCCAACACCTCCTCGGTCTGATAGCCGAACAGCACTTCGATGCGACCATTCTCAAAAACCCGTTGTTGCATATGTTTGGAAGCCCGCAAAATATCGCGCCGCACGATCAGATAAACTTTGCGGCACAGCGTAGCCAAATAAAGGGCCTCCTCGCAGGCAGAGTCGCCGCCACCAACCACCGCTACATCTCTGTCGCGATAAAAAAATCCGTCGCAAACAGCACACGCGCTCACCCCCATACCTATATATTTACGTTCAGAAGGCAGTCCGAGATACTTAGCCACGGCACCCGTCGCTACGATGATGCTGTCGGCGAAAATCTCGTGTGTCCCATCCACCGTCACACGAAAAGGCCGCTGTGACAGATCCACAGCAGTAACCTCGCCGTGCCTGACATCGGCCCCGAAGCGTTCGGCTTGCCTGCGCAGATCGTCCATCATAACTGTTCCGGCCACTCCGTCGGGATAGCCCGGAAAATTTTCGACCTGGCTCGTTGTGGTGAGTTGCCCCCCCGGTACCAAGCCGGCATAGACAACAGGATTCAGAGCCGCCCGTGAGGTATATATTGCCGCCGTGTATCCCGCGGGCCCGCTACCTATAATAAGACACTTGACACTTTCCATTTCGCAAAGATATGCGAAAAGTGCGAAAAAAGCAACGGCCGCCGTTCCGGCTATACGAATTCCGTGACGTACGCCTCGACATCTTCCGGGGTGATCTCATCGTTGCCAAGAATCACCAGACGTTCGATCACATTGCGAAGTTCGCGTATATTTCCGCTCCAGGGCATCTGTTCGAGGATTGCCAGACCTTCCTCCGAGATGCTCTTATGCGCAATGTCCTGTTCCTTACAAATGTTGGCAACAAAGTGCTCGGCCAGAATCCCAACATCACCCTCCCTCTCACGCAACGGTGGAACGTTGATAATTATAACGCTGAGACGATGATAGAGGTCTTCGCGGAACCGCCCCTGTTTAATCTCCTCTTTGAGATTTTTATTAGTTGCTGCGATCACCCGTACATCTACAGGTACATCTTTGTCGCTGCCAACGGGACTGATACGGCCCTCTTGCAGTGCGCGCAGAACCTTGGCTTGAGCGTTTTGACTCATATCGCCGATTTCGTCCATAAACAGCGTTCCGCCCGTTGCCTGCTCGAACTTGCCTTTGCGTTGCTTTATTGCCGAGGTGAAAGCCCCCTTCTCGTGACCGAAGAGCTCGCTCTCGATCAACTCCGATGGGATTGCGGCACAGTTGATCTCCACGAATGGCGCTTTTACCCGACGCGATTTTTCGTGTAGCCATCTGGCCACCAGCTCTTTGCCTGTTCCGTTTTCGCCTGTGATCAGCACCCGTGCGTCAGAAGGAGCGACCCGTTCGATGAGGTCTTTTACGTGTTGAATCTTGGGGGAATCGCCTATTATCTCCTGAACCTTCGAACTCGATTTTCGTACGACCGTCCGAGGATTGAAGGTATCCGGAGGGTTTATTGGCCCTTCGCTTGTGGATTGCTCCCCGATCGCCTTTTTGATTGAGGCGAGCAGGTGGTTCATATCTATAGGCTTGGGAATGAAGTCGAAAGCTCCGGCTCGCACGGTTTCCACGGCATTTTCGACCGAGGTGTTGTCCGACATCACGATGACGGGACAGTCTGGTTTTTGCTCGCAGCAGTGGTCACACAATACGACATCCGGTGAGAAGCGCTCCATTATGGAGATGGCCTCTTCGGGCGTAGCAGCGGCCTCAACTGTATATTTTTCATATACGAGTCTTTCGCGGAGAGTGTTTCTTATTCCGCGCTGGCCATCCATTATCAAGATGTTCGCCATAGGTCGTAGTTTCGTTAATTAGAAAAATCCGATTAACTTTGCACGAAGATATAAAACTTTCCCGAAACTTTTGCATCTTTGTGCACATATTTTTTTTCATTATTCAAAATCGTAACTAAGTATAACACAATACGTTCAAAAGTGCCCGTGTTTTGAGCTTTTTAGAACAGTCATCCGCTATGGAAAAGAATTATAATTACACTCGACGCCCGATGTTTTTGCCCGAATACGGTCGTCACATCCACGAAATGGTGGATTATCTGAGCACTATCGAAGACCGCACCGAGCGAACAAAGCAGGCACACATCGTCATCGACGTGATGGGTAACCTCAATCCGTTATTGCGAGACACCTCCGATATCGCACATAAATTATGGGATCACCTCTTTATTATGTCGGACTTCACTTTGGATGTCGATTCGCCCTATCCGATCCCCACGCGACAGGATCTGAGACCTCATCCCGATAAGATAGAGTATCCGCGTAAAGATATGATGTTCAAGCATTACGGCAAGAATGTCGAGCGTATGATCGATTCTCTGAAGGGCAATGAGGACAGGTCAGCCGTGGAGGCTACGCTCGAAGATATCGCCCGTTATATGCGCACCAAGAGTTACGAATATAATCAGGAACACCCCAACAACGAGATCATCATAGGCGATATCAAACGTATGTCGCGCGGGGGATTGGAACTGGACGAGCAGGCGCTCGGTAATTTGAAGAGCGAATACAAGCAACCTCAGCAGCCCTCTTACCAGATTCAGAAGAAAAATAATAAGAACGGCGGCAAAAATCAAAAGCAGCGTCGCGGGCCTCGTACGTTTTTGTTGGCTTTGGCGCTCGTCGCTTTTTTCGCATCGTGCACCGGCAACACGGCCCGCATTCGCGGCCAACTCATAGGTGCGGCACAAGAGCCTGTCTATCTCGAATCGGTCGGAACGAGTTTCGCCGACTCCACCCTGACCGACGACAAGGGAGCGTTTGCTTTTAAGGTCGAGTTGCCAGACGGTCAGCCTACGATCTTCAATCTTCGTCACGGTGTAGATATGGTGCCGATGCTCGTTTCGTCGGGAGAGAGAGTGAGTGTGATGTCGTTGGGCGATTTGGGGCGCGGTTACCGCGTTTCCGGCTCACGCGAGAGCGAATTGGTGTGGGAGCTTCACGGAATCCTAAGCGATGGTGCAGCGAAACTCGACTCGATAGCAGGACTTTATGCGCTGTCGATCCCTGAAAGCCCGCGTCGGCGGGAGCTTTCTAAGGCTTATGCCGATCAGTATTACGGAACGAAACGTGCGCAGATCGGATTCATTGTGAAAAATGCGTCGTCGCTGGCGGCAGTTTATGCTCTCTATCAACGACTTCCGGGCGATCCTGTGTTGTTCAACGGTGACAACGATTATGTCTATTACAGAATGGTTGCCGACTCCGTGGAGGGTCACTATCCCGATTCCAGATACGTTGAAGCGCTCCGTGCGGAGGTCGAAAAACTTACCGCAGGGCGCAATCTTAACATTACAGAATCTAATTTTCCTGAGATCGAGCTGCCCAATATGTATGGCCAAAAGGTGAAGCTCTCCTCGCTGACCGGCAAGGTTATTGTGCTCGATTTTTGGAGCGCCGCCCTTCCTGCATCCAATGCCAATAACGTGGAGATGAAAGAGCTTTGGAACGAATATGCCGACCGCGGATTGGCCGTCTATCAGGTGTCGCTCGATACATCCAAACCGCTGTGGGTCAATGCAGTGCAGGAACAAAAACTCCCTTGGGCGACTGTTTGCGATTTTAGAGGCGAGGCGACTTCCGGGGTGGCACTGTATAATGTGCGCGCTTTGCCGGCCAACTTTGTGATCGATCGTAAAGGCAACATTGTCGGTAAAAACGTGTTCGGAGAAAAGCTATATGAGACAGTATCTCGACTTATTGCAGAAGATTAAGAGCAAAGGCGTAACCAAAAGCGATCGCACGGGAGTGGGCACGAAGAGTATCTTCGGCCACCAGATGCGTTTCGACCTTGGGCAGGGATTTCCCGCGCTGACGACAAAAAAACTGCATCTGCGTTCGATAATCTATGAGCTGTTGTGGTTTTTGCGCGGCGACACCAATGTCAAATACCTTAATGCCAACGGAGTAACTATCTGGGACGAGTGGGCGTCGCCGGATGGTGAACTGGGTCATATCTATGGCTATCAGTGGCGCAGCTGGCCCACGCCGGACGGGCGTCACATAGACCAAATCGCGCAGATCGTGGAGGCACTGAAAAGCAATCCAGACTCGCGCCGCCATATCGTAAGTGCTTGGAACGTAGCCGATTTGGACTCTATGGCACTGCCTCCGTGTCACGCACTTTTCCAGTTCTATGTAGCCGAAGGCCGACTCTCCTGCCAGCTTTACCAGCGTTCGGCGGATGTGTTTCTGGGTGTACCTTTCAATATAGCATCTTATGCATTACTGACGATGATGATGGCGCAAGTGGTGGGGCTGGAGCCAGGTGAATTTATCCATACCACAGGCGACACTCATTTATATCTCAATCACTTGGAGCAAGTTGAAGAACAACTCGGTCGCACGCCGCGATCTTTGCCCGTGATGCATATTAATCCGGCGGTGAAATCTATTTTCGACTTCCAATACGAGGATTTTTCGTTGCAGGATTATGACCCGTGGCCTGCCATCAAAGCCCTCATAGCAGTATGAGCCTGAAGATAATTGTAGCCATTGCCCGAAACGGCGTAATAGGGTGTGAGGGTCGGATGCCCTGGCACCTGCCCGAAGACCTGAAGCACTTCAAAGAACTGACAATGGGGCGTACGGTTGTTATGGGCCGCAAGACTTTCGAATCCATAGGAAAACCGCTGCCCGGCCGTACGAACGTCGTGGTGACGCGGCAGCAGGATTTTGAAACTCAGGGTGTCCAGGTTGTGCATTCGTTGGCCGAAGCTGTGGCGAAATATCCCGATGCTTTTATAATAGGTGGTGCGGAAGTCTACCGACAGGCATTGCCATTGGCGGATGAACTTTACATCACGCGCATCGAGGCGGATTACGAAGGAGATACGAAATTCCCGGAGTTCGACCCTGCCGACTGGAAACTGGTGTCGAGCGAACCGCACGAAAAATTTGGGTATTTCTACTACCTGAAATCTTAATCCGATGGCGTAATTTTGCAGGATGGGAAAGTATTTCGACCTGCTGATGGAGGACGTGCGTCTGCGCGAAGGCCTCAAGGCGTGTATGAATTGCGGTGTATGTACCGGTGTGTGCCCTTCGGCCGAGTTCTACGACTACGATCCGCGGAAGATAGTGAACATTGTTCAGAGTCGCGATGACGCTGAAATAGAGGCACTTCTGAGAAGCGACACACTTTGGTATTGTGGTGAATGTATGTCCTGCCGTCCGCGCTGTCCCCGTGGAAATACTCCCGGATATATCATTCAGGCCCTTAGAACTTTATCCCAAAAATTAGGATTTTTTGCCGAATCGGAAAAAGGGCGCCAGCAGCTTCTGCTTAAGCGGGTTATCGGCCAACATATTCTTGACAAAGGTTATTGCATTACACCGCGTTTGGTGGTACCTGAGGGGCATCCCGAACAGGGCCCTGTGTGGAAGTGGGTGGTAGAGAACGACGTGGATTTTTATTCGCGCTTTTCACCTAATTACAGATCGGATGGTGCTGGCGTATTGCGAGAGATCGACACGGAAACAATCGGCGAGATCAACAAAATTTTCGAGGTGACGGGCGGAAAACAGTTTTTTGAAACAATTGAATCGGCGTGCGCAAACTATGAAAAGAAGTAGTTGGAGAGAATATGAAAAAGAGATAGCGGGTGACCATTACTATTACGCCCGAAGTTGCATACGCCAGAACTTTTTTCCTGGCAGCGAAGCCACTTTTTTGCGCATAATGCGTGACGTGCTGGGCAAAGATATCTATGACGATCCGCGCCACACTTCGTGCACCGGCATCGGATATCACACTGATATTGTGCCGCTTGACACAACGATGGCAGTCGTGGCGAGGCAGTTTGCGCTGATGACCGAGGCCGGTTACGAAAATATGGCTGTGTCGTGCATCACATCGTTCGGGTTGTATACCGAAATTCTCGAAACCTGGCACGAATTCCCTGAAACAGAGGCTCGTGCGCGCGAAAATCTATTCAAGGCCACGGGGCGCGAGTTCAAAAAACCGGCTAATATTGCTCATACCTCCGACCTGATTTTCCATAACCGCGAAGAGATCGAACGGCAAGCGGTGCGCAGGCTGGTGGATGCTACGACGGGCGAACCGCTTAAGGTGGTGGAGCACATCGGTTGTCACTATGCGAAAATCTTTCCCAAGAGCGGTATCGGGGGGAGCGAATTCCCTTATGTGCTGGCGGGAATGGTAGAGCAGTGGGGAGGTCAGGTGGTTGATTATCCGGAGCGCAGGCATTGCTGTGGGTTCGGCTTTCGCAACTATTTGGTGCAGGTGAACAGAGGATTTTCGATCGCAAATTCGCGCAAAAAACTGGAATCGATGGCACCATACAAACCCGATATGATGGTGGCGAACTGTCCGGGCTGCGCGATGTTTCTCGATAAGTGGCAGTATGCCTTGGCGGAGATGGAAAATGTGACCTACGGGGCGGATGGGCGCGGAATTCCGGTGCTGACGTACGAAGAGATGGCGGGCCTGGTGCTGGGATACGATCCCTGGGATATGGGGATGCAGATGCACCAGGTGGATGTGGAGCCGCTTCTTGGGAAATTGGGAGTGCGCTATGACTCCGAAGCTAAGTACCTTGGGCGGGGCGGCAAGTTCATCGGAGCACCGAAACCCGCGGCCGTCAATGCGTTTTCCGGAGACCGTATTTATAGAATTAAGCATTGATGAAAAAAATTATCGTTGTCGGCGGAGGGCCGGCGGGAATGCAGGCGGCACTGTCGCTGGTGGCCGAAGGGCTGAAGCCCGTGATCGTGGAGAGGAGCGGTGCACTGGGAGGAAAACTACGCGACTGGCACAACCTGTTCCCGTCGATGACTCCGGCGCACGAGGTGCTGGAAGGAATGACAAAACAGATGGAGAATGCTGGTGTCGAAGTGATGTTGCACACTGAAGTCGAAGGACTTACCGACGGAGGAGTGCTGCTGATGGAGGGCAAAAAGCTGGAAGGCGAGGCAGTCATAGTGGCTTCGGGATTCGATATTTTCGATGCTCGACTCAAGGAGGAGTACGGCTATCACATTTACGACAATGTTTTTACGACCGTCGATGTGGAGCGGATGCTAAATAAGGGTGAGGTGGCGCTACACGACGGAAGTGCGCCGCACGGGATTGCGTTTGTGCACTGTGTGGGATCGCGGGACGAAAAAGTGAACCAAAAGCACTGTAGTAAAGTTTGCTGTATCACAGGCGTGAAGCAGGCGATGGAGATGCGCCAGCTGTTTCCGGATGCCGAAATTTATAACTTCTATATGGACATTCGGATGTTCGGGCCGGGATATGAAGAACTCTATCAGAGTGCGCAACAGGACTTCGGAGTAAATTTCATACGTGGCAGAGTCTCCGAAGCCTCGCCGACGATCGACGGGCGACTGCAGATCAAGGCCGAAGACACATTGGTGGGCCGACCGCTGAAGATGACGGTCGATATGCTGGTATTGATCGTAGGTATGAAGGCGTCGTCGAGTAATGAAAAGTATGCTTTGCCGCTGAGTTCCAGCGGATTTTTGACGCCAAGGGATCTGTTTTCCGGTGCAGTTTCATCCGACCTGCCGAACGTTTTTTATGCCGGAACAGCCACTGCGCCGAAAACCATCGGCGAAAGCATTTGTGAGGGTTCGATGGCGGCAGAAAAGGTTTCTGAATACTTAAAAAGCAGAAAATGAGTGCTATAGAGTGGGGATACAGCGTCTTGCCGGCGCGAACGATGGATCTGGATCGAAACGATCTGGGCCCGGTGCGTGAGATGCTGGAAGAGATGCCCCAATTCGGTGCCTGCATTGCCTGTGGAGGCTGCACGGCCACTTGTACTGCAGGAAATCTTACTTCATTCAATTTTCGCAGGGTGCACACTCTGGTGCGAAGAGGAGAGTATACCGGCGCTTGGGCCGAGATGAACAAGTGTATGCTCTGTGGGAAGTGCCGGCTGGTGTGTCCGCGCGGAATCAATACAAGGGGCGTTGTGCGCCTGATAAAACGTAAGCTGGGCGACTACTAAATGGTGCAGACTTTCTATAGCGGCTTTGTGATCCCGTTCATCGTTGGGACGAGTGTGTTATTCGCTGTGATAATCTATAAATATGTACGTTGGATGGTGCGGCTGCCACGGCGCGACAAACTGAAAGTGTGGCACGGACTGTTCTCAGTGGCAACGCTAAAGGGTATTTGGGAGTGCTTTACGGAATGTCTGCTGCACCGCAGGATTTGGCGCGTGAACCCCTTGCTGGGATATATGCACACGGCATTTGCGCTGGGGTGGTTCCTGCTTATTGTGGTGGGGTGGGTGGAAACCATCGCTTATCTTGGGCTGCGATTCGTGCCGTTGCAGGGGCATATTTTCTTCGACTATTTTACGCAGGATATGGATCACGGGCCGAGATGGGGGATCAATTTCGAGGTTGTGATGGACGTACTGTTACTCTATGTTTTGTCGGGGTTGGTGCTGGCAGTGTTCAAACGCTTTCGCTCGCGGGCGATGGGGATGAAGCGCACTACCAAGCTGACCTTGGGCGACAGAGTGGCTATGACCTCGCTGTGGTTCGTGTTCCCGATGAGGCTGCTGGCCGAGAGTTTTCCGAGCCAACTGCCGCTCTGGTGGGGCTACTCGATCGCTTTGGGGGTGTTCTTCGTGGCGATGCCATTTTCGCGTTATATGCACATTTTCACCGAAGTACCGCTGATTTTCCTGCGCAGATGGGGCATCACGAGCGAGGCCGGGCGTGAAAAATCGTTCGACCATTTTCAACTCGAAGCGTGCTCGCGCTGCGGAATTTGTATCGATCCCTGTCAGTTGCAACGCGATGCCGGAATGCGAAACGTCCAGTCGGCATACTTTATTCGAGACCGTCGTTATAATAGGCTAACTCGCTATGTAGCAGATAATTGCCTATTATGCGGAAGATGTCAGGTCAAATGCCCGGTTGGTCTGGAGCTGGATACTTTGAGGCTTGGCAGCCGCCATTCGTTGAGCGGAACACCCTCTAATGGGAGGTTCAACTATGCGTGCGATGTGGACAGATCGAGGGGTGAGGGGCGTGTAGGCTACTTTGCGGGCTGTATGACGCTGCTTTCGCCTAAGATTTTGCGTTCGATGGAGCGAATTTTCACCGCGGCAGGCGAGCAGGTTTGGTGGGCCGATCGGGATGGAGGGGTGTGTTGCGGAAGGCCGCTGAAGTTGTCTGGCGATATAGAAGCCGCGCGCGATATGATGCGAATTAACGCTGAACTGTTTCGCAATCACGGTATTACAACTCTCGTAACTTCCTGTCCGATATGCCTGAGGGTCTTTCGCGAAGACTATAATTTGGACGGAATCGAGGTGCTGCACCACTCCGAGTATTTTGTCCGGCTTCTTTCGGATGGGCGTCTGACGCTGAAACCCGGCGGCACGGAAAAGATGACCTATCACGACCCCTGTGAGTTGGGACGCGGCTGCGGGATTTACGACGCTCCAAGAGAGGTTTTGCAAACAGTGGGAACGCTGGTCGAGCCAGCCGAAACGAGAGATGAGGCGTTGTGTTGTGGAAGTTCGTTGGCCAATATGGCGGTGGAAAATAGTTCGCAAGTAGCTATAGCTCAGGCTGTCGGGCGTGCTTTTGAAGCAACAGGGGCAGGCGAAATAGTTACCGCCTGCCCACTGTGCAAAAAAGCCATCGCACGCGGAACGTCACTTCCGGTGATGGATCTGGCCGAGGTTATCGAGCAGCACTTGGCGTGAAAAACGCGAAGTGGGCCGGAGAGACGCCGGCGGTAACACTCCATTTCAGAGTGCCTGCGGAGGAATAGCAATTCAGCTTTCCGTCCGAAAAATAATCCACAGCATCGGTAACGAAAATCTCGCCTGTGGTGGGTTCAATTGCAATTCCATAGGGAGAAACTATCTCAGTGTCAGTGCTGTCGGTTATGAAGCTACTGCCCATTCGGTCGGTTGTTATATTATAGGTCAGGTAAGCGTTCGTCGGGTTCCATTCGGCGTCGTAAGTGACACTTATCGCGTAGATATTGTCGCCCGCCAAAGTGATGTTTTCGCTCTCGATAGGGGTGGGAGAGACGGCGTCCGTGGTGGTATCGATGACAAATGTCGCAGCGGGATTCATAAGGTAATCGCCACGAGATGAGACATATAGCTTACCTTTACCGTCAGGCCGCACGCGATAAAGATTGGGTGCAACCTCGATGCGTTTGATTTCGCTGAAAGTGGTCAGGTCGATTACGGAAACAGTTGTCTCGTAGTCTGGATCGGCGTAACCGCCTGAATTTGCGACATATAACTTATTGCCAACGACAGCCAATTCATCGGGTTGCCGACCGACGGTGCACTGATCAACGACTTTGAGTGTGTTCAAATCGACCTTAGCAACGAAACCGGCAGGAGAGCCATCACCACCGTCGTACGGCGAAGAGGCTGTGGAATAGGAAGTTACATAAGCAAAATCGCCATTGAAAGCCACATAGCGCGGATTGGGAATGGCGATTTTGGCTATATGTTTTGCCCTCGTTGCGTCGATAACTTCCAAATAGCTCGAACCATTTATCACCGCATAGAGCCTTCCATTGTATAGTTCGAGATCATTGCCGGTATCGCCGAGACCCATAGTTTCGTTGGGATTGCGAGCTTCGAAAATGTTATGGATCAATTTATTAGTGTTGTAATCGTAAAAGTCGAGAGTGGCGTTGTTTGAACCCATCATACCCTCGTTCAGTAGGTAAAACCCAGCCCCCAAGAGATCGGGATCGATGGGAGGATCGACAGGATCGTCCTGACGGCAAGAAGTAAGGCCAAGCGTGGCGATAATGGCGGTGATCGCAAAGAATTTTGCAAATTCAAGTAACTGTTTCATAGTGATATTGATATTAAAAGTTTGAAGTTGGTTCCGGGCATTGGGTACCAGCGGACGACCTCGTAGCGCTGGTTGAAGATGTTGTTCACCTCGACACCGAGGCGTATGGTGGCTTTACGGAGGCTGAGATCGCGCGACAGGGCGAGATCGTGGGTGTACCAAGGTTCGAGAAGATTGGCAGAAGTCTGACTACCAAGTCGATAGCGTTCACCGGTGTAGATGAAACTATAGTTGAGCGACCACGGTTGGCCTTTGTCGTATGGATGTCCCCAGGTTATGCCTACAATGGCCGAACCACTGTGGCGCGGAGCATAAGGTACGGAATCGCCGCCAGAAGTATCTTGAAATGTGTAGGTTATGCGGGTGTCGATGTGTGCCGCACGTGGTCCGTTGCCGAGGCGGAATTGTGGCGTCACAGAAGCGTCTATACCACGAATGCGAACGCGACCGATATTGATCATTGTCCATACAAGCTGGTTGGAAGTTGGTGTGGCTACGATTTTGTCGTGCACGCGGTTATAATAGGCGTCGAGTGAAGTGCTGAGCGAGACGAGTGGGCTCTGGTTCCACGACTTGCGCCACGTAGCACCTACGTTATATTGAGTAGTGTATTCAGGTCTGAGCGCGCGGTTGCCGATCTGGGTATAGTAAAGGTCGTTGAAAGTAGGCAGGCGAAAAATGTCCTTGTAAAATGCTCTGATTTCCAATGTGTTAGAAAGGTTGTAGGCGAGTACGAGGGTAGGGGAGAGGATGTTTCGATCGGCGGCCATAGGAAGCTCACGTGCACTGGTGTCGTGAGTGTGGGTGTATAGCAGACTGGTTTGAGCACTGAATTTCGTGAATCGCATCGAAACCGCTGCCGCGCCCAACAGAGTGAGACGGCGCGGCTGAGGAAAATTTTTATTGAACAGCTTCGATGCATCGGCCTTCAGTGTGTTATATTGTCCATCGAGCGATAAGTTGGCTGACAACCAGTGGTTTACTATGAATAGATTGGCCATCGAAATGTATGCCTCCTGCTGGCGATAATGGGCATCCATCGTCTGGAGCGTCGTTGTGGGTGGCATCACATAATTGGTGTAATCGTGGGCATATTTGGCTTGGATACGATAACTGTAAAGATGCGAAATCTCCTGATTCATAGATCCTTGAATGAAAAAATTTCGGTCACGCTGTCGATCTTCGTTGCGAAGCGAAATGGCGTTATCCTCTTTGATGACTGCACCCGGAAGACCTCTGTCCGATTCGTAAAAGTAAGCTTTGGCGCGCCACTCTCCTCTGTGGATACTGCCAAAAAGACTCGTCTCGGCTCGGATTATGCGAATGTCTCCATTGCGCCGCACGGCAGTGGTGTCCCAACCGGTGCTTCCATTTCCGCCTGCGCCGCTACCTGAATAACGATATTTATAGCGTCCGGAAGTGTTGAGAAACTGGACGTTAGCAGATGCACTGAGGTTCTCTCCGAGACGCTGTTCGAAGAGGGCCGATCCGTCGAAAAGATCGAACGATCCGCCCGCGATTCGCAGGGATAGGTTACTTCCACGCCCGGACTCGAAAATGGGGCGTCGGGAACGAAGATAGACCGCCGCGGCCGAAGCGAAATCTCTGGCCGACTGAAAGATATCGCTACGCTGGCCGTTATAGAGTGACACGGATTCTACATTTGCGAGCGAAAAACGCCCAAGATCTACAACGCCATTTTGAGCATTGCCGATCGCCAATCCGTCGTAAAAAACCCCGACGTGAGCGCTACCAAGCGAGCGAACATTGACAGTTTTGAGACCCCCGATGCCGCCGTAATCCTTGACCTGAACGCCGGAAAAATAGCGAATAGCATCGGCGACAGAGTGAGTTTCGAGGCGGGTAAGCTGTTGTCCATCAAGGATCTGCGCAGGAACGATCTCGTGCAGACGCCGGGCGGTAACAACGATGCTGTCTATAGGAACAACGCTCTGGGCCGCTACCGCGACGCATAAAAAAACAAGGATAAGTGTGATGACCGTCCGTTTCATTTCTGGGGCCCATTCGCCGTGGGCGTCAAAAAATTATTTCTCGCAGGCAGGTCTTCTGACTTGTTCTTTTTGCGGTTTCGAAGCCTTCCCAACCCCGAAGGTCAGTGACTTTAGAACTCGAAACCCTGGCGCCATTTTACTGACTCCCAAGAATTTACAGCAGCGGGAACTGTTGCCGATTATACACGGCATTCCCATTTAATCCCCCGCGGGGGAACCTGTGAGGATGCAAAGATAAAGAAGATTTTTATATAGACAAAATCTTGACTGTTTTCAACAAATCGCGGTCGATGAGTTTGTCGTCACGGATCGCCTGCGAGAACGGGATATGGACAAGCGATTCGTCGTCGATTCCGATCATAACGTTGCGCTGACCATCCAAAAGCGCCTCCACGGCCTCGCGACCCATCCGAGAAGCAATGATACGGTCATACGCCGTGGGAGATCCTCCCCGTTGAATATGGCCAAGAATCGTGACGCGGCTGTCGAACTGGGGATACTCCTTCTTGACGCGGGCGGCCATACCCATTGCTCCGCCCGTGACGTCACTCTCGGCCACGAGGACTATACTCGAATTCTTATCCTTACGGAAACCATTTTCGATGAGCTCTGCCAATTGGTCTACCTCGGTAGCGATCTCAGGTATGATTGCGGCCTCCGAACCAGTAGCAATGGCGCCATTAAGGGCGAGGAATCCAGCGTTGCGACCCATAACCTCTACGAAGAACAGACGTTCGTGCGAAGAGGCGGTGTCGCGCAATCTATCGACAGCCCACATAACGGTGTTAAGCGCTGTATCATAGCCTATTGTGGTGTCTGTACCGTAGAGGTCGTTGTCGATAGTGCCGGGAATGCCAACGATGGGAATGTCATATTCGGCGGCGATGATGCGTGCGCCGGTGAGCGAGCCGTCACCTCCGATGACAACCAGCGCGTCGATTTTGTGGCGGAGCATTGTCTCGTGCGCCTTTTTGCGACCCTCCTTGGTCTCGAACTCCTTGGAACGAGCGGTCTTGAGGATCGTGCCACCCTGTTGGATGATGTTAGAGACGTTATTGGTTTTGAAATCGAGAACTTCGTCGTCGATAAGTCCCTTGTAACCGCGCATTATGCCCTTGACCTTAAGGCCGTTGAATATTGCCGTACGTGTTACCGCACGGATCGCCGCGTTCATTCCGGGAGAGTCGCCTCCCGAGGTCAAAATCCCGACACACTTGATCGTCTTCATCTCTTTCAATACCTTAATTCTTCCATATATTACATCACAAAGGTAAAAATTTTTTGTGCCGATAATTTGGTTTATAAAATAAAGTAGTTTATATTTGCGTTGAATTTACAGCACAAACAAATATAAGACTATGGAAAAACAACTTTCGAGCCAGCAAAGTCTGGACCTGATCGCGCGAACAATCTCCGACACCCGTACCCGTCTTGAGCGCAATTCCGGCCGCCCGTTCCTCATTTGGGGCTACACCGTGGTCGCCATTTCTCTGCTAAACTACTGTCTCACAGTCTCGTCCGGACTACTGGGTTACGGCTCTTGGACGTGGTTCCTCATCCCCGTCATCGGGTTCATTCTGACGAGGATATTCCCGATGCGTAAGTGCAACGAGCCGCGCACCGAGATCGACCGTATCATCTCCAAAATTTGGCTCGTGCTCGCCCTCGGAATTGCACCCGCATTTGTCATCGCAATTTTCTCACGCTCGGACATCTACGGTATAATCACTCTGCTAATGGCTTCCGGCATTGCCATAACGGGAGTGATCGTCCGCTCGAGAATATACACACTATTCGGCTTCATTGGGATGGGTCTTTCGACGCTGTTCTCCATATTTGGATGGTGGCTCAAAAATTTCGTCGATTTAGAGGCTCTGGTCGATGCCGATCGCTGGATCGTTTGCATACCGATGCTGGCCTATGCTCTCGTCTTCATCGTTATGATGGTTATCCCCGGGCATATTATGAACTACAAAAATCGCAAGCAATGTTCCCAGAGTTAGATCCCTTGTTGCACTCTGAGTTGAGGTTGGCGGTGATGTCGATTCTCATAGGGGTCGAGAGTGCTGACTTCTCGTTCCTGCGCGAACAGACCGGAGCAACCGCCGGAAATCTCAGCGTGGGGCTCGAAAAACTTGCTGCCGCGGGATACATTAAGATCGAAAAAACTTTCCGCGGAAAGATGCCGCGCACACTGTGCCGCATAACACCGCAAGGTACCCAGGCGTTTCAAGAATATGTCGATGTGTTGAAGGGTTACCTAAAGATATAAAAAAAGCCCGCTTGAAAGCGGGCTTTTTATGCGGTTGGTTCCGATCTACTTAACAGCCTTAATGACCGCCTCAAAAGCCTTGGGATGGTTCATGGCCAGGTCGGCTAACACCTTGCGGTTAAGTGTGATAGAAGCGGCGTCGAGCTTACCGATCAGCTCCGAATAGGTCAGTCCGTGTGCACGGGCGCCGGCATTGATACGCTGGATCCAGAGGCCGCGGAACTCGCGTTTCTTATTCTTGCGGTCGCGGTAAGCATACTGCAAACCCTTTTCGACCGTGTTTTTGGCGACAGTCCAAACGTTACTCCTCGAACCGAAGTTGCCTTTGGCGAGTTTTAAGACTTTTTTGCGTTTTGCCCTCGAAGCGACGGCGTTTACTGAACGTGGCATAATATATCTTCCCCTCTGGTATGATTACTTTACTAAAAGCAGACGAATTTTCGCAGCATCGGCTTCCGAGACAATGCCCGAATAATCCAAATTGCGTTTTTGTTTGGTGGTTTTTTTCGTCAGAATATGACTATGATAAGCGTGTTTACGCTTGATCTTTCCTGTCCCCGTGAAGTCGAAACGCTTCGCCGCTCCACGGTTTGATTTCATTTTCGGCATAACTTTCTTTTTTAGCAGGGCACAAAGGTAAAACTAATTTTTCAAAAAAGCAAAAAATAATCGCTACCGGTGTTCCGGCTCAGTCTTCAATATCTCCGAGGGCGGCGTTCCAGGGTTTGAGGATTCCGCGCTTGGAGTTGCGAACGAACTTGATGATCTCGTCCCTTTCCGGAGAGCGGGGAACAGTATCTTCTATGATGTCACAGGCACGGCCGTAACCGTAACCGCTTTGGAACAGTATTCGGAAAATCTCCTGAATTTCGGCGATCTTTTCTGTCGAGAAATTACGTCTGCGAAGGCCGATGAAGTTCGCTCCGACGAACGAAAGAGGCTGACGTGCAGCCTTGACGTAAGGGGGAACGTCCTTGCCGACCAGCGAGCCGCCGCTGACCATAGCGTGTGCACCGATGCGCACGAATTGATGGATAGCGCAGTGGCCGGAGATGATTGCCCAGTCGCCGACTTCAACTTCGCCGCCCAACAGAACGCTGTTCACAATAACGCAGTGCGAGCCGATGATGCAGTCGTGTGCGATGTGAGCGCAAGACATAATTAGGTTATAGCTTCCGACCGTGGTCTTTCCCTTGGCCGCGGTACCGCGATTGATCGTAGCTCCTTCGCGAACGGTGTTGTAGTCGCCCATCTCGACGGTCGAATATTCTCCCTTGAACTTGAGATCCTGCGGAACACCCGCAATTACCGCTCCTGGATGGATGTTGCAACCCTTGCCCATTCGAGTGCCCTCCAGTACGACTGCGTGAGGCCCGATCCAACAATCGTCACCTATGATCGTATCACCCGCAATATATGCAAAGGGCTCTACCTTAACGTTTTTGCCCAGCTTTGCATCGGGATGCACAAAGGCCTTTTCACTTATCATAATTGTCTAACGTTTTCCTGACGGGGTTACCTGAGCCATTAGTTCTGCCTCGCAAACAAGTTTGTCCGCCACGAAAGCCTTTGCTTCCATTCGAACTATGCCGCGCCGGATGGGCTCCAACAACTGTAACTCGAACTGTAGAGTGTCTCCCGGAACGACCTTTTGCTTGAAACGAACGCCGTCTATCTTCAAAAAGTATGTGGAGTAGAAATAATCCGGATCCATTCCGTGCAGCGCCAGAATTCCGCCACACTGAGCCATCGCCTCCACAATGAGTACACCCGGCATAACCGGTTCTTCGGGGAAGTGGCCAACGAAGAACGGTTCGTTCACCGTGACGCTTTTTATACCCGCGATACTTTCGTTGTCGATATGGATTATCTTATCAACAAGAAGGAACGGCGGGCGGTGGGGCAGACGATGCTTGATGGCATTGATGTCATAGATCGGCTCGATGCCCGGATTGTATTTATGAGCGGGTCTAACGCCCTCCTTACGGATAGCCTTACGCAACATCTTGACCATCTCGGTATTAGCGAAATGGCCGGGACGAGTAGCGAGAATCTTTCCCTTGATACGCACACCCAACAGGGCGAAGTCACCGAGCACGTCCAAAAGTTTGTGTCGCGCGGGTTCGTTGGGGAATTGCAACTCGACGTTGCTCAGATAACCCTCGCGAACCTGTATGTCGGGTTTGTTGAACAGTTTGCGCAGACGGTCGAGTTCAGTAGTGGAAAGGGCACTTTCGACGACGATGATCGCATTATCGAGATCACCTCCTTTGATAAGGCCGGCCTGCAGCAGCGGCTCCAACTCGTGGAGGAACGCAAACGTGCGGCACGGAGCGATCTGAGTAGCGAAGTCGTTCTTGGTCGCATCGAACGTGGCCCACTGATTCACCAGAACCTTGCTGTCGAAGTCGATATGGAGCGATACGCTATATTCGTCGTCGGGCAGAAGCTCGATCTCGACCTCGCGTTCGGGAATACTGAAAACGGTCTTTTCTGTAACCTGATAGTATTTAACAAGAGCTTCCTGCTCCTGCAGTCCGGTTTTTGTGATGGCGGCGACATACTCGCGGGCGGATCCGTCCATAATGGGAATCTCCGGGCCGTCGATTTCGATCAGGGCATTGTCCACACCCATTGTCCAAAGCGCGGCGAGGATGTGCTCGACGGTGGATATGCGAACCTCGCCGGTGCCTAAAACGGTACTGCGAGAGGTATCGACCACAAATTCGCCCAGCGCAGGAATCTGGGGCGAACCCTCGATGTCGGTGCGGCAAAATTTTATTCCAAAATTCTCTTCCGCCGGTTTGACCACCATCTTAACTGTGGCTCCGGTATGTAAACCCCTGCCGGCAAAAGCTATCTCGCCCCTCAGAGTTTTCTGTTTTGTGGACATTTGAGTAGAATTAAGGTCACAAAGGTATTAATTTTTCGTAAAGAAATAGTATTTTTGCATTAATTATGACTTCCAAAAGACTCGACCTGCCTTTCATCAGGCGCCGCCGCGATATTGTTACCCAAATTTATGACCACCGTGCAGGCATTTATGCCGTGTTGGTGATGGTTTTATTGCTGGCGATTCTGTTAGTGGGCTCGAAGGTACGAGTTGAGATGGTGCAGCACACGGACAATATTTTGGTAGATCTGCAAACGCTTGAAGAGCTCAGGGCCGAGGCGCAGCGGCTGCAAAGAGAGGTGATGTTGCGTCAAAGCGAGGCCGACGGAGAATTTATACGGAACGCGGTGTCGAACCTTGGGGCCGATCCGGGCGACACGAGGGGACAACGGCCGCAAATGTCGGGAGTGTTGGATGCCAACCGCGAGGCTTGGGATCAGGGGATGAGGGAGATCGACGCGATGAGGGCTCGACAGGGCGACGAAGGGGCTAACGTGAATGGTGACAGCCGTCAAAAGGGCCACGTGATGATAGAATTCTCTCTGGTGAACCCTGTGAGATACTCGGCGGTGCTGGTAAATCCGGGCTTTCAGTGCGAGAGGGGAGGGGTCGTGGTAGTGGACATTGTGGTGAATAGAAATGGTGAGGTGGTAATGGCGACGGTGGCAAGGGGGGCTTCGGATAGCGACGCCTGTATGAATTCTGCGGCAGTAGGAGCGGCACGCGGGTCGAGTTTCAACGTCGATACGAACGCGCCGGCACGCCAAAACGGAATGATAACATATACATTTATAGCACAATAAAGAGGAGACTTAAGATGGAAATCACTTTTACCACTATAATGCTTATCGGAGCGGTGCTGCTGGCCGTGAGCGTATTTGCGAGTAAGGCGGGGTCGCGGTTCGGCGTTCCGTCGCTGTTGTTGTTCCTCTTTGTGGGGATGCTGTTCGGTAGCGACGGCCTTGGGATTCCATTCGACAACGCCGTGACGGCGCAAACGATCGGCACGCTGGCTCTCTGTATAATTCTGTTTTCGGGTGGTTTCGAGACCTCATATCGCGAAATCAAACCTGTGGCGGGAGTTGGAGTTGTACTGGCAACGGCGGGGGTGCTGATGACGGCGTTGCTCACAGGCGTGTTTATTTGGTTCGTTAGCGAATTGATCTTCGACTGGGGGCTGATCGGCATTAAGCTCAATTTCCTTGAGTCGCTATTGATGGCTTCTGTGATGTCTTCTACCGATTCGGCGTCTGTGTTCTCGATCTTGCGCTCGAAAAAACAGGGACTAAAACAGAACCTCAGGCCGCTGCTGGAGCTTGAGAGTGGTTCGAACGACCCTGTGGCATACATTCTGACCATTATGCTGCTGGGACTGATCGCACAGGGCGAAACCCCCGATTGGTGGGCGGCAGTGGGAAATTTTGCAGTACAAATGACCGTGGGAGCGGCTGTCGGTTATCTGTTGGGGCAGGTGATAGTTTGGACGCTCAACAAGATAAATCTCAGCAACTCATCGCTTTACGGAATCCTTACATTGGCAATGGCGTTCTTTGTCTTTGCGCTGACGGACACGCTGCACGGGAACGGTTATCTGGCTGTTTACGTCGCCGGTTTGGTAGTTGGGAATAGGAAGATCGTTCTGAAAAAGCCTCTGACGAGCTTTCTGGACGGGATCACTTGGCTGTTCCAAATCGTGATGTTCATCTCGTTGGGTCTTTTGGTTAGCCCGCGGATGCTGTTTACGCCGGGGACGATTATTATAGGTGTGCTGGTGGGAATGTTTATGATCGTGGTAGCGCGGCCAGCGTCGGTGATGGCGTGTATGGCGCCATTCCGCAAGTTTACTCTCAAGGCGCGCGCTTATGTCAGTTGGGTGGGGCTTCGTGGGGCTGTTCCCATCATTTTTGCTACCTATCCGTTGGTTGCCGTGGCGGACGGATTTAACTCTGTGGTGGCGGATCTTATTTTCAACGTCGTATTTTTTATAACGATACTCTCGCTGGTGATACAGGGTTCTTCGGTGAGCTGGATGGCTAACAAGCTGGGCCTGAGTAAGGAGCTTCCGCAGGATAATTTCGGGATCGACCTGCCGGACAAAATCAAATCCGCGTTGAGCGAGATCGAGGTTCGGGAGGCGTTCCTTGCGCGAGGCAATCAGCTTCGTCATATTTCTATGCCTGCCAATACGTTGGTAGTTATGGTGAAACGGGGCGATGAATATTTTGTTCCCACCGGTTCCACCCTTCTCCATCACGGCGATAAGTTGTTGGTTATCAGTGATGACGATGAAGATCTGAAACGAGATATACAGAAACTGGGTATTTATTGTTAAACCTTACTCGGATATGAAAAACTTTACTTTCCAAAACACGACTAAACTGATTTTCGGGCGTGGAACGATAGCGAAACTGCCACAGGAAATACCGGCGGGAGCAAAACTGATGGTCACGTTCGGTGGCGGTAGCGTTAAGAAAAATGGAGTCTATGACCAGATGACTCAGGCTCTTGCGGGGCGTGAGTTCATCGAATTCTGGGGCATCGAACCCAATCCGCGTGTCGAAACCCTGCGGCGGGCCATCAATCTTGGAAAAGAGCAGGGCGTGGATTATCTGCTGGCAGTCGGTGGCGGCTCGGTGGCTGATGCGACGAAACTCATAGCCTCGTCGATCCGCAACGCTGCCGATCCTTGGGACATTGTGTTGAACGGCAACCTGCTGGGCGAGATGCTGCCGATGGGGACGGTTATGACCTTGCCGGCGACGGGCTCGGAGATGAACAGTGGTGCTGTGATCTCTAACGATGCCACGGGTGAGAAATTTGCGTTCTACAGCCAAAATCCGCAATTCTCGATTCTCGACCCGGAAACTACGTTTTCGTTGCCCGACGAGCAGATCGCTTACGGGATTTGCGACACTTTCGTGCACGTGATGGAGCAATATATGACCACCGCCGGCCAGTCGCCGCTGATGGACAGATGGGCCGAGGGGGTTCTGCTGACGCTGATCGAAACCGCCCCGAAGATCCACGCCAACAAGCACGATTACAACGCGATGGCTGACTATATGCTCGCAGCGACTATGGGTCTTAACGGCTTCATCGCGCTGGGTGTGTCGCAGGACTGGGCTACCCATATGATCGGGCACGAACTGACGGCGTTGGAGGGAATTTCTCACGGCCAAACTCTGGCGATCATTCTGCCGGCGTTGCTTCAGGTTATGAAGGCGCAAAAACTCGACAAGTTGGTTCAATATGGTGAGCGGGTATGGGGAATCGTGGACGGGACCAAAGCTGAGAGAGCCGATTTTGCGATTGCGCGCACCGAAGAGTTTTTTCGTTCGCTGGGCCTGGCTACGAGGCTGTGTGAACTGAACGTTGGCTCCGAAACTATCGACGAAATCGTTCACCGCTTCACCACGCGCGGAACGGTTCTGGGTGAGGGGAGAAATATCGACGCAAAAAAAGTCGCAGAGATACTGCGACTTTGCCGTGCTTAGTTTGTTTGGTTATCTCCCTCGCGAGATGCCTTCCCTGCCTATGGCAACGGTCGGCGCTCGGTCGATGAGATCGCTCGTACTCGTTTTACTCGTACTCGCTGAGTTGAGCTACCTGGATTCGAACCAAGAAAGGCAGATCCAGAATCTGCAGTGTTACCATTACACCATAGCTCAATGATGTGACAAAATTAGAGTATTATTTTTAATACTGCAAAAATTATGGGAATAAAATTCAGACTTACCGTTCTAAGCTTCCTTCAATTTGCCGTGTGGGGGGCGTACCTGACATCTATGGGAACCTATCTTGCAGGTGTGGGACTGGCGGGACGGATCGGGATATTCTATGCCGTGCAGGGAATAGTTTCACTTTTTATGCCCGCTTTGATCGGGATCATTGCGGATCGCTGGGTGCCGGCACAAAAGATGTTGGGGCTGTGTCATTTGTTGGCTGCCGGATTTATGGCTGCGGCAGGTTATTATGGTCTGACGGCCGGGGCGGCGCCGGAGTTTGGAACTTTGTTCGGGCTCTATGCGATGAGCGTGGCTTTCTATATGCCCACGATAGCGCTCTCTAACTCTGTGGCGTACAGTGTGTTGAATCAAGCGACACTGGATCCTGTCAAGGCTTTTCCGCCCATCAGGGTGTTCGGCACTGTAGGGTTCATCTGTGCGATGCTGGGTACTAATTTTATGCGTTTCGGCGGTGAGTCGATCCAAACCCAGCCCCATCAATTCGTCTTTTCGGCAGTTTTGGCCCTCGCGTTGGGGATTTATGCTTTCACGTTGCCAGAAATTCCGGTAAATCGCTCCATTGACAAAAATCCGCTGACGGCAGTGCTGAATTTCAACGCCTTCAAATTGTTCAAACAGAGAAAGATGGCGGTGTTTTTCATCTTTTCGATGTTGCTGGGGGTTTCGCTACAGATTACCAACGGCTTTGCAGGCCCTTTCATCAACACTTTCAGGGAGATACCTCAATTTGCAGGTAGATGGGGCGCAAACAATGCCAATGCGTTGATCTCGCTTTCGCAAATCTCCGAAACACTGTGTATCCTGCTGATACCGTTTTGCTTACGGCGATTTGGGATTAAGCGGGTTATGCTTATTGCAATGGGAGCGTGGGTGCTGCGATTCGGACTTTTCGGCGCCGGAGATCCGGGTGCCGGGGTGTGGATGTTCGTGCTTTCGATGATCGTTTATGGCATCGCGTTCGACTTTTTCAACATTTCCGGTTCGTTATACGTCGATCAGCAGACCGATCCGCAGGTGCGCTCTTCGGCTCAGGGGCTATTCGTGATGATGACAAACGGCTTCGGAGCAACGATCGGTACTTTGGGTGCGCAGTTGGTTGTTAATCACTTTGTTTTCTCTCGCCAGACAACTCTCGATCAGATTGCCGGTTGGAGCACTGCCTGGTATGTTTTTGCCGCCTATGCCCTTGTTGTCGCCATCGTCTTTGCCTTGATCTTCAAGTATAAGCACGATGCGCCCCTAAAACCTTAATCTCACCAGAACGGGATTGTGGTCGGAGTTGTCGAACGAAGGTGACAGGTAATCCACAGCGTCGAGCGAGCGGGAGTGGAGAACGAAGTCGATGCGCATAAGGTTGAAAAATCCGCGATAAGTGTAACCATAACCCTGCCCTGCCTCGCGAAAACTGTCTTTAAGGTGGTGCGCAATGAGGTTGTAGGAGTAAGACATAGGCGTGTCGTTGAAGTCGCCGCACACCACGACGGGATGGGGCGAAGCGGCAATTCGTGTAGCCAGCGTGTCGGCCTGAGTGGCGCGGATGATGTAGTTGTGAGTGAGCTTCGAAAGCAACTGTCGGGCACGAGTGGTGCGGGTACTATCTCCCACGAAACCCAGCTGGGCGATATATTGTTCGTCGCCGGCTTTGATGGAGGTGGTCTGAAGGTGGGCATTGAACACTCTAATCGTGTCGCGATTCACTGCAACGTCGGCCCAAAGGATCGAATTGTTCGTCCCGTCGAAATCGATATGACCTGAGTTCACGATCGGAAATTTACTATAAATAGCATTGCCCCAACCGTGGTCGATCTCGGTACTGCGAATGTTGAAATGCGTTCTCTTATAGTTATATACGGGTAGTGCGTCTTCGAAACGCGATGCAGGATTTTGGCGCGTGGACTGGAACTCCTGCATACACAAAATGTCCGTCCTCAGCGAATCGACCACCGAAATCACTTCACGCATACTCGACCTCAGGCGCCCCGAAGAACCCTGAACTGTGCGCATCATACCCTGAACGTTATACGTGGCTACGCTCACTAAAGAGCGATCCTGAGTATAGTTTGCATAGCTTTGGGTAAGGTGGGGCTTGAAAAACATAGTCACCCCGAAGAGACCTGCTATGAAGATTGCGAGCGGAAGAAAAACTCCTATGCGCCAGCGAATTACCCAATACAGAAGGCACAAAAAATTGGCCACGAAAAATACCGGTACAACGAGCCCTGCCGCAGACATAAACCCATAAGAGGCCGGATGTATCCACCTTGCGAGGCACGAGGCAACTACCCCAATAGCCACTGCAACAGAAAACACCATCATTACCCAATCGACAATCGAAAAGCGACGACAATTTTTTGCCTCTTCGTGTCGGCGTTTATGGCGCTGCCGGCGGTTGTTGGGATCGCGATATATCAGTTCACGCCGCGCCATCTGTTTCTATGTTGTTTCTTCCAGACAGTCAGTAGGATAAATCCCCAAAGCGCGCCTCCGAGGTGGGCGAAATGGGCAATATTGTCTGCCGAAAATATCGATCCCCGAATACCCAGGAAAAGTTCGATTGCGCAAAAGATCAGGATTGCCCATTTCGCTTTCATCGGTATGGGCGGTATGAGCGGCATAATTATGTCGTTGGGGTGGAGCATTCCGAACGCCAGCAATAGCCCGTAAATGGCTCCCGAAGCACCCACAGTGGCGTATCCACTGCCGGTGAGGTAGCACACGAGCAGTTGGATGAGCCCTGCGCCGACTCCACATACCATATAATATGTCAGGAAGCGACGGCTGCCGAGGTCGTGCTCAATGAAACGCCCGAACATCCACAGGGTGAACATATTAAAGATTATGTGCTCCCATCCCGCGTGCATAAACATATAAGTCACCGGTTGCCAAAAGTGAAACAGCCCGCTACCGATCGGATAGAGCGCCAACGATCCGAGAATGTTTTCGAGGCCGGGATTTTGCAGTCGCGACGCCAGCCAGGTGACGAGCCACAGTGCAATGTTGATGATCAGTAAATTACGTACTGCTTTCATAACTTATTTTTTATCTCTTCTATCGTGATTTCTGTCATTGTCCGTTTACCGGCGGGGGTGTATGCGGGTGTGCCGGCATCGCCAAAGGCTTTGAGAAGCGTTTCGAGCTCGGTGGCGGTGAGTTTTGCGGTTTTTGCGGCGCTTGCTCCTGCGTGTGCCATTACTGCTGCGAGTCGCTGTCGCCTTGCTGTCTCGCCTGAAAAGGTTCCGTCTCTGAGCGAGTCGAGCATTTCATATATCACCTCGTCAAGTGTTTCCAAAGGGGTGTCAGGCGGGGTGCCGGCAATTTCAATGCTATGTTCACCTGCCGAACGGATATCAAAACCGAGCGCTGCGAACTCTTCCGAATGGTCTTTCAACAATCCGGCGTCGTCGGCCGAAAGGGCCATCCGTTCCGGAAAAAGAAGTTGCTGGGTGGCACTGTGCCCGTTCTGTAACATTTTTTCCAGCCGTTCGAACAGCATTGCTTCTCGTGCTCGCCTGAGATCGATAGCCACAAACCGCGTGCCGAAAAGCGCCACTGCATAACCCTCTCCGAGAGGGGTGATGTGCGAAAAGCCGGCCGGTTCTTCGTGCAAGGTCCGCGGCTCTGGTTGCGCGGATATTTCACGCGAGAGGTCAATCTCGCTCCTCTCGTGTGTGTGGCTTGCCGTAGAGGTCTTGTAGTCTGTAAACGGGTTATAATCAGGCGTCCGCACAACGGCAGGTTCCCTGACAGGCGTATGATAAGTGTGTGTGCGGGCGTCCAGAACCGGAATTTCGAGTCGGTCGGCGGTGTCGAAATCCATCATCGGTACGGCACCACTCTTTGCAAGGGTCTCCTTTACTGCAGCGTTAATTATTTGCCATACAGCGCTTTGATCGGAAAATTTCACCTCCGTTTTTTGCGGATGGACGTTCACGTCTATGCCGTCCGGATCGACTTCGAGGTACAGAAAATATGGAGGCTGAACCGTAGCCGGAATCAACTTTTCGTAGGCTTGAATGATCGCCTTATGGAAAAACGTGCTCTTGAAAAAACGCCCATTGACGAACAAAAACTGTTCCCTGATACGCTGACGGGCCGATTCTGGCCGACCAATGAAACCTCTCACGCGCGCGATAGATGTCTGGACCGACACCTCCAACAACTTGGGCGCCGCGGCCTTGCCAACGATTCCCACGACCCTCTGATGAAGAGAGCCGGCGGGCAGGTTGTAAAGGGGAGCATCGTCGCGAAAAAGTTGGAACGCAACATCGGGATGGGCGAGTGCAACACGCTGAAATTCAGAGATAATGTGCGCCGATTCAGTGGAACCTTTGTCGAGGAATTTCTTGCGCGCGGGCACGTTGTAAAACAGATTGCGTATCCAGATTTGTGTCCCACCGGGAGCAGCTACAGCATTTTGTCCGCGAAACGTTCCGCCGTCGATAATGATCTGGGTACCAAGTTCTTGATCGTCTGTTCGTGTGTGCATCTCCACTTGTGCCACGGCGGCGATCGACGCCAATGCTTCGCCACGAAATCCGAACGTCATTAGCGTGTAAATGTCTTCTACCGAGGCGATTTTACTCGTTGCGTGGCGCTCGAAGGCCATCCGCGCGTCTTGAGGAGTCATCCCGCAGCCGTCGTCCTTGATCTGAATGAGCTCGCGACCGCCGTCCCGGAAATTGAGCGTAACACTCTTCGCGCCGGCGTCTACCGCGTTCTCCATCAACTCTTTAACCACCGATGCGGGGCGATTTACCACCTCTCCGGCGGCAATCTGATTCGCGACGGAATCGGGCAAAAGTTTGATACGAGAGGACATTCGGCGCCAGTCTACTTGAAATATAACATCCAGATAATCAATCCAATGAGAACAAGCACTCCCAACGACACAACCACACTCCGCTCTTTCCGGCGCCTTTTTCGCATTTGGTCGGCCACGTGCGCGTTTCCTCGTCGCGCCGCAATATGTTCGCGCAGAAAGGCTCCCGGAACGTAATCGCTCCCTTCGCCCGAACTGCCATCGCTTGCCGTCCCCGCCTTTGCCGGTGCCTTGTATTTTTCTCCCAAAACTATTCGTTTTCGCTCCTCACGTGCCTCGACTTCAGGGTCGTAAAACCTTGGTTTATAGTCGAATCCTCGCGGCTTGCGTTGTGTGAAAAAAAGTGCCATATCAGTATTTACTTATATAATCATAGAAATCCGGCACGTTGTCCTGCCATTTTTCTATTTCGATATTGCTGTACATATTCCTAATATTACCCATCTGGCGAGAATCCCCAAACATCAGGTACCGCGTCTGAAGCTCCTTATTCGCTCGAAAATGCCTCCCGTTTTGGCGCCGCTGGGTGCTTTTTGGAAGCTCGGTTTTTTGGCCAACTCTTCGACCAATTTTTTCTCTTCAGCCGAGAGTTTGGTTGGAACGGCAATGTCTATAACTACCAGCAAATCGCCTGTACCATAACCATTTACGTCTGGCAAGCCCTTGCCCTTCAGGCGCAAAACCTTACCTGCCTGGGTTCCGGCGTCGATGGTGATCTTGGCCTTTCCATCTACCGTGGGCACCTGGGCAGAGCCGCCAAGCAATGCCGTTGTCACCGTAATATTCAGATTATGAAGCAGATCGGTTCCGTCGCGTTGCAGTTCGGGGTTGCGTTCCTCTTCTATAATAACCAACAGGTCGCCGTTCACCCCGCCGTGTCTCGCTGCATTGCCTTTTCCGCTGATAGTCAGCTGCATACCTTCCCCGACGCCTGCCGGAATACGAATTTCGACAACCTCTTCTGCCTTCACAACTCCCTCACCCTTACACTTTTCGCAAGGTTCGGTGATCACTTTGCCGGTTCCGCCGCAGGTGTGGCATACCTGCGAGGTTTGGGTCCGTCCGAAGAACGTGTTCACGGTCTTGGTTTCGACCCCTGTGCCGTTGCAGGTGGGGCAGGTTTTGTATGAATCCGGGGTTTTTGCGCCTGTCCCGCCGCACTTGTCGCAAGGTATTAACTTGGTTATTTTCAGTTTTTTAGTGGTGCCGTGAGCAATCTCTTTGAGCGTCAGTCGCACCTTCACGCGAAGATCCGATCCGCGATTGACACGCCGTGTACCGCCACCATAAGCCCCTCCATAATTTCCGCCGAAGCTGCCTCCGAAATCGTCGTCGAATCCGCCGTAAGCGCCGCCGAAGTGACCTCCGAAAATGTCGCCGAAGTTGCGGAAAATATCCTCCATCGTGAATCCACCTGCGCCGCCGTAAGCTCCTCCGCCTGAGCCACCTGCGCCCCCGAATCCTCCCGCACCGCTCATTCCTGCGTGCCCGAACTGGTCGTAACGTGCCTTTTTGTCTGGGTTGGACAGCACGTCATAAGCTTCAGCGGCTTCCTTGAATTTCTCTTCGGCAGTTTTGTCGCCCGGATTTTTGTCGGGGTGGTACTTGATGGCCGCCTGACGGTAGGCCTTTTTTATCTCATCTGCCGTGGCGGTTTTGGCGACGCCCAGCACCTCGTAATAGTCTCTTTTATTTGCCATTTGTATAGTGTAACTTATTGTCCGACAACGACTTTTGCGTGTCGGATGATGCGATCGCGCAGGCGATAACCTTTCTGCACTACATCCATAATTCGTCCTTTTTGGGCCTCTTCTTTGGCTTCGATGCGAGCAATGGCCTCGTGCACATCGGTATCGAGCTCGCCGCCCATCGCTTCCACTTCAGCCAGACCGTGGCTTTTAAGTACGCCTCTTAACTTGTTGTCTATCAGGGATACACCTTGTTTAACCGATTCGATGTCATCGGTTTTAGCGATAGCGTCAAGTGCGCGATCCATATCGTCCAGCACCTCCAACAGCGAGCGCACAACATCCTCACCACCAGCGTTTATCAGGTCGATTTTTTCTTTGTTGGTGCGTTTGCGATAGTTGTCGTATTCGGCCACCAGACGCGTGTATTTGTCGCGCCACTCGGCAGCCTTGTCAGACTCTGCCTCGTCAAGTTCGCCGTCGATGTTTGCCTCGTCACTGTCCTGATCGCCGACTGACGAAATGTCGCCTTCACCTGTCAAATTGACATACGGTTCGCCCTCATTGCCTCGATTTTCATTGCCGCCGGTGAAATTCCAGTCGATCGTATTATCCTGATCACCAGTGTATTCGTAGTCGTTTTTGTCGTTTGTCATAGTCTTTGAATTTGGTCAAAATTAGGTAATTTTTTCTATATGGACAAAAACTGGGCCAAGCTCTGCGGCGATATCGAGTTGGGTATCGAGTGTAGGGCGATGGGCAAAAAGACCGAAAACAGCCGATCCGGAACCCGACATAGAAGCGTATATAGCGCCTTCGTCATAGAGCAGATTTTTGAGTGCAGCTATCTGCGGATAACGCTCTAAAATGCTGAGTTCAAAGTCATTAACCAACAGTTCACGCCATTCGGAAACAGGCTGTCGCAGGATTTCAGGTAGAGGCAAGATGTTTTTTTGCGGGATTACGCCTGCATAAGCTTCGGCAGTGGAGACTGACACTTGGGGTTTTGCAATCACAAGCCAGAGGCTGGAAAGGTCGATTTCCATAGGTGTGAGAATTTCACCGCGACCGGTGCAAAGCTGCGTTCCGACAAGGCCTGAGCCTGCAAGAGCGCGAATAAAAAACGGAACGTCACAGCCTAATTGCGCGGCAAGGCGTTCGAGTTCGGAGTCTGAAAGTTCCAGCACAAACTCCTGATTCAAAGCGAGTAGCACAGCCGCCGCATCTGCCGATCCTCCTCCCAGACCGGCGCCTGAAGGTATGATCTTATGTAGTCGTATGAGCGCCTCGCCGATGCCCGTCTCCTTCTGAACGAGCCTTAGCGCGCGCATACAAATATTCTGTTCGGGGGGACAATCGAGCTCGGCGCCCGTGACCTCCAAAACCGAATTCAGGGATGAGGGAAACGCCGGCGCGGGATAGGGCGGAGGAGTGGTCGGCAGAAAGTCCAATGGCTTGACGACCAGCTCATCATATAAGCCACGAACAGGTACCATCACGGTCTCTATGTCGTGAAAACCATCGTCTCTTCGCCGCACGACCCGCAGGCCCAAATTTATTTTACAGCACGCTTTTAGTTCCATAATGGTGTAAAAATAGTTATTTTTCTTGTTTTCAACAAGCAATATAGGCTGCGGCTCGGAAAATCTCAAGTAAACTTGGCTTTTCACTCGCCTTGCACTATATTTGCGCGAATTATGAAATTTCGGACGGAGATAGAAGTGGCACCGTGGGAGCTTAAGATCGACCACCGACGTCGTGGTTTTTCGGTGGGCTCGTGCTTTGCCGAGCGTATTGCCGAGTGGTTGCGGAGAGCGAAATTTCCCATCGAGACGAACCCCACGGGCGTGTTATACAATCCGTTTTCGATAGCCGATGCACTGGAAAAGGGTGATATCGAATCGTTTAGGCAGGCCGATTATGTGTTGATAACGTTCGGTACAGCCTGGGTGTATGAGCTTGATGGTAAAGTGGTTGCAAATTGCGAGCGGCGTCCGGCCAATTTGTTCACGCGTCGGCGATTAGGGGTGGAAGAGATCGTGGAGCGGTTTTCTGCACTTCTGGAGGACAAACAGCCCACCGGCACCGGGGTGCTCGCGGGCAAACAGGTGATCTTTACGCTCAGCCCGGTGCGTCATCTCAAGGATGGTTTCGAGGAGAATTCACTCAGTAAAGCAGTGCTTCGTGTAGCGATTGGCGAGTTGGTAGAGCGCTATGAAAATGCGATCTATTTCCCTGCCTATGAGATATTTAACGATGATCTGCGTGACTACCGTTTTTATGGCGCCGACCTTGCGCATCCCTCGACCGAGGCGGTGGGCTACGTGTGGGAAAAATTCTCTACCGCAGCTTTCGACGAGGCTACACGTCGGCTCATAGGCGAGGTCGAAAATATCGCCAGAGCGATCCGGCATCGCCCGTTTAATCCTGACACTCAAGAACATAATCAGTTCAGAAAGTCAATGTTGAAGCAGATCCGAGAGCTTGCTGCGCGCCATCCGGAGCTCGATTTGAGTGATGAAATTAAATTTTTTGACTAAATTTGCAGATGCGAAAAATTCTAACCCTCCTACTCTTGGTGCTGCCCATTGTGGGGCAGGCGCAAAAAAAGCCTAAACTTGTTGTAAATGTAGTAGTTAGTGGTGTATCGTGGAACCTGTTGCAGCGTTTCGGCCCGAATCTTTCCGACGAGGGTTTTGCGCGTTTTGCTTCCGAGGGGATGACCTTTGATGCTGCTTATTACTCTTATATGCAGACAAATACACCGACCGGATTGGCCACACTGACCACGGGTGCCGAACCGTCGATGCACGGGGTCGTGGCGCCTGCGTGGATTGAGTATGTGACCAATGGGCGCGTGGATCTCACGGCCGACCCTTCCGAGCAGGGTTTGGGTACGGGTGCGGGCGAGGGAGCCCACTCTCCGCTACATTTGGTAATGCCGACGTTGGGCGATAGATTGCTCGATCATTCGCCTGGTAGTAAGGTGATTAGTGTTGCCGGTGACCCCATTTCTGCAGTGGTGGCTGGAGGCCAGCGAGGTCGCGCGTATTGGATGGAGGCAGGTCGCGCTACGTGGCACACCTCTACTTATTATGCGGATCGCCTGCCGGCTTGGATTGTGGCCTATAACACTGATCGTGAGGCAAGTAAATATCGTGAAGAGGGTTGGTCGATGGCCCGTCCAAAGGGACAATACATCAATAAAAGTAACACGATTTTTGCCGGTGGAACGGGTAAGAAAATCGGCAAGTTCGATAATTATAATGCATTGACACATAGCCCGTTTGGCAACACCCTTATGGTCGATTTTGCGACGCGACTGGTGGCCGAAGAAAAGCTTGGTCAGGATGATGCGACGGACATTCTCACGATTTGCTTCGACCCCACGCGTTGGGTGGGTGAGACTTATGGCGCCGCTTCGATGGAGGTGGAGGATATGGTGTATCGTCTCGACATTGACCTTGGAAGGCTTGCGAAAGCGATCCTGGCAAAGGTGCAACTCTCTGATGTGCTGTTTGTTGTAACGGCCGACCACGGCCTTGGCGAGGGTATCAGAGATCGCTTTAACGTTGCACAATTCCGGACAATTTTGAACAGCTTTTTGGGTGCGCAATTCGGTGTCGGAGAGTGGGTGATCGACTGCATCGACAGGGAGATATATCTGAATCGTAACTTAGTGTACCAGAAGGGTTTGAATCTTTCCGACGTGCAGACTCGTGCGGCGACTTTCGCATTGCAATTCCGTGGTGTTTCGCACGTGCTGACGGCCACGGCGCTGAGCGGAGGCTATTTCGGTGAGGGTTGGGGTCGCCAGATGCAATGTAGTTTCTATCCGCGACGTGGTGGCGATGTGGTGCTCAATCTGATGCCCGGATGGGTGGAGGAGCGCGAAGGTACCAAGAGCCTTTCGGGCTCTATGTATGATTACGACACCCACGTGCCGCTGATGTTTTGGGGTTGGCAAATTCCTGCTATACATATTACCGAACCGGTTGATATGGTGCAAGTTGCACCTACGATAGCATATCTAATAGGCGTTACACTGCCGATGATGGATAACGACAAATTGAGCCTCGAATATGGAAACTGACGCACTGCAAGACGAGATAATCGCCGATTTTGCCATATTCGATGACTGGCTCGACAAGTACAACTACCTCATCGAGTTAGGTAACGCGCTACCTCCCATAGATCCCGCGCATAGAACCGAGCAGTACGCAATAAATGGGTGTCAGTCAAGGGTTTGGCTCGACGCGAAGATGGAGGATGGGCGGGTTTATTTTTCTGCGGACAGCGACGCAATAATCACTAAGGGAATTATTTCGCTTCTTATCAAAGTGTTGAATGGTCGGACTCCGCGCGAAATACTCGATGCAGACCTCTATTTTATTGATCGTGTCGGCTTGCGCGAAAATCTCTCGCCTACGAGAGCAAACGGCCTTGCCGCGATGGTTAAACAGATGAGAATGTACGCATTAGCGTTAGAGAACAAGCCGATGGAGGCGGCCTCGGATCAATGACACCAAGCGAAATACTGGACGTCGAGCAGGCTATTGTCGCCGCGCTGAAGGCCGTTTTCGATCCCGAAATCCCGGTGAACATTTACGATATGGGTCTTATCTATGACATTGATTATCAGCCCGACGGCGTGGCTCACGTTACGATGACACTCACGGCTCCCAATTGTCCCGTTGCCGATACGCTGGTGGAAAATGTTAAGAATGCCGTTGCAGGAGTCGAAGGGGTGAGGGAGGTCGATTTGACGCTCACTTTCGATCCGCCGTGGGATAAATCGCACCTGTCGGACGAGGCGAAATTAGAGCTTGGCCTATTATAAAGAGGTATGGGACACTCGGCGCTTCTGAATTTGATTTGGCGGGCAGGTCGGCTGACCGGCGGCAGTTTCGTTGGCGTTGGCGGCGAGCAGATCGAGGTGATTTCAGAGGGTGAACTCTCTGACGATAAGGGGGTTTGGTTCGCAGTAGAGACGATAGTGGATGGCGAGCGGCGTAGAGGAAGCGTGGCGGTAGGAAGCGAAACGACTGTGCCCGACGGGGCGATCCTGAGAGTTGTCGAGCGGGAAATGCAACCGGTGTTGGATGGGTTTTCGCGACAGGCGCCCGGCCAAATTGACAAATTAGTGCCGCAAATCCAATATGACATAGCGCCACAACTGACTGAATATTACGATACTCTGCGTAAAGGGGCGAGTGAAAAGAGATGTGCCGGAAAGATCACCGCGATGGAGGGACCCTGGCGAACAAGCTTGTTTACCTCTCTGCTTGTGGAGCGGCTTAAGCGCAAGACCGGTCGTGTGATGGAGATTTTCGAGGCAGCGCGGCAAGACTGGAACCAAACTTTCCACGTTCTGCTGCTTTCCGCTATGGGCGGCGATCGCAACAAGGGGGCTTTCACCGATCTGGCTTCAAGGGTGACGGCGGTGATGATCTCGCGCGAAAAAAGTTCGCCTCAAAGAGTTGAGACTCTGTTGCTTGGCGGTGGCGGATTTCTTGAGCCGGACGATCCGCGAATGGAAGAATTTCGCCATCTGGCAGCCAAATATTCTATAGTCCCTCTTCGCTTAGGCGAGTGGGATCTGACCAAACTTCGTCCCGTGAATCACCCCAAATTAAGACTTGAGCAGATTGCCGCGCTTCTGAGCAAGAAAGATTTTATGCTGGACGGAATGCTGGCCTGCCACAATTCCGAGCAGGTAGAGACGTTATTTATGACTCCGGATGGTATCGGCCGAAATAAGGCTCGTTTGGTGGGCATCAATATGGTGGCGCCGTTGATGTTCGCTTATGGCAGGGAGACTGGTGCCGAAGAGCTGTGTGACAGGGCGTTATCCTTGTTGGAGACCATTCCCGCAGAACAGAATATCAAGCTTGCCGGCTGGTATCTCGGTGGTTGCGAGGCTTGGAATGCGTTCGAGAGTCAGGCGTTGCTTGAGCTTCAAAACGAATATTGCGCGACCGGAGCTTGTGCCGAATGCAGGATTTGTCGTAGTGAAATCAAAAAAATGTTGTAACTTTACCAGATAATTTTTTGCGAAAAAATATGAGTGTACTGACTTCTGTAATTAAATTTTTTGCCGGCTCTAAGGTCGATCGCGACCGCAAAATGATCGAACCTTATGTGGCAAAAACTCTTGAAATATACCCGACTTTGGAGGGGCTTACTAACGACGAACTGCGCGATCGTTCAGCTGCAATGCGCTCTTCCATAGCCGAGTACATCTCTCCTGAGGAGGGCCGTATCGCAACCCTTAAAGCTGATATCGACGCGGGAAGTATTCCTCTCGACCATAAGGAGGCGATGGCCAGGGAGATCGACGAGCTCACGAAACGTATCGACGAAAAGATCGAAGAGATGCTCGATCAGTTATTGCCGGAAGCTTTCGCAGTTATGAAAGAGACGGCGCGGCGCTTTACCGAGAACCCCACGATCCGCGTGACAGCGAACCAGCACGACCGTGACCTTGCGACCTCCAAGGATTACGTGACGATCGAGGGTAACTCGGCCGTTTATAAAAACAGCTGGCAGGCAGGCGGTAACCTTGTCACTTGGGATATGGTGCACTATGATGTGCAGTTGTTCGGTGGGGTAGCTCTCCATAAGGGTAACATTGCCGAGATGGCGACCGGTGAGGGTAAGACTCTTGTCGCAACTCTTCCTGTGTTCCTTAACGCTCTGGCTGGCAAGGGAGTACATATGGTCACGGTGAACGACTATCTGGCTCGCCGCGACTCCGAGTGGATGGGCCCGATGTATGAATTCCACGGCCTCAGCGTCGATTGCATCGATCGCCACCAGCCCGGTTCGGCGGCTCGTCGAAAAGCTTATCTTTCCGATATTACGTTCGGTACGAACAACGAATATGGTTTCGACTACCTGCGCGACAATATGGCTATCTCGCCGGACGACCTTGTTCAGCGCAAGCACCACTTCGCGATAGTGGATGAGGTGGACTCCGTGTTGATCGACGACGCTCGAACTCCACTGATCATCTCCGGTCCGGTGCCTAAGGGCGACGATCAGCTGTTCGACGACTACCGCACTCCCATCGAACAACTCTATAATCTGCAAAAGGCCGAGGTCACAAAACTTGTCTCAGAGTCGCGCCGCCTGTTCGGTGAGGGCAAGATGGACGAGGCGGGAGTGCTGCTCCTACGCGCCCACAAAGGGTTGCCAAAGTACAAGCCGTTGATCAAATTCCTCAGCGAAACGGGTGTGCGCACGTTGCTTCAAAAGACCGAGAACACCTATATGGCTGACAACAACAAGCGGATGCCCGAAATTACGGACGATCTGTGGTTTGTTATCGACGAGAAACTCAACTCGGTGGAACTCACCGACAAGGGTCACGAAAACCTGTCGCGTACGTTCAAGGAGGAGGGATTTTTCGTGTTGCCCGACATCGGCTCGGAGATTGCCTCGCTGGAGGCAGCCGACGCGTCACCTGAAGAGAAGGCCGAACGCAAGGACAAGATAGTGAACGACTACTCCATCAAGACCGAACGGGTACACACTGTAAATCAGTTGCTTAAGGCATACAGTATGTTCGAAAAGGACGTCGAGTACGTCGTGATGGACAACAAAGTCAAGATCGTCGATGAGCAGACCGGTCGTATTCTCGACGGTCGCCGTTATTCCGACGGTCTCCATCAGGCCATCGAAGCAAAGGAACGCGTTCAGGTCGAGGCCGCCACGCAGACCTTTGCGACGATCACTCTCCAGAACTATTTCCGTATGTATCACAAACTTGCGGGTATGACCGGTACTGCCGAGACCGAGGCGGCCGAGTTCTGGGATATCTACAAGTTGGACGTTATCGTCATTCCCACCAACCGTCCAATTATCCGCGATGACCGCGAAGACCTTATATATAAGACCAAGCGCGAGAAGTATAATGCTGTTATCGATGAGATTGCACGTCTTGTTACCGAGAGCCGTCCGGTTCTGGTAGGTACGACCTCTGTCGAGATTTCCGAACTCCTCTCCCGAATGCTCAAGCTTCGCGGAATCAAACATAACGTGCTCAATGCTAAACAACATCAACTTGAGGCTCAGATAGTTGCCGAAGCGGGCCACGCAGGTCAGGTGACTATTGCGACCAATATGGCGGGTCGTGGTACCGACATCAAGCTTTCGCCGGAAGTGAAGGCTGCGGGGGGGCTTGCGATCATCGGTACCGAACGTCACGAGAGTCGCCGCGTCGATAGGCAGTTGCGTGGGCGCGCGGGTCGTCAGGGTGACCCCGGATCGTCGCAATTCTTTGTCTCTTTGGAGGATGATCTTATGCGTCTTTTCGGCTCGGCGCGCATTGCCGGTATGATGGACCGTATGGGGCTCGAAGAGGGCGAGGTGATCCAGGCCAAGATGATGTCGAGTGCGATCGAGCGCGCGCAAAAGAAGGTTGAGGAGAACAACTACGGAATCCGTAAGCGCCTCTTGCAATACGATGACGTGATGAACTCTCAGCGTACGGTCATCTACACTCGTCGTCGCCACGCACTGTTCGGCGAGCGTATCGAGTTGGATCTCAATAATATAATGTGGGATTTCACCGAGGAGTTCGTTGAAAACTACGCCGATGCCGACTTCGAGGAGGTTAGCTTCGAGTTGATCCGTCTTGTCGCCGTCCATCCGTCGTTCGACGAGCAGGCTTTCAAAGGGACTAATAAAAAAGAGCTTACCGAGCTTATTGTCAGCGATATACGCAACGCTTACGAACGTCGCGCTCAGGCCGTGGCTCAGGTTGCCCGTCCCATCATCTCCAAGGTTTACAAGGATCAGGGCGCGATGTACGAAAACATCCGCATTCCCATCACCAACGGCACACTGGGCTACAACGTCTCTGTCGATTTGAAGAAAACCTACGAAACCGACTGCAACGAAATTTACAAGCAGTTTGCCAAGCTCGTGATGCTCACTACTATAGATGACAATTGGCGTGAGCACCTGCGTGAGATGGACGAGTTGCGCCAAAGTGTGCAGAACGCCACTTACGAGCAGAAAGACCCGCTGTTGATCTATAAGTTCGAGTCGTTCGGCCTGTTCTCAAAGATGTTGGGTAAAATCAATGGCGAGGTGTTGGCCATCGTGAACAAGAGCTTCATTCCCGTTCGTGCCGGTACTCCTGGTGACGCGGCTGGTCTGCAGCAGCAACGCGAACGTAACCAGGTGGATGTCAATCGCCTGCACGCTTCTCGTATGGAGGCGGCTCGTGCTGCCGGTTCCGGCGACAAAGGTAAGCCGATGCCCGTTCAGGTGGAGAAGAAGGTCGGTCGTAACGACCCCTGTCCTTGCGGGTCGGGCAAAAAATACAAGAACTGCCACGGAAAAGGAGCCGTCTAATCTGCCGCGATGCCCTCCAACTGAATATTATCGACATTTACGGTGGTCGTTGGCGATAAAGTGAGATCTACCACAAACCGAATCGAAGTGGTGCCGTCAGGCAGCTCTAAAGAGACGTGTGCCGGCGTGCCTGTAAGTGTTGAGGGGCTATCCGTAAAGACCTCGGTGCCATTGGCGAAAAATCTTACGGGATTGGATAGCGAACCGGACGAACAAAACAGTTCACACGAAAAAACGATATCCGAATAGCTTGCGGGTAACTCCTCTATAGAGAGATCGCTAACAACTTGTGGCGGAAAACACATATAGGGGTTGGTTGGAGTGGCCGATTGCGAACGAATATTCACTGCGGTGCTTCCTGAATTGACGTAGCTCACGCCGGCAACACCGCTGCTCCAACCGGTGAACGCTTCGAGCGTTGGCTTCGAGGCGTAGACGTTATCGGTGCCGAAAGTCTCCAAATAATATACCTCAGACTCACCTGTGCCACTGCCATTGGGCTTTTTCTCTATTTCGTGATCGCTGCTTCCACCGTCGATCCAACCCACAATGTCGGTATTGTCGATTACCACAGCCTTGGCTTGAGCGCTGATGGAGACGTTATAGGTATAGGCGTAACCCTTAGAATATGCAACATCGGTCATCGGAAGGGTCGCGGTGGAGCCGTCTATAAAAGTGAAGTCGATAGTGAAATCTAAATCGCTTTCAGGCAGTACGATAGCTTCCAATGTGACGACTTGTTCGGTTGTCGAAACTATCCTCATCTCGATGTCGGCCTCGCTATCGTTGGTCCGTGACAGGGTTCCGGTAGAGAGGTTGTACGTGCCTGCAGTTTTCAGTCCCTTGATCGTTCCTGCGAGCCCTTCCAGAGAGTCGTCTTCTGCAGCAGTGATGCTCAGCACGAGCCGCGCCAGTTGGTGGTGGAATTGCAGGAACGGAACCCCTGAAGTGTAGTTTTCTGCGTTGTTAGAATACATAAAATCTATCTCTGCAGGTTCACTTTGATCGGTGATGTCGATGGGATAGAGGCTTTCGTCAATCTCCTCGCTGTAGGGATAATATGCCACAAAATCAACAGCCGAACCATCCTTGGGATAGTATAGCGGTTGGTCATCGGCTGAGAAAAACCCTTCGCCTGTATGGATATGCTTCACGTTGGAGCCGTCGCCAGGAAGCATAAATATGCCGATTTCGTCACTCGTTTCCCAACTTGTTCCATTGGCTCGTGTGGTGGGATTGATTGAGGCTCGAAATTCAACGGGATTTTCGGTAGATCGGAGTGGTTTTTCGTATGAGCAGCCCACAAAAGTAATGGCCGCTAATAGCGGCGCAGCCGTATAGAGTTTTTTCATTTTTGAGTTGGTCTTTTGGTGCACCAAAGATAGCAAAAATGACCAACAGAGTGTTCTAAAAAGACACAAAAATTGAAAAAATCGGCACGATTTTGCTATTTCTTAACGACCGGAATCCCGAAAGTGGTGCCTTCGGTGGCAATATAGGTTTCCGGGAAGATTGTGCGGGCCTCGTTTTGAATAAGTTCGAGATCCTTATACCGCGTGGAAAAGTGGCCCAGCAAGAGTTTTCCTGCGCCGGCCTTGAGTGCAATTTTTGCGGCCTGAGTGGCGGTAGAGTGGCCGGTCTTGCGCGCCAGATGGCGTTCGGTGTCGGCAAAAGTCGCTTCGTGGTATAACAAATCGACTCCTTGAATTAATTCCGCAGCCTTCGCTGACGGCATAGTGTCACTTAAATAGGCATACGAGCGCGGTATGGTTCCGACCGGATCCTGCTTCTCACGAAACAGATAGCCGGTTGCGGGTACTCGATGACGCAACGGCACAGACCAAACCTCCATCGATGTGTTCTCGTGAACGAGCCGGTGCTTAGTGGTATCTATCGGGGTAAACTGTAGTGGAAAGGAGAGTTGTAATCCGAAGTCGCGAGTGAAAAAATCGAGCAACCTTTCGAGCGCAGGAGGCCCCGAAATTTGCAACGGAGTCTGCTTACCGGCCATCGCTAAGCTTGCCATCAGAGGGATTAGCCCGAATATGTGGTCACCGTGGATATGGCTTATGAACACTGCGTTAAGTTTTAATGGCGAGACACCTGCTCTTAGTAATCGCTCTTGGGTGCCCTCTCCGCAGTCGATCAAAAAAAACTGCTCACGCACATTTAGCGCGTGAGCAGAGGGGTGACGCGTTACCGAAGGCGACGCCGAGCCGTTACCGAGTATGGTAACCTCGAAGCGCACTATTCTTCAGCAGGCTCGTCAGTAGGTTCGGTTTTTGCAGCGGCTTTCTTGGCCGGAGCTTTCTTGGGTTTCGCTTCAACCGGCTTGGCTTCAGCCTCTTCCATATTGGCTTTCAGTTCGACCAATGCCGAAAGGTCACCCAAGGTTGTTTTTTCCACCGATGCGTTCACCTTCTTGACCGATGCCGATGCGTGATCGGCTTCAGCTTTACGTTCGGCTTTCACGGCAGTTTCGGCAGCGCGTTTTGCGTCGTCATAAGTACGAACGTGGCTAAGGATTATGCGCTTGGTCCCCTTGGAGAACTCCGTAACCTTAAACGGCAGAGTATCGCCGACTTTCGGGGTAGAACCATCTTCCTTGGTGAGCTGGCGTGCAGGTGCGAACCCTTCTACGTCTTCTGCCAAAGAAACCACGGCACCCTTGTCGTTCAGTTCGGTGATTTTGCCATCGTGAACGCTATCCACGGTGAACTGATTCTCGAACTGGTTCCAGGGATTTTCTTCCAACTGTTTGTGACCCAAGCTCAAACGACGATTTTCTTTGTCGATTTCCAGCACCACTACGTCGATATCAGCACCGATTTGGGTGAATTCTGCGGGGTGTTTGATCTTCTTTGTCCAGCTCAGGTCGCTGATATGGATCAAACCGTCGATACCCTCTTCCACTTCAACGAACACGCCGAAGTTGGTGAAGTTGCGCACCTTGGCAGTATGGACGCTGCCGATGGGGTAGCGTTGTTCGATACCTTCCCACGGATCAGCTGCCAACTGCTTGGTACCCAGCGACATTTTCCTGTCGTCATAATCCAGCGTAAGGATCACGGCTTCGATCTCGTCGCCCACTTTCATAAAGTCCTGTGCCGAGCGCAGGTGCTGGCTCCAGCTCATTTCCGAAACGTGGATCAGGCCCTCGATGCCAGGAGCGACTTCGACGAATGCGCCATAATCGGCCATCACGACGACCTTGCCCTTGATCTTGTCACCCACCTTGAGGTCTTTGCGCAGAGCATCCCAAGGATGAGGGGCTAACTGCTTAAGACCCAAGGCAATACGCTTTTTGTCCTCGTCGAAATCGAGGATCACGACGTTAAGCTTCTGGTCGAGTTCCACGACCTCTTCGGGATGTGTAACGCGACCCCAGCTCAGGTCGGTTATATGAATAAGACCATCGACGCCGCCCAAGTCGATGAACACACCGTAAGATGTTATGTTCTTGACAGTTCCTTCGAGGATCTGACCTTTTTCGAGCTTGCCGATGATCTCTTTCTTTTGTTGCTCTAACTCGGCTTCTATCAGCGCTTTATGAGATACGACCACGTTGCGGTATTCGGGATTGATCTTCACTACCTTGAACTCCATCGTCTTATCGACATAGATATCGTAGTCTCTGATGGGCTTCACATCTATCTGAGAACCAGGCAAGAAAGCCTCGATACCGAACACATCGACGATCATACCGCCCTTAGTGCGGCACTTGACGTAACCCTTGATAATTTCGTCGTTGTCCATCGCCTGATTGACTCTGTCCCAGCTCTTTAGCTGGCGAGCTTTCTTGTGCGAAAGGATCAACTGGCCTTTTTTGTTTTCGGCGCTCTCTACGAATACCTCAACCTTCTCACCTACAGCGAGTTCAGGGTTGTAGCGGAATTCTGTGATGGGGATCACGCCCTCGCTTTTGTAGCCGATGTTCACCACGGCTTCGCGCTTGTTCAGACCGATGACCGTACCTTCAACTACCTCACCCTCAACGATATTGGAGAGAGTGTCATCGTACTCTTTTGTGATCTCTTCTTTGGATTTGTCGTAAATTGCGGAACCGCTTTCGTAAGCCGCCCAATCGAAGTTCTCGTTAGCCACGGCTGCTTGTGTGTTGTTACTCATTGTGTTACAGGTTTGCGATGCAATCGCTCGTTAATGTAAAAAAATTAGACACTTGGGCGACAAAGATACGAAAAATTATTCAATTACAATGCGTCTTTCATTATCGGGTTCGACGGGGGTATGGGAAGTGATGTAATCGCGTAGGATGTCGGTGACGAGGCGGCCGGTCTGGATGGGGCCGAGTGCCGGATCGAACGGATAATTTTTAAAGAGGTAGTCGGGAACGGCGACAAGATAAAGCGGTTTGGACGGCAAGCTCAGGATAACATCGGTCGCCTCGCCCGATTCGTCGGTGAGGAAAGTGTAATGAAGGCCGGAAGGAAGAATGTCGGCGTGGTGGGCCATACGGCCGTCGGTACCGTTGAAAGTGCCGAGGAGCAGACCTTTTAGCTGGCCGGGAGTCATCGAAACGGTGTAGATTTCCGAAATGAACGGCTCTATCTTGTGGAGGTCGGCTATGCTGACGGGGCCCGAAAGAGTGTCGATACGGATACCGCCGGAGTGGTAAAGCGCAACGTCCGCCTGCATCTCGGCCCGAATAGCGTCGGTAACGAGGTTATCGACCCCGCGACCATCGAAAGCAGAGGCAGTCTCGCCGACGGGAGCGAGTAGGGTGGGGTTATTGTTGATCTGGTCGAGCATTCGTTGAAAGTACGGCGCGGCAGCGATGGTATCGAGGGAGACAAGGTGATTATCTATGGAGAAGTTCTCGCCGTTGCGGGTGATGGTGGTGATGCCGGCATAAGCCAATTTGCTACCGGCCTGAGTGACAAGAGTCTGACCAACCATAACAGGTTCATCGACAACAGTGTGGGAGTCGCCGCCGATAATTAAGTCGAGGCTGGGAAGGTTCTTGGCAAGGGTAAGGTCGTTACGATGACCAATATGAGTGAGGCCCACGAAAAGATCGCAACTGTCTGCCAACCAACGATATCTGGCAGCAGACCTATAAACGTCGGGAAAGGTGAGGCTGTCGAAGTGTTCGACCTTGCCTTCGGGGCGGTTGAATTGATTGAAGTTGGTCACGAGGCCCACGACCCCCATCTTGATACCGTTCATCTCCACGATGGCATAGGGCGGAATAAAACCCAGTTCGGAGTTAGCGGACTCGATATTGGCACAGATAACAGGACAGGAGAGCTCGTCTATACGTTCGCGAAGTAGTGGCTGGCCCCAGTCGAACTCGTGGTTACCAAGGGTGGCAAGATCGTAACCAAGCTCGTTCATCAACTCGATAACAGGCGAAAGAGGCCGCTCGGCGATATCCACAAAAGGGTTGCCTGTCCAACGGTCGCCCGCATCGAAGAGTAAAACCTGATCGGGATTCTCAGCCCGAAGTTGCTCGACAAGGGTGGCAAGACGGGGGAAGTTGTCGATCGAAGAGTGGATGTCATTCGTGGAGATGATCACGATGCGTTCCTGATGAGGCGAATGGTTGCAGCCGACGAAAACTACTATGGCGGCTACAATAACTATAAGTTTCTTCATATTATTCGTATAGATAGGAGCAGATGCCCGTGTAGGTTCCGTTTAATATCATCTCCCCGTTCACACCGGTAACATCCTCCAGCGTAATGGTGTATATGCCACCCGACTCGGCTACAGTCACTTTGCCGTTTTCGAAACCCACGTTCTGAGCACTGTCGGCGGTCCTCATCGACACTCCTCCGGTAAAAGTACCTGCAACAAGACCGCCCGTACTCTGAATATCGATATAAGTACCGCTCACATCACGGGTGTCGGAGTAGAGATCGAGATTTATCTCGCAATAGATTCCGTTTACCTCCGTAATCAAACTTACAGTGTTGCGATGGATATTATCGAAAACTCCTGCGTACTGTATCCTCATATCCATATAGGGAAACTTTGTTCCGCTGACCGTCTCCTCGATGGTACTGCGGCCGGGATATTCGGGATTTGTGGCATCGCCCACGCCCGAGAACTCTCCCAGATCCTCCACTGTTCCCTTGTAGACAAAAGAGAGTGGCTCCATATCTCCCTCGAAAAAATGTACGACCGTGTTATCGAAAGTAATTGTGTAGTTACTGCCCGAAACCGCAATAGTTACCTTGCCGGAGATTGCTCTGCCACTGCCACCGATACCGCTCCCGATGGAGCCGTTGGTGCTCTCCATAATCTGACACGTGGCAGTGCCTGTTCCCGTCGAGGGGAATGTGTAGGTGCCCGGAGTGAACGCCTTGGAGTTGTGGAAAGTGAGGAGACTGATGTTCAAATGCATCTTAGAATTCTTTGTCGAGAACATCTCGAAATAGAGGTGGGTCACATAGAGACCCTTGACATCGCTCTCTCCGTAATCTGTCATCGTCACGCGAGCGTCGTCATATTCGCCATTAAGGCCGGGCAGTACAATTTGGGTCGAACCTGTCGTCTCGTCCTTTTCGCAACCGGTAAACAGAGTGCAAGTGATCACAAATGCACAAATCAAAAACAGTTTTGTCTTCATAATTATTTATAATTGCTTTTACCGAGCAAATATAATGAGTATCTTTACACCGGCAAAAAAATATGAAAAAAATACGAATAATCTGCGAGAACACCGGCCACGAAATCCAGGTGGATCAGGGAACGTCGGTGTTGGAGATTGCGCATAAAGTGGGGCTTGAAGGCGAGCGGCGTCCGCTGGCGGCTTATGTGAACAACAAGATCAAGGAGCTCACGTACATACTGTTCGAGCCATCGTCGGTGAGATTCATTGATATTACCCATTTCGAAGGGAGCAGGGTGTATGAGAGGACGCTGTTCTTCATACTCAATAAGGCGGTACACGATCTGTGGCCAGAGCGGAAATTTTACATAAGGCATTCGGTGTCAAGGGGATATTACTCGGAAATATCGGGAATAGAGGATGTTACGGCGGAGATGATAGAGGCGATAAAGGTGCGCGTAGCGGAGATCGTTGCGGCGGATATGCCCATAGAGCACGACAAGATTCTCTATGACGAGGCGAGAGAGAAGTATGCACGACTGGGTTATGAGGACAAGATCGCACTGCTGGAGACGCGGCCGAGGCTCTATGTTTCGCTCTACACGCTTGGGGATACGGTCGGCTATTTCTATGGCGCATTGGCTCCCTCGACCGGCTATCTTGGGTTGTACGATTTGAGGCCATATTATAAAGGTATGTACATAGCGGTGCCCAAGCGGACAGACCCCACGGTGCTAAACAAGATGGTGCCGCAGCAGAAGATGTTCGATGTGTTTCAGGAGTACAACGCCTGGGTGGGAATCGTGGGGGTCTCCAACATCGGGCAACTCAACCAACGAATTGCTGCCGGCGAAACCAGCGACCTGATAAAAATTGCCGAAAGCTTCCACGAAAAGAAACTTGCAAGCATAGCCGACACGATTTATGAGACCAGTCTGCTTCACGGCACGAAACTGGTGCTGATGTCGGGCCCCTCGTCGAGCGGAAAGACTACCACGGCAAAGAGGCTGGGAATACAGTTGAGGGTGCTGGGGATGACCCCTGTGCTCGTGTCGTTGGACGACTACTTTGTGGAGCGAGAAAAGACCCCGCGAGATGCCAACGGCGAGTACGATTACGAATCGTTCGACGCTATAGACCACGCGACGTTCAACGAACATTTGCGCGCACTGGTGGCGGGAGAGATCATCGCGGTGCCGCACTACGACTTCATTACCGGCAAGCGAATGTGGCACGAGGCGCCGTTGCAACTGGGTGAGGGGAGCATCCTGATCGTGGAGGGAATACACGCGCTGAACCCACGGCTTACCGAATCACTGAGCGACGATCTGAAATTCAGGATCTATCTGTCGGCGCTGACGAGCATTGCGATGGACAATCTTTCGCGAATTCCGACGACAGATAACAGGCTGATACGCAGGATGGTGAGAGATTCGGTGATGCGCGGGTCGGACGCCTCGGCAACACTACGGCGGTGGCAAAGCGTGAGGCGGGGTGAGGAGAAATATATCTTCCCGTTCCAGGAGAATGCCGACGTGATGTTCAACTCCTCGCTGTTCTACGAGCTACCGGTGCTGAAAAATTACGTGGTGCCGCTGCTGAGGAGCGTGCCTAATAACATACCCGAATATGGTGAAGCTCAGAGGCTTTTGAAGCTGTTGGACTTCTTTTCTACCATACCTGACGACGAAATTCCGCCAACGTCGATCCTGAGAGAATTTATAGGCGGAAGCAGCTTTAAGTATTGAAAGAAATGGAAAACAAAGAGTTGAAAGAGATGCTCGAAGTGATCGGCGTGGAAAGCGTCGAAGAGCTTATGGGAGAGGTGATTCCGGCGAACATACGCCTCAAAAAACCACTTGCGTTGCCCTCAGAGGGAATGAGCGAGACCGAGTTTGCTGCGCATATTGCCGAGTTGTCAGCGCGGAACAGGCAGGCGCGCTCTTTGATCGGGATGGGATACTATCCGGCGTGGACTCCGGCGGTGATAATGCGAAACGTCTTCGAGAATCCCGCTTGGTACACCTCATATACCCCATATCAGGCCGAAATTTCGCAAGGAAGGCTTGAAGCCCTGCTCAACTTCCAGACGGCCGTCGTGTCGCTGACAGGGCTCGAAATAGCGAATTGTTCACTGTTGGACGAAGGTACCGCCGCCGCCGAAGCGATGGCTATGATGCTGACGTTGAGGTCGAAAGAAGCTGTTGCTGCGGGACGGAACGTGTTGTTTGTGGATGAAAATATCTTTCCTCAGACTCTGGATGTATTGCTGACTCGCTCGGAACCTTTTGGGATAGAGATAGTTAGCGATGATTTTGCGAATTATGAGTTCAGCGGACGCGAGTTCGGGGCAATAGTTCAATACCCCGCTGCGAACGGTGATGTGCGTGATTATGAAACTTTTACAGTGCGAGCTCACGAGGTAGGAGCACTGGTTACGGCGGTGGCGGACGTGGTGGCACTGGCAGTGTTGCGCTCGCCAGGGGAGTGGGGGGCCGACATTGCCGTGGGTTCGACCCAACGTTGGGGAATACCGATGGGCTTCGGAGGGCCGAGTGCTGCCTATTTTGCTACACGTGAGGCATTTAAGCGTTCGATGCCGGGGAGAATCATAGGTGTGTCGGTGGATAGGTTGGGAAACAAGGCGTTGAGGATGTCTTTGCAGACGCGCGAACAACATATTAAAAGAGAAAGGGCAACATCGAACATCTGCACGGCATCGGCACTGGTGGCTTCGATGGCGGGATTTTACGCTGTGTATCAGGGAGCAGAGGGGTTGAAGAGAGTAGCGCAACATATTTATGACCACACTTGCTCCGCCGCAGAAGCTCTCAAGGCAATGGGCTATGAGTTGGCTTCGGAAAACTTTTTCGATACGCTGGAGGTGGAGGCCGAGGTTTCGGTGATAAAGCAAGAATCCGAAGAGCAGGGAATCAACTTTTTCTATCCACCGGCGGGCAATCGGGTGCGCCTGAGTTTCGATGAATTGACGACGGCCGACGAGGTGAGGGATGTGGTGGCGATTTTTGCCGCCGCAATGGGAGTCAAGGCGCCGAAAAATGTGGAGGTGAAGACGCGCCGCGAGTTCTCGGTGGCGGCATTGAGGCGTAAGAGCGAAATTTTGACCGAAAGCGTTTTTCGCAACTACAGGAGCGAAACAGAACTGATGAGATACATCAAGAGGTTGGAACTCAGAGATATATCGCTGGCAAACGGAATGATACCTTTGGGCTCCTGCACGATGAAACTCAATGCGGCGGCCTCGATGATGCCACTGTCGCTGGCCGGATTCGAGAACATACACCCTTTTGCGCCGGCAGATCAGGTGGAAGGCTATCTGGAAATGATCGCCGAACTTGAAAAAGACCTTGCGACGATTACCGGAATGGCCGCCTGCACATTGCAACCGAATTCCGGTGCGGCGGGTGAATATGCCGGCTTGATGATAATCAGGGCATATCACCAAAGTCGCGGACAGGGCTATCGGAACGTGATCCTGATCCCTGCTTCGGCCCACGGAACGAACCCCGCCTCGGCAGCGATGGCAGGGATGAAGATCGTGGCTGTGGCAACGGACGAGAAAGGAAATATAGACGTGCAGGACCTAAAGGCGCGCATCGAAGAGCACGCGACGGAGCTGTGCGGGCTGATGGTGACATATCCTTCTACCCACGGTGTGTTCGAGAGCCGGATAAGGGAAATTGTAGATGCGGTGCACGATGCAGGAGGGCAAGTCTATATGGACGGAGCGAATATGAATGCGCAAGTGGGCCTGACCAATCCGGGATATATCGGCGCGGACGTGTGTCACCTTAACCTGCACAAAACTTTCGGGATGCCACACGGTGGAGGGGGTCCTGGCGTTGGGCCCGTGTGTGTGGCCGCGCATTTGACAGCATTCCTGCCTACGCATTCGATAGTAGAGGTGGGTGGAAGCGACGGGATCACGGCCGTGGCCTCGTCGCCATATGGAAGTGCGATGCTGTTGCCGATAACCTATGGCTATATTAAGATGCTGGGGGAGAGAGGAATGCGTGCTGCAACGGAGATGGCGATCGTGAACGCCAACTATATGGCAAAAGCAATAGAGAGCGAATTCCGCACGTTTTACAGTGGCGAGAACGGACGGGTGGGTCACGAAATGATACTCGATCTGCAAAACTTCAAGCGCGATTACGGGGTGGAAGTCGCCGACGTGGCACGCCGATTGATGGACTATGGTTTTCACGCGCCGACACTCTCGTTTCCGGTGCGTGATACGTTTATGGTCGAACCCACCGAAAGCGAAAGCAAAGACGAGATGGACAGATTTGTGGAGGCAATGGTGGCCATAAAGAAAGAGTGTGCAACGAAGCCCGATATTGTGATTAATGCACCATACACGGCTGCTGAAATCGCAGGAGAGTGGCCGCATAGTTACTCGCGGGCCGAAGCCGCATTTCCCGCCCCGTGGTCGAAGGTCTCGAAATTCTTCCCTTACGTATCCAAGATAGATGCCGGATGGGGAGACCGTAATTTAGTATGTACCTGGAACTTGGAATAATAACTTAAATATTTTTAAAACTATGAAAATCTCAGAAAACACATTCGTTGCACTCGATTACAAACTCGAAGTAGATGGCAAAATCGCCGACCAGTCGAAGCCCGGACAACCCCTGAAATTCGCCTATGGGATGGGGATGCTGTTGCCGAAATTCGAAGAAGCGATTGCAGGTATGCAGCCGGGCGACGAATTCAAATTTACGCTCTCACCGACTGATGGCTACGGCGAAATGATCAAGGAAGCAGTGGTGGAGATTCCCAAGAATGTCTTCGAGGTGAACGGTGCCGTTGAACCCGGTCTGCTGGAAGTGGGCAATATGATACCGATGGCCGACAACCAGGGCAACAGACTGCTGGGTCGAGTTGTGGCTGTAGCAGAGGTAGTTACGATGGATTTCAACCATCCGATGGCAGGTAAAACGCTCAACTTCAGCGGAAAAATAGAAGACGTACGCGAACTCACTCCCGAAGACCTGCAAGGATTCGCAGGTGGTGGAGGTGAGGGTGCCTGCTCCTGCGGATGTGAGGAGGGAGGAGATTGCAGCTGCGAACCAGGCACCTGTGGCGAATAATCTAAATAAACTTGTTCGGGACGATGTCCGGTCGTGGCGATGGTGGTCGTCGTGGCTGGTCATCGTCGTGGGCTGTACCGTGATGTCTCTGGGGTTCATTCTCTTTATGTACCCTTATAAAATTACTCCCGGCGGAATCTGGGGGATGAGTACTATTTTACACGAAATTTTTCCGACCATTCCCCAAGGATGGTTCGGATATATGATGGACATACCGCTACTACTCATAGGGTTTGCGGTTTTTGGGCCGGTGTTCGGCGCAAGGACGGTGTTCGCCTCGCTGATCACGCCACTGCTGATGCTCGTGTTACCCCACATAGTCGATCCGGCGATTGTGGATTTAAGCGGCGATTTAATCCTGGCTTCGATTTTCGGAGGTATTTTGATCGGTGCGGGGGTGGGGATCGTGGTGAGAACGCAAGCTACGACAGGCGGAACGGACATCATCGGGATGCTGTTGCAGAAGTTCGCAGGATTGCGGTTTTCGACCGGCGTAATGATCGCCGACGCGTTTGTGGTGGTGTGCGGAATTGTGGTACTGGTGGGACTGCACGGTGAGAGTCCGACATTGCCATTATACTCATTGCTAACGATTTACATTTCGGCGCAAACCATAAATGTTGTCGTGGACGGCTTACATCACGAGAAGGTGCTGTTCATAATCAGCAAGAAACAGGAGGCGATTCGCGAGTTTATTATTCGTGACCTTGATCGTAGCGGTACATTGATCAAAAGTTCGGGCCTCTATACCGGCGGTGAACGGGATATGATATTCTTGGTGGTTCCACGTCGGGAGATCGTTCGTGTAAAAAGGCGACTAAAGGATATCGATCCTCAGATGTTTGTGGTCGTGGTCGATGCCAACGAAACACTGGGCGAAGGCTTCCGGTCGTTCTCAGAGATGAAGGAGATGTGATGCGCAGGGTTTGGATCGAGACTTACGGCTGCCAGATGAATGTGGTCGATAGCGAGACGCTGATGGCTATACTGGTAGCGACGGGGGGATTCGTGGCGGCAGATTCGGTGGCAGAGGCGGATATTATACTATTGAATACCTGCTCGATACGCGATAATGCCGAGCAACGGATCTGGCACCGATTGGACGAGCTGGGGGCGCTGAAGCGGCGTCGCAAGGGAATGATCATCGGGCTGGTGGGTTGTATGGCCGAGCGGCTGAGAGAAGGTATTTTGGAGCAGCGACCGGCAGTGGATATTATCGCGGGGCCCGATTCTTATCGTTCGCTGCCGTTGCTGGTGAAGGAGGCCGAGGAGGGTGGTCGCGGCATCAATACAGAACTTTCGAAGGAGGAAACTTATGCAGAAATCTCACCGGTCAGGCTGGATGGGGCAGGGGTGAGTGCGTTCGTGTCGATAATGCGTGGCTGTAACAATTTCTGCTCGTACTGCGTGGTGCCATATACCCGTGGCAGAGAACGGAGCCGTGACCCGGAAACGATACTGCGCGAAGTTGGCGAACTGTTTAACGCTGGTTATAAGGAAGTTACGCTGCTGGGTCAGAATGTGAATTCGTATTCGTGGAACGCTTCGGGAAAAGGAGGCCGGGTGTATTTTCCTGAGTTATTGAAGCAGGTGGCTGAAGTGAGTCCGCAGCTGAGGGTGAGGTTCGCAACATCGCACCCTAAGGATATAAGCGACAAGCTGCTGGAAACGATGGCGGGGATGCCTAACATTTGTCGTGCCATTCACTTGCCGGCGCAATCGGGAAGTAGCCGGATACTGGAGAAAATGAACCGGAAATATACGCGGGAATGGTATCTCGACCGCATTGCGGCGATTCGGCGTGCGATGCCCGACTGTGCGATTTCGACCGATGTGATCGCCGGTTTTTGCAGTGAAACCGTTGAAGATCACGAAGCTACGCTGTCATTGATGAGGGAGGTGGGCTATGAATTCGCGTTTATGTTCAAATACTCCGAGCGACCGGATACCGTTGCCGCTAAGGCAATGCCCGACGATGTACCGGAAGAGGTCAAGACTGCGCGACTGACGCAAATCATTGATTTACAAAACGAACTCTCGTTGGCCAGCAACAAGCGCGACGTCGGCAAGGAGTTCGAGATTTTGGTCGAGGGGGCGAGCAAGCGTTCGGTGGAGAAAGTTTTCGGACGCACCTCACAAAATAAAGTCGTGGTCATTCCGCGCTCCTCAAAGGTTGGCGCCGACCATAAAATCGGCGACTATGTTCGCGTGAAGATCACATCCTGCTCCTCTGCAACCCTTCAAGGCGAGGAGGTTATCTGACCTGAAAAGTGTAAACGGCCGACAGGGGCTCACCCTGGGCGGTCAATCCTTCAACCAGTACCTGATATTCACCCTTGAGATCGGAAGTGAAGAACGAAATCTGGGCCCTGCCCCACTGGTCCGCCCGGAGATCGGCATCCCAATATAGTGTGTGTCTATAGTCGGGAAGGTGGCTGGAGCGTTGTTCGTCGTCGAAGTAGTCGGGAGAGTAGAATCGCCTGTGAGGCTGGATAGGAGGATAGGACAGTATTTGAGTGAACTGGTCGGGTTGCAATTCGGGATAAGAGTTGTGCTCGGTATGGAAGGCTACTATGCCGTTGAAAATGGTTTTCCCAAATGCGAACTTGTCGTAGTACACATCGATACGGCTCAACAATAGTGGATTATATCGGTAAATTATTTCGTGGTCTATGATCGGAATCCCGTCGAGCAAAACAAGTGTATGGGTTTGGTCGATACCGAAATCTTTGCTGATAACCGATAGATAGCGCTGGCCATCGTTGCGAGTGAAGCGTAACTGTTTGACATATTCGGTCACAACCTCGTCCATAGTGGCGAATCGAGTCCACTCCTTCATAAGATAGGTCTGGTCGGGCTTGTCGAAAAACTGGGTGGCAACCGGTCGGTAGACGTTCAGTGAATCGCCAACATAAGTGTATTGAAGTTGAAGAGCGAGACTCTGACGTAGCAGGGCCTGTTTGTCGATTTCATCGATAGGGAAGGAAGGAGTTTCTTGAGAGAGATCTTCAGGAGTGTAAGGATCATCCAGGTCTATGCGGTAGGAAGCGTTCGGGTGGGCCTGCATAGTGGTTGCGATCTCCTCTAAGCCGGTGGTACGGGTCGTGGAAAATACGACCCGACCATCTTCGTAGGCTTTTCCGGTGAACAAATTGATCCCATTACCCGGAAATGCTACCATAGGTATGATATCCGGAGAGTAGGTCTGCTCTCCCGTTTGGGTAGAGATGATTTTTCCTGTGATGACCTGACCCTCATACTCTGCTTGGTAGTTGCCTCGTCCTTCAGTGAGCGAGTTGGCCGGCAACTCTTTCTTCCAGTTACCAAGTTTCGAGACAGGGAGGCGATTTAACAGGTCGGGGCTCACTACCGACACCGACAGCGTATGGATATCCAGAGGAATGTCACTCAAATAGAGGCGCACCTGGCTACGGGGAGAATAAGTAGCATTGCCACCGGAGATGGTCAGTGAATTACCGATGGGCATACCTTGCCGAACCTCAGGCAGCGGGAGTTGGGGATTGCCGCGAGAGACTTCGCCCGACAGGGGATTGATAACCCCGATCCATTTCTCAAAGAACACAGCCGGCCCTTCGCCACGCATATAACGGGTGTAGCCGACCAAACGATAATATCCGCCGTGCAGAGAAGAGGGAAGCACGATAGTACCACTGCCGACACCCCCTGTGAGGTCTATTCGAGTCTTCACACGAATCTGGGTTTCATCCACCAGTTCCACATATCCCACCCTGCTCAATGAAGAAGGCAAACCCTCGTCCGAGGTGGTGATAAGCTTCATCCACACCAGTTCTCCGGCCAGATAATTCTCCTTGTCGGTCTGGATATAGAGTCGCTCGCCCTCACTTGCCCAAACGAACAGAGTGCAGAAAGAGGATATAATCAGTGAAAGTGCTTTTTTCATAACCATTTTTATATGTGATCATTGGGCCAATAGTCGGGTCGCCGTTTCTGTCCCCCAAGGCGGCGGCAGTCTATACAGTCTATATTTGTCCAGGAGGCATCCCCACTTCTGGGTTCGAAACGGAACAGATAAAAGGCAAACTCCAAGTTCTCTTCTATTATTGGATCGAGTTTGGTTTCGACCCGACAAATGTGATTCGGGTTGATGTATGGCGCGTTTCCCCCTGTCTGAAAATACTCCTCCCTCTCAACAAGTTGCGAAACCTCGACAAAACCTATCACCGGAGTGTCGGGAGAGGTCGTACATACGATATTGCCGCGCATTTCGGAGGGAATGGGCGAGAAAATACTACCGGTATCGTCCGTATTTTTTTTCTGGTTGGTGAAATAAAAGTAGGCATCCTTGCTGATGGCATATTGAGTCACTCGTGTGCGATACAGATATGAGATGCGGTCGTCACTCAGGTCGATGTTATAGAGAACATAGTCGCGCAACTCGTTATTTTGAAGTCGTTCGCTGGTGCCAAGCAAAATTTCCTGAGAGTTGGCATATTTCCAACAGTAATAAAAAGGAGAGGGATTTGGATACGGCCAAATTAGATCGGTGAATGAGCCTTGTGATATTTGAATAGCCTCTCCCAACGAGATGTAAGAGTAGGAGTCCGGCGACAGACCCATATAGTAGTCGGCATATTGGTGTGCGTGAATCTCCCAGGTCTCCTCGTAGTTCCACAGATAGTAAGGCGACTGATCTCCTTCTCCGTGAACATTCAGGCGCACCTGCAAAGAGCCATTGTGTGCATTGAAGTCTATTTCGTCAATCGGAGGCGTCCTTTGCGGCGAGAGGAATTCGGATTGATAATCCTGACCGTCCACCCTAATACGCAGCCGATAACGATCCTGTTGTTGCAACTGTTCGATATTTATGACATATTCGCCCGACGATTGTTGCTCTATCGACTCCCAGCGCTCTCCGCGCTCGCTTTCGATCCATACCTGGGCTCCATCGACCCCCCTGCCAGAAGGGTGACCTTCGGAGTCTATCCCGACACTTCGACTGAGCTTAATACGTGTGACAGGGTCGCAGATCATACCCTCCACAACGAGCAAGCCCTCTCCGCTATCGAGCGTGGGAGGCACATATTCGGTGATGCAACTCGACAGACAGAGTGCGAAAGATACAGTAATATATGACAGATAATTTCTCATCGCCTCAGAATTTAATATTATAAGACACATAGGGAATGGGTACGCCGAAGATCGAGAGTTTATAACCTTTAACCTTTCCATTCTCCTGTTTGAAATAGACCGAATGGGCATTTTTGCGCCCCGTGACGTTGTAAACCCCGAAGGTGAGCATACTGTGTGTCAGGAGCGTGAGGTGGTGACTGGGTTCGATGTTTATTGACATATCGAGGCGGAAGTAGTCGCTCACACGGTATTTGTTGCGGTCGGAATAGTAGAGATATTCACCTCCGGCATAGTTGTATTTGGCGACCGGAAGAGTGATGGGGCGCCCTGTCGCATACTCGGCGTTGAGCGAGATGCTCAGCCGGTGCGTGAAACGATAGTTGCCGACCACTTTGATTTCGTGGGGTTTGTCGAAATCTGTGGGGTACCAGTCACCGTTGTTCACAGGAAGCGGAATGCTGGGATCATCCTGCCGCAACTCCGTACGAGAGTAGGTGTAACTGGCCCAACCGTTCAACTTTCCTTCGGTACGTCGTACCATAAGTTCTATTCCATACGCCCTGCCGCGAGTGCTGACCACGTCGTTTTCCAGATGGTCGTTCATAATCAACTGTGCACCGTTGCGGTAGTCCAGATAGTCGTTCATTGTCTTATAATAACCCTCCAGCGAAATCTCGATAAACTGGTTCCGGAAATCTTTGAACAACCCCATTGCATACTGAATTCCGCGTTGGGGTTTAATATTCTGATCGCTGAGCTTCCAGGTGTCGGTGGGCGACATAACGGTGTTATTGGATATCTTGTGGATATATTGACGCAGAGAGTTTACACCGGCCTTGATCGAAAGGTCGTCCAAAATGGAATAACGGGCCGAGAGGCGAAACTCCGGGCCGTGATACAGTGTATTGAACATCGAATAACGGATCCCATAATCGACCTCGAAACGATGGGAGATGGTCCATTTGTCGGAGATGTAGAGTGCCGATTCTATGGCTCTTTCGTGAGGGAGGCGATCTGGCGGTACTGTCGAATTCTCACCGAAAGGCAAATAGGAGCCCGCCTGCAGATCGTAATGCAATACGTTAAGACCGAAATTCAGAGAGTGGCCCCCATTGAGCTGAAGAGTCAGGTCTGCCTTGCCGAAAAGTTGGTCTATCCCGAATCCGAGTTCATAGGCGCTCCAGGGGTTTTCGACGTTGCGAATCGTGTGGTCATAGTGATCATAGCCGGCAGAGAAGACCCCGAAGAGGCGTGTGTTGAATATGTGGCGCCACTTCAGAGAAGCATTCCCGTTGTGATATTTATAGTTCTCGAACTCCTCGAAACTGAAACGATCCTGGCTGTAGTAGCCATCCACGAAGAGATTGTTGTGATCGTTGAAGCGATGGCTGAGCGTGGCATTGGCATCCCAAAAACCGGCTTTGCCATCCTTGTAGTCACTGTTGGCCGGAAGCGTATTGAGCAGCCAGTCCGAATAGGTGGCCCTGCCGCCGACGATGAACGATGTGCGGTCTTTCCAAATGGGCCCTTCGAGTGCAATACGGCTGGTGAGCAGTCCGATACTGGCCGAACCTGCGAACTCTTTCTTGTTGCCCTCGCGATTGTGGATGTCGAGAACGGAGGATATGCGACCTCCGAACTTTGCCGGAATGCTGCTCTTGTAGAGCTCCATATCGCGCACTATGTCGGGATTGAAAGCTGAGAAAAGACCGAAGAGATGCGTGGGATTGAAAACCGTCCCGTCGTTATACAGGATCAGATTCTGATCCGTGGCGCCGCCTCGCACGTTAAACCCACTGGAAACCTCACCCGCCGCCTTCACCCCCGGTAGCGAAGTGACGACCTTCAATATATCCAATTCTCCAAAGGCCATCGGCATATTCTTGATCTCGGTAACGCGCAGTCGCTCCATTCCGACGGCTGTTTGGCGCACATTGTCGCGGCGATTGCCATAGACGGCTATCTCGGTCATAGTATTTATTCTTTCCGAGGAGATTATATTCAACGTGCCCTCGGAGTAGAGCTGCACGAGGCGTTTGGAGTCCATCTGACCGGCCCCTGTGAGATTGATCTCATAACGACCCGGAGCGAGTTGGAAGCGATAGTAGCCATAGCCGTCCGTAACCGTATATGTGTTTGTCTCGCCAATCTGGAGTATGAGTCCAGGGACGGCCTTACCCGTGAGATTGTCATATACATATCCACTCAGGGAGATACGCCCCGTCGGGTAGGCCTGTGAATCACCCACCTCATAAAGTCGCAACTGCGAGTCGGCTCCCACTTGTTGAGGTCTGTCCAGTGCGAACGTGCCGACGGAAGCCTCTTCGGTCGTGAGAACGGAAGGGTCGCCCGTGGAGTAATGAAAATCGGGCAGAGAAGTGGCCAGTGGACGATCCTGGTCGAGTAATGCAGCGGCCTGCTCGATGGAGGTCGAGCCGAAAGGTGTTTCACCGGAAGGCAACTCTATGGAGGGATTCTCAATAGCAGGAACCGCAAGGGGGCCGACCAATTTGTCGTACTGCTGAACGATCTGGACGATAGCATCATCCGGATTCCGCCGCACCTCGATGCCATTTGCGCGAATGAATCTGTCGAGTTCGCCGCGATAGTCACTAAGGAGCCGAAGCACAGAACCCTTTCTTGGCAAAACCCGATGGTAGCTGCCGTTTTTCTCTACATAATATCTTACCTTGTGACTTGTGAATTCAGACCAGGTCGTGTTGAACTCGAAGATCTCCTTTCGTAGCACATCGTGCGAGCCGTCATACAACTGGATGTAATATCCGTCCATCGCACGGATGATGTGGTATCCTCGCAGATCGGCCCAACCGAAGCGCTCAGGGTCGAGTATCGTTCCGGAGATTGGACCTTGGACTCCCCAAACCATAAACTGGTCGCGATAGAGATCGAGACGCATTTCGACCCCTTCGTATTTCACCCCGTCGTAGAATAAATTCCCTTTCGCGTATGTCTCGTAGGGAGCTTGTTGGCGGGGAAAGATCTGATCACCCCATTCGTCCCGCTCGACGAATCCGCGATCCCGCAGGTAGCGACTCTCGACATAATCCGTCATCGGCGGTTGAACTTTGCCGTTAAACAACGCGGCACCGTCAAGACTCTGTTCCTGAGCTTGCGAAGATGTTATGGAGATGATTGTCGCTAAAGAGATAAAAGTCAGTAGTCGTTTCATAATATCGGCAAAGATATGAAAATTTCACTATCTTTGTTCGATTAAACCGAAGGAGCAAAGACAATGGCATTACAATGCGGAATAGTGGGGCTGCCGAATGTGGGAAAATCTACCCTGTTCAACTCACTGTCAAACGCGAAAGCGCAAGCTGCGAACTTCCCTTTCTGCACGATAGAACCGAACGTGGGCGTAATTACGGTGCCCGACGAGAGGCTCACGAAGCTGGTGGAGATCGACAAACCGAAAAAAGTCGTGCCGACGACGATAGAGATCGTGGACATTGCGGGGCTGGTCAAGGGCGCATCGAAAGGCGAAGGGCTGGGCAACAAATTCCTTGGAAACATACGGAACACAGACGCTATAATCCACGTGTTGAGGTGTTTCGACAGTGGCGACATCACCCACGTGGACGGCTCGGTGGATCCGGTGAGGGACAAGGAAATAATAGATATGGAGCTGCAACTCAAGGACCTGGAGAGTGTGGAGAGCCGTATAGGAAAGGTGAAAAAGCAGGCCGAGACCGGCGGCGATAAGAATGCCAAGCGAGCGTACGATATCCTGGTGCGCTATCAGGAGGCGCTGCAGGCGGGTCGGAGTGCACGAACAGTAGTGTTGGACAAGGAGGACAGGAAATTCACAAGTGACCTTAATCTGCTGACAGACAAGCCGGTGTTGTATGTGTGCAACGTGGATGAGGCGAGCGCGGCTACGGGAAATGCTTATGTGGATGCGGTGAGAAAGGCTGTAGAGGGTGAAGATGCTGAGGTTATTGTAGTTGCGGCAGCCATTGAGGCGGATATTGCGGAATTGGACGACTACGAAGAGCGTCAGATGTTTCTTGCCGAGATAGGGCTTGAGGAATCAGGGGTGGCGCGGCTGATAAAGGCGGCCTACAAACTACTCGACCTGCAGACGTTTTTTACGACCGGAGCCGACGAGAGCCGTGCCTGGACATTCACGCGAGGGATGAAAGCACCACAAACCGCAGGGATAATTCATACCGATTTTGAGCGAGGATTCATTCGCGCAGAGGTGATAAAATATAATGATTACGTGACACTTGGAAGCGAAAAAGCTGCACGCGAAGCAGGCAGGATCGCGATCGAAGGAAAAGAGTACGTCGTAGCTGACGGCGACATAATGCATTTCTTATTTAACGTGTAAAATTATGAGCAAGACAAAAAATTGTGATTTTTCGTGGATCGGCCTGGCGCTGATCATTTCGGCCGTAATTATCGGAGCAGCATACACTTACAAGTATCGCGTGCAGAACACGATCACCGTCACGGGCCTTGGCGAAGTGGAGTTCACCAGCGACCAGATCGTATGGAGAGGAACCATCACGGCTGACAGTGCGAATCCGGAAGCAGGCTATGCACGCATAGAAAAAAGCAAGGCTGCGGTGTTGGATTTCATCACGTCGCGAGGAGTAGCAGCGGATGCAGTGGACTTTATGTTCGTGAATGTCAATAAGATGTACGAATCGATGTACTCCGGTGGGAACTACACCGGCCAACGGTTCACGGGCTATCAGCTGAGTCAGGAATTTGTGGTGGAGTCGAGCGATGTGGACGCTGTGGAGGCGGTATCGAAGGAGATTTCGTCGCTCATCGCGCAGGGTGTACAGATGGATCTGTGGCAACCGGCCTACTATTTTTCGGAGCTCGACGGACTGAAGTTGGACGTGATCGAAGAGGCGACCAAGGATGCAAAAGAAAGAGCCGAGCGCATTGCAGATCAGTCGGGTAGTAAGCTTGGCAAGGTTCGTAACGCCCGCATCGGAGTGTTCCAGATCACAGGAGCCAACACCGACGAAGAGTTCACGGCAGGCGGAAGTTTCAACACATCGAGCCGTCTGAAAAAGGCGAGAATAACAGTAAGATTGGAGTATCGTGTCAGGTAAAGTTCGAGTGAGGTTTGCGCCGTCGCCAACGGGGCCGCTGCATATGGGCGGAGTGAGGACAGCGCTATATAATTATCTGTTCGCGAGGGCGCACGGGGGGACATTCATCATACGCGTTGAAGATACTGATTCCCAACGGTTCGTACCTGGTGCAGAACAATATATTTTGGATGCGCTGGATTGGTGTGGGATTCACATTGACGAAGGGATCGGTGCAGGAGATGGCACTTCGGTTGAATCGCAAGGGCCACACGCACCCTATCGGCAGAGCGAGCGAAAGGCGATATATTTGAAGTATGCGCTGGATCTAATAGCCTCAGGGAATGCATATTATGCATTCGACACGGCCGAAGCGCTGGAGGAATTGAGAGAGAAGGCCGAGGCGGCGGGAGGAAAGTTTGCTTATAATTTTGAGGTTCGTGAGGGACTGGAGACTTCTTTGAGGTTGCCGGCGGAGGAGGTCAAGGCGAGAATAGCCCGCGGTGACCAGTATGTGGTGCGATTCAAAATGCCTGAGAACGAGGATGTTGTAATGCACGATCTGATCCGTGGCGAGGTGACTATAAACTCCTCCACGCTGGACGACAAGGTGCTGTGGAAGTCGTCGGACGAGCTGCCTACCTATCATCTGGCAAACATCGTGGATGACCACCTGATGGAAATCTCGCACGTGATCAGAGGCGAAGAATGGTTGCCGTCGCTGCCGTTGCATTATCTTCTGTATAAAGCATTCGGATGGACGGAAACGCAACCGTTGTTTGCTCATTTGCCGCTACTGCTTAAGCCGACGGGACAGGGAAAGTTGAGCAAGCGAGACGGCGACAAGCTGGGCTTTCCGGTTTTTCCGCTAAGATGGATCTCGCCCGAAGGAGAGATTTCGGCCGGCTACAAAGAGGATGGCTATTTTCCGGAGGCGTTCGTGAATATGTTGGCGTTACTGGGTTGGAATCCGGGCACGGAGCAGGAGATTTTCTCGATGCAAGAGCTCGTGGAGCAGTTTTCGCTCGACCGTGTTTCGAAGTCGGGTGCGAGATTCCAACCCGAAAAAGCGCGCTGGTTCAACCAACAGTATATGCATACGAAGAGCAACGCCGAACTGACTAATGAGTTTATACCCATACTGTTAGAGAAAGGAATCGCTTGGGAGCGTGACAAGATAGAGCGCGTCGTGGGGCTTGTGAAAGAGCGAGCGACGTTTGTGAACGACCTGTGGGAGCTGTCGTCATACTTTTTCGTGGCCCCCATCGTTTATGACGAAAAGGCGGTGGCGAAGTTCTGGAAAGGGGGCGGCGGCGAAAATCCGAAAAGGATCGCGGCACTGAGAGATATGTTGGCGGGTGAGGTCGATTTTTCGGCAGCGCACCTGGAAGAGTTGATACACAGCGAGATAGAACGGCGTGAATGGCCGATGGGACAGGTGATGAATTCTTTGAGGCTGGCGCTCGTGGGGGCGTCGATGGGTCCCGGACTGGCCGAAATTTGCGAACTTATAGGCAAACCCGAAACCATTTTTCGCATAGACAACGCACTTGGAAGGTTATGAAAGCAGCGATAATCGGATACGGCAAGATGGGTCACGCGATCGAGCAAATTCTGCGCGAGCGGGGGCACGAAGTGGTGGCGATAGTAGATGAAGCTCGGAATGCCGACGGCGAGTCGTGCTACGCGAAAGTTTCAGATGTGGATGTCTCTGCCATTGGAGTGGATGTAGCGTTCGAGTTTTCGACGCCCGGCGCGGCCTTGGAGAATATCAAAATGTGTATCGAAGCCGGAGTGCCGGTAGTATGTGGAACAACGGCCTGGACGGCGCATTTGCCTGAGGTAGAGGCGCTTTGCAAAGAACGGGGCGGAGCATTTTTTTATTCCTCCAACTACTCCATAGGGGTGAATGTGGTCTTCGAGATCAATCGGCAATTGGCACGAATGATGAACCGTTTCCCGGAGTACGATGTGACCATCGAGGAGACGCACCACACCGAAAAAAAGGATGCGCCGAGCGGAACGGCCATAACGATGGCAGAGGATATTGTGGCGGCACTGGAGAGGAAAACGAGCTGGGTGGGAGGAACTACGACGGAGCCGGGAGAGCTTGAAGTAGTGTCGGTCAGGCGAAGCGTAGCTCCGGGTACTCATACGGTAACTTACGAGTCTCCGGTTGATTCTATCACGCTGACTCATAACATAAAAAATCGCTCCGGGCTGGCAATGGGAGCAGTGATGGCGGGAGAGTTCCTGACCTCAAGCGTGGAGGCTGGTGAAGGAGGTATGTTTACAATGAAAGACTTATTGAACCTATGAAAAAAATAGTTCTTTTTCCGAAGTTACGCGAAAAACACCCGGCGCTGAGGGTCGTGCTGGAGTGGGTGGAGGCGATCGTTTTTGCAGTTGTGGTGGCGACGCTGGTTCATATTTTCGTATTCCAGATGTATGTGATCCCCTCACCGTCGATGGAAAAAACGTTGCTTGTGGGTGATTATCTTTACGTTAGCAAGCTGACATACGGCCCAAAATTACCTAACACCCCGTTGGCAGTGCCGCTCGTTCATAACACGATGCCGCTTTCGAAGACGGGTGCAAAATCCTACTCTGAGGCCGTGCACTGGCGTTATAGGCGCTTGGGAAGCCTGAAGAGACTGAAAAGGGATGACGTGGTGGTGTTCAATTATCCGGCCGACACGATGATTGCGCGGCCAGTGGGCAAAAGGGAGAATTACGTCAAGCGTTGTATCGCTTTGCCCGGCGACAGTTTGCAGATCGTGGCCTCGCAAGTGTATGTTAATGGCGTGGCTCAGAAGCCGATATCAGGCTTGCAACAGATGTATTACGTCTCAACCGATACACCGTTTCCCAGTAAAACGCTTGCCGATCTGGGCATCACGCAAGAAGACGTTTATTACAATCCCCCCACGGGAGAGTACCTGTTACCGCTTACCGAAGCGAACCTCGAAAAGATGCGCGCGATGAGCAATGTGGTATATGTCGAGCAGTATGAGCGCGGCAGCAGCACAGAGATTTTTCCCAACACGACGGATAACCAGTGGACGGAAACCGACTTCGGCCCGCTGTGGATTCCGGCAAAAGGATCGACAGTTGTTTTGACACTTAATAATTTACCGCTATATCGCCGCATCATAGACGAATACGAAGAGAATGAACTTGAAGTGCGTGACGGTGTGATATATATTAACGGTGTGGCGGAGACAGAATATACGTTCCGGATGAACTACTACTGGATGATGGGTGACAACAGGCAAAACTCTCTGGACTCGCGTTACTGGGGTTTTGTTCCTGAGGATCACGTGGTTGGCAAAGCATCGTTCGTGTGGCTGTCACTCGACAAAGAGAAAGGTTGGTTCAACGGAAAGATACGCTGGAACAAGATGTTTCGTGCAGTCAGGTAAGTATAAAACCATTGAGGCACCGGCCGAGGCAATTCTGAAGGAGCGTAGCAGCAAATTTCGTGCGTTTGCATTCCCAGTGACGAGCGAAACGGAGGTTAGGGCGCATTTGAAGAGACTGCGAGAGGAATTTCCGGAAGCGACGCATATATGTTACGCATTCAGATTGGGACCGCGAGGCGATATTTGGGCTGCAAGCGACAACGGCGAACCCAGCGGCTCGGCGGGTAGACCGATCTTGGGCAGGATGATGTCGGTGGGGGTGAGCGATTGCCTGGTGGCGGTGGTGAGGTGGTTCGGAGGCAAAAAATTGGGTGTGCCGGGATTGATAGCGGCCTACAAAGAGGCGGCAGCGAAGGCACTGACGGAGGCAAAAATTATTGAAAAAGCGGCAACGGCCGCAGCGATATGAAAAATCCGAGTTTAATATCGATCACGGATTTCTCCAAAGAGGAGATCCTGCGAATAATGGAGCTGGCAGCCGATTTCGAGCGCCAGCCCCAGCAACGGCGTCCGGATGGGCACAGACTGCTCGAAGGGAAGGTCATCGCAACGCTGTTTTTCGAGCCCTCGACCCGCACGAGACTTAGCTTCGAGAGTGCAATCAACCGACTGGGAGCCAGAGTTATAGGCTTTTCGGATGCGAACAACACCAGCGTCTCCAAGGGCGAAACTCTGCACGACACGATCTCGGTGATCACGAGCTATTGCGATATGATCGTGATGCGCCACACGCTCGAAGGAGCAGCGCGATATGCCAGCGAGGTAGCCGGAGTGCCGGTGGTGAATGCGGGCGACGGTGCCAATCAACACCCGTCTCAGACGCTTCTCGACCTCTATTCGATAAAGAAAACGCAAGGACGGCTCGACGGACTGCGCATTATGATGGTCGGCGACTTGAAGTATGGCCGCACGGTGCACTCGTTGCTGGAGGCTCTCTCGCATTTCAATACGGAATTTACATTCGTCTCGCCTGCGGAGCTGCGAATGCCCGCCGAATACAAGCGCCTGCTGGACGAGAGAGGGCTAAAATATAGGGAATTGACCGAACTTGAAGGCAATATGGCCGATGAGGATATCGTTTATATGACACGAATCCAAAAGGAACGTTTCAACGATCCGATGGAGTACGAAAGGGTCAAAAATGCTTACGTCCTGCGTCGCGAAATGCTTGAGGGAGTGAAGGATACGATGAAAATTCTGCATCCACTGCCAAGGGTCGGAGAAATCGCAACCGATGTGGACAACGATCCTCACGCATACTATTTCGAACAGGTGCGCAATGGCGTGTGGGCGCGAATGGCGATAATTTGTTACCTATTGGGGGCTAAAAAATAGGGAGGGCAGAGAATGGCTGGACAGGATAAAACAATGGAAGTCAGGCTGATAGAGAATGGAACGGTGATCGATCGCATTCCACCCTCGGCCCTTTTCAAAATAATAAACATAATGGGCCTCGATCGCGACACCGAGCACCGAATGACCATAGGTACGAACCTCGAAAGTGCCGCTATGGGAACAAAGGCGATCATCAAGATCTCCGACCGCTATCCCGCTATGCACGAGATAGACAGGATCGCGCTTTTCGCTCCCGAAGCGAGGGTGAACACGATCCGTAACTTTACTGTGGTGGAGAAGCGTCGTGTGGAGGTACCGGCCCGTATAGAGGGTTTCGTGAAGTGCGCCAACCCGATGTGCGTTACCAACCATCAGCCCGTCGAGACGGCGTTCGATGTGGTTTCTGAGGCTGGTGAGGTGGTGTTGAGGTGCCGTTACTGTGAAAAAATTACACGAAACTTTGGGGCAAAACCAGATACATATTAAAGGCGCGAGGGTTCACAACCTCAAAAATATAGAGGTAAAAATTCCTCATAATCAGTTGGTTGTGGTGACAGGGTTGAGCGGATCGGGCAAATCTACGCTGGCGTTCGACACCATTTTCGCCGAGGGGCAGCGGCGCTATGTCGAGAGTCTGTCGGCCTATGCGCGGCAGTTCTTGGGGCGTATCGACAAGCCCGATGTCGATTTTATTTCGGGCATTGCGCCGGCTATCGCCATTGAACAGAAGGTCAATACGCGCAATCCGCGATCGACGGTTGGCACCTCGACCGAGATTTACGACTACCTTAAGCTGCTTTTTGCGCGCATAGGACACACTTTTTCGCCGGTTTCGGGCCGAGAAGTACGCAGCTATTCCGTCGATGATGTAGTTTCTTATATGTCTTCACTGCCTGAGGGCGAACGAGTTATAGTTGCTGCTCCGCTTGTTTTAGGTGCAGGGCAGGGAATCATCGAACGGCTAACGGTACTTTTGGGTGAGGGTATTCAAAGAGTATGGTATCGCGGTGAGGTTCAGACGATTGAAGATGTGTTGCCTTTGTTGGATGGCACTTCTTCAGAAGTCTCCTCTGCTCCTGAGATGGACATCGTGATCGACCGCCTGAAAGTGTCGTTGGACGACGATTTTCGTTCGCGTGCAGGAGACTCTGTTGCTCGTGCATTCAGCTATGGGTCAGGTGTTTGTAAGATAATTATCGGGGTAGGGCAGATGGGCGTTGAACCCACGATTCAGGAATTTTCGTCGCGCTTGGAGATGGACGGAATCACGTTCGAGCCACCCACGGAGCATCTTTTCAGCTTCAACAATCCACTGGGAGCGTGTCCGCGCTGCGAGGGTTACGGGCGGGTAACTGGCATTGACGAAGATTTGGTGGTACCTGATAAAACCAAAAGCATTTATAATGAGGCGATTGCAGCGTGGCGCGGCGAAACGATGGGTTGGTGGCGCCAGCAGCTGGTGGACAACGCTTATAAGTTCGATTTTCCAATCCACGCGCCCTATTTCGAACTTACGCCGGAGCAAAAACGACTGCTGTGGACAGGCAATAAATATTTCAAAGGGCTCGACAGATTTTTTCAATACCTTGAAAGTGAGCGATATAAAATTCAGTATCGAGTGATGTTGTCGCGGTATACGGGAAAAACTATCTGTCCTGATTGCGGTGGCGGGCGACTGCGCAAGGAGGCCTATTGGGTCAAGGTCGGCGGGAAATCTATTACCGAACTTGTGGCAATGAGAGTCAGTGAGTTGCGCGAATTTTTTGCAGGTCTTGCGGCGGGTTCCGGCTCCGGATATGAGCTCGACGATCACGATCATGCGGCGGGCGAAAGACTGCTCACGGAGATAACGAATCGCCTGCAATATCTTGCAGATGTGGGACTTGGCTATCTGACGCTCGACCGTCTCTCCTCGACTCTTTCGGGCGGCGAGAGCCAGCGAATCAACCTTTCGGCGTCGTTGGGCAGCAATTTGGTAGGCTCGCTTTACATACTGGACGAACCGAGTATTGGCTTGCATCCACGTGATACAGAGCAACTTATCGGTGTTCTAAAACAACTTCGCGACCTGGGCAACACGCTCATCGTGGTAGAGCACGACGAGGCTACGATGCGTGCCTCGGATCAGATTATCGACATCGGCCCTGAGGCAGGTGATCGCGGCGGTGAAATTGTGTATAGTGGTGATTTCAAGGGACTTTTGAAAGCTCCGAATAGCCTCACTGCGGACTATTTGACCGGCCGGCGAAGGATCGAACCTCCGAAGAATCCGCGCGGCTGGAGCAATTACGTTGAATTGAAAGGTGTGCGCGAAAACAACCTCAAGGGTATCGATGTAAAATTTCCGTTGGGTGTAATGACTTGTGTTACAGGCGTTAGTGGTAGTGGCAAGTCATCTCTCGTTCGTGGGGTTTTGTATCCTGCATTGCGCCGCTTGCTTAACGAAACAGGCTTAAAACCAGGTAGTTACTCTTCAATGGAGGGCGATTTCAAGTTGCTTTCGGGCGTGGAGATGATCGATCAGAATCCGATCGGTCGTTCATCGCGCTCTAACCCAGTGACTTACGTAAAGGCTTATGACGAAATACGCAAGCTTTTTGCCGACCAGCCTTATGCGAAACACAATGCGATGCCGCCGGCGTTTTTCTCATTCAACACGACGGGCGGAAGGTGCGAAGAGTGTCAGGGTGAGGGAGTTATACACGTCGAGATGCAATTTATGGCCGATGTGGAACTTACGTGCGAGGCTTGTGGAGGACGTCGGTTCAAAGACGAGGTTTTAGAGGTACGATATCGTGACAAAAATATTTTCGAGGTGCTTGAAATGACTGTCGATGAGGCAATTACATTCTTCGGAGCAGATCCTTCGGCAACAACGCGACGCATTGTCGAGCGGCTTGGAGCGTTGCAGAGTGTAGGCTTGGGGTATGTCAAGCTGGGACAGTCGTCTTCGACGCTTTCAGGTGGTGAGAGTCAGCGAGTTAAGCTGGCTTCGTTCCTTCTCAAGGATAGTTCCGAGGGGCGGTTGATGTTCATTTTCGACGAACCCACGACGGGACTTCATTTTCACGATATAAACAAGCTGCTGGCATCGCTTAACGCATTGATAGTTAAAGGACATTCAGTGGTTATCATTGAACATAATCCAGACGTTATCCGTTGTGCCGACCACGTGATCGACCTTGGGCCTGAGGGTGGTGCTGAGGGAGGCAACGTGGTGTTCCAAGGTACGCCCGCAGAACTCAAAAAATGCCCTGAGAGTTACACTGGACGCTATTTGTAATGGAATTTTTCACTTTCACGCTTCCCAACGGTATCAGATGCATCCATAAACGAGTGCGCTCGGCGGTAACTCATTGTGCATTAACGATTAACGCCGGCAGTCGCGACGAATTGACCGACCAGCACGGCATTGCGCACCTTCTGGAGCATAGTCTCTTTAAGGGAACTGAGCGTCGGCGCGCTTTTCATATCAATCAACGACTCGAAAACCTTGGTGGTGAGCTAAATGCGTTTACAACGAAGGAAGATACTACCATCCACGCGACTACTCTCAGAGGCGATTTTGCCAAGGCTGCCGAGCTGATTGCCGATATCGTTTTTCACTCGGTTTTTCCCGAACAGGAGATCGAACGTGAGAAGCAAGTGATTGTGGATGAGATAAATAGCTATCGCGATATTCCACAGGAAATGCTTTATGATCGCTTTGAGGAGCTTATGTTCGCGGGCTCACCGTTGGCGCGAAATATCCTTGGGACGACGCGTTCTGTGGCGAAGTTCGGGCCAGCGACGTTGCGTTCTTTTCAGGAGCGAACCTATGCGAGTGATCAGATGGTTTTTTCGGCGATCGGAAATATGTCTGATAAGGCATTTGTGACTATCTGTGAGCGAGTTATGGGTGCAATCACAGCCTCTCGACGAGAATTTGTGCGTGAGACGCCGCCTGCGCTCGTGCCATTCGAAGAGGTGGTGACAAAAAACAGTAACCATCAGGCCCACTGCATTTTAGGAAATCGTGCGTATAACCTCTCCGATCGTCGTCGTCTGCCATTGGCATTGCTGGTGAATGTGCTCGGTGGGCCGGCTGCGAATTCACGATTGAATACCGTGCTTAGGGAACGTAATGGCTTGTCTTACAATGTGGAAGCAATGTTTTCGCCATTCTCTGACACTGGTTTTGCAGGCGTTTATTTTGGTTGCGAGAAAGACAATTTAGAGCGTTGTCGTGAATTGATAGATGCTGAACTTAAGCAAATTATGGATTCACCACTGACGCCGCGCGCGCTTTCGATGGCCAAGAAGCAGTTCATCGGGCAGTTTGCGATCTCGATGGATGCGAGCGAGGGTTATATGCTCGGCGCGGCGAAAAGTTTCCTGATTTACAATGAAATAGACTCGCCACAGGTAGTCGCTCAAAAGATCGCTGCCATTACTTCGGACGAAATAACCCAGGTTGCGCGTGAAGTCTTTGGTAATCTTTCTACGGTGACTTACAGATAGTTATGGATAGAATCGATCGATACATAGATGAATACTCGTCGGCAGGCACCCAAAGCGAGATGGCACTATTAGCGGAGCTCGATCGCGTGACGAATCTGCGCGTTATCCAACCGAAAATGGTTTCCGGGCGCATCCAAGGGGCATTTCTGAGACTCTTGACCGAGATGTTGCAGCCTCGGCTCGTGCTGGAGATCGGGACCTTTACGGGCTATTCGGCGCTCGCGATGGCGGCAGGGATGGAGGGAGAGCAAGGTGCTACCGCGAATCAAGTCACCGAACTTCACACAATTGAGATCGACGACGAGTTGGAAGATCTGGCGCGTGAGTTTTTTGCACGGAGTCCTCACGGCCACAAAATTCATCTCCATATCGGCTCGGCACTTAAGGTTGCTCCTCGGTTGGCGCGCGAAAAGGGCCCATTCGACCTTATATATATAGACGGTGACAAGCGCGAATATCCCGATTACTACCGGATGTTATGGGGCCGGAACGCTGATGGTGGGAAGATTAGCTCTCCACTCGTCAAATCCGGATCTATTATTTTGGCTGACAATGTGTTATGGTATGGAAAAGTCGCCGACTCCGATCCCTCAAAAAGCCTGGACAGACACACCGAAGGGATTCGCGAATTCAATCGCCTCGTAGTCGAAGATCCCTGCGTCGAAAACGTCATCCTGCCGCTCAGGGACGGAATAAGTTTGATTCGCGTCAAATAAATTTGCATTTATCCGAGGTGCGACCTATCTTTGTGAGGAAACCTAAACCCTAACAAGCTTATGAAACGACTACTGACACTGCTCGCGTGCGTGTGTGCTACTCTGATGGCCACGGCGGCGGAAAACGAAACTCAAACCACGAAACTGGACGAAGCACTGCCCGTAAGAGGCCTTGCGATTCAGGCTCCCACTAAGGAAGGGCTGGATCTGTTCGTGAAATTCATCGAAGAAGAGCTGGCTCCTGCCCACTTCAATCTGCTGATACTCAGAGTTGATTGGAATTATGAATATAAGAGCCATCCGGAACTTCGCGACCCCGATCCACTGACCGAAAAGGACGTAAAACGCCTTGTGGCCGCCTGCAAGAAGCACGGTATCCGCCTCGCGCCTCAGATCAACTTGTTGGGGCATCAGTCGTGGGCCGAAACCACCTATGCGCTACTGCGTGAGTATCCGCAGTTCGACGAAACGCCACACGTGGATACTAAAAACTACACCAGTTGGCCTAATCCCGACGGACTATATTGTAAGAGCTATTGCCCGCTGCACCCCGATATGCCACGCGTGGTGAATGCGCTCATTGACGAGATTACCGAGGTGTTCGAGACCGATTTGTTCCACGCCGGAATGGATGAGGTATTCTATATTGCCGACGACCACTGTCCGCGCTGTGCCGGCAAAGATCCTGCAGAACTGTTTGCCGGTGAGGTGAATAGAATCCAAAACCACCTTGCGCTGACGGGCAAACGCCTGATGATCTGGGGAGACCGCCTTATCGACGGCAAAACGACAGGTCTGGGTGCTTGGGAGGCGAGTATGAATAACACGGCCCGCGCGATAGATATGATCTCCAAGGACGTTTTCATCTGCGACTGGCACTACGAGAGGGCCGACCTCACGGCGGTTTACTTCGCGATGAAAGGTCTGGATGTTGCCACTTGTCCGTGGCGTCGTCCGGAGCTGGCTGTGGAGCAGATGAACGATATGATCTCTTGGCGCAATCAAACCACAGCCGCAACGAAAAGCCATCTGCAGGGCATCATCGAAACCGTTTGGTCGCCTGCCGAACCGTTCCTGAAGAGCTACTACAGCAGCGAAACCGGCGATCGGAATGCCGATGTTGCGAACACCGTTAAGCGCCTTATGGAGGAGTATAAGAAACTATAGTTCAAATTCCAGCCAGGCATAATTCATCTGGCCGGTTTCAGAGGTGCGCAGAGTCAAAATCTGCGTACCTTTTTTTAGTTTCACGCGGCCAAGCTCGGCGACATTCCAATGGTGCCATTGTCGCCAATCGACGGGATCCTCGGCGCGATAGGTGGACTCGATGGCAACGTTGCTCAAAACAGGCTGGTCGTTCACATCCAAGGAAACCTTGCCGCCGCGATTGGACGTGTAAAGCAATGACACATTATATGTTCCGCTTTTTTTAACCTGCACTGTGTAACGCGTCCATTCGCCAGGTTCGGTCCAGCCGACGTACAGTAGCTCCATTGGCGGGGTTACGAAATTGAACTCCGAATTGTCTGTCTCGCTGGCGCTTTTCGTGTAGCTCGTGTCCACGCCTTCATCGACCCGGAAGCTGTGTAAATAGCTGCCGTCGAGTGGATTGAGCTCGCCGCTACCGTGATTGTTTGGCGTAGTATCGTGATAGGCCACTCCTTCACCGCCCTGATCGTAATAAGCGGTATAAACTTTTCCGGGAATCTCCTGCGGGTTGCTTGGAATCTGTTGTGGTTCAGCCAAAAATGCTGCCGTGATTGCAAAAATCAAAAATTTCATAGGTTCATCTCTTTTTTAATTTCGGCGAGTTTTGCATCCAGTTCTGCCTCCACGCGGTTGAAATCGGCCATCGAGGGCAGGGGAGCGCATACTCCGAAGTAGAACTTAATTTTGGGCTCGGTGCCAGACGGGCGTACGGAAACTTTGGTTCCGTCGGCGGTAAAGAACTGTAGCACATTGGATTTCTCTCCATCGACCGGCTCTTGCAAAATATCGCGCACCCGAACGACCGGCGAACCCAAAATCTTGGATGGAGGCGTGGCGCGGAACGAGGCCATCATCTGTGCGATTTCCTGTACTCCTTCGATGCCCTTGCGCGTGACAGAAACCAACCCCTCTTTATAGAATCCGTACTCGACGTACATACTCTGCAACCACTCCCACAACGACATTCCCTTGTCCTTGGCCCAGGCGGCGGCTTCGGCGACCAACGAGCAGGCGCTCACCCCGTCCTTGTCGCGCACGAAATCGCCCGCCATAAAGCCGAAACTCTCCTCACCGCCGCCTATATATTGCTCCTTCCCCTCTTTTTCGCGCACGATTTTGGCAATATACTTAAATCCCGTGAGGCAATCGTAGCACTTTATGCCGAAGTGCTTAGCTACTGCGGATATCATCTCTGAGGTAACTATCGTCTTGACAACAAACTCTTTACCTGTTATTTTTCCACGCTCGGCCCAGCCTGTCAAAAGATATGAAGCCAGCAACACGCAGGTTTGGTTTCCGTTCAGCAGTACGAATTCGTCGTTTTCATTGAGAACCGCGATCGCAAGGCGGTCGGCGTCGGGGTCGGTAGCAAGCACCAGTTCTGCGCCTATCTCTTGGGCCAGATCGATTGCCATTTTCATCGCCGAGCGCTCTTCAGGGTTGGGCGACTCAACGGTAGGAAAATTGCCGTCCAAAATGCTCTGTTGGGGAACCATCGTCACGTTCGTGAAGCCGAATCGTTTCAGGGATTCGGGCACCAAACGTACACCGGCACCGTGCAGAGGGGTATAGACGATCTTCATATCGTGGAAACGCTTCACGGCGTCGGGTGCGAGGGCCAACGAATGGACGCGATCGAGATATTTTTTGTCAAAGGTCTTGTCCAAAATCGAAATTCGATCGCCCGCCGAGCCTGTTTTAACTTGATCGGGGCTTGTGATTTTTTCGACCTCGCGTATGATATTAACATCGTGCGGATCGGTGACTTGCGAGCCATCGCCCCAATATGCCTTGTAGCCGTTATACTCCTTTGGATTGTGCGAGGCCGTGACCATCACCCCGCTATGGCAGCCCAGCTCACGAATCGCAAAACTGAGCTCCGGAGTGGGTCGCAGTGCATCGAACAGCCACACTTTGAAGCCGTTGCTTGCAAAAATATCGGCCACACGCTCGGCAAACAGGCGCGAATTGTTGCGCGAATCGTGGCTCACGGCAACGCGGATCTCCTTGTCGGGGAAACACTTCAGCAAGTAATTACTGAGTCCCTGTGTAGCCATCCCGACGGTATATATGTTCATTCGGTTGGTGCCCACGCCCATAATTCCGCGCAGGCCGCCGGTGCCGAACTCAAGATCGCGATAGAAACTCTCCGTTAGCTCGCTGCTGCCTGCCGCCATCATCTCGCGAACGCGTTGTTTCGTGGTCTCGTCGAAGTCTCCATCGAGCCAGCCTTGTGCTCTTTTTGTTGCAAGTTTTTGCAAATCAGTATCCATTTTTATTATAGTTTAAATTTATATGCGCTTCTTGTTTTGGTTGAATTTATTTATGGGTAAAGTTACTGAAAAAAGGTCGATTCTCACTGTCAAAGGGTTAAATATTTTGGCCTAAAAACGTATAGTAATTAATATTTCATTTCCAATACGAACGAGGTTTTTTTTTCAAAAATTTCTTCTCACCTTTGTCATTGTCTCTGACACACCAATCACAAATGTTACCTAACTCTCAGAAATACAGCGCAGTCTGGCAGGACTGTCTGGCAAGGGTACGTGAGAACACTTCCGAGGATGAGTTCTCACGATGGTTCGCCCCGATAGTCCTTTTGGACTTCGACGGGACGACCCTCAAGTTGCGCGTACCCAACGAGAGTTATGTCTCCCACATCGAGAAAAATTACATACCGCTTCTGCGTCCGCTGATCCAAAATATGTTCGGCGCACAGACCCGATTGCGCTATGCCGTGCCCAAAGCCGAGAGCTCACCCGCGGCGCTTGGTCACGACGCCGACATAACCGCGATCACCAATTTCAAGGAGCAAACCAACACTGCAAATATAAAGAATCCTTTTGTGATTCCTGGCATCAAGCGCATAGTTATCGACTCGCAACTGAATCCCGCCTACACGATCGAAAGTTTCATCGAGGGAGATTGCAACCGCTTGGTTCGTTCGACAGGGATTTCGGTTGCGCTTCAGCCAGGCAACACACCTTTTAACCCGTTGTACATCTTCGGTGGATCGGGCCTCGGTAAGACCCACGTCGCTCAGGCCGTCGGTCAGGAGGTCAAGCGTCGCTTCCCCAGCTTGCAGGTACTGTACGTGTCGATGCACAAGTTCCAGGCGCAATACACAACGGCCGTCCTTAATAAAGAGGTGAACGACTTCATCCACTTCTATCAGATGGTGGATGTGCTTATCATCGACGACATTCAGGAGCTCAGCGGCAAACCCGCCACGCAGAACGCGTTTTTTAACATATTCAACCACTTGCAGTTGGCCGGCAAGCAACTTATCCTTACCTCTGACAAGCCGCCCGTGGAACTTCGAGACATCGAGGCGCGTTTGCTCACCCGCTTTAAGTGGGGCCTGTCGGCGGAGCTCACCGTGCCCGATTACGAGACCAAAGTGAAGATCATCCGTAGTAAGACGCAGAAACTGAACGTGGATATTCCCCAAGAGGTAGTGATGTTTTTGGCCGAGAATATCCGGGCCAACATTCGCGAGATCGAAGGTGCGTTGGCGTCGCTCGTTGCCAATGCGCAGTTCTTGGGACGCAAAGTCACCGTTTCGCTGGCTCGTGAGATCCTCAAGGTCTATGTGGCCGTCCATCGCAAGGAGATATCGATAGACACCATTAAAGACGTTGTATGTCAGATGCTTGGGGTTTCTGCCGAGAGTTTCGACTCTTCGCGCCGTACCCGTGAGATCGCTCAGGCTCGCCAGATTGCGATGTACCTGTCAAAGAAGCACACCAAGGCTCCTCTCACTGCCATAGGTTCGGCCATTGGGGGTAAGAACCACGCAACGGTGCTACACTCTTGTAAACAGGTGGCCAATTTGATGGATACCGACCGGGGCTTTCGGTTCCAGATCGAGGAGATCGAGAAAAAAATTGCGGGATAGAAATTGTCCCGCTTTTTTTGTATCTTTACGGCAAATAATCTAACCCCAAAAACAAGTATGGCAAATCAAGTAAACTCCGACAAGCTGAAGGTGCTGAGCGCCGTGATGCAGAAAATAGAAAAAGATTTCGGCAAGGGTTCCATTATGAAGATGGACAATACCACTGTCGAACAGGTGGCCGTCATCCCCTCCGGCTCGCTTACGTTGGACATTGCGCTGGGTGTCGGTGGCTATCCAAAGGGTAGAGTAGTAGAGATTTACGGCCCTGAGTCTTCGGGTAAAACCACCCTTGCGCTGCACGCCATTGCTCAAGCACAGAAGGCCGGTGGTATCGCCGCTTTCATTGACGCCGAGCACGCCTTCGACAGCTACTACGCTCAAAAATTAGGTATCGACATAGAAAATCTGCTCATCTCGCAGCCCGACAATGGTGAACAGGCGCTGGAAATTGCCGATAGCCTGATCCGTTCCGGTGCCATTGACATTGTGGTTATCGACTCTGTGGCCGCTCTCACGCCCAAGGCCGAGATCGAGGGCGATATGGGCGAGAGCAAAATGGGTCTTCAGGCAAGGCTTATGAGTCAGGCGTTGCGTAAACTCACCGCTTCCATTGCCAAAACTAAGACGGTCTGTATCTTTATCAACCAGTTGCGCGACAAGATCGGCGTTGCTTATGGTAATCCCGAAACCACGACCGGTGGTAACGCTCTGAAATTCTATGCTTCCGTGCGAATCGACATTCGCAAATCGACTGCCATCAAGGACGGCGATGACGTGCTGGGTAATCTCACCAAGGTCAAGGTGGTCAAGAACAAGGTCGCTCCTCCGTTCCGTCGCGCCGAGTTCGACATTATGTACGGCGAGGGTATCTCTCGTGTGGGCGAAGTGCTTGATTTGGCAGTAGATAACGATATCATCAAGAAGAGCGGCTCGTGGTACTCGTTCGGTGACCGCAAATTGGGACAGGGTAGAGATGCCACTAAAGAGTTACTTATCAATGACATCGCATTGCAGGCCGAAATCGAAGCCAAGGTGTGCGAGGCGATGAGCGCCACGGCAAAAGAAGCGGCGCCAAAAAAAGCTTCAAAAAAATCGGAGGAGGCTGAAGACTAAGGCGGAACTCCGCCAGCGATTTATATGGAATACACGCCGCAGGATGAGAAACTGATTGCCGAACGGTTCGACGGATTGCTCGCCGCGTGCGAGAAAATCTGCCGCTCCGAGGACGATTGGGCACTTATCCGGCGTGCGTTCAGCGTCGCCAAGGAAGCCCACAAGGGTGTCAGGCGACGTTCCGGCGAGCCGTACATAACCCATCCAATAGCCGTTGCGCGCATCTGCGTCGATGAGATCGGCTTGGGGGTCAAGAGCGTTGTGGCCTCGCTGCTGCACGACGTTGTAGAGGACACCGACCTCACCGTGGAGGATATTTCGCGGATGTTTACGCCCAAAATCGCGTCGATGGTCGATGGGCTTACCAAGATTTCGGGCGTGTTCAATGCCGATACCTCCGAACAGGCTGAATCGTTCCGCAAGATGTTGCTCACGCTGCTTGACGACGTGCGTGTTATCCTGATCAAAATCGCTGACCGTCTGCACAATATGCGCACGCTGGGGTCTATGCCGCGCGAAAAACAGATCAAGATCACCAGCGAAACCCTCTTCCTGTTCGCCCCGTTGGCATACCGCCTTGGGTTGCACGCCATTAAGTCGGAACTCGAAGATCTCAGTTTAAAGTATAGATTCCCAGACCAATATGCCGAAATAGAGGGTAAACTGGAGGCTGCGAAAAAGAAACGCGCTAAGGTGATGGAGCGTTTCGACGAGCCGATCGTTGCCAAGTTGCGCGAGAACAGTGTCGATTTTGAGATATCCGAGAGGATCAAAAGTGTATATTCGGTGTGGCGCAAGATGCAGTCGAAGCAGATCTCGTTCGAGGAGATCTACGATCTTTTTGCCGTGCGCATCGTCTTCAAGCCTTCGCCCGTAATTCCCGAAAAGACCCAGTGTTGGTACATTTACGAGTTGGTGACCGACCTCTATCCTTCGAGGCCCGATCGCTTGCGTGACTGGATAACTTTCCCGAAACCAAATGGTTACGAGGCACTTCACACTACGGTTATGGGCCCGGAAGGGTTGTGGGTGGAGGTGCAGATCCGCTCAGAGAGGATGAACGATGTGGCCGAGCGTGGCGTAGCTGCCCACTGGAAACACAGGGAGGCCTCGGAGGATGACCCCGCGGGCGACGAACGGTTCGATGCGTGGTTGGGCCGGATTCGCGATGCTCTCAGTAGCCCCACCGAAAATGCGGTCGATTTTCTTGACAACTTCCAAAAATCGCTATATACTGCTGAAATTGTGGTGTTTACGCCAAAGGGCGAGAGTCGCCGATTGCAGAAGGATGCCACGGTGCTCGACTTTGCCTATGACATTCACAGTAAGCTGGGAGCCAGTGCGATAGGCGCCAAGATCAACCACAAGATCGAGTCGATTTATACCACGCTCAAGAGTGGCGATCAGATCGAGGTACTCACATCCAAGAGCGCCAAGCCTACGGCCGAATGGCTTGACCACGTGGTGACCACTAAGGCTAAACAGCACATTAAGAATTATTTACGCAAGAGCACTCAGGGTAATGTCGAGCGTGGTAGGGCGTTGTTCGAGGCGCGGATGACCGAGTTAGGCATAGCTCCGAGTGCACGCGTTTTTCGTAAATTATTACCGGCGTACAACAGTCCAACAAAGGATGAATTTTATAAAAATCTCGGTGCGGGAACGATTTCACTCGACGGTTTACAGGAGATTTTGCGCCAAAACTCTGCAAGTAAGTACCTGAAATTCTGGACATTATTTCAGGGTGGGGGAGACCACAGCGAAACCGACACCCCTGCCGACGAACTGGAGATTGCCGAGTGTTGCATCCCAATTCCGGGCGATGATGTGACCGGCTATCGTGACCCTGCGACTGGCAAAATCATTGTACATAAGACCTCCTGTAATGAGCTGACGCGCCTTGCTTCGCAGCACGGTGAAAATATCGTGACGGGAATTCGCTGGTCGAGCCACAAGGCAATGTCCTTTCTGTCAATTGTTTCCGTGCAGGGTATCGACCGCATCGGCATTCTGCTCGACCTGGTCGGCGTGATTACCGGTGAGTTGGGCATCAACATCCGGGAACTTAAAATACAGAGTCACGACGGCATTTTCGAAGGCGAAATCAGCCTCTATGTTGCCAGTACCAGCGCTCTTAACGATTTGATAACCAAGATAAAAAAGATAAAAGGGGTTGATAAGGCCCAACGCAGTCGATAGTTATGGAAGATAATTTTGATTGGATCGCCGGATTGATCGCAGTGGCCGGTTTGGTTTTTTCCGCTGTGCAGTCGATTAGGAAACGCGCGCGTGAGGCCGAGTCCGAAGCTGGAACAAACCCCAGCCCCAATGCTACGTCGCGTTTTGATATGCCTGAGATCGAGCCGGAATCCACTTCAGCCGATTATTATAGTCTTGAGAATCAGTATAATGCTGAGGAAAGTGCCCGTCGAGTTCCAATTTCTCCTGATGCTATACCGGCCGTTGCGCCGACTGACGGGCTTGCACCTGAATCTCCACTGGGCGAGATTCTGGGCGAGGAGTTCGATCTGTGTCGTGCCGTCATCGAGGCTGAAATCCTTACTCGTAAATATAATTAATTGCTATGGCAACAATTTTTACGCGAATCATCGATGGCGAGATTCCCAGCTACAAAGTGGCTGAAGATGAGCGGTTTTATGCTTTTTTGGACATCAATCCGCTGGCAGCAGGCCACACACTCGTTGTTCCTAAATTCGTTGCGGATAAGGAGCTGGACTATATCTTCGATCTGGATGACGATACGCTCGGCGCAATGATGGTTTTTGCAAAAAAGGTTGCTGTTCGTATCAAGCAAGTCGTTGATTGTAAGCGTGTTGCTGTAGTAGTTTTAGGCCTCGAAGTCCCACACGTCCACATCCACCTGATCCCGATCGACAGCGAGGCGGACGTGGATTTTCACCGTCCTCGCGTTCAACTTTCGCCCGAACAATTCTCTGCACTCGCCTGCCAGCTCGGCGGACAAAAATAAATCACAGTCGGCGTTCCGACAATAATCACAAAAAATAAAAATAACTGAATAATTAGTTGCAAAACTAAAATATTAGTTATATCTTTGTGTCGTAAAACTAAACCATTAGTTATAAAACTAAAATGGCAAACATTAAAGAACTGACACGTGCCGAGTTGGACATTATGCAGATCCTCTGGCAGAAAGGCAAAGCGATGGTGCACGACATTTTGGATGCGATGCCCGTGCCTAAACCCGCTTACAACACGGTTTCGACCATTGTCCGCATCCTTGAAAAGAAGGGTTTCGCCAGCCATACGGCTTATGGAAAAACCCACGAATACCATCCCGTGGTTAGCCGCGAGGAGTACACCGAGCACTATATGAATGGCGTGTTGGGCAACTTTTTTGACGGTTCGCTCGTTCAGATGGTGTCGTTTTTCACACAACGCGACAATGTGTCGTTGAAGGATTTCGATCGTATAATCGGTATCCTTGAGGATCTTAAAAACGAACAACAAACTAAAAATCCGAAAAATGAAAGAGGTCTTGGAATACGTTTTGGGCGTCGTAGCGTGTAGTGCGCTTTTTGTAACGTTCTATCGCACAGTGCTTCACGGTCGTGTGTCGTTCGGCGCGGCGCGTGGATTTTTGCTTGGTTCGCTGGTTTTTGCGGCGGCAATTCCTGCGCTTGAAATCCCTGTTTGGCAGAGCGCGCCGATCCAGATACCTATTAATATAGTGTCGCGACCTGCCGTTCAAATGCCTGTTCCGGTTGCTGATGCCATTGTCGTGCCGATAGATTGGTTGAAAATAGCTCTTTGGACACTCTATGTGGCTGGCACGCTGCTACTTGTGGCGATGATGATTCATCAAACCATTAAAATTGCAGGCATAAGACGCCGTGCTGAAATCCACAAAATCGATGGCCGTACTATCGCACTCAGCGGTGATATTACTGCTCCATTCTCCTTTTTATCAACCGTTTACGCTTCTTCCACTACTTCGACTACCGAATTGCACCAGATTATCACTCACGAGGGTAGCCATATTCGCCATCACCATTCGGCCGAAAAGATCGTGATGGAGACCCTCAAGGCGATTTTTTGGTTCTCGCCGGCTGTTTGGTGGGCGTCGCGTCTGCTGGACGAAGTGCACGAATTTCAAGCAGATAGCGACACACTTGCGGCAGGTTGTCCTATCGATATCTATCTTCCCACAATTTTTCGCCAGGTCTTTGGGGTAATTCCGGAAATCTCCACCGGTCTGGGTAATTCACTCACTAAAAAAAGATTTGAAATGATGAAAACTAATTTGAAACACAGTAAGTTAAGCTGGCTGCGGGCGGCGGGAGTGTTGCCCATCGCAGTTGGAATGTTAGCCTTGTTTAGTTTCACGCACCGTGCACCTGAAATCGTACTTGTCGGCGCGCCCGAACCGATTGAAACTCTCGCAGAGCCCCAAGAGCTCGAACAATTAGAGGGTGAAATCGCTAAAGTATACCAGACTCCGGCTAAAACAGTTGCCGAAACTCCCCAACAGCCTCAGGAGCCGGTATATACGGCCGAAGAGATGCCCACGTTCCAGGGTGGCGATTTGATGAAGTTCCGCAATTGGGTAATGTCGCAGATACACTACCCGCAAGAAGCTATGGATCAGAACATTCAGGGTAAAGTCGTGGTGAAGTATGTCGTTGGAAACGATGGTACTGTGGCCAATGTCGAGACTCTTTCTTCGCCCTCGCCGTTGCTTTCGGACGAGGTTGTGCGCGTGATAAACACGTCGCCCAACTGGTTTCCGGGCAAAATGAATGGTAAGGCTGTGCCTGTTTATTACGTTCTGCCGATCGACTTTGTGCTCAAAAATGACGACGGGCAGACTCAGCAAGAGGATATCGAGGCCTACAACCTGTCTGGTAAGAAACCACTATATATTATTGATGGTCAGGAGGCTACGCAGGCAGACATCGACCAGCTAATTCCTGAGCAGATCGAATACATCGACGTTCTGAAAGAGGCGTCGGCAGTGGAAAAATATGGTTCCAAGGCAGCTGATGGCGTGATCAGTATCACGACGAAAAATCCTGCCGATATGCGACTGTTCATTGTCGATGGTCGCGAGATGAATGCAACCCAGTGGCAGGAATATATCGGTGATAAGGGCAAATTCGAGGCAGAATCGCTTGTATATCTGACAGGTGAAGACGCAGTTGAGCGTTACGGCGAGCGCGGACAAAATGGTGTGACGGTTGTAACGACGAAAAATTCGCAGAAAAAAGGCAATGAGAAGCTCGAAGTTGGCTATGGTCAGGTTTCCCGCAAAAACAACACATCCTCTGTCAGTCAGGTAGATATGGAGGGTGCCTATGCCTATTCTGACCTGAAGAACTATCTGCAGGGACGTATCCCTGGAGTACAATTCGTTGATGATCTGCTGGTTGTGCGCGGTATTGGTTCGATTAATGCCAAGGTCGAAGCGTTGGTTCTTATCGACGGGGTGCAGATAAATAGCTTTGCCGATGCCAATGCATACCTTAATCCGAGCGATGTGGCTTCCGTAACCGTACTTAAGGACGCCGGCGCAACGAGTATTTATGGTTCGCGCGGTGCCAACGGTGTAGTTCTGATTACGACAAAAAAGTAGCCGGAACTCCGGCAGCGATTAATTTATCGCTCTGATCACCCTTTCGGCGAGGTTGTCGGCTGCTTTGCGGTCGGCACCTTCGCTGTATATGCGTACGATGGGCTCGGTGTTGGAGCGGCGCAGATGAACCCAGCCATCCTTAAAATCTATCTTAACTCCGTCTATATCAGTTATTTTCTCGCCGGCGAACTTGTGTTTGACGCTCTCCAAAAGCGCATCTACATCAGTTCCTGGCTTGAGCTCCAGTTTGTTTTTCGCAATGTAATATTCAGGATAAGTAGCTCTTAATTGGCTGACTTTAAGTCCACTGTGTGCCAGATGGGTGAGAAATAGTGCCACGCCCACCAAAGCGTCACGCCCATAGTGTAGGGCAGGGTAGATGACCCCGCCATTGCCCTCACCCCCTATAACTGCATCTACCTCCTTCATTTTCGCAACGACGTTCACTTCGCCGACCGCCGCCGCAAAATATTTACCACCACGCTCTTTTGTGACGTCATCTAAAGCTCTTGTTGAACTCAGATTCGACACTGTGTTGCCAAGGGTTTGGGACAGAACATAGTCAGCCACGGCAACCAGAGTATATTCCTCGCCGAACATCTCGCCGTTTTCGCTCACCAGAGCCAATCGATCTACGTCCGGATCCACTACAACGCCCAAATCTGCCCTTTCGCGAACGACTACGTCCGATATCTCGCCCAAATTTTCGGGCAGCGGTTCGGGGTTATGGGCAAATTCTCCAGTGGGTTCACAATTCAGACAAATCACCTCACAACCAAGCTGTTGCAACAGTGCCGGAATTACCACTCCGCCCACAGAATTGACCGCATCGACCACCACACGAAACTTTTGTGCGCGCACGGCGGCCACATCAACCAACGGCAGAGCCAGCACAGCGTCGATATGCATAGAAGTAAAATCCAACGGTCCCGTCACATCACCAAGATCATCGACGCCCGCAAACGAAATAGCGTTCGACAGGGCGGAGGAGTCAAAAGTGTCCGCGAGTCGCAAAATCTCTGCTCCGGCTTCGGCGCTCAAAAATTCGCCTCTTGCGTCGAGCAGTTTCAGGGCGTTCCACTGGCGCGGATTGTGGCTGGCTGTCAGTACAATACCTCCCGCGGCGCCATAATGCAAGACTGCCATTTCAACCCCCGGTGTGCTACACAATCCGACGTCGATCACGTCCACTCCGCAGCCCATAAGTGTCCCGTGAACCAAGCGCTCGACCATTTCTCCCGAAAGCCTCGCGTCACGCCCAACCACCACTTTAACTCGCTGCCCGCCACCAATATATCGCGCGTAAGCAGAAACGAATTTCACTATATCGATAGGCGTCAGATTGTCGCCCGCCCCGCCGCCGATTGTGCCGCGAATCCCCGAAATTGATTTAATAAGTGCCATAATAGTTGCAAAATTATCATAAATTAACTACTTTTACACTACTATGCGTATTATTCCTTCTTCTGAGTTGATTATCAACGCCGATGGTTCGATTTTCCATCTCCACCTAAGACCCGAACAGTTGGCGGATACTGTAATTTTGGTCGGCGATCCTGCCCGCGTCGGTTTGGTGGCGTCCAACTTCGATACCTATGATTGCCGCGTCGAAAACCGCGAGTTTCACTGCATAACGGGCTGGTACGAAGGCAAAAGAATGACGGTTCTCTCACACGGTATCGGCACCGACAACATCGACATCGTAGTGACTGAGCTGGATGCACTGGCCAACATCGACTTCACCACTCGCACTGTCAAACCAGAGCATAAGCAACTGACTATGTTGCGTTTGGGAACTTGCGGAGGTATCCAGCCCGATTTGCATATTGGCGAGTTGATTTTCTCGCGAACTTCGATCGGTTTCGATGGACTGCTGGGTTTCTACGAGGGTCGGGATGCCGTGTGCGACCTTGCGATGGAAGAGGCTTTTGTCAGACATACCGACTGGAGCGACAAGCTCGCCCGTCCCTATTTCGTCGATGCCGATCCGGAGCTTTTCGAACACTTCAAGGCTGACACTATTGAGGGTATAACGATCTCAGCACCTGGATTTTACGGCCCACAAGGACGCTGTCTCCGCCTACGTCCCGCTGACCCGACTCTGAACGATAAGATCGAGAGTTTCCGCTATCCCGATATTTCCGGAAAGCCCGACCGCCGCATCACCAATTTCGAGATGGAGAGCTCGGCGCTTGCCGGCCTTTCCCGCCTTATGGGTCATCGTGCGGCGACTATTTGTATGGTCATTGCTCAGCGTGTGGCCCACGATGCGATCACCGATTATGCGCCGTTTGTTAAAAAAATGATTAAAACGTCACTGGACGGCCTGATTCGTTTCCAATAAAAATCGTATCTTTGTCCAAAATAAACTGCGAAAAAATATGAAATTCACGGTATCCAGCTCGGCCCTGCTGTCGCTACTTTCGACGACTGGCAAAATCATCAGCTCGAAAAATACGCTGCCCATCCTCGACTATTTCCTTCTCGAACTCAAGGGCGACCAACTCAAGGCCACGGCATCCGACCTCGAAACCACCTTTGTCGGCTCGATCAAAGTGGATAGCGCTGACAAAGAGGGACTTATAGCGGCTCCTGCAAAACTTATGCTCGATTCATTGAAGGAATTTTCCGAGCAACCTCTCACGATCGAGACCAATGAGGACACTTGGGAGATCAAGACCACGTGGAAGACCGGTCAGGCGACCTTGCCAGGTACTTCGGGTCAGAGTTATCCTGCTGTTCAGGCACTTAGCGAGGACAAGAATACTCTTACTATCGACGCCGACACGCTCGAAACCGGCATTTCTAAGACCCTTTTCGCAACTGCGGATGACGAACTCAGGCCGGTTATGAACGGTGTTTTCATCAACATCGAACCTGAAAAAGTGACTTTTGTAGCTACCGACGCTCACAAATTGGTGCGTTATTCGGCCGACGTGACCAGCGCTCAGGCGGCATCGTTCATCCTGCCCAAGAAGCCGGCTAACCTGTTGAAAACCACGTTGATGAAAGAGTCGGGTGATATTACCGCGGAGTTCGATACGAAAAATGCTCAGTTCACAATCGGGTCATACACAATGGTTTGCCGCCTCATTGAGGGCAACTATCCCAATTATAACGCCGTGATTCCTGCCGCCAACCCGAACCGCGTGATTGTGGATAGGGTAGAGCTGCTTAATGGCATCAAGAGGGTGGCGGTTTGTTCGAATCAGGCTACGAATCTTATTAAGCTGGAAATCAGGGCAAATCATATCGACTTGCTGGCTCAGGACTTGGATTTTTCGGTGTCGGCGCGCGAATCGGTGTCCGCCTCTTACGAGGGTAGCGACATCACAATTGGCTTTAAATCAACGTTTTTGGTCGAAATCCTTTCCGGCATCGAGACTCCCAGCGTAGTGATGGAATTGGCCGATTCGACCCGCGCGGGAGTTTTCAAGCCTGTGTATGACGACAAACCGGCGACCGACACGCTGATGCTGTTGATGCCGATGATGATTAACTAAGCGGGCGAGCAGTAGGGCCAACGATGAAGCTAAATCTTAAGAACCCGATCATTTTCCTCGACCTCGAAACCACCGGGATCGACATTTCGCGAGACCGCATCGTCGAGTTGTCTCTTGTGAAGGTGCTGGTGAACGGCGAGCGGGAGATCAAGACTCGCCGGGTCAATCCGGGGATGCACATTCCGGCTGAGGCATCGGCGATTCACGGTATTTTCGACGAGGACGTGAAGGACGAACCCACGTTCGCTGCCATTGCAAAATCGCTGGCTGCGTATATGGAGGGCTGTGACTTAGGAGGTTACAACTCCAACCGGTTCGACATTCCGATGCTCGTCGAGGAGTTTATCCGCGCGGGTGTCGATGTGGATTTCAAGAAGCGCAAGTTTGTCGATGTGCAGAATATTTTCCATCTCAAGGAGCGCCGGACACTTGAGGCTGCTTATAAGTTCTACTGTGGCAAGGAGTTGGAGGACGCCCACTCGGCCGAGGCCGACTCGTTGGCGACTTACGAGGTACTCGAAGCACAGTTAGATAAATACCCTGATCTTCAGAACGATATTGCGTTTTTGGCCGACTTTTCGTCTCGCGACCGATGTGTTGATTTCGCGGGTCGCATCATCTATGATTCCAAAGGTGTGGAGACGTTCGCTTTCGGCAAACACAAAGGTCGTGCGGTTGCGGAAGTATTTGAGCGTGAGCCCAGTTATTACACTTGGATGATGGATGGCGACTTCCCAGGTTATACCAAAAAAGTGATCACCGAAATTCGCCTTCGCGGCGCAAAAAAATGATGCGATACCTATTATCTATAGCGTTTGCGCTGGCTGTCGTGCCGGCTTGGGGGCAGTGGTGGCGTAATGATTCGCCTCAAACCCTTCCCCAGATGCCTGAGGAGTTGCCGACCGAGATTCCCAGCGTCGCTCTGATGCTGCCGTTGGAGGGCACGACTATCGACAATGACTTCACGGAATTTTACCGTGGGGCTTTGTTGGGTTTTGAGGATTTGAAATCCAGAGGTCGCTCTGTAGATGTAACTCTTTATGACACAGCTCTTTCCACTAACAAGGTTTTCAGCATCATCTCTTCTCCTGAATTTTTAGCTACCGATCTCATCATAGGCCCCGTTTACGAGGACGAATTGGAGGTTGCGGTGCATCAATTTGCTGATTATATGAGTGTTCCGATCGTCTCGCCGCTGGCCACGATGCGAATGCTCGACAGCGAGATGCTCTATCAAATGTCGCCCGATTCTGCTACCAGGTACGATAAGTTGCGCTCCATTTTGGGTAGTGGCGGTTTTGGACAGGAGGAGAAAAACATAGTTTTAGTCACTTCGGGTCCGACCGATGCCGAGTTCGAGCGTGAGATAGTTACGCTGCTTAACGGTCTGAATTACAGTCGTTTTTCCTTCACCGGCGAGCGTCTTTCTCCAAGTCGTCGCGACGCGGGCCATCTGACTGAGAGCGAAAAGTTCGCTGCTCTGATCGATTGGGACAGAGAAAATATTTTTGTGATGTTAAGTGGCACTGAACAGGTTGTGGATCAGGTGCTTGCAACGATCAGTTCCTCTTATAGCAACGCTTCGTCGCGTAGCGCTCGCAAGGCTAATATTCGGGTCGTGGGCAGTTCGCGTTGGGGCTCGTGGAACAATATCGACAAAAATTTGTTCTTTCGTCTTAACGCCACGTTCGTCACCTCTTATTATATAAACCGTTCGGATCCGGCAGTAGCAGCTTTCGAGCATCGTTACTTAACTGTTTATGGATCAGCTCCTTCGCGTGCTTCTTACAGAGGCTATGATGCTGTGCGCATTTTTGTGGAGGCGCTGTTCAAACCCGGATTTTCGTTCGCCGATCGTTTGGGTTATGTGACTCAGACGCCTTTGAGGGTGCCCTATAGATTCGTTCAGTTGCCGGGGTCACGTCGGCACGTCAATACCGAATGGACGCTGGTCGAATTTAGTGATGACTTCAACATAAATTATAGATAATCAACTATGAAACAGTTACTTATCATTGCTGCAATTCTCTTTGTGGCGTCTTCGGCTTCAGCCCAAATCCGGATTGGAAAACGTACTATCAATGTCGAAAAAGCGGTTCAGGCTGCTTCTGATGCCGCAACCGCAATCACACTTTCTGACGAAGACGTGGCAGAGTTGTGCCGCGAGTCGATCGAGTGGATGGACGCTAACAATCCTGTTGCGGCTCCCGATTCCGAATATAGCTCACGGCTGATTCGCCTCACTGAAAATCTTAAGGATGTAGAGGGTATTCCTCTGAATTTCAAGGTGTACGAGGTGGTAGATGTCAATGCTTTTGCGTGTGGCGACGGCTCGATCCGCGTGTTCAGTGGCCTTATGGATCTGATGGACGACGACGAATTGGTGGCCATCATCGGGCACGAGATCGGTCACATTGCGGGCCACGATGTGCGCGATGCGATGAGAACGGCATATCTGGCTCAGGCTACCCGTGGCGCGATAAGCTCTACCGGTGGGGGCCTTGCTAAATTCACCGATTCGCAGTTAGGCGATTTGGCTTTGGCGCTTACCGATGCACAATTCTCTCAGAAACAGGAATTTGCGGCCGACGACTATGGATTCAAAGTTTGCGTCGAAAATGGTTTCAACCCTTATGGTATGTCGTCGTCGCTCGAAAAATTAGTGGGATTGTCACAGGGAGCCAAGGCCCCGATTGTTCAGAAGATGTTTTCTTCGCATCCCGACAGCGCTCGCCGCGCCGCCCGAATTAAGGAGACCGCCGACAACCACCAAAAATAGTCGGTAGCCCGACAGCGCTCTGTGCCCAAAACAATCACCTTGCAATTGTCACCGCGTCAGGCGGCTGACCCTAAGGCCTACACTGCAATTGCGGCTAAGTTGGCTGGCGTGTCAGACGAGCAAATTGCTATGGTTCAGGTAGTTAAGCGCTCTGTCGATGCCCGGCGAAATGGCGGAGGCGCGGCGAGTAAGCCAGGTAAGAACCTGGCTCCCAGCGCGCCTCGCTCTCCCAAGGTCAATCTCACGCTCAATCTTTATATTGATTCCGAGACTCAGCCTCCTCCAGCGCATTTCGATTACCCCGATGTTACTGGAAAAACGCCTGTGGTCATTGTCGGTGGTGGCCCGGCAGGATTGTTTGCGGCGTTGAGACTCATCGAGTTAGGCTTTCGTCCCATTATTTTGGAGCGTGGCAAGGAGGTCGCTGAGCGCGGTAAGGACATCGCCCTCATTAACCGTAACGAAGGTGTAAATCCGGATTCTAATTATGCGTTTGGCGAGGGTGGGGCCGGTACTTTTTCCGATGGTAAGCTGTTCACTCGCTCCAAGAAGCGCGGTGACTATGATCGCGCATTGCAAACCCTTGTATATCACGGCGCTTCGCCTGAAATTTTGTACGAGGCGCATCCTCATATCGGCACTGACAAACTACCTCGAATTATGACTGCTATCCGCCGGACGATTTGTGCGTGTGGCGGTCAGGTAATTTTCGGCGCTCGCGTGACCGACATTAAGATTCGCGAGGGCCGTGCTATTGGCGTTTGGTTCGTTGATACCTTCTCTCCGCCAATCTCGTCGTCATCTTCGTCAGTTTCCTCGTCCTCTCTGTCGCCTCTTTCGCGCGGTACGCTGGTCGAGGGCGCGGCGGTAATTTTGGCCACAGGTCATTCAGCCAGAGACATTTACCAGATCTTGCACCATCGAGGTGTTGCGCTTGAAGCTAAGCCTTTTGCGATGGGTGTGCGTATCGAGCACCCCCAGCAACTCATAGATACGATCCAGTATCACACCCTTGAAGGCCGTGGCGAATGGCTTCCTGCGGCGGCGTATTCGGTTGTTAGTCAGGAGGGTGGACGTGGGGTTTATTCGTTTTGTATGTGCCCTGGTGGGTTCATTGTGCCGGCTATGACTTCCGATGAAGAATCGGTTGTCAATGGTATGTCGCCGTCGCTTCGCAACTCTCCGTTCGCCAATTCCGGTATTGTCACTGAGGTGAGGCTCAGCGACTTCGAGCATTTATCTAAAGAAATTGATCCACTGACTGGCGCTGCGTTTGGTCCTCTTGCAGGGTTGGAGTTTCAGCGTCGGCTTGAGCATTTGGCTTGCCGGCAGGCTGTCTCGGCAGGCGCACCACCCGGTATCTCAGCTGCGAGCTCGCCCGGCACCTCGCTACCTCCGCCTCCATCTCCTGTTGCTCGGCTCGGCGCGATGGCTCCTGCTCAGCGCGTTGCCGATTTCGTCAGCGCCCGTCCGTCGCATTCACTTCCGAAAACTTCTTATGTTCCGGGCTTAACTTTGTCACGGTTAGACCGGTGGTTACCCGATTTTATCTCTGTCGCATTGCGTTCGGGCATTTCGACTTTTGGTAGAAAAATGCGTGGCTTTGTCACGAACGAGGCAATCGTCGTTGGGGTCGAGTCTCGCACCTCGACTCCCGTCCGTATTCCGCGCGATCCCGTGACACTTTCTCATCCCCAGATTGTCGGCCTTTATCCTGCCGGCGAAGGGGCAGGGTATGCTGGCGGTATCATCTCCGCGGCGCTCGACGGCACACGCCTTGCCGACGCGATCAGTCTCTTGTAATACCTTCCAAGCTATTTTACACGTTACCGCTACTAATAAGTGGTGTTATTCATATAACAGATTGAATATCACCACTTTCTTCTTGCGGACATCACATACTTAACATAATTATTCCATCAAGCCATCAAAAATGGACATTTTCTCGTCCATATACCTACTACACCTCCACAAAGCGCACTAAATGACAAATATAAAACTCAAGTTACATCTGTCAAGCAGAAACAAAGGGAGTTTCTGTGACAAATGTAACCAAAACAGAGCAACCTCACATTAGTTATGTAAACTTTACAGGGCAGGGTAGAGGTAGTAAATGGTCACTACCTGCTATCTACGCTCAAATGTCGATTAGAGTAAATTACTCTTTATAAATCAGCTATTTATGACTGCTAAATAAAGTAATTGATCAATAGAAATAGACATATCTGCTAAAGAACCAGCGAAAATAGTCTCCTTAGAACATAAAAATCCAATATAATTATCTGATAATCAATCCATAGCTATTATTTATATGAACAACATATTCATATAAAAATACGCCGCACCAACACAGATAGCCGCTTAATTACAGATGTAATCCCTCAATGCCTCACCCGTGCACTACATTTGTAGCCGTAAATTTGGATTTACAAAATTAAATACTTACCTTTGTAAAAAATTGGGGAAAATGGAAGAAAAATTGAGACGACTGATGAAACACGAGGGGATCAATTCCACTCGACTTGCTGAGATTTTGGGAATCCAGGCATCGGGGATTTCGCACATTATGAGTGGGCGTAACAAACCGAGTTTTGATTTTTTGTTGAAATTGTTGCAACGTTTTCCTCAGATTAGCCCCGATTGGTTGTTGCTTGACAAGGGGCCTATGTATCGCGATGAGATCAAGAATAGCAAGGTCGCAAGTTCGAATGCTGTTTCGGCGCCGCCGGCTCATCCGGTTAGTTTGCCCGCTCAGCCTGCAATGGCGAGTTTGTTCGGCGCTTCTGCTTCGACATCGCCGTCCGAGCCTGATAACGATGACATAATCCCGGCAAACCAACCGCAGGCCTCACCTCAGGCAGTAATTCCTACACGTCAGCCAGCCCAAGCTGGTTCGATGGCCTCACCGCTTATCGTCGAGCGTATTGTGCTGTTTTTCAACGATAAAACGTTTGCCGAATATCATCCGGAAGTAGCTCCGTAAGTCTCGATCCGCAAAACACACAATTGTTATTATGTTAAATCAAAAGTAGGAGCAAAAGGTCGGGAAAGCCGACCTTCTTTCATATTACTACTTTCCAAGTTCGCTCAAACGCACAAACAGCCCGTCGATTCCTTGGAACATATCGCGGCGCACAGCGGCATAATGTTTGCGAACGAGGCTGCGATTGTTCTTCTCTGCGGGAGCATTTGCTCTGTCATACAGCGAGTTACGCAGATCGACCGCTTCTCTGATCACATTCACGATCCCATCTTTTCGTTCGGGATGAAAATATAGCGACAGGTACGCGTCAGTAACCACCTCATCCATCAGATAATCAATGTCTTTTTTAAGTTTTCTCAGGCTTGCCATAGCGATTAAATTTTCACAAAGATATTAAAAATTGCCGATAGTGGTGCCGCAGTAACCCGGTTTTGCGATATTTTCGGCTGCACAGATCACAATTCGCTGAACACCAGTCTCTAACGCGCGAAAAGCGTTTTCAAGTTTGGGTATCATTCCACTGTGAATCGCTCCGGCGGCTTTCAGTTCGGTAAACCGCGCCGCATCGATTCGCTCGATCACCGAATTCGGATCATCGATATCTGCCATAACACCTTGTTTTTCAAAGCAATACACTAATTCAACCGATTCTCCCTCCCCTGCCATTGCGGTCGCAATTGCGCTGGCAACGGTATCGGCATTTGTATTCAGCACCCCCCCTACTCTATCTAAAGTAATTGGTGAAATAACCAAAGTAACATTCTGTTTCATAATTGTTTGCGCGAACAAAACATTCACTGAAACGGGATCACCCACAAAGCCATAATCCACGAACTCGCCACCTACCAAAACGGGCTCTCTCCGGCGCGACACAATCAACCTTCCATCGGCACCACATAGCCCCACAGCGTTGCATCCAATGCCTTGTAATGTGCTGACAATCTGCTTGTTAATCCCGCTGTATGCCATTGTCACAACCTCAAGGGTTCGCTCGTCGGTCACTCGTCGCCCCTCTATCATTACCGTTTCTATTCCGAGTGCCGCCGCGATTGCTGTGGCGACTTTTCCGCCGCCGTGCACGAGAATTTTTGATCCCTCCAGTTCAGCAAAATCGGCTAAAAAAGCCCTCAGTTTCACTGGGTTATCAACAATATTTCCGCCTATTTTAACAACTTTCAACATCTTTTCAATAGTTTTTCAACAATCCCGCTGTCCACAGTCCAGGGCCACACCGTCCAAAACCCGACGAATTGCTTCGAGGGCCAGATCGGCCTCTTTGCGCGACACGTTAAGCGCTGGCAGTAAGCGAATTACCCGTCCACCACTGGCTGTTCCCACAAACACTTTCTCGTCGAACAGCAGCCGACTCGTCACACTGCGCGATGAGCTTGCTGCCTCAAAGATCACATCCTCCAGCTCCAATCCGATCATTAACCCTTTTCCGCGTACCTCTTTGATACCCTGCATTTTACGTAGCTCATCCATCATATATTCCCCCACTGTCGCCGCATTTTCCATCAGCCCTTCACGCTGCATAACCCGCGCAACTGTCTCTCCAGCCGTGCAGGCCATTTGATTGCCACCGAAAGTGGTTCCAAGCATCCCTTTTCGCGGCTTTATGTGGGGCGCAATAGCCAGCGCACCCATTGGAAATCCGTTGCCTATGCCTTTCGCCATTGTGTATATATCTGCCTGAACGTCAGCCCAATCTGTTGCAAAATATCGTCCCGTTCGTCCGCATCCGCATTGAATTTCGTCGGCAATGTAAACCGCTCCGTGTTTCGTGCAAAGTCGCCTCACGGCCTGCAAAAATTCCGTTGTTGCGACCTTAATTCCTGCCACGCCCTGGATTGCTTCCACGATCACCGCAGCCACATCGCCAGCCGCGGAATCAAATGCCTTTTCCAGTGCTGCTATATCGTTTAACGGTGTGAATGTCACGTTGTTGGTTTCGTTTATAGGTGCACATATCGCCGGATTGTCGGTAGCTGCGACGGCCAGCGAGGTTCGTCCGTGGAACGCTCCGCCGGCCGAGATCACACGTTTCCGTCCTGTATGGAACGAACTGAGTTTCAGCGCATTTTCGTTAGCCTCGGCGCCGCTGTTGCACATAAAAAGCTGCCAGGCTCCGGTTGCCGATCCGGAAGTAGTTGCTGAGCCGGTCGATTCAGAAGCACTCAATCCTGAGATCTCTCCGAGCGCATCCGCAAATGCCTGTTGTTCTTTGATAATCACCGAGTTGGAGTAGAATCCCAGGCGCGAAATCTGCTCCGAAAAGGCTGCCACATAATCCGCCTGCGTGTGCCCGATCGAGATCACTGCGTGACCGCCATACATATCCAAATATCGCTGACCTTCAGAGTCATACACCCACGAACCTTGCCCCGCCACAATCGAAACATTATGCACGGAGTAAACATCGAACATCCTCATAATAAACACGTTAGAATGCCGATGCCTTGAGTCGCAACCCTGCGCGCTCATCCAGCCCCAGCATCAGATTCATATTTTGTACCGCTTGTCCGGCAGCACCCTTCAATAGATTATCTATCACACTTGTAATCAATAGCTTATCGCCAAATTTCTCGACACGGATCAGGCATTTATTCGTGTTCACCACCTGCTTCAAATCGAGGGGTCCGTCCGCCACAAACGTGAAGGCAGCGTCCTGATAATACCTATTATATATGGCGACTGCCTCGTCAGTTGAAAGTGCCGACGAAGTCCACATTGTCGCAAAAATGCCGCGCGTAAATGCCCCACGCGTGGGCACAAACAGGATCTCGCCACCCTGCCCCAGATCGCCCCACGCAGGCTGTAAACCGCGTATGCTCTCACTTATTTCGGCCAGGTGTTGATGCTCGAAAGCCTTGTATGCCGACAGATTATTGGCCCGCCAGCTGAAGTGCGTTTGTGCCGTTGGTTTTTGTCCAGCACCCGTAGAACCTGTTGTGGCTGAGATATTTACGTCGCCTGAAAGTAACCCTGCAGCAGCCAACGGAAGCAATCCCAGCTGCAAACAGGTTGCAAAACAGCCCGGATTCGCAATATTTTTTGCCGCTACAATTTTGTCACGATTCATTTCCGGCAACCCATACACAAACCGCCGCTCCCCGAAAACTGCTGAAGCTGCCAGTCGAAAATCCTGACTTAAATCAATGATTGAGGTTGTCGCTGGCAAAATATTATCTGTAAGCCATTTGCGCGCTTCTCCGTGCCCCGAACATATAAACAAAATGTCCACGTTCGACAAATCCGCCTCCTGAGAAAACCTCATCTCCGTGTCGCCCACCAGATCCGTGTGCACATCCGACAGTAGTCGTCCTGCATTGCTAAAACTCTGAACAAAAGCGAGTTCCACATCCGGATGTAGCAGCAGAAGACGAATCGCTTCTCCTCCCGTGTAACCCGCACCTCCTATGATTCCGATTTTTTTCATTCGACAAAAATACATTATTTTTGCGGAATGAAAAAACTGCTTACCCTTCTGGCGGCTCTCATAACGACGATCGCCTCGGCGCAGGAGCATACGTTCGAGCTCACTGGTACCGTGCGTGCCAAATTCGAGTATCAGCCTGGTGAGAATAACGCTCGTTTCGACGTTCGTACGGCTCGTTTCGGTATCGGCGGGGAGGTCTATTCGCGCTTCGCTTATAAGATGGAGATCGATCTTTCGGACGAGGGTCGCATCAAAATGGTGGATGCTTACGTGGGCGCGCAGATTTATAAAGGCTTGAGTTTCAACATCGGATATATGCGTGTTCCGTTCACGATCGACGCCCATCGTGCTCCCCATCTCCAGCTTTTTGCCAACCGCTCGTTCATTGCCAAACAGGTCGGTAATGTGCGCGATGTCGGCGCGGCTTTGCAGTGGCGAACCGACACAAGAATCCCTTTGAACCTGCAATTTGGCGTGTTCAATGGTTCGGGTCTCGCGGAGAATTTGGCACAATATTGGACTCGGTATTTCAACTATTCGGCCAAGGCTCAGATCGGCTTGACCCGCGGGATGAACCTTCAGATAAGTTATCAAACCACCCGCCCGGAGGCAATAAGAATCCACCTCTATGATGTTGGATGTTCCTATGAAACAGGCCGTTGGTTCTTCGAGGGCGAGTACTTGCGCAAAAATTACTCCCACTCCACTTTTCCCGGTGTCGATGCCGTCGATGCTTTTGCGAGTTACGGTCTGCCTGCGGGCAAAATAATCCGCACGATCTCGTTCTTGGGCCGTTATGACTATATGGACGATCACTCGAATGGCATCGCCGGTCCGTCAGGGTCACTGATTATCAACGACATCCGGCGTCATCGCGCTACTGCCGGGGTCACCTTTTCCCTCGGCCTTCCGTTTTCCGCCGACATTCGACTTAATTACGAAAAGTATTTTTACGACCGCCCGTCTGCCGGGAGCCTGCCTGCCCAAAACCCGTCGGGCCCGATCGGCCCCTCCGATCACGACAAGATAGTCGTGGAGCTAATGGCTCATTTCTGATTGTTCACCCTCTCCCAGATCTTGTTTTGTAGCCCGAAGATCCTTCCGAAGCCTTCCACGTCGGCAGCGCTCCAGTCGCTCATCACTTCGCCGTAAGCTCCAAAGCGCGACGACATCAGATCGTGCGGACTTTCAATTCCCACAACCACAAAGCGATACGGGTGTAGATCCACAAACACATCTCCGCTGACCGTTCTTTGCGACGACTCCAGAAAAGCCTCCATATCTCTCATCACGGGGTCGAAATATTGCCCTTCGTGCAACCAGTTGCCGTAGAAGGCCGACAGTTGGTCTTTCCAGAACAGTTGCCACTTCGCAAGAGTGTGTTTTTCAAGCGTATGATGGGCTTTGATTATGATCAGGGGCGCTGCAGCTTCAAACCCGACCCTTCCTTTTATCCCGATTATCGTATCGCCCACGTGCATATCTCGTCCTATTGCATATGGCGCAACCAGCTCTGCCAGAGCCTGTATCGCTGCTACTCCCCGACCCCGCGGCGCCCCTTCGAATCGTTTCCCGTTCAGGGCCACGAATTCACCTCTCTCGAAGGTTAGCGTAATCCGTTCGGACTCGAGAACTCCCGACCCTGCACCCCCTGCCTTCAAAGCAGTCGGATATGCCTCTTCCGGCAACGTCTCGCCCGAACTCAAAGTCTCCTTTCCTCCGATAGATGTTCCCCAAAGTCCCTGGTTTATAGAATATTCGGCCTTTTTGAAATCGAAATCCACTCCATTGGCGCGCAAGTAAGCAATCTCTTCGTCTCGCGTCAGTCTTTTTTCTCTGATCAGTGCAATTATCTTAATTTCCGGCGCGATTATTCCCCAAATCATATCGAATCTCACCTGGTCGTTTCCTGCTCCGGTGCTTCCGTGACACAAAAAATCCGCTCCCATATCTTTCGCATAAGAAGCTACCGCCACCGCTTGCGAGATTCTCTCCGAGCTCACCGATATCGGGTATGTTCCGTTCTTGAGCACGTTCCCGAAGACCATAAACCGAATCTGCTTTTGATAATACTCCTCGGCCACATCCAGTACAGTATAGCTTGCAACTCCCAGTGCTTGGGCTCGTTCACGAATGCGATCCAATTCCGTAGCAGAAAATCCTCCCGTGTCGGCCAGTACCGCGTGCACTTCCAGACCCATTTCGCGATTCAGATATATCGCGCTATAGGAGGTATCCAAACCTCCGCTGAATGCCAAAACCACTTTCTTCATATTCTTCATCTCTTGCTTATATCTTCCATTATACTAAACAGTTCGCTTGCTTTCATCGAGGTCTGCACGTGATCGACTTCGGGGTCGAACAGCATCGCCGTGCATAGGCAGGCCTTCCTCTCTTTCATCTCCAGTATGGGGTAGTTCACACAGTTCTTGCAGCCTTCCCAAAACACGTCATCGTTAGTAAGCTCCGAGAACGGTACCGGTCTGTACCCCAGCTTGGAGTTGATTTTCATCACCGCCAGTCCCGTCGTCAGCCCGAAGAGTTTTGCTCCGGGGAACATTTTCAATGACAGGAAAAATGCCTTTGTCTTTATCGCCCTTGCGAGCCCTATTTGCCTGAACTTCGGGTTTATTATCAGACCCGAATTTGCCACATAGCTTTTGTCGCCCCACAGTTCTATATAGGTAAATCCGGCCCATTCGCCCGTTTCACGCACATAGGCTACGATTGCTTTCCCTTCCCGAATTTTGGCTGCCACATACTCCGGCGAACGTTTTGCGATACCTGTTCCGCGCGCTTTTGCACTTTCGGCCATCTCATCGACGATCTCCTGAGCATACTTGGTGTGCTCTTCCGAGCCTATCACCACATCGAAATCTTCAATTTTCATCGCACAAAAATATGAAAAAAAGCTATCTTTGCACCGCTATGAGTAAATTTAAGGAATATAAGGGGCTTGATTTGCCCAAATTGTCCGCAGAGGTTCTCGCCAAATGGGATGCCGATCACACTTTCGAGCGCAGCCTTGCCGAGCGCAGTGATTCTCCGTCGTTTGTTTTTTACGAGGGTCCTCCGTCGGCCAACGGTCTTCCGGGCATCCACCATATGATGGCGCGTACTATTAAGGATATTTTTTGCCGCTATAAGACCCAGCAGGGATTCCTCGTTCGCCGCAAGGCCGGTTGGGACACCCACGGTCTTCCCGTCGAGCTCGGTGTCGAGAAGAAGCTCGGCATCACCAAGGACGACATCGGTACCAAGATCTCCATCGAGGATTACAACCGCGTTTGCCGCGAGGCGGTGATGGAATTCACGGGCGTTTGGGAGTCTATGACCCGCCGTATGGGTTACTGGGTCGATATGTCGCAGCCTTATATCACTTACGAAACTAAATACATCGAGACTCTTTGGTGGATGCTCCGCCAGCTCTTCGACAAGGGCCTTCTATATAAGGGGTACACCATCCAACCATATTCTCCTGCTGCCGGTACGGGCCTTTCCAACCACGAGTTGAACCAGCCCGGCTGTTATCGCGACGTCAAGGACACCACCATCACCGCCCAGTTCCGGGTTCTTGATCGTCCGAACACATATTTTCTCGCTTGGACGACCACACCTTGGACTCTTCCGTCGAACACCGCCCTTGCCGTGAACGAAAATATATCCTACTCCGAGGTCGAATGTGCCAATCCTTATAGCGGTGAACCCCAAATAGTTATCCTCGCTTCTGCGCTGGTAGAAAAATATTTCTCCAAGTCCGAACATCGGGTTGTTCGAGAATTCCCCGGTTCCGAGCTCATCGGTCTTCGTTATGAACAGCTCCTTCCGTGGGTCACTCCCGATGGCGACGGTGGCAACGACCACGGCGGTCCATTCCGCGTTATTTCAGGAGATTACGTTACCACCGAGGACGGTACCGGTATCGTTCATATCGCTCCCACTTTCGGTGCGGATGACGCCCGTGTTGCCCAGGTTGCCGGTATCCCTCCGCTTTTTATGGTCGATCGCGCCGGTAAAAACCAGCCTATGGTCGATCGTCGCGGTCGCTTTTGGACTCTTGACGAGCTCGATCCCGCTTGGACAAAGACCCACGTCAATATTCCCGAATACGAACGTTTCGCCGGTCGCTTCGTCAAGACCGACTACGATCCTGTTCCCGAAAACGAACCTCTCGACGTCGAGCTTTCCGTTTTCCTCAAATCTCAGAACAAGGCTTTCAAGATCGAGAAATACACTCACAATTATCCTCACTGTTGGCGTACCGATAAGCCCGTATTGTATTATCCGTTAGACAGTTGGTTTATCCGCACTACCGCCGTCAAGGATCGCCTCATTACTCTCAATAACACCATCCATTGGCGTCCCGAAAGCACCGGTTCCGGCCGCTTTGGCAAGTGGTTGGAGGGTCTGGTCGATTGGAATCTTTCTCGCTCTCGTTTTTGGGGTACTCCCCTACCCATTTGGGCTACAGACGATTACACCGAACAAAAGTGTATCGGTTCCGTTGCCGAGCTCAAGGCCGAGATCGAAAAATCCATCAAAGCGGGCTTTATGACCGAAAACCCGCTTGCCGATTTCCGTGAGGGCGATTTTTCGCCCCAGAATTACGCCACCGTCGATCTCCACCGTCCTTTCGTCGATAACATCACGCTCGTTTCCGCGTCCGGTCGTTCGATGCGTCGCGAGACCGACCTGATCGACGTCTGGTTCGACTCCGGCGCAATGCCCTATGCACAAGACCATTACCCCTTCGAGGTCAGCGGTTGCGATCCCAACACGGGCGCAGACTTTTTCGGTCGCCTCTTTCCTGCGGACTTCATCGCCGAGGGTGTCGATCAGACCCGTGGCTGGTTTTTCACTCTGCACGCACTCGCGACTATGCTTTTCGACAGCGTGGCTTTCAAGAACATCATTTCCAACGGCCTCGTGCTCGACAAGAACGGTAACAAGATGTCCAAACGCCTCGGCAATGCGGTCGATCCGTTCGCTATGATGGACAAGTACGGTACCGATGCCGTTCGCTGGTATATGATCTCCAACTCACAGCCGTGGGACAATCTCCGCTTCGACGAGGATGGTGTGGACGAGGTTCGGCGCAAATTTTTCGGAACTCTCTATAACACATACTCCTTCTTCGCTCTCTATGCCAACGTCGATGGCTTCACTGGTTCCGAGCCTCAGGTTCCCATTTCCGATCGTCCGGAGATCGACCGTTGGATAATTTCGCTTCTTAACAGCCTTGTAGCCGAGGTCACTGCCCGTCTCGAAGACTATGATCCCACTCCGGCTGCCCGCGCTATCGCTGCTTTTGTGGATGAGAATCTCTCGAATTGGTATGTCCGCTTGAACCGTAAACGATTCTGGGGTGGCGGCCTTTCACAGGACAAACTCGCTGCTTATCAGACACTTTACACTTGCCTGAAGACTGTCTCACAGCTTATCGCTCCGTTCGCTCCGTTCATCGCCGACCGCATTTTCTGCGACCTGCACACTGTTGCGCAGGGTCGGGCGGGAGAACCTTCGGCGCCCGATCCCGATCTCAACTGCGGCGGCACTTCCTCGGCGCCCGATGGCGCTGCGAGGTCCGTTCATCTTACTTCATTCCCGAAAGCCGACCCAGCCCTCATCGACTCCGAGCTCGAAAAGATGATGGCCCTCGCCCAGCAGGTTTCGTCGATGACGCTCGCTCTCCGCCGTAAGGTCAATATCAAGGTTCGCCAGCCGCTTTCGCGCATCGTCATTCCGGTTCTCGATGCCACCACCGCGCACCACATCGAGGCAGCCAGCGAGCTCATCGCCGGCGAGGTGAACGTAAAACAGGTTGAGCTCATCACCGACACCACCGGCCTGATCACCAAGCGCATAAAACCTAATTTCAAGACCCTCGGCAAACGTTACGGCAAGCAGATGAAGTCCATCGCCGAGCTTGTTTCGGATTTTTCGCAGGAGATGATTTCGCGCATCGAACGTAACGACTCCACAACTCTTGTCGTCGATGGCGATCCGTTGGATTTCACGCGCGAGGACTTCGAGATCACGAGCGAAGATATGCCCGGCTGGTTGGTCGCCACGGAAGGCAAACTTACTGTTGCACTGGATATTACGCTCACTCCCGAACTTCAAAAAGAGGGCACGGCCCGCGAGCTTGTCAATCGCATCCAGAATCTTCGTAAGGACAGTGGCCTTGAGGTGACCGACAAAATCACCGTCCAGATCCAATCGCTTCCCTTCATCGTCGAAAGCCTTGCTGAGCAAAGCCAATATATTGCTTCTCAGACCCTTGCGCGCGAAGTGACCGCTGTCAAAAATCCGACCGGCGACCACATTGCCCAGTTTGACATCGACGAGGCGGACGTAAAAATCGCCATCTCGAAGCTCTAAATTTGGTAGATTAAAAAACTTTGCTTACCTTTGGTTATGGCAGAAGAAAAAACAAGATATTCGGACGAGGAACTCGCCGAATTCAAGAAGATAATTCTCGACAAGTTGGAGAAGGCGCGGGCCGATTACGAGCTCCTTCGCTCCACCATTACCCACTCGGCCGACAACGACACGGAGGACACTTCACCCACTTTCAAGGTGCTCGAAGAAGGTGCTTCCACCCTCTCCAAGGAGGAGTCCGGGCGTCTGGCTCAGAGGCAGTTGAAGTTCATCCAGCACCTCGAAGCGGCCCTTGTTCGCATCGAAAACAAGACTTACGGCATTTGCCGCGAGACGGGTAAACTCATCCCCAAGGAGCGCCTCCGCATCGTACCCCACGCCACCCTCTGCATCGAAGCAAAACAGTAAACTGGCATCATAGTTGTCGGGTGTGCGGAAAAACATACGATTATGAAGCAGATTTTTTCCTTACTGGCACTTTTTTTCTTCTCGATTCCTCTTTTCGCCCAGCAGAAACAAGGCCCTGAGCTTCCCGTTCACGTTCCCAATGTCACTATGACCGACCTCGACAAGAATCCCGCATCGTTTGCCGACTATGGTAAAAAGCACCTGATGATTTTCTATGTGGATCCCGATGCCCACAAGCAGAACGCCGATTTCCAGGCTCAAATAGAGACCGACACCAATCTCCAAAGCCCTCAGATTCAGGCTTATGCCGTCCTTAACCTTAAGGATACCGCGCTTCCCAACGGCATTGTTCGTAATATGGCCGACAAGCGTACCAAGGGCAAACCGTCCATCAATCTTGCCGATGCTAATCGTATTCTCAGCACCACTTGGCACCTCGGCGATTGCAATGGTAAGTTTTGCCTGCTGTTTGTAACGAAAGATGGCGATTTGGTTTATTTCCGCGCTGGAGTGTTTAGCGATCAGGACATTAGCGACTTTTACGACACCGTCGCCAAATATAAATGAGATATTTTCTCGAACTCTCCTACCTCGGCACCCACTATCACGGTTGGCAGCGTCAGCCGAACGCTTCGTCTGTACAACAGACTCTGGAGGAGACACTTACGCAACTTCTTAGAGAACCTGTCGAGCTTACTGGCGCCGGTCGCACCGACACCGGGGTTCACGCATCGCACTATGTCGCCCATTTCGACAGCCAAAACAACACCCTCGCCAATTCCTCCACTCCCGTCTCCGCGCAGGCTGCCGCCGATTTTCTCTATCACGCCAATTCTATGCTTCCGCCGGACATCGCTTTGAGCGCCATTCGACCGGTTCCTGACTCCGCTCACGCCCGTTTCGATGCCCTTTCCCGCACTTATACCTATTATATAATAACACGTAAGGATCCGTTTCGCTCCCTGACCGCTTGGCATTACCCCACCGTGCTCGACATTGAAAAAATGAATACTGCCGCTGATAATTTGGTAACAGCCAGCGACTTTACTTCATTTGCCAAACTCCACTCCGCCAACAAAACCAACATTTGCCACGTCACTCAGGCTCATTGGCAGCAGACCGGCGACTCGCTAACGTTTACCATCAGCGCCGATCGTTTTCTTCGTAATATGGTTCGTTCGATTGTTGGAACGTTGGTCGATGTCGGGCGCGGTAAGATCTCTCCTCAAAAATTCGCTGAAATCCTTGCTGCCAAAGATCTTTCGCTTTCATCCGCCGGCGCCCCCGCCCACGGTTTGTTCCTCAGCGACATAAAATACTGATGCGTAGCTTTCTGCGTAGCATAACTCGCTGCGGGCGTTTCGGCTAATCCATTTTCAGTACCGCCAGGAATGCCTCTTGCGGTACTTCCACGTTGCCCACTTGGCGCATCCGCTTTTTCCCCTTCTTTTGCTTTTCCAGCAGCTTTCTCTTTCTGGTAATGTCTCCTCCGTAACACTTGGCTGTCACGTCTTTACGCACTGCCTTGACGGTTTCGCGAGCTATGATTTTCGCCCCTATGGCTGCTTGTATCGCCACGTCGAATTGTTGCCTCGGAATCAGTTCCTTTAGTTTTTCACACATTTTCCGACCGAAATCGTAGGCGTGATCGACGTAAATCAGCGAACTCAGTGCATCCACCGGCTCTGAGTTCAGCAGTATATCCAACTTCGCGAGCTTCGACTCCTTGTAGCCAACTTGGTGATAGTCAAACGATGCGTAGCCTCGCGAGATGCTTTTCAGTTTGTCGTAAAAGTCGAACACGATTTCCGAGAGGGGCATTTCGAAATTTATCTCCACCCTGTCTTGTGTCAGGAAAGTTTGGTTGAGCATAATCCCTCGCTTGTCCATACACAGCTTGATCACGTTTCCCAGATAGTCGGTTTTCGTGATTATTTGCGCCAGAATGTACGGTTCTTCGATCGTGTCGATGTGGTTCGGTTCGGGTAGCCCCGACGGATTGTGTACGTCCAGTACCGCCCCTTTCGTCGTTGTAATCCTGTACGAAACGTTTGGTACAGTGGTGATTACGTCCATATCGAACTCTCTGTACAGGCGCTCTTGAATGATCTCCAGATGTAGTAATCCCAAAAATCCACACCTGAACCCGAAGCCCAATGCCAGCGAACTTTCCGGCTCGAAAGTGAGCGATGCGTCGTTCAGTTTCAGTTTTTCCAATGATGCACGCAAATCTTCATATTGGTCTGTTTCAACGGGATAGACTCCTGCGAACACCATCGGTTTCACATCTTCGAACCCTTCTATCGCGGTAACGGCCGGCCTCGCCACGTGCGTGATCGTGTCGCCGACCTTCACATCCACCGAATTTTTTATTCCCGAAATAATATAGCCCACGTCACCTGCTCTCATCTCGTCCCTCGGTGCGAGTTTCAGTTTCAGCACCCCGATTTCGTCTGCATCGTATTCGCTTCCGGTGTTTATGAACTTCACCCTTTCGCCCTTTTTCAGCGTCCCGTTCACTATTCTGAAATATGCGATAATTCCTCTGAATGAGTTGAATACGCTGTCAAAAATGAGTGCTTGAAGCGGCGCGTCGTCGTCTCCCACCGGCGCGGGTATTCTTTCCACTATGGCCTCCAACAGCTGCGGAACCCCTACTCCGGTTTTTGCCGACACCTCCAAAATCTCCTCGCGCTTATTTCCTAACAGATCCACGATCTGATCTTTCACCTCATCAACCATCGCCGCGTCCATATCTATTTTGTTCAGCACCGGGATCACTTCCAGATCGTGCCCCAATGCCAGGTATAGGTTCGAAATCGTCTGAGCTTGAATGCCTTGTGTCGCGTCCACCACCAGCAATGCTCCCTCACAGGATGCTATCGCTCTCGACACTTCATACGAAAAATCCACGTGACCCGGCGTATCGATCAGATTCAACACATACCTCTGCCCCGCCCCGTCGCTTCTTGCAGGCCGCACATACTCCATCTGAATTGCGTGACTTTTTATGGTGATACCTTTCTCTCTCTCAAGATCCATATTGTCAAGCACTTGAGCCTGCCTTTCGCGCTCCGAGATGGTTTGTGTTTCCTCCAACAGCCTGTCTGCCAGCGTGCTTTTCCCGTGGTCGATGTGTGCTATGATGCAGAAGTTTCGTATATTTTTCATCCGTTTTGTCGTAGAATTCGCGCAAAGATAGTAATTTCGCGGAATGTTTGCAAAATACGCCCGCCTCGTCCGGTTCGCCCACACTGTTTTCGCAATGCCCTTTGCGTTAGTCGGTTATGTCTATGCCCTCATTTCCACCGGCACTCCTTTCAGCCTCAAAACGCTCCTGCTGATATTGCTTGCGATGGTTTTTGCACGTAACGCGGCTATGGGCTTCAACCGTTGGGCCGACCGTAACTTCGACGCTGCAAATCCTCGTACCTCCGATCGTGAGATTCCTTCCGGGGCAATTTCTCCCGTCGCCGCGCTTATATTCGTGGTCGTAAATGCCGCTTGCTTTGTCGCCACCGCCGCGCTCATCAACCATCTTGCGCTCATCCTTTCTCCCGTTGCGCTTTTCGTCCTTCTCGGTTATAGTTTCACCAAGCGTTTCACCGCGTGGTCTCACGTTGTGCTCGGTATGGCTCTTGGGATTGCTCCGGTTGGGGCGTATATCGCTGTGACTGATACTTTTGCACTTGCTCCGGTAGTCCTTTCCGCCCTCGTTCTCACTTGGGTTGCCGGGTTCGACATTCTCTATGCTCGCGCCGATGCCGCACACGATCGAGCCGTTGGTCTTCATTCTGTGCCTGCTCGTTTTTCGCCTCGTATCGCTCTGACGATCAGTATCTTACTTCATCTCATCACTACTTATTCGGTAGTTGTTTTCGGCCTTTACACTTCTCGCGGTATGCTTTATTGGATCGGCGCCGGCATTTTCGTTGGGCTCCTTGTCCTCCAGCACACTTCCCGCCGCCTTGCTTTCGATTGGGTTAATGGCGCCGCATCGCTTATTTTCGCCACATTCGCCATAATCGATTTATTGTAAAAAGCAGGGTTTACAAATTCTTAGCGGGCGACACAACGCACCGTAAAGCCGTTGGAGTAATTGTCATTGTTCACGGGCCACGCGCGAATCTCGCGGAAGATCAGGTTGTGCCCGTTAGACGCACTGTACGGCGTAGAAGGTCAATAGTAGTCGCTTTTTTCTTCGAGCGATCGGACAAAATTACGATCACGCAAATGACCCCTTTCGAGGCCTATGACTGGCTCTTTTGCGTAGCTCAAGATCGCTCTCTGCGTTCCGACCCAGTGGACTACTGAATTTGTAATGGTTTTTCTCCCCGTGGCCTCGACCGTCGGGGACTCTCGCCCGTCACCCTGCTAAAAAAATTCCTCTCTGTATTTATAGTTATCTCTCATCTCTTCAAACCGTTCAGGTTCAGCTTTTAGCAGGGCGCTTTCGGCCGCAATATCGAAATATTGCGGCATTCGGGTGCACATCTCCTTCCAGTCGATCTCTCTGGGCACACTCCGTAGCGCCCTTTCCGGGTACCAATCGGCAGCCAATGGCAATCCGAATTCACTCGCTAACGCCCTAACTATCATTGCTGTAGCCATAGCCTTTCCTTGTTGCGAATAGCCTGCAATGTGCGGTGTCCCCAGCAGTACCCTCTCCAAAATGCCAAGGTCGATGTTAGGTTCGCCGTTCCAGGTGTCTATAATGAACCTCCTTCCCTCCACACCAGGTTGCAAAACGGGTCCTCGTGATGAATTTAGTATCACTGCATTAGGCTTCGTTGCGGCCAAAAATTCCCGCCCGACCATTCCTTTAGTCGCATCGGGCCCGTCGGCAGTGAGCGGCACGTGAAAAGTCATCACATCTGCTGCCGCAACTATCTCATCCAGAGGATAAAAATCCTCCTTTTCCCCCAATCCCTCTGCCCTCTCTCTGGGTGGGTCGCTTTTCATAACCCGAAAACCCCAATCGGCGGCATATTTCGCCACAAGCGAGCCGACGTTCCCCACTCCGACCACACCCAAAACCATTCCGGAGGGCTCTGACTCGCCTGCCACTTTACGGTTTTGCCTCTCCACAAGCTGGGCCAAAACTGCGCTTACCCATTGTAGCACCCCTCGCGCATTGCAGCCCGCTGCAGTTGTCACCCTGATCCCGTTCGCGGCGCACCACGGCATATCGATGTGGTCGAAACCGATTGTGGCCGTGCCTATAAAACGTACTCGCGAGCCTTCCAAAAGGGCTGAGTTACAACGTGTTCGTGTTCGCGTCAATATCGCGTCGGCATCGCGCACGTCTGCCGGTCCGATCGCATCTCCGCGCAAATACACAACCTCGGCGAATGGTTCCAGCACTCCCGCCAAAAACGGAATATCCTTATCTGCAATAATCTTCATAGGTGCAAAGATAATAAAACTCCCCGCAACGAAGAATCGCGCGGGGAGGACCAACTTTAATGTATTGATTATGAAAAAAATCCTTTACCTTTGTTGTCGCAACAGAGCGTAAAGTCTGCATATTAAACGGTACACCGGCGGCCAATATTGTGTTTATTTATGGACTTGCAAAAAACTATAAGAAATTTCGATTCTGATGGTGTCGGAATTCATAACGGATGCTATTTCGGAATGCCTTTTTCGCCCGATGATGCTACACTTGTGCTCCTCTCGGTGCCTTGGGATGTCACTTCGTCGTTCGGCGCTGGTTCGGCAGCGGCTCCGGCGGCAATCATAGAGGCCTCTACTCAGCTGGATTTCTTCGATCCGTGGGCTCCGGGCGCTTGGCGGCGGGGAATTGCAACGCTTCCGTTCGACGACCCAGCCCAGTCCGCTCGCCTTTCCTCGGCTTCATCTCACCCTGCCTCCTTCCCGGTCAGTCCCTCTTCCATTCGCGCTTGCAGTGAGGAGTTACGCCCTGAGGCTGAGGCGATTATCAAAGCTTTAGAAGGTCGGGACGCCGACTGCGAAGAAAAGGATCTCGCCGCCAGGCTATCTGCCATAAATCTCGCCTCCACCGCTCTGAACGCCGAGATCCACAAAACCGCTTCCGACTGGCTTGCTCGTGGCAAGATCGTCGGCCTCCTCGGCGGTGACCACAGCACTCCGCTGGGCCTCATCAAGGCAGTAGCTGAAACTCATAACAACGTTAGTATCTTGCACTTAGACGCCCATTGCGATCTGCGTCCCGCCTACGAAGGATTTACCCACTCGCACGCCTCTATAATGTATAACGTCCTTAGCGACGTACCTAACGTTGAAAAACTCGTCCAAGTGGGCATTCGCGATTTCAGCGAGGCAGAGAAAAATTTCGCCGACGGCCATTCCAAAATCGTTCAATTCACTGGCCGACAACTATCTGAAAATCAGTTCAATGGCACCAATTGGGCTACCCAATGCGAAACCATCGTGAAAACCCTCCAACAGAACGTTTACGTGAGTTTCGACATCGACTTCCTTTCCCCTGATCTCTGCCCCGGCACCGGTACTCCCGTTCCCGGCGGGCGCTCGTTCGATGAGGCTATATATCTGATCCGTAGCATAGTAGACTCCGGTCGCCATATCGTCGGTTTCGATCTTTGTGAAGTCTCTCCGCAGACCACGATCGATGCCTCCGTCGGTGCGCGCATTTTATTCGCCCTTTGTGGTCAAACTCTAAGAAAAAATTCTTAACTTTGCACCCGATTTGAAAAACACTAAATAACTAATTGAAAATGAAAAAATTATTGATTGTAGCGATGGTCTTTGCAGCCGCGCTCGCCTCTTGCCAGGGCTCCAAAAACATCAAGAGTTTCACCACCACGGACTCGCTTTCTTACGCCCTTGGTACCGATTATGGCAACCACGCCATCAATATGGACACCACGGCGCTGAACAACGCGTTGGATGTGTCGATGGTTATGGCCGGCTTCCGCGACGTGATGGCTAAGAAAGGACAAATGACTCAGGAAGAGGCTTTTGCGTTCTTGAACGAATGGTTCTCTGTTCGCATCCCGGCCCAGAATGCTCTCGAAAACCAGGAGTGGCTGGACAAGGTGAAAGCCGACAACAAAAACATTCAGGAACTCCCCAGCGGCCTGCTGTATGAAATTGTAAATGAGGGCGATGCGTCTGTCAAAGCTATCGACGACGCCGATCAGGTTATGGTTAATTATAAGGGTACGCTCAAGAACGGCAACGTTTTCGACCAGAACGACAGCATCTCTTTCCCGCTCAACCGCGTAATCCCCGCTTGGACCGAGGGTATGAAGCTCGTCGGTAAGGGTGGCGACATCATCCTGTGGGTTCCTGCCCATCTGGGTTATGGCGACAGGCCTGCCGGTTCGATCCCAGCCAACTCGGCTTTGAAGTTCGAAGTTAAGCTGCTTGACGTAATTCCCGCAGAGGAAACATCTGTTCAATAAGCAGTTATGGAGTTCGAAGGGGTCGTATTTCGCAAGATGCCCGAAGTGACGGGCACCAGCGCAAAGGGCGCCTGGAAGAAGCAGGACGTTGTTTTCGAGTTGCCAAGCGAGTTCAGCCGCAAGATCTGCGTGACCTTTTTCGGCGATCGAGCCGATGATGCCGCAGAACTCACTGAAGGTGACGCGGTTACGGTCTCGGTGAATGTCGAAAGTCGCGAATACAACGGGAAATGGTACACAGACGTAAAGGCCTGGAAGATAGCGAGAAAAAACGTCGAGAGTGCTCCTTTCCGTGAGGATTTTGCGCCCGCTTCGCCTGCCTCGCCTGCCGATGAAACAGACGATCTGCCATTCTAATTCTTTGAGTGCCAGTGTTTTTGGCGCACAAGGGTGTTTAGCTCAGTTGGTTTAGAGCACTACCTTGACAGGGTAGGGGTCAGTGGTTCGAATCCACTAACACCCACGAAGGGCCGGAGAAGGGGGGGAGATAAAGGGGAGAGATAGGAGGAGAAATAAGGGGAGAGACAGGAGGATTGCGGATATGGTGTAATTGGTAGCCACGTCAGACTTAGGATCTGGTGCCGAAAGGCGTGGGGGTTCGAGTCCCTTTATCCGCACCGTTTTTAACTTCAAAATTTAAGTTTCTGACCGTTTACGTCGGAAGCAACGCCGTTTTGGGCGTCGTAGGCGACCTGACCATTCACGAGTGTGAGGGTCACTTTTGAGCCGAATTTTGTGCCCTCCAAGGGTGACCAACCACATTTATATAGGATGTTTCCGGGGCCCACCTTTTCGTTTTCTGCATTTTCGTCCTTTGCGCATTTTGCGACAGGTTCAACTATCACAATATCAGCCTTATAGCCTGTGCGTAAAAATCCCCGCTCCTTGATACCAAAACGGATGGCAGGCGCGTGACACATCTTTTCGACAAGCTCTTCGAGCGTCATAACTCCTTGGCTAACAAGCTCTAACATTGCAGGCAAAGAGTGCTGCACCATAGGGATTCCCGACGGAGCATCCCAATATGGACGCTGTTTTTCGGCCAAAGTGTGAGGTGCGTGGTCAGTGGCGATAAGGTCTAACTTGTTTATGGTAAGTGCGTTGCGCAGTGATTCGCGGTCTTGCGCAGTCTTTATTGCGGGATTACACTTTATAAGGTTGCCCAGCCGCGCATAATCCTCGTCCGAAAACCACAAATGAGGGATGCAAGCCTCGGCGGTTATATGTTTTTCGGCTACCCTACCCTGCTGAAACAGAGATAGTTCACGCTCAGTACTGACGTGGCAGACGTGAAGCCTGGTACCGTACTTGTCCGCCAATTCGACAGCTCTTGCCGTAGCTACGTAACACGCTTCTGCCGAGCGAATTAACGGATGGACGGCGGCAGTGGCCCGATTACCGAGTTGTTTTCTGTAAAACTCTGTGTTCGAGCTAATTATCGTCTCATCCTCGCAATGGGCCGCAATGATGCCACCGAATTCTGCGAATAGCGCCGACATCGTGTGCGGATCATCGACCAACATATTGCCAGTCGAGGAGCCGTTAAATAATTTAACTATTTGGCCGCCCGAAAAGTTAAATTTTTTAATTTCGGGCAGGTTATCGTTGGTGACACCGAGAGGGAATTCAAAATTCGTGTAAACGCCGTGACTATAAGCGAGTTTATATTTGCGATCCAACTCGTCGAGCGATGTTGCAGGGGGACGGGTGTTGGGCATCTCGATGACCGAAGTCACGCCGCCCGCAACCGCTGCCGCCGATTCGGACAACATATCGCCCTTTTCGGTGAGGCCGGGTTCGCGAAAATGGACGTGGGCATCGATTACGCCGGGAAGCACGATTTTGCCGCGAGCGTCGATGATCTCGAATGAAAAGCGCGCACCTGCTGCACCTTCTCGTTTTTCGGTCGAGTCAGTACTATCCGCTCCCTCAAAACTTCGGTCGGCACAACATCTGCGCACTTTTGATTCTAAATAAGTTTCAGTCGGATGGTCAAAGGGATATTCGCCCTCGCCGATTTGGGTAATGCGCTGATCGTCAATGAGAATGTAACCAACGAACTTTTGCCCCTCGTTGATGATCGTGCCACCTGAGATGAGGATCTTTGACGTCATATTCGTCTGAATGGCAGCGAGATAACACCCCAGAAGGCCTCGCTGAAAATCCCGCTACTCATTTTGGAGGTGCCCAGCGTGCGATCTATGAAAATGATCGACACCTCACGAATGGTGAATCCGAGACGCCAAGCCGTGTATTTCATTTCGATTTGGAAACCATAGCCACGCATCTTAACTGCATCGAAATCAATGCGTTGCAATACCCGGCGCGAATAGCAGACAAAACCCGCGGTAGCGTCGCGAACCGGCATTCGCGTCACAAAACGCACATATTTTGACGCGCACCACGACATCAGCAGGCGGCTCATCGGCCAATTAACTACATTAACACCAGTGACATAGCGCGAGCCCACGACAACGTCGGCGCCATCCTGCCCTATTGCTCTGTGATACAGGCGAATAAGATCGTCTGGGTTGTGGGAGAAGTCGGCATCCATCTCGAAAATCCAGTCGTAATCCCGTTCGAGTGCCCAACGAAAACCGGCGATGTAGGCCGAACCGAGACCCAATTTACCCTGACGTTCAAGGAGATGGAGGCGAGCAGGTACGTTAGCGGCGCTCTCAGTGCCCTCCTTTTGCAGGCTGCGGACAATATCGGCAGTGCCGTCAGGAGAACCGTCATCAACTATCAGAATATCAAACTCTTCGGGTAACGAAAAAACACGCGCGATCACCGCAGCGATATTTTCGCACTCGTTGTAAGTGGGTATGATGACCAGTTTTTGCATCGATTATTTTGAAGCGCGTTTGCGGTCGTTTTCGTCGAGAAGGATCTTACGAAGGCGCATCGAATGAGGCGTAACTTCCACGTACTCATCCTCTTTAATGTACTCCAGCGCCTCCTCCAGCGAGAAGAGAACAGGCGGAGCGATCGACATTTTTTCGTCCGACCCGCTGGCGCGCATATTCGTAAGTTTCTTACTCTTAGTGAGATTCACTACCATATCCTCGCTACGGGTGTTTTCGCCGACAACCTGGCCGGTATAGACCTCGTCGCCCGGAGCAATGAAAAAACGACCCCTATCCTGCAGTTTATTAATCGCGTAGGCATAAGCCTGGCCGGTTTCCATAGCGATAAGCGATCCGGCGGTGCGCATTTCGATCTCGCCCTTCCAAGGCTCGAAACCTTTCATACGGTGGGCCATAACAGCCTCACCGGCTGTGGCAGTCAGCATATTACTGCGAAGGCCGATGATGCCGCGCGACGGAATCTCGAACTCAAGCCGAGTGCGCTCACCCAACGTTTCCATCTTCAGGAGCGTGCCACGGCGCTTGGTGACCATCTCGATGGCGCGGCCGGAGTGCTCCTCGGGAAGGTCGATGGTGAGTTCCTCGACAGGCTCTGAGCGAACGCCATCTATCTCTTTTACAATTACTTGCGGCTGACCGACCTGAAGCTCATAGCCCTCGCGGCGCATAGTTTCGATCAGAACCGAAAGGTGCAAAACTCCGCGACCGAAGACAACGAAACTGTCGGCGCTGGCACCTGACTGTACACGAAGAGCGAGGTTTTTTTCGAGCTCACGATCAAGACGTTCCTTAAGGTGGCGCGAAGTGACGAACTTACCGTCCTTACCAAAAAACGGTGAGTCGTTGATAGTGAACAACATAGACATTGTAGGCTCGTCGATAGCGATCGGAGTGAGCGCTTCGGGAGCGTCGATGTCGCAAATCGTGTCGCCGATCTCGAAGCCATCGATGCCAACCAAGGCGCAAATCTCGCCGCACTCTACCCTATCTACCTTGGCCTTACCGAGGCCGTCGAAAACCATCAATTCCTTGATGCGGGTCTTGACCAAAGTGTGGCCATCGCGCTTAGCCAGAGTGACTTGCTGGCCCGACAAGAGGTTGCCGCGAGTGAGTTTACCGACGGCAATGCGACCCACGTAAGGCGAGTATTCCAGGGACGTGATCATCAACTGAGGCGTGCCCTCGCGGTGCTCAGGAGCGGGAATGTCGTCGATGATCGCATCCAGAAGCGGGATGATACTGTCGGTCTTCTCATTGACCTTATGCGACATCCAGCCCTGCTTGGCGCTACCGTAAACAGTGCGGAAATCCAACTGCTCCTCAGTGGCGTCGAGGTCGAACATAAGGTCGAAAACCTGCTCGTGAACATACTCAGGGCGGCAATTCGGCTTATCGACCTTGTTGATAACAACGATCGGTTTTTTGCCGAGAGCCAGCGCCTTACCGAGCACGAAACGGGTCTGCGGCATAGTGCCCTCGAACGCATCGACAAGCAGCAAAACGCCGTCCGCCATACCGAGAACCCTCTCTACTTCCCCCCCGAAATCGGAGTGGCCTGGAGTGTCTATGATATTGATTTTGAAACCATTATAGTTCACCGAAACGTTCTTGGACAGAATGGTGATACCGCGTTCGCGCTCGATGTCGCCGGAGTCCATTATGAGATCGGTTTGGCCCTGGCCCTCACGCATCAGGTTGCCTTGGTAAATCATCTTGTCCACGAGGGTGGTTTTGCCGTGATCGACGTGGGCGATGATGGCTATGTTTCTGATTTTCTGCATCAAAATTCTTTTTTTATCGTCTCTACGGCGTCGAGCTTCTCCCAGCCGAAAAACTCGATACCATCTTGAGTATAAGGACGATTGCCGAAATGGCCATAAGAAGCCGTGGCCTCGAAAATGGGATTGGTGAGGCCGAAACGACGAACTATGGCCGCGGGTCGAAGGTCGAACATCTGCTCGATCTTGCGGGCGATCTGGCCGTCGGTGAGTTCCGTGTGGTTCGTACCGTACGTATCTACATAAACGCTAAGCGGTTGCGCGATGCCGATGGCATACGAAAACTGCACGAGCATCTCGCCGGCAACGCCTGCCGCAACCATATTTTTGGCTATCCAGCGAGCCATATATGCCGCCGAACGATCGACCTTGGACGAGTCCTTACCCGAAAAAGAGCCGCCACCGTGAGCCCCCCGACCGCCGTAAGTATCGACGATGAGTTTGCGACCCGTGAGCCCGGTGTCGCCTGCAGGCCCGCCGATTACGAATTTACCGGTAGGATTGACGTGCAAAATGTGCTTATCATCAAGCAGTTCGGAGAGTTTGTCGCCGGCCTTTTCGAGGCGTTCTTTGACGCGCGGAAGAAGAATTGACTGGACATCTTTTTTGATGCGGGCCACATCGGCATCCTCGTCGTGCTGGGTGGAGACCACTATCGTGTGGACTCTCAGGGGTTTACGTTCATCGGAATACTCGATCGTAACCTGACTCTTGGCGTCGGGACGAAGATAAGGCATAGGGCTGGACGTTTCGCGGCGAATGGCAGCTAACTCCTTGAGAATCACGTGAGAAAGAATAGCAGTGGCAGGCATATACTCACGGCTCTCGTCGATAGCATAACCGAACATAATGCCCTGATCACCAGCGCCTTGCTCGTCATCGGTGGCGCGAACTACTCCCTGATTGATGTCGGGACTCTGCTCGTGGATCGCCGAAAGAACCCCGCACGACGAAGCCTCGAACCCAAGTTCGGGACGAGTGTAACCGATGCGCTCGATGACGCGACGTGTAACATCTTGAATATCAACGTATGCTTCGCTACGAACCTCGCCTGCAACGACCACAAGGCCGGTGGTGCAAAGAGTTTCGACGGCAACCTTAGAGCGGGAGTCGTGACGAAGGAATTCGTCGAGAATGGCGTCTGAAATTTGGTCTGAAACCTTGTCGGGATGCCCCTCGGACACCGATTCCGACGTAAAAAGATAACTCATAGTGGCCACAAAGATACTAAAAATTACGGTGGCACGTTGATTGTGATACAGAAAACCAAACATTATATTATTAGGTATGAAAAATAAATTTATGGTGGCCCTCGCGCTGGTCGTGGCGGCAGGGCTGGTGGGTGGACTTACCGCCTGGGGAATTACTAAAATGACTGAACGTGAATCAATTAATGGTGTTTCGAGCGGCGGTTTTCAAGGAGTGGGTGCGCATTTTACTTCGTATGAAGCGCAAGCGTATCCCGATCTGACATATGCAGCGGAAAATGCGGTGAAGGCGGTGGTGAGTGTGATAAAAACAGAAGAGATCCGACAGCAAAATTACGAGAGTATGAATCCGTTTTTCGAATTTTTCGGGATGCCGCAACAGGGTCGCGGGGATGGTGGCGAGGATCAGATTCGCTACAGAGAGCAACGGTCAGGCGGATCGGGAGTGATAATAAGCGCTGACGGATACATAGTTACGAATCATCACGTGGTGGAAAATGCCAGCAAGCTGACGGTGAAACTACCTACGGGAAAGACATACGACGCCAAGCTGATCGGAACGGACGCCGATACGGAAATTGCGCTGCTGAAGATAGACCAGACGGGTCTGCCATCGTTGGCTTTCGGGAGTTCGGATGCGCTGAGACTGGGTGAATGGGTGCTGGCGATAGGAAATCCCTACGATCTGCACTCGACCATTACGGCGGGAATTGTGAGTGCGAAGTCGCGTTCGCTGGGAGCGATCCAAACAAGCGGAAACTCCGGAATAGAGTCGTTCATTCAAACCGACGCAGCAGTGAATCCGGGAAATTCGGGAGGAGCGCTGGTGAACACGGCCGGCGAACTGGTGGGAATCAACACGTTGATATATTCGCGCACGGGAAGCTATGCGGGATACTCGTTCGCAGTGCCCGAAACAATTGTGAGAAAGGTAGTTAGCGACCTAAGAGAATATGGCGTGGTACAGAGAGCATTGATAGGGATAAGCTACAGTGTGGAAGATGAAGGCATTGTGGTACAGGAAGTTGTGAAAGGAGGAGGTGCCGATGCGGCGGGGATCCAAAAGGGAGACGTGATCACCGAAATCGACGGACACGCGGTCTCGACAATTGCGGGGGTGGCAGAAATAGTGGGACAGAAGCGTCCGGGAGAGAGTGTGAAAATTTCCGCAAAAAGAGACGGAAAAATGAAACAATTCGACGTCGTTCTGCGTAATAGAGCCGGAAAGAGTGAGCTCGTGGCCAGAGAAACTTTCGATGCGATCGAGTCGCTGGGAGGAGAGTTTGCAGAAGTGAGATTGAACGAAAAACAGCAAAAAGAGCTGGGTATCAAGGCAGGTGTACAGGTGTCGGCGGTGAAGCAAGACGGCATTCTGGCACGAGCGAGAGTCCAGCGAGGATACATAATAACCCACATCAACGGACACGCCATCGGGTCGGTGAACGACCTCTACAAAATCTCGGAACGAGTGACCTCTATAGAAGGAGTTTACCCCAACGGAAAAGCGGTGACGTATTCATTAATTGAATAAAATGAGGCAGTTAAAAATTACCAAATCCATTACCAATCGCGAAAGCGCGTCGCTGGACAAATACCTGCAGGAGATTGGTAAGGAGGATCTTATCACTGTAGAAGAAGAGGTCGAACTGGCCCAGAGAATCAAAAAAGGCGACCAGGAAGCTCTCGAAAAATTGACGAAAGCCAACCTGCGGTTCGTGGTGTCGGTGGCAAAACAGTACCAAAACCAAGGACTGAGTCTGCCGGACCTGATCAACGAGGGGAACCTGGGATTGATCAAGGCGGCAGAAAAGTTCGACGAGACCAGAGGCTTCAAGTTTATCTCATACGCCGTGTGGTGGATCCGCCAGTCGATCCTGCAAGCCCTGGCCGAACAGAGCAGAATCGTACGGCTGCCCCTGAATCAGGTGGGATCGCTGAACAAGATAAACAAGGCCTTCGCAAAGTTCGAACAGGAGAACGAGAGAACACCCTCCCCCGAAGAACTGGCAGAAGTGCTGGACTTGCCCAGAGAGAAAGTGACCGATACGATGAGAGTTGCAGGCCGTCACGTGTCCGTCGATGCACCGTTCGCGGACGGAGAGGACAACAACCTGCTGGACGTGCTGGTGAATGCCGACTCACCAAACGCCGACAGAGGACTGATAAACGAATCGCTCGGAACGGAGATAGACAGGGCACTGGCAACGCTGACAGAGCGCGAGAAGGATATCGTGAAGTACTTTTTTGGGATCGGATGTCCGGAAATGACACTCGAAGAGATCGGCGACAAGTTCGGGCTGACCAGAGAGCGAGTGCGCCAAATCAAAGAGAAAGCCATTCGAAGATTACGTCACGGCTCGAAAAGCAAGTGGCTGAAATCTTACTTAGGATAGTTTTTAAGGCTCGGTTTTACCGAGCCTTTTTTGGCAGGGCTACAAATTCTTAGCGGGCGACACAACGCACCGTACGGCCGATTGAGAAATTGCCGTTATTCACGGGGTTCACGTTGTTACGGTCGAAGATCAGGACGTGCCCATTAGACTCACTGTACGGCGTAGAAGACCAGCCGTAACCGTTAGTGCCCTGATTCGCGACTGCACCAGTGCTGCCGTCACGGAGACCTGCGGCTGGCATAATCGATAGTAATCGCTCTTTTCTTCGGCACGCAGGACTGTGTGGACGGCGCGTCGAATAGCATTGCTGCCTATAACTGGCTTGTGGTCAGTGGACTACTGAATTTGTAAGGGTTTTACTTCCCGCAACCGCGATCGCGAGAACTCCTACCCCACTCCCTGCTTTTTGGTTATTGTTTCAGTTTGACGTTCGAGAAGTATCCGGTCTCGGAAACCTCGGCGTCGTGAGAGCAGATGAACAACCCGACGAGGCACTTGGCGGGAAGGTCGAGAGTGGTCTCGCTGGAGGCAGCATCGGCGGTGAGAATCAGTTTGTTACCGATACGCTGGAAAGAGATATGGCCAGGAATCGGGCTACCGGACGGCTGGGCAACGGCCTCCAAAGTCTCGGCACCCTGTGAGGGGCGATACTGAAGCGAAGTAAGCCCATCACCGTGGACAGCAACATCGGCATAAACTCCTTGAGGGTCAAGCGATTCGCGGATGATCAGGCCGAGTTTACGATGGGCATTGACACCGGCACCCTCGAAAGCAACGTCCGCCGAAAGAGTAAAGTCACCCGAAACCTCGTCCCAAACCATAAAAAATTCGTCACTCGTGCCCCACATATTTGTGCCCGAACCGGTCAGGGTGCAGACACCGGTGGCGGGATCGAACGAAACGCTGCCTGGAATTTTTACAGCGCCCACGTCGTTAGCATTAGGGCACCACTGTTGGGTCTGAGCCTGGGCACCGACGCCTGTCACGCACGCCATCAAAGCCGTGCAAACAAAAGAGATAAAGATGTTTTTCATATTGCTAAAAAATTTTAAGTTTGGACGAATCGAGCAGAGCTACAAATTCTTAGCGGGCGACACAACGCACCGTAAAGCCGTTGGAGTAATTTGCGTTGTTCACGGGGTTCACGTTGTTACTGTTGAAGTTCAGGTAGTGACCGTTAGACTCACTGTACGGCGTAGAAGCCCAGTAGTATGCGTTAGTGCCCTGATTCGTGACCGCACCAGTGCTATTGAGACGGTAGCCTGCGGCCATCGCCTATAGTAGTCGCTTTTTTCTTGGACGAGTCGGATTTTGTGACGGCTCGTCGAATGGCATTGCCTCCTATAACTAACAAGTTAGTGGACTACTGAATTTGTAAGAACCTATGCTCCCCCTGACCGCGATCACCGGGACTCTCGTTCGTGCACCCTGCTCTAATTCATCCGTTAGCTGTTTAAGTTGTGTGTGGTATGGTATGTTACATTGCCGGCGTTCCGGCAAAAATATTTTCGACTTTTTCTATGACCTCCTCGGCAGTGGTATCGACGGGAAAAATGTGCGACGGTTTCAAGTACCAAAGCTCTTTGCCGGCAACTGCAAGCGAGGTTTTGTAGAGCTGTTCGCCACCGCCGGTGATGTTGAGCATAACGATCTTATCCTTCTCGACGCGGTCATCGGCGATGGCCTTGATTAGCGAAGCAGTGGCTACGGCGGCGGCGGGATGGATGTCGCAACCTTCGAGTTCGGCGAAAAGCGCACCCGCCTTGCGAGCCTGGGCATTGGTGGCAACGAGAACATCGCCATCGGTGTCCTTGAGGGCATCGAACAGCCCACCCGCGAGCCCGTAAGGAGGCCGCCGATTGGAAAGAACCTTAGCGTCGATGATCTCTGCATCGCGACGGGCGTGACCCTCGTCGTAATCCAGCATCTGGCGTGAAGAGACCCGCCAAGCGTCGTACATAGGGACGAAAGGAGCGTTCTGTGAGACGAAAAGCCGGCACTTCTTGTTACCGAAACGTCCGTCCTCGATGAAGCGAAGATTGGCCTCCCAAGCGGCGATCGCTCCGGTACCGCTACCCACGGCCTGGAAATAGTAGTCGGGAATCTCGCCGATGGTCGTGACGGCAGAAAGCATCGTGGTAGCCATACCGTCGCGACGAGCGACATTTTTGGCACCCCCCTCTGCGAAAAAACGCTTCGACTTGAGAGCCAGATTACTGAGGTGGATGGCGTCGAAATAGTCGCTACCCTTCTCGGAGGCGATGAGCTTAACGCAATCGTTCAAAGGCTTTTCGAACCAAAGTGCATCGAGATTGTCGGCAGGAACGGACAACAAAAGTGGGATCGAATTGTCCGAGCAAACCTTGGCGAAAGCGCGGGCGGTATTACCGGCCGAAGCGACAATGAGAATGCGATTTTCATCGACAGGGATGCGCGCGCAAACGCTGTAGGCCTCGGTCTCCTTGAACGAACAGGTGGTCATCCGTGCTTTATGCTTGGGATTCCAACCGCTGAAAGTGATGTATAAGTTCTTGAGTCCAAGCTTTTTGGCCAAGCCTTTACTTTTGTAAGTGACGGGAGCGGCGGAACCTTCGAGAGTGCGATGGATCGGAAGCCACTCGTGAAATTTGTAAAGCCCGTGCTCGTCGGACTTGACCTCCAGCTGTTTTTTCGCATAGATGGCGCGCACAAGGGACGGAGTGCCGCACATACGATCCTCCAGCATCCAACCGGTGTCGGGGAAACGACGGCCCGTGGCAACGCATTCGAGTTCGTATTGGGTGGGTTCAAAAGTGTTCATTATCAAGACATTCTGTTTTTGTAATCTTCGAAGGTAAATTCTTTTACAATTTTGAGTAGATCGTTTTTTTGCCAGATCGCGATCGAAGGGTGCCGGACGCCGTTGAACATCGTGGTTTTGACCATCGTATAGTGGATCATATCCTCGAAAACAACGCGGTCGCCGATCTGGAGGTCGCGGGTTGCGGGTTGCGGATCATCGCTGCTTTGGCTCTCGAACGTCCACTCGCCCATCCAATCGCCTGCAAGACAAGAGTTTCCGCCGAGACGATAGCCCTGTTCGCCCGACTGGGTGTTGTGGGCGCCGACGATAGAAGGCTTGTAAGGCATCTCAAGGCAGTCGGGCATATGGCACGCGAACGAAACGTCGAGCATAGCGGTGCGAATGCCGGCCCGCTCGACGATATCCTCGACGCGTGAGACCAAAAATCCTGTGCGCCAGGTGAATGCACTGCCCGGTTCGAGAATGATGCGAAGATGGGGATGCTTGGCGCGTAAGGCTTTTATGGTGTTTATAAGGAGCTCGATATCATATCCCTCGCGAGTCATAAGGTGGCCGCCGCCGCAGTTAAGCCAGCGGAGCTGAGGTGCATCGGTCTTGGGATCGGGTGCGTCTAAAAGGTGGCCGAAACGGGTTTCGAACGCTTCGAGAGCCTTGGCAAAATACTCGGCACCAGACTCGCAAAGAACGTGAAAATGCAGACCCTCAATGCCTTGCGGAAGTGAGTCGAGCTGCTCGATACCGAGGCGAGAACCGGGCTTGGCGGGGTTATAGAGCTCGGTCTCGACGGGCGAATAGCCCGGATTGACGCGAAGACCGCACGAAACACCACGCAAAAGCGCCTGAGGGCCGAAGCGCTCGTATTGGTCGAGAGAGTTGAAAGTGATGTGGTTACTGTGCTGTGTGATGGCCTCAAAATCGACATCGGTATAAACGGGAGCGTAAGTGTGGGCAGATGCGCCGTATTCTTCTGCAACGAGGCGGGCTTCGTTTAGAGAGGAGGCCGTGGCGCCATCGGAGTGACGGGCCAATTCGGGAAAAATACTCCACATTGCGCAAGCTTTGAGCGCAACGATGATCTCAGCACCCGACTCGCGCCGAACAAGGTCGATGATGGCCAAATTGCACTCCAACGCACGCTCGTCGAGCACGAAACAAGGGGACGGAATATGCTGAAAATCAATCAAACTTCGAGGTCGATGTCGAATTTTTCGTGCCAGGGAAGACCCTGAGGGCCAAGCTCGGAAAGGAACGGATCGGGATCGAACTGCTCGACATTGAAAACGCCGGGGCCGGTCCAAATTTTGTTTACGAACATCGCCGCGCCAAGAGCAGCCGGAACGCCGGTAGTGTAGCTAACAGCCTGAGTGCCAGTCTCCTGATATGCCGATTCGTGGTCGCAATTGTTGTATATGTAATAGGTACGAGGGCGGCCGTCCTTGATGCCGGAAATGCGGCAACCGATCGACGTGAGGCCGGTGTAATTCTCCCCAAGTGACTTGGGATCAGGCAAAACAGCCTTGAGGAACTGGATCGGAACGATCTCGACACCATTGTACATAACAGGGTCGATGCGAGCCATACCAATGTTCTGAATAACACGAAGATGAGTGAGATATTCCTGACCAAAAGTCATCCAAAAACGAGCCCGGCGGATAGTCGGTAAGTTCTTGACAAGCGACTCAAGCTCCTCGTGGTAAATAACATAACTCTCCCTGGGGCCGATTTCGGGGTAGTTTATCGGCTGATGGATCTCGTGAGGAGCAGTGGTAACCCACTGACCGTCTTGCCAATAGCGGCCCGGCTGAGTGACCTCGCGAATGTTGATCTCGGGATTGAAATTAGTCGCAAAAGCCATACCGTGGTTACCGGCGTTGCAATCGACGATGTCCAGAGTGTGAATCTCATCGAAGTGGTGCTTGGCAGCATAAGCCGTGAAAATCGACGTGACGCCCGGATCGAAACCGCAACCGAGAATCGCAGTAAGACCCTTGTCGCGGAATCTTTGCTGGTATGCCCACTGCCATTTGTATTCGAATTTCGCCTCATCCTTGGGTTCGTAATTGGCTGTGTCTAAGTAGTTTATGTCATATTCGAGGCAGGCATCCATAATGGTCAGATCCTGGTAAGGGAGGGCAACGTTGATGACGATGTCGGGAGTGTGTTTTTTGAACAGAGCCACGAGTTCGGGCACGTTGTCGGCATCCACGGTGGCGGTTCGAATGCGGTTTGCCCCCACTTTTTTGTTCACCGCCGCAGCGATAGAATCGGCCTTGGAAAGGGTTCGAGAAGCGAGAAGAATCTCCGTAAATATCGGATTAGCAGCGACTTTGTGTGCGACGACGGTGCCGACCCCGCCCGCGCCGATGATGATGACTTTTGCCATTTCGAGGTTTATTTGTATGCGCGAAATTATCTATTTTTTTTGTTTTGCCCAAAAAAAGTAGTACATTTGCACCCTGTTAAATGCGATTCAGTAGCTCAGCAGGTAGAGCACATCCCTTTTAAGGATGGGGTCCTGGGTTCGAGCCCCAGCTGGATCACAGGATGAAAACAGAGACCTGAACGGGTCTCTGTTTTTATTTTGCAAACTCTCGTCGGGCTCGAACCCAGACAAATCTGGCCGGCGGCCTCGCCGGCAGTTCGAGCCCCAGCTGGATCACAGAACCCGGTTTTTTTAGAAAGCCGCAGAAGCAGAAAGTCCTTGTATATCAAAGATGTATGAGGGCTTTCTGCTTTTAGGACTATGCAGAATATCCCGAAAAACAGGCTAAAATTTGTGTCCGTGAGTGGCACAGAAATTTATCGAGGATATTGTGCCACTAACGTCGCCGTTTGTCGCTCTTTGTCACCACTTTAACCCCTGATTCTGTGCCACTGGAAATCTAATTTTGGAGCATGGAAAAAAGACATTTCAGCGTGGTGTTCTTCTGCAAAAAAAGCAAGACGAACCGAAAGGGCAAGGCCCCAATCTACGCAAGAGTAGCAACCAACGGATCGAACTGCGAGATCCATTTCAACTGCCACGTCGAGCCGGATAAATGGAATCAGAAGGCCGAACGGGTCAATGCCCGTGACGCCTTATCGTTGAAACTCAACGAGGTAATCCAAACCACCCGGACAAAGATCATCGACATCTGGGAGCGACTCCTCAAAGAGGGAATCGAACCAGACTGCTTCACGATACGGGAGCAGTTTAACGACTTCGGCACGGGTGGGCGTATGTTCCTGGTCGAGCTTGCCAAGTATTGCGTCAAGCGCCAGGGAGAGGTCGGGGTGAGAATCGGGCAAATCACAGCTAACAAATATCACCGCTTACTACGCTATCTGCGTGAATATACCCGTGCTAAATACTCCACCGACGACATCCGGCTTCCCCGCGTGACTTATGAATACATCGACGGTTTCTGCATCTTCTTACAAATCGCTCACAACTGCAATAATAACGGTGCGATGGAAGTCTTGCGGATAATGAAGTTTTTCATGGGATACTGTGAACGCAACGAATGGATAGAGAAAACGCCTTTCAAATACTACAAAATGCGCCTCGACAAAAAAGACATCGTACATCTCACACTCCCAGAAGTGGATGCTATCTACAACAAAGAGATGCCTATCGAACGCCTCGACAAAATTCGCGATGTCTTCATTTTTTGTTGCTACACCGGTCTCGCCTTCACGGATGTCGAGCAGCTTACTCGTGAACATTTCACCTTGGATGACGATGGGCGGCCATGGATATACAAACCACGACAGAAGACATCGGTCGTAAGTAAAATCCCTCTCCTACCCCGCCCCATGGAAATTCTAAAGAAATGGGAGAAAGATGATGAAGTCAGGCTCTCTGAAAAGCTGCTCCCCGTTCCATCCAACCAGAAGATGAATGCCTACCTGAAGGAGATAGCCATTATCTGTGGTATCAATAAGAATTTGACCTCACACGTCGCGAGACGGACGCTCGCAACAAACTCGATGGAGTTCGGAATGCCAATAGACATCACGGCGCGGATTCTCGGCCATTCGAGCACGGACATGACGCGAAAATACTACATCAAAATATCCGACAACCTGATCCGTTCGGAGATGGAGAAGCTCGGCGAAAGGATGGCGAACGGGGTTTGATACCCCGTTCACTTCTTTCCTTTACTGCCAGCAGTATTTTAGGGATATAGTGTTAAGTATTCTTCCGTGCCTGAAACCGTTGCGTAAAAGTAGTTCAACGCGGCGAGGAATGCGGTTTGAACATCACTGGCGGCGACCGCCCGACCGCCAATCTCCAAATCTTTCGTAGCGCAGGCATCGCCGACGAGCGTACACGAGAACCCGAAGTCCTTAGCCGCCCGCACCGTGGCATCGACGCACATATGGGTCATCATGCCGCAGATAACGAGATCGGTGACGTCCTCCGAGCGTAGATGGTCGAGCAGATCGGTGTCGCGAAAGCTGTTCGGAAAGTTCTTCTCGATCACTTTTTCATCGGCGATGGGCGCGACGTTTTTGTGGATTTCCGCGCCGTGAGTGTTGGGAATGAAGAATGTCGAACCGGGGCGCGTCGAAAGATGGCGAATGTGCACGACCGGGAGTGCCCGCGCCCGGAAATCCTCCAACAACGCTTTCGCCCGAAGGCTCGCCTCTCGGCTGCCGACCAGCGGATTCGCCCCGCCTTCGAAGTAGTCGTTCTGAATGTCTATGATTATCAGTGCTGTTTTCATTTTTGTCTCTTTTTTATCTTCATACTACCGACAAAGATAACTTCTTTCGATAACCTTTGATTCCAATTTATGGCTACATTTGTAAATCATGGAAATCAAATCACTTGCACATACTTCGTTCGAGACGCTGTCAGAGGCTTTTGGGGCGGCGTTTGCCACTTACGAGGTTCAGATTACGCCCGATGAGTTGCGGACTATGCTCCGGCGGCGGGGTTTCGATCCCGCGTTGTCGTTCGCTGCGTTTGACGGCAACGGGCGTATCATGGGGTTCACTTTAAACGGCGTCGGGACTTTCGGCGGTGTGCCGACTGCTTATGATACCGGAACAGGGACACTGCCGGAATACCGGGGCCAGGGGCTTGCCACGCAGATATTCGAGACTTCGCTTCCGCATCTGCAGGCGGCGGGGATTGAGCAATATCTGTTGGAGGTTTTACAGCACAACACGGCGGCGGTGTCGGTCTACCGGAAGTTAGGTTTCGAGGTGTCGCGGGAGTTCAACTATTTTCGCGCAGCAGCCGGTGATATTCATGTAAGAGATTGCGCTGACGGTGCATATAAGATTCAGCAGGTGGAACCGGCGGCGTTGCGCGAGGCGGCCCCGGAGTTTTGGGACTTCGAACCGTCGTGGCAGAACAGTTTCGAGGCCATCGAACGCGCCCCCGAAGATTTTATCACCCTCGGCGCGTTCGACGGCGACAGGCTCGTCGGTTATGTGATATTCGAACCTGCGGCTGGCGACATCACCCAAATTGCAGTTGCAAAAACCCACCGGCGGCAGGGCATCGGTTCGATGTTGCTCGGCGAGATGCTCGGCCAAAACCCCGCTCCCGGCGTCAAGTGCATAAACACCGAAGTTGGCCGCGACGAGGCTCTGGCGAGTTTCCTACAAGCAAAAAACATTCCCCTCGCCGACAAACAATTCGAGATGATAAAACGATTATGAAGACCGAACCAAGATATTTTGAGACGCGGGAAGAGTGGCGCAGTTGGCTCGCCGGGAACTTCGAGACTTCCGACGGGATTTGGTTCGTGTTTCCCAACAAGTGTTCGGGCAAAACAGGCATCCTCTACAACGACGCCGTCGAAGAGGCGCTATGTTTCGGGTGGATTGACAGTACCGTTGGCGCACTCGACAAAGACCACAAAATCCAGCGCTTCACGCCCCGGCGATCCCGCAGCTCCTATTCGCAAGCTAACAAAGAGCGGCTCGCGTGGTTGTTGGAGAACGGGATGATACACCCTGCGCTCGAAGATGAAATTCGCAGCGTCCTCGCCGAGCCGTTTGTATTTCCCGACGATATTATCGCCCGCCTGCGGGAAGACTCCGCCGTTTGGGAAAACTATGAGCGGTTCTCGGATTCATACAAGCGCATCCGCATCGCCTACATCGAACAGGCGCGGGTTTCGTCGGAGGAGTTCGAAAAGCGTTTGAGGAATTTTATCGCCAAAACGCGCGACGGGAAAATGGTCGCCGGATATGGCGGCATCGGGAAATATTATTGAATCATTCTGTCCGCAATGATGATTTAAATCATCTTTTTGCCTCGGTCGAACAAGGAGAAATCGTCTTCATCACTCATTCCACAAAATATCCGACGGTAAAGTCATACTGTCGTATAGTTTCTGCCCCTTATTCAATATGACTACTGATCGTCTCGGAAGTCTTGGCTGGTTTTTTATAGCTTTCAGCCGTGTTTTTTCAACCATATTATCAGTCTGTTTTTGGACTTGTTCCTGTGCTCCTACAAGCAAACAGATTGCCTCAATATTTTCACTTGTGATAGCGTCCTGATCACGATATAAATTTTGCTGAGGGAAAAACGAATCAAGAGCCATCTGAAGATTCTTTTTTATCATTGGATAGGCTGATCGCGATTCAATGAATTGAACCTTATCAGCAAAAGATGCCAATTTGTTCATTTCTGCAAGTAATGGTTTACCAAGTTCCAAACTGGCTAAATGAATGTTCTCTATATCGTATTTTCCACCTGATGCTTCGTAATTCCTTAATAATTCCGTGCCTCCCCATTGCATCCTGAAGTTTATACAAGTGTCAAACTCCGAAGTTCCGTACAGCAACGCATCAGCAAATCGCCTATCTTGAGAGAATATGGCGGGGTTTTGACAAAGCCCCCTTTGCCATCTTCCAGATACTCAAATTGCATATCATCAAAATAGACATTAAATGACAGCTCCAGAATTTCTTTTTCGAGATTCTTATATACGGGCCAATACATATTGTTTAGCATAGCAACGGGGTCTTTATGTGGGTTTGGCTTTATTGCATTATTTCGAAGTAGGTCAATTTGAATGCGTTGGGATCAACTTGCATTTTGTATATTTTAACGTTGGGATTTAATCGCCGTGCAAGCACGATAATGTCTCCCATGTCCTGCCCGCTCATATTCACACCCAAGTAAATGGAGTTAAAGCAAGTTCCACGAATAGGTCGGCGACGGTAGTGATCTATTCTTGACATCTCGATTAATGCGGATAAGGACGAAGGTTGTTCAGGCATAAGAAGAAGCCTAACCTCTTTCTCGTGCTTCCAATCAGGGGCTTTCGTGGCTAACTGGTGTTTAAACGCCTTCATGGTTGTTCCGGCGGCCCAACTATACTTGGTCAGATTATCTGGGTACTCGACATAGAAATCGATAAACTTGAAGCACTTATTGAGTTCGGGCATATCTATTCCGATGCAGACTCCTTGATGGTTCTTGGTGTAATAGCTCCACATCAGGATCGAGTCGAAAATCTTTGACAGGCTACAAACGTATGTAAGTTCTCTATACAGCGAGGGAGCATATCCAAGCCCGCTTAGGCTTACCCCAGCATTCATGAGTTGGACGGCTTGCTCGTAAGGCATATATGGATATTCATTTACATCGCAAACCAATCCGGGATGACAGTCGAGTGGATCGTTCAGTTGGGTCGCATTTGTAAACTGGATGTTACAATTAACAAGCATCTTTTTCGCACCATCAACGTCGAGGTACTTGTACAATACTGGGTCGGGAACTTTACCGATATGTGGCTTGGTGGTCATTTCATTCTTCATCAGAACGATTCGCTTTTTTGCGAGATTTGCGCGGGGTCGGCTGTGGCAACTTATCGATCAACTTCTCTTTCACGATGAGATAACTCTCTGCCGGATTGTACTCTGTACCGGGACGGAGCATGTTGTTCGTGTCGCCCAAGAACTCGGCATTGGCAAGTTTATCATCCATATTACTCGTGTATAGTGCATGAGTTGGTTTCTTGCCCTCGTTATCCATATATTTCAGAAAGCAGTCCATAACGTCGTTCGCATCCAACCGGTCGTCCTGTAACGCCCGTTGCAGATCGAAAAGGTCGCGTCCTTTGCGCCGCTCGTACAACGCCCTGACTTTCGTGCCGACCAACTCGTTCAACGGATAGGTGAGAATATCGCACTCACCGGAGAACCATTGGCTCTCGACTTTAAAATGCACCGTCTCGAAGTCGTGAACGTGAAAATGCTCCCGACAATTTATCTCTACTTTCAGTTTGATGGGGGCAACCGGCGGGATAGACGACTCAACCCTGTAAACGATGGTATTGTTGCTCTTTTTACGATACCTGCTGTGAGGCTCTCCCAAAAAAGACAAGACTTCGCGCAATCGGTCTATTATCGGGCCGATGGGTTCGGGAGCAATCTGCACGAGATCAATGTCCTCGCTGTATCGCGGTTGCGGCGATAGGTACAATTTATGCAACGCCGTGCCGCCACGAAACGCCAGCCGCTTCGACAAAAATTCATCCTGATAAATCGCCACGAGTGCGCGGCAGATTATCAAATCCTGCTCAACTTGTGCATCGTCTGCCCAAGGCACGGTCTCGCGCCACTCTATAATTGCCGATTCGGGTATCATTGTTTTCAATTTTGATTTTTCGCGACTCGGCAAAGTCAAAACAAGTTTTGCCTCTGCTCTCGCTGCTCAAATCATTCGTCTATTTCGATTTCTTCATTAATTACTATTTTCCACGTATCGCTCTGCTCATATCCAAACAACGTACACGGAATTTCGGGTTTGAGCGGCGTTTTCCTAAACTTGATCCCTGCTTGAGTTACCTTATCCATGAATATTTTGGCTTTGTCTGCCCTTTCCAATACCTCATCCAAAATGTAGCCGAAGCGTTGAATAATTGCGACAGGGAAAAGCCCCAGAAAGTCGGGCGTGATTTTATCGAAATCCATCTCATCGACCAATTCGTTCAGAACGGTACTCGCCCGGCTCAAACTGCCGATCTCCTTGATGTACAGCAACAGATCGAACGCCGTAAGTTCGGGACTCGACAAGGACACATAGCCCGTTCTTGTCGTTCTTTTAAGGAGGTATTCGTGAGGTATCTCTTTCTTGGTCGCAAAATTGATCTTCACGCCGTTTTTGAGTTTATCACGCAAGCCTTTCCCGCCGACAACAACCGTAAACTCCTGTGGTTGCTGATGGGCGGCTCCATAAAATGAGGCGGCGTTTAACAGACCGATGTAGTAATCTTTTTTCAGATAGGTCATCAGCTGGTCGATATAAACCACCGGCGGCACAACACCTTTGAGTTCATAATCGACAGGAACCACCACATAAAAGCCGTGCCAGACGGATTGGATTTTTCCCGCCTCGACCATCCTCCAAAGTGCTACCCGCTTGTTCTTATCTGTCAAAGATGGGAATTGAGCATTGACCTCATCGAGCGAGAAAGTTATCCTTCCTCTTTTCGGCAAGTCTAAAAGCCATTCTCTTATCGTCTGTTCCTGTTTCATTCTATTTCAAATGACATTCCAACTGCAAATATATACATTTTTTGTAGTATATCGCAGATTTGGTGTAATTATTTATTAAGGGTGTACCTGCACCTCGGATAATTAGTACATCCGTAGAAACTGCCGTACTGCCCATGCCGGAGAACCAAGTTCTCGCCGCAGCGTGGACACACCAACGACCGCTAGGCACGCTCGCTTTTGTAGGCTTGAGACCGGGCATGGTGGACGTGGTTCTTCTTCGCCGCTTTGTCCGGCCCGCTCATTTCCAACAACCTCTCGGTGATGGTCTCGACCTCGCCGGCAGACAGGCAGGGCGAGCCACTGCGGTCAAGAATCGTCCGGCGCAGTTCCCAGCCATATATAACGGGGACGGATGAGTACACACTGTCTCGTCCTGAAATAAGTTTACAACAAAAGGTGTAAATTTATGTTAGGATTAATTAACGACGGAACGGAATACTACTACTCTGTGATAGTCAATCCTCCGCCGGGCGGGAATACTACGGGAACGACCGGTACATATATAGAAAGCAATTATGAATACAAAGTCAGCATCATCATCAAAAATCCGATAGGCACGAACGATCCCGATATGCCTATCGAGTCGGCCTACAACCTTGAGTCGGTAATGACCATTTTGTCTTACAATTAGTAGGTAATCGGCGCTGGCTCTTACTCAGAACCTCTTGGTATAGGCGTGGCAATAAGGCTCGGTACCCTTATTCTCATAATAATCCTGATGGTAATCCTCGGCAGGCCAGAACGTGTCGGCGTGCTCAATGGAAGTTACGACCCGATAACCTTTCGCTTTTAATTCCTTTACGAGTTTTTCGGCGGTCTGGCGCTGGGTTTCAGTGGCGTAGAAAACCACGGAGCGATATTGAAGACCGATGTCGGGCCCCTGTCCGTCCTCCTGTGTGGGGTCGTGAATCTCAAAAAAGAGTTTTGCGAGCGTCTCATAAGAAACGATATCGGGATCGAAGTCGATCTTGACCATCTCGGCGTGGCCGGTGGTTCCGGTACATACCTGCTTGTAGGTCGGCCGGTTGATGTGGCCACCCATATAGCCAGATTCTACGGAGAGAACGCCCGGCTGTTTGGACATCATATATTCGACGCCCCAGAAGCATCCGCCGCCGAAATAAGCTGTCTCCCTGTCGGTCTTGGGCGGAGTCTCGTCCGCGCCGTGGTTTTCGAAATCAGTAAGTGGCTTCATATTTTCAGGTTTTTGTGCGTGTGCGAGGGCGACTATTATCGCAAATGCTGCCGCAAGGTAATAAAATAATCTTTTCATATTAATAAAAACGCAATTGTATGGCATTAAATTTGCCGATAGAGGGGCAAATAACAAATAATGCTAATATGAAAACAATTAAAAACTTAGGAGCGGTGGCTGCTATAATGTTGGTAACCACGCTATTAACAGGCTGTGTGAAAGATGTAGGCGGAGATGGAAAACCACTCGTAGCACAAGGGGAAGGAACAGGGATGACACTACAAATGGTCTTTCCGAGGGCTACCGAGACACGTGCGACCGGCGACGGAAACGCAATCAACGACGAAGCGGCGATAAGAACGGTCGATGTGTTCATCTACACGCAAGACGGAGCCTATCTGTCGAGAAAAACTCTGGGGCCGGGCGATTTCACGCAAATAACGCCGTCGGGAGGAAACTACGACGCCTACCAAACCATCACGCCGATCACGACGACAACAGGCACAAAGAACATCTATGTGGGAGTGAACTTACCTACGGCAGCGGCATCCTCATTGGAGAATCAAACCTTGCCTCACGCGGCATCGCTGGTTCAAACGATCTCGCGAACGGCCATAAATCTCACCGCCGGTCTGCCGATGTTCAGCACCGAACCAGCGACCTCGACATTAGTGAAAGCCGCCGCGCAAAACACCATCACGGCCAACGTACAGCGAATAGTGGCAAAGGTGACGTTGGAAGAGAGCCGAACTATCGACAACACATCAGGCGTACCGGGAACGCTGGGAACGCCACTGCAGTTTGCAATCAACAATCAAAATACCAAGTTCTTCCTGCAACAGGGTGCGCCGACGGAATACAGAGACCCCAACTGGCTGACAACGTCATACGTGGCGGGAGATTTTGCGGCGGCTACGTCCTCGGACTACGTGGATGGGGCAATAACCCCGAAAGCCATAACGGACTATGAGGCTCTGTATGCGCTGGAAAACACCTCGCAGGATCACACGGAGAAAACTCTTACGCGTGTGACAGTGCGCGCAACATTTATCCCTGCTCAGATAGTAACGGATTATACTCAGGGCCAAGGCACCGAACCGACGCCGCACGCCAATCCGGCATCGACACCGGCGACGTTTTGGACCGTGACCCCCTCGCCCGTCATCGGGACTGTCTATTTCGACAACTCGGCCGCAGCAACAGCTTATGCAACAGACAAGGGCGCAACGGCAAAGATGTACACCGGCGGGATGTGCTACTGGAATATTTTCCTGAACCTGGGCTCAGTGGGTGATGTGGTGCGCAACGACTACTACAAGTGTACGATCACGCGAATCGTGGCGCCGGGCAACCCCGACGACTCGCTGGATAATCCCGACTCGCCGCCCGATATGCAAACCTCGATGACGGTCGATGTGAACATCCTTTACTGGAATACACCGGTGTTGGCAGACTATGAGTTGGTGCCGTAAATATGCGGTGATATTGCTGGGACTGGCGCTGACCGGTTGCATCAAGGACGATTTGAGCGATTGTCCTACGGATCATCTGGTTTACGTAATCGAAGCGCTTGTCAAGGGATTGCCTGCCGGAGACTATACCCTGGCAATACACAATCCGCTGGATGAGCAGACCTACGAAACCACGGAACAAACCTCCGGAGAGGAGTTTACAATGGAGGTGACTATGCCGCCATTCGATCTGTTCGATTCGACCAATAGTCCCACCATAAAACTGCAGAACGAGATTACGGGCGAGATGCTCTACCCTCTTGGAGGGATGGACGATCGTTTGGTGGATCTCATCGAGCGTTCGGTGCCCCGTGACGAGATCGAGGGGACGTATCACTTTACGCTTGAATTCGACTTCTCGGAAGGCGATCTGGTTGTGCGCATAAACGGCTGGGATGTGATACAGGACAGCTATGAGGTCACTCTGCGAATGGTAGTTCCGCGTACCCACTCCGCTACCCGTGCGATCGGACAAAGCGAAGAGTGCACCATCTCGACACTCGATGTGTTGGTCTTTCGCGTGAACGGCACCAACGAAACTTTTGTCTATTCGGAACAGGGAACGCCGGCGCCTGGAAACGTGACTGGAGCTGTGCACCAAGAGTTTAATGTGACTATGCAGGTCGAGAACTATCAGCAACGCCTTGTGTTGATTACCAATGCCCGTGCTCAGGTGGGGGCGCTTCTGAGCAGTGCCGACTGGAGGGGAACCGATAAGGAAACGATGCTCGCCGGGCTAAAATACACGATACCGATGACGCCGAAAGGCTGGAACTCCACTTCGCCGAGCAATTTCGATGTGATGCCGATGTGGGGTGAGAGCGTGCCGGAGATGATCACTATGAGCGGTATTACTACAAGCGCCGAGATAAACCTGATGAGGATGGTGGCGCGAGTGGACGTGAGATTGGACACCTCGGTGGCAGGGCTGACCGACAAATTCAAGCTCAAAAGTGTGGGGCTCTATAACTCAAACACGAGTGGGTTGATAGTTCCCTCAAGCGCCAACGTGACAAATAATGTCGCTACAGCACCCTCGCTACCCTCTCCGCTCAGCACCTTTCCGCCGCTGACCTATACCGATTTCTCCTCGCCGGGAGTGACCGATGTTGCGATGACGGGGGTGATCTATATGCTCGAAGCGAAATCCAACATCAATTTCGCTCTTACGCCGTGTTTGGTGATTGGAGGGATCTACGGAAGTGACATAACGGTTACCTATTACAGGATCAATTTTGTGGATGCAAACAAAAATCAGGTGGACATTCTGCGCAATAATCTATATACGATAAATATCACAAATGTTGCAGGAAGTGGTCACGTCTCGCTGGAGGATGCGTTTAACGCACAAGTGGGAAATACTCGAAATTTTTCAGTAAGTTTGCAGCTTCATTAAAATGGTTTTTGAGGATAATAAAAATTCCGTCTCTTATTAAGAGACGGAATTAGCATCTAAAAGACTAATAATGAGAGTATTTTAGATATTAGAACAAATATTGGAACAATTTTAGAACAGTATAATTAATCATATTTATGATTTTCAGATAATTATTCATATGCTTCAGGACAATTTCAGGACAATCTGATTTTCAGCAATTTAACTCCATAATTCGTCCTGAAATGGACAAGCGCAATAAAAGAAAAATATTAAATTTTCTTCGATTAAGCTTGTTATTTCAAATTATTTCCTACCTTTGCCCCACATTTCGCTTCCGTCTCTTAATAAGAGACAGAATGCAGAAGACCAGGTAATGAGAAACTTACAGAGAATATTAACTCCTGATACTGTGGCAGTTACGGCCGCAGATCGTTTCGCGCCTCACAATTTGCGAGTTACGATCTGCCTTGCTATGGAGATAGGTCTGATCGAAGTTTTCGCGACGAGTGCATCTTCCGTGCGGTACGATGCCAAGAACCTATACCAAGCAGACTGTGAGCTGAGCTGTGAGCTGGAAATTCCTCACCTTAATATGATACTCCATTCCCGCCTGCCGGTGTGGTTACACCTGTGTGACCGCAAATCAGGTGCCGAACTCTTTGACCCTGTGGATATTCTTGCCGCAGTGGTGCGCGGGGCAGACGAAATGAACCGACCAATGTATGGTAATCAGCCTGCTTTGGACGCCCAAAATTGTTTTGATCTGACCATCGCTCTGACCCCCTGGATGGGTGTGAGCGTACTTACAGTAAACGGTTACATAATAAGATAGTTAAGAGCATAATCGATATGAAAAAATTCCAGGGAGCGGACAGACAGGGCGAAAGTACTAAGTATTCGGGCGGTTTATTGGAGTTTCCGTCCGATGTTGGGCAGAGTTATGCCGTCGAGGTGACGTCATCTGCTGGAAGTGCGATTGCTCTTGACCACGAGAAGACCGCCGAGGGGTGCAAGTGTGAGCTTCTTGCCCGGAACTCGTCGAGTCATATTTTTCCCAGATGGTCCGTTGAGGGACACCCCGCCGGGTTCACTCTCACGTCCGTTCCCTTTTTTGTAATGACGCTGCTGGCACTATTGGTCTCGTTCACGGCGCCGGCCCAAACTCGAAAGATCGGCTTTTCGTCAGAACACAAAAATGAAATATATCTTATGTCGGGCGCGCAGATGAGTCGTCCGGACAGACCATACCTACCCTCTTCGGCGATAAAGATCAATGCGCTATACCTGGCCACTACGACGCTCAATGTTTCGTTCGAATTCGGCCTGGGACGGCATTGGACGATGGACATCGGAGGGGCGTACAACCCCTTTAAACTCAAGAAAGAGGGAATCAACCAACTGTGGATGATCCAACCGGAGTTCAGATACTGGTTCTGCGGGCGTTTCGAGCGCCACTTCCTGGGATTGCACGGGATTTATGGAGAATACAACATAGGACAACTCGATTTTTTGACAACGACTTTCATACAGCATCGCTACAAAGGTTCGGCTGTGGGAGCGGGTCTGGCCTGGGGCTATCACTTCCCGATGGGCAGACGGTGGGCGATGGAGCTCTCATTGGGTGCGGGATACCTGCAACTGGATTATGACAAGTTCCGCTGCTACGAGTGCGACGATATGATGGGTAGCGAGAAAAAACACTATTTCGGCCCGACAAAAGCGGCTCTTTCTGTAATATTTATGATAAAGTGACGATGAAAAAGATACTGCTCATAACAATAGTGTGTGTGGTGGCCGGCGCAGTCTCGGCCCAGACTCGTCAGGGAATCTCGTTTTCGAACATCACAACGAAAGTGACCCCCGAAGAGGTGAAACTCGATCTCGATATTCAGGCCCAAGACCTGATCATCCGCTGCAGCGGAAAACTTACACTCGAATTCGCTGTGGAAAATGCCACTCAGAGAATGGCACTCCCGGTAGTGATCTATGCGAGCCGTTCGCAAGCGCGCTATGAGGAGAGGCGCGAGCTGCTGTCGGAAAAGCACACCGCAGAGACGTTCTATACGTTCGACAAGGTTAAAAGGCACGACTCCTACAACCTGCACTACCGCTTTAATATTCCCTATCAGGGCTGGATGTCGCAAGCGGCACTAACTTTCCGTGAATATACTCACGACTGTGCCGGAGACAGGCTCACGGCAACGGCAACGCTGACGGGAAACTTCGGTCCGGCGATCTCGACGCAAAAAACACAAACCCCGAAGATAATCTATGTGGACAGGCCCGTGTATTTTCAAACACCAGCTCCTGTGGCGCCACCTACGCCTGTCGTCTCGGAAGAGGAACCGGACTGCGACTGTGATCCCGTCGAGAACCAAAACCTGTGGAGAGTGAGAAGAAGCGCCTGGCAGAGAGTCAATAGATAATGATGAGGCGACATACCAAATATTTGATGCTAACGATGTTAGCGCCGCTGGTGGTGGCTTGCGACGTGGATATGCACGAGAGAGAGATCTGCACCTATACGGTCCAACTTCGCTACGAATATAACGAAGAGAATACCGCTCGTGAGAACAAAATTACAGCTTGGGTGGACGGCATCGACGAGTATATTTTCGAAGCAGAGAGTCATTTACTTTACAGCATCCGCCACGTGACGGAAGAACTGTGTAAAGAGAACCTTGACTCGGAAATGCAGCTACCCGCAGGGAAATATTCGGTGATAGCTGTGGGCAACGGAGACGACAGAAGCCGAGTCTATGACGAAAAAACCGGAACAGCGCCGCAAATAGGCAAAACCCACAGGGAAGATATGCGCCTGTCGCTGGATAATCCGACGGCGGTTGCAGATGGAGCAGTGGGCCCCTGCGAAGAGCTGTTCCACGGCTACAGGACGTTTACGGTGAGGGAAGTGGGAGCAAGCCGTGTGAGGGTGGATATGATGAACGCGCACTTTCAGTTAAGGTTCCGAGTGACCTGGAGGCGATCGCGCGCCGACCTCGACGACGGGATATATTACGCAGTACTGGAAGACATACCCTCGGAGTACAGGATGATGCCGGAGTGGATCTTCCCGGCGGGAAGTTTCACGGCGCAAAAGCACGAACCTACGGGCCACGACCTGTATCCCTACGAGGACAGAGATGTGATTCACCATATACCCCACACCTCGTTCCAACAGAAAAACATACTCTCGCACAGCAACGAAACATACCTAAATGCCGACAGGGAGATCTGGGGACAATTCGTGAACTATCGCGTGAAAAACGACACGGGTATGATGATGAACGTCTATTACGCAAGCTCTGGAACCAGAGCCGAAGGAGACCCGATGGTGCTGCCGAAGAAGATCAACCTGAAGGACTACTTTGCGCACTACAAATACAACCTCGACCACGAGTTAAAGCAGGAGTATGCGCTCGACATTGTGGTGGACGGACAGACGATCATCATTACTCCGATGAATGGGCTCAAGGTGAGCGACTGGGGAGAGGGAGGACGACTGAACTAAACGGAATTAACACCAAACAAATAACCCTTTTTATTAACTAATTTTAATTAATGTTTTTATGAAAAAAATTTTTGGAATTTTGATGCTGGCAGCCCTGGCCGTGGGCTTCGCATCGTGTTCGGAAGAGCTTGCCACCGGTCCGGAAAACGGAGGTGTAGCAGCTCTGAGCTTCAAGATCGAGAAGCCGGTCGATCCGTTCGTGGTGACTCGTGCACCCGGTGACATCGCGCTTACAAACGAGTGGTCTCTCCATTCACTGGATGTTTACGCCGCAGTCAATGGTGGCGTGAGCAAGCTGATTTTGGACACCGACTATACGCTCGCTCCCGCTTTCGACCCTGCTGTGAGAGAATACACGGTAACTATGGGTCCTGACTGGTTGGTGGCAAACGCCGGAGAAACAGCTAACTTCTACTTCGTGGGCAACAATGCTCAGTCGATGAAAGGCGCTCACTCTTCGCTGACTACCACTACCGAGACAGCTTTTGAGAATGCACTGACCAACGCACTGGGTGTGACCAGCGGTAAGCTTGAAAACTTCACAAAGCCGACCGCACCTACCAACCCTCCCACAGCTGCTAACAAAGGTCTGTTGTTCTCGACTGTTGCGAAAGATGTTCCTATCACGGGAACAGCCTCCATCCCTGCGCAACTTGCTCGTCGTGAAGCACGTTTTGACGTGTATAACACCAACGCTCTCAACGCCGACCCGGTTAAAAAGTTTGTCATTACCGACATTATTATCACCAACGCTGCAAACAGGGCCCTGATCTTCTCGACAGGTAATCCCGCTACCGTTGCAGGTTCGATCACCAAAACCAATTTCCATCAGGTAGGAACTCTTGCAGATGCAGCTTACACTGCAAAGAACGACGAAGCTGATCTTGCAAACAACGTTGCCGAAGCTGCGTTCTATCTCCACCCCGTGACAATGGGTGGTGCCCCTGCTGCCAATGCGCAGATCGTGATTATGGGCAGGTTCGGTGCAGCCGGTGAGGTGAAACCCTACCCCGTTCCTATGGTTACAGCAGAAGATATCAAAGCCAATCATCGCTACAGGATCACACTCAACGCAACCGTGCCTGACGACGTGACTGCAACGCTGGAACTGATCGACGAAATGGAAGAAGGTGGTGACCTTCCTGTTGCAGACGTATCTAAAAACTCTGCCGCTGCTGTCCTGACTAACGCTGCCAATACGAATTATGACAGCACGAAGAAACTCTATGTCGTTCAGGGTGAGGCTACGAACTCTCTGACGATCACTGCAAAATCCGACTTCGGTACTCAGCACAAGATCACTTATCAGGGTGCAGATGCAGTAGGTCCCTACAACAATGCGATCACGGTTACAAAAGCCACCGCTTTCGGTGCAACCCGTGCATTCAAGACGACCGACACTTATACGATCACTGTTCCTGCAGGCAAGTTTGCAGCAGATGCTGTCGTTACTATCGACTCCAAAACGGGTGATCCCGCCGACAACCACGTTATCCGCATTCGCAAGATGTGGGGTGGCGATGCGAGCAAAATGCTCTATATCGACGGTGACGGTAAGTTGGCTGCCGGTGCCTGGGGAGACCAGATTACTACCATCAATCAGATGGCATTCTTCAAGTTCGGTTCGATTATCGGTTTCAACAACATCGGTGCGTGGAACAACAGCACCAGTATCACGTTCAATCCGACTGCTTTGGTCGGTGGAACCGACATCACCTCTTATGCAGGTGGCGCGTGGAACAACGTGAACAGCAACCTGAACGACGGTGGTGCAAACAAGAACGTTCCGGGTTACAACAAAAACGACTGGGATGCAGGTTACCGTAACATTTCGGGTGCCGACTATAACACATACGCTAACTTCAAAAAAGGTAAAGGTGATCCCTGTATGCTTGTCGGTCAGGATCCTGCGGCTATCAGAAGCTGGACTGAAGCACAGTGGAATACGGCAATGGGTGCTGCTACGTTGCGTCTCCCGACCGTGTATGAAAACCAGGCGTTTGTAGGTGGTCCTGCGACAATGCCTGCGAAAGAAGGTACGGAAGTTGCTGCTAATTACAGAGAACTGTTCTGGAAAGAGTGGACTCCGGTTGCGCAGCACGGTCTGTCGTACATCAACTACAACTATCGTTTGGCTGAAGGCTGGGCCGGTGATACTAATACCATTTCACCCAAGGGGTCGAATTACAAAGATTCTTACGAAGTAAAGAGCGGCAACTTGGCCGACCCGAATCTCGGTAAGTTCCCGGTAGAAGTTACTCCTGAAAATGCAGTAAGAAGCCAGATTATGCCAGCCGCGGGTTACCGTTACTACACTAATGGCGCAATTACAGTTCAGGGCACCTACGGCTGGTCTTCTACGCCGTACAGTGAGTCTAACGGGCACTACCTGTACTTCTACAGTAACGGCGTTTGGCCCGTGAACGACTGTGCATACTCCTACGGCTTTACGGTGCGTTGTGTCGCCCGCTAAGAATTTGTGAGGGGCGGTGTTCCCGCCACGCACAAATCTCAAAAATTTAATATCAAGCCGGCGCATTTAAGAGCGCCGGCTTCTTTTTAAAATCCTAAATCTATTTGATTTAGGATTTTTTTAGTATATTTGTACTAAGCAAATTCCAAGATCGATGACAAAAAAAGAAATTCTCGACATCGAAAAGACCAACGACGACAAAATCCATCTCTACAAAGAGGGAATGTTTTGGATCGCCTACGAAAAATCTGCCTACCGATTCATTACATCGGTAAGACCTTACCGCGCTACCAGAAAATTTGTGCAACAGGTAGGCGAAGAAATGGTCTCAATCGGTTTCCCAAGTGCGATTCTTGACGAAATCAATGTCGAAGTACTCGAAAAATCGGAACGCCAAATCACCCTGCAAGCCCCTGAAAATGAAGGTGCTACCGGTAAAGAATTCCAAGCCTGGAAAGCCCAGACAGCGCTACACATACCTCGACTACAGATAAAACCAAACCAAGTGAAAACGCGAGAAGTGACGCGAGAAATGTCGGCGCCACTACCACTACCGCCAGTCCAGCAGCAATCAACCATTACAGAAAAACTACGTGACTTCAATCTCGCGAACAAAACCCCGATGGAATGTATGATGTTCGTTCTCGATCTAAAAAACTCGCTCGGCTATGAAGTATGACCAACTACCGGTCTTCAAAGAGGCATACGACCTGACACTACAAGTCTACAAGTCGAGCCAAACAATGAAGCGAGAACTGAAATACACCCTCGGAGAAAAACTAAAAGAAGACGTAAGTGCATTACAGCTAAGTATCTACAGGGCCTGTATGCGTACCGAAAAAATCAACCACATCATCACCGCGAGAGAACACATCGAAGCAATAAGGATGAAGATAAGACTACTGAGAGACCTGGGACAAATGCCAGTCACAAATATGGCGCAACTAATCGCCCACACAGAATCCGTCTCCAAACAACTCGCCGCCTGGCAGAAAAAACTCACAAAAGAAAATGAAGAAAAAACAGAAGAAGAACTAATATCAGTCTAAAAAGCAGGGAGTTACGGGCGGGAGTCTTTGCCGATCGAGGTTGCGAAGAGAAAAGCCCTTACAAATTCAGTAGTCCACTGGGCCGGAGCGCCGGCAGCGAGTTATTGCTACGCGAAACACTCAGTTATAGGCTCCGGAGAGCCATTCGGAAGGCCGTCATTGTCCGGCCCTCTCGAAAAGAAAAGTGACTACTATAGGATTGGCCGCTGGCAACCGTGATTACGTGAGTGGCGCAGTTACAGTTCAGGGCACCTACGGCTACGGCTGGTCTTCCACGCCGTACAATGAGAATAACGGGCACAACCTGGACTTCAACAGTAACAACGTGTACCCCGTAACCAACAATGCTTACTCCAACGGCTTTACGGTGCGTTGTGTCGCCCGCTAAGGATTTGTTACCCCCTGCTTGTTTACGGAACAAAAATTGCTACTAACAAAAGCAAGATGAATCGAAGCAGGGTATGAGGGGCGAGAGTCGCCGCGATCGAGGTCACGGAGAGAGAAGCCCTTACAAATTCAGTAGTCCACTGACGGAAAGTCAGTTATAGGCAAAAATGCCATTCAACCGGTCGTAATACAAAACTCCGACTCTTTGAAGAAAAATAGTGACTACTATCGGATTTGGCCGCAGGGTACCGTGACTACATCACTGGAGCAGTCGGTGCTCAGGGCACCAACGGTTATGGCTGGGCTTCTACGCCTTACAGTGAGTCTAACGGGCACAACCTGAACTTCAACAGTAACGGCGTTTGGCCCGTGAACAACAATGCATACTCCAACGGCTTTACGGTGCGTTGTGTCGCCCGCTAAGAATTTGTTATCCCCTGCCCGATTCATCCTACAACGATACAAAAACAATGTCGAAGCAACTACTCGAAGATCTGATAAAGGCATACTACGATGCCCGCCGCAATAAGCGAAATACGATGAACCAACTAAAATTCGAGCTACGAATGGAAGAGCGACTAATGGCCCTCCACAAAGAGCTCGTGGAGAGAACCTACCGCGTGGGGCGCTGTGTGGCATTCATAATAGAACATCCGGTGAAGCGAGAAGTTTTCGCTGCAAGCTTTGCCGACCGTGTAATTCACCACCTGTTCTTCAACTATACGAACGAAATATTCGAACGCTCGTTCATAGACGACTGCTACTCCTGCCGAAAAGGGAAAGGAACCAGCTACGGGATAAAGCGTCTGGACCACCACATAAGGAGCTGCTCGGAAAATTATACGAAGGACGCATACGTGTTGAAACTCGACCTGTCGGGCTACTTTATGAATATCGACCGCCAAATACTGCACGACAAAGTGGTGGGGGTACTAATGAAGTATGCCGACAGGAAAAACAACTGCGGAGAGAAGTTCAATGAAGCAATAGATTACGACCTGGTACTCTTTCTGGCAAAAGAAATAGTCTTCCACGACCCGCTACAGAGCTGCTACATAAGAGGGAATATGTCGGAATGGAAGGGACTACCCACGGACAAGAGCCTATTTACCTCGCCGGAAGGCTGCGGGCTACCGATAGGAAACCTAACCTCGCAACTCTTCAGCAACGTCTATCTAAACGATTTCGACCAATGGGTCAAGCGAGACCTGAAAGTGAAGCACTACGGCAGATATGTAGACGATTTCTATCTGATACACCCCTCGAAAGAGTTTCTGGTCTCCTGCATAGCGAAGATAAGGGACTACTTACACGACAGCCTGGGGATAAAACTACACCCGAAGAAGATCTACTTACAGCACATAAGACGCGGGGTACCATTTCTGGGAGTGATAGTGAAGCCCCACAGAACATATATGAACCGCCGAGCGATCGCCAACTTCAAAAAAGCGATGGCGAAAGGAGAAAGATACTACGAGCGGCACCCCCAAGAACTAACCTCCACGCTAAACAGCTACCTGGGACTAATGTATCACTACAAAACCTACAAGCTAAGGAAAGGAATAGTAGACAAGCACGACTGGATCTACAAATACGGCTGGAGAGATGCAAGTTGCAAGAAATTTATTAACGAAAATATAACATAAAAAATCATTTCTTTTACCTACCTTTGTATATGAGAATCCTACTACTAACCACGGTGGCCCTGCTGGGGGCAATGCTACCGGTGAGGGCGCAAGTCAGCCCGCAACTCAAAGAAGACATAAGGAACACAGGCTACGTGCACAGTCCATTACCCCTGGACTACAGCAAAGCTTTTGAAACCTGGGCGCTACACAAAAAGGTGCTGGCAAGTGATGTGCTTACGGAGATGGAAAGTCTCAAAGGCTGGAAACACAGAGGCCTGGGCGGAATGTCGCTATCGACCGACCATCACAAAAGTGGCAATCACAGTCTGTTACTCGAAGCTCCGACGAAGATCGAAGTCCTACCCCCGGTATTAGGAATCGGAGCCGGAACCTCGATGGCAACCTTGGCTGTGGGAGGCAAAAACTGGGAGAAGTATAATCGGTTACATTTCTGGATATACCCCGATTGTGAAGGAGCGAGGAGCATCTATCTGAATCTCTACATCGAGAACGACGGGAAAATCAAAGTCCCGGATCCCTACAGCAGAGAGGGAATACACGAAATAAACCTCGTGGGCGGTCAGTGGAACGAATGTTTCCTCGAAATGCCCGAACTACCGCGCGATAAAGTGACGGCCCTAACCTTCGCGATCGAAATCTTTGGACGAGAAATGACGATGGGCGACAAGCTCAAATTCTACATCGACGATGTGTTGCTACAGAAGATCGAAAACCCTGAAGTAGCAAGCGGATGGAAACCCGCAGAAAACAGGATCATCTATAGTACAACAGGTTACGGAACTGAAAGCCGAAAAACAGCCATCATAAATGTTGCAAACCACAACGGAAAATTTGAGTTGATAGACCAAACAGGAAAGGTGGCACACGAGGGTGTGATCGTGCGCGAGAACACTCCGATCGGCACTTTCGAAACAATCGACTTTACAGAGTTTAGGCTACCGGGACAATACAAAATACGTGTGAGCGAAATCACCACCCTACCCTTCTACATCGACGAAAACATCTGGGACGACTCAGCCTGGAGGGTCTGCAATTATATGTTTGTAGAGCGTTGTGGCTACCCGGTACCCCAGCATCACGGCACCGAACACTCCGACCTGAACGGCGAGCACAACGGAAAACTATTTACGGTGAACGGAGGCTGGCACGACGCGGCAGATATGTCACAACAAAGCCTTCAAACAGGAGAAATAGCCTACAACATAATCGAAGCAGCCCTGAACGCCAAGCGAAAAGGAAATGTGGATTTGTATTTACGATTGATGGAAGAGGCGCAATGGGGATTGGATTTCATACTCAAAACCCGCTTCGGAGACGGATACAGGGTGCAAACCTGGGGAACAAACCTATGGACGGACGGCTTCATAGGCACAATTGACGATGCAGGACGGAGGCAGGTAAGAGTGCACAACAGAGCATTCGAGAACTTTGTGTTTGCCGGAATAGAAGCGTACGCCTCGGAAGCAATAGAGCAAGATAAGGTGCTGAGCGAATACTTGGTGAAAGTCGCAAAAGAAGATTTCGATTTTGCTCTACAGCGTTTCGAAAAACTGGGATTCGACGAACTTCTGAGTGGCGGTGGAGGTGGTGACCACGCAGCAATGGCCTCCAGAAGCCAATATATGGCAAACATATCCTGGGCTGCAAGCCAACTCTACAAGGCTACCGGAGAGCAGTGCTATGCGGACAAAGCCGCCGAAGCAATAGAATATACACTACAATGTCAGCGTACCGAACCGCTGGGCGACAAGGACGGGATTCGAGGCTTCTTCTATCGTGATACCGACCATATCTCGCCGGTGCACTACAACCATCAATCGCGCGACCATTACTATATGATGGCCCTGACGTTGCTGTGTGAGACCCAGCCGGATCACAAAGATTATGCGCGCTGGGTAAATGCTATCGAACTCTATGGCGCTTATCTTAAGGCGATTATGCAGTATGTGGCGCCCTACGGGATGATGCCGAGCGGAGTTTATTATAAAGGCGAAGCGGTGGAAGACCCTGTGAATTTCTACCTGATGCAAGTGGGTGTGAGAAGCGGGCAAGAGGAAAACTATCTTGAGCAGTTAGAGAACGGAGTGAAACTCGACGAAAAGCACTATTTGAAGGTATTCCCGGTGTGGTTCTCGTTCCGCGGGAACGTTGCAGTGCATCTGGCGACGGGCAAAAATGCTGCGCTGTGCGGGAAATTCCTGAATGATCCCGAATTAATGCAAATAGCTGAAGAACAGCTCTTTTGGATAGTAGGAAAAAATCCGTTCGGCCAGTCGATAATCTGGGGCGAGGGAAGCAACTACGGTCAGCAATATGTGGCCTTGCCGGGTGAAACAGTGGGCGAAATACCAGTGGGAATGCAGTCGCGAGGAAACGAAGACACCCCCTATTGGCCGCAATTCAATACCGCTACATACAAAGAAGTGTGGGGCTCATCGGCAGGGAAATGGTTTACGCTAATCGCTGAATTCTAACGAGATATGAAAAAACTGATGATACTTGTTGTGGCGGCGCTGGTGAGTGGCACTGTCGCAGCACAAAATATTGAAGCCTGGGTCACAACGGCTGACCGCTCGATGCTATTTGAAAAAGAGAAAGAACCAATCGCCTTCTCAGCAGAAGGACGCCGAGGCGGGTTACCGATAATTGTCGATGATCGCCAAGAGTTCCAAGGCATCGATGGCTTCGGATTCGCTCTTACAGGTGGCAGTGCCGAACATCTGATGAGGATGAGCAAACGTGAGAGGGCGAAAATCCTGCACGAAATGTTCGCAACGGACGAAAAAGGTGTGGGTTTCAGCTACATACGCCTGACTATCGGTGCCTCTGATCTCAATAGTTTTGTCTTCTCCTACAACGATCTACCCGAAGGAGAAACCGATTACGAGATGAAAAAATTCTCGCTTGCGCAAGACCTTAACGACGTGGTACCGGTAATGAAGGAGATACTGGCTATCAACCCCGATATCCTCATTATGGGCTCGCCCTGGAGTGCTCCGGCGTGGATGAAAACCGCCTACGACGTGCGTGGAGGCAAGCTACGCGAAGATTGCTGGGAGGCCTATGCGTTATATTTTGTGAAGTACGTCGAAGCGATGGCAGAGCAAGGAATTCGAATAGACGCGATAACAGTGCAGAACGAACCGATCAACACGAAAAATACCCCCTCGATGGCGTGGTTTGCGTGGGAACAGCGAGATTTCATCAAGAAAAATCTCGGCCCGGCACTTGCTGAAGCTGGCTTGGAGGAGGTGAAAATTGTACTTTTCGACCACAATCTGGATCGCCCCGACTTTCCGCTGGCTGTGTTGAGCGACCCCGAAGCTGCCAAATATGTGGACGGAAGCGGGTTCCATCTTTATGTGGGAGACGTGAGCGCGATGAGCCAAGTGCACAACGCGAGGCCCGACAAGAATCTATACTTCACAGAACAAATGACCGTCGAACGTCCCGGAAGCGACCGAATTGAGATTGCAGCGAGTGTGAAGAGGCTGATAGTGGATATTACGCGCAACTGGAGTCGCAATGTGATTCTGTGGAACGTGGCGGCCGACCCGTTGAATGATCCCCACACTGATAACGGAGGATGCTCGATGTGTCAGGGAGCCATAACGATCGCGGGCGACCACGTAACTCGCAACATTGCTTATTACGTAATCGCCCACGCGTCTAAATTTGTTCGTCCGGGTTCGGTGCGCATACAGAGTAATACTCACGGAGATGCAGTGATGGCTCTTTATCCCGACGAGCAACGACCTGAAGTCTATCGCGCAGTTCAGATGGAGGATCAACCTACGCTGCCGAACGTTGCTTTCCGCACTCCTACCGGAGAGATTGTTCTGATCGTTGCCAATAACACCTGGAATCAGGCCGGCTTCACGATTCGCCACAATGGTCTCTCGGCCCCTGTCCGATTGGCTCCGGGCAGCGTCGGAACCTACGTGTGGAAACCCTGATCTTACCTGACCTGTCCAGCTACCTTCAGGGCGTAACCGGTGCGTGCCACAACTGGGTGACGTGGAAAGGCATTTGGATTCGGCCGTTGGCGTTAATCGTCCATCTGTCCGTCGGCTGACTACCTTGAGTTACAGAGATATTATCTGTACGAGTTTCGATGGTCAGCGAATATTCGTCCGCCCCAGCCTCTTTTCGCAACGTATAGTTGAAATACATAGTCGAGAAGGTTTGTCCAGCAGGTCCGGCGGCCAATGCTTCCGTGCTTGACAAAGAAGCTGCCACACCGCTACCAAGCGACATCTGGAAAGAACTGATATTGGTAAGCATTCTCACGACGAGCGAGCTACCACTTTCTGCCTGTAGTTCGGCGGGATTTTTGCTTACAGCCAGATAGTCCTCCTGACCCCAACGAATCTCACTCATAAGGCCGTCCTGCCAATCGATCATCTCGGCCATCATACTGGATTCGGCCTCATAAGCCCCTCTCGGAGTGTTTTGACCTGAGTCACGCACGGTTGTGATGCTAAATCGGTACAGGTGGTTACGCAAAATATCCACGAGGCGTCCATTTTCCACAAAATCAACACGATAGTAGCTCGTAGCTTCACTATTGTTATATTTACCACCCACAACGAGGGCCATTCTTTCGGCGTGATTAGAGTCATTTCTCACACCATCGGACAATTTTACCTCAGGAACGTAAATCGTCTGAGTAGTGAAAAGTCCGTTCGAGACATTATAGCGGAACTTTGTCCACGAATCTACAGCCGAAAACATCTCCGTATCAGCGTTGATGGTCGGGGCGACAACTGTGGAAGTATCCAAATTTTCGAGAGCAGGCAACAACGATACGATGTTGTTCGGACGGGCGACATAAACCTCTGTGAGTTCGAACGGAATACGCTGACCCCTGTCGTTGAAACCATCCCACGACCAAGGATATTCGGCCGCAGGGTTATAATTGGGCTGATCGCCTACCCCGATGTCGATACGGGCCACGGCGCGAGTCAATCTTACGCGGATCTCCTGAAGTTCGGAGGTCACAACGACACCACGCTCTTCACCCCACATAGGGATCGTACCACCGTTGAGATACAAAGCTCCGGTGATTGTGGTCGTGAGCACTTCACAAACCTTGTCGTATGTTTTGTGGGACAGCGGAAGAGCGCTCGGATCCTCCCCAAGAGCTCGTCTAACTGCTGTAGAAGCGTTTGCGAGCACCACAAAGGTGTAGACCTGATCCTCGTTTACAGTGGGCGGAACGAAAGCCGAAAAGTGACTGACATTGCCCTCTTGCTTAACCGATATGGCGTGCGAAACGGTCACCAGCGAATTGAGCTCGTTGAACACCAACACATCTACCTCGGAAACCTTTTTTTCCTGACTTTGAGTAAGCGCGCGAGTACTGGCAACTGCAAAGTCGTCGGGCATCTGCACTTTGAAGACTATTTGCTTTGAACTTTCCGATGCGGGTCCCGGTTTCACGGATTCTTCCATCACACAAGAAACGGCGGAGATGAGCAAGCCGACGCCGAGCAGCGTAGTTTGGAGTAGTTTTTTCATATCGTTGTGAGCTTTTACCTATGTAAAACTGTACAAAGATATAAAAAATTGTTTACATCCAAATATTTTTACTCTCTAATACAGCGAACAGCAAAGCCATAGAAGAACTGATGTTGATCTAAAAAGACTCTGGATGCATCGAAAGACAATCTATATGCATTGTTATTGTCATAGAGTGTGCTCGACCAATATTCGCCAGCCCTGAAATCAGAATTGTATATACCGTAAAACACATATCCTGTAGCCGGAAGAACAGAACTGTATTGTGACTGGAAACAATCGACAACAGGAAAACTACCCGTGTGGGGATCGTTCGCCGTACCGGTGGCACCAGAGGTCGCGTGGTCGTAATAAGGATAGCTGGCATTGATAGGGCCGTTATAGGTTGTTCCCGGTTGCCAACTCTCCCAAGCACCGCCCGGTTCGCCGCCGATGAAATTTGCCTGCTCTTTGGCTGTGGGCATACGCCAACCGCTGCGATGATTATTCAACTCTGAATGGGACAACTCATTGACCTTATTCGCTGCCAAACCTACCAACCGACAGGGATCGCCCTTACCGGTGCGGATGTTCGCGGCGTTGTGATAGCTGTCCTCCGAAATGTTTCGAATGCCGCCGGTGGTGTAGTCGGCCGGCACGAAAGCCGGAATTCCCGGCAGAATGTCTCCATACGTTGCCGGATCATAGTATGCCGTAATGTCCGTGCCCACGACGAGTGCCGAGGGATTGAAAAGTATGTCGTCGAGAGCAAAGTTTCCCGACGGTTCGTTGGCATTGAATCCGATCACGCTACCGAACTTGAACAGCAACAGATTAGAGATATTTACCGTGCCGTCGGAGAATTTACCGACAGAGAGTCTGCCGTTCGCGTCCAAATAAAGAATATCGTCCTGGCCACCTTCCACTGGAGGAGCAGGCATAGGTGCCTGGGCGGTCGTCTTCACTAAAATCTCGCTCGAAACCACAGGCAACAGATCGCTAAAAACGTAGAAACTAAGCGTACGCTGGGTTTGCTCGTCGGCCGGTGGAATGGCGATCGAAATACTCTTGACATCAGCGCGTGTCTGCGGAGCCACATAATGTTCTACAATGGGAAAACCGGTGGGTTGCGGATCACTCTTGTCGCCCCTATAAACCTTCACACCCCAGCTGTCGAGGTTTGTCGCGACCTCTATCGTATAGATCCCTCCGTCTGCCGGAATATCGGTTTCTTCGCCTCCGCCGCCTGCGGGAATATCGTCTTCGACCGGTTCGAGTGTAGGTGGTTCGGGTTGCCATTTCTGGCTCACCTCGAAGGGCATTTGGATAGCCCCGCCGGCGTTGATCCTCCAATGGTCTATTTTGGATACCTCCATCTCGGAAATATTATCTTCGCGTGTGACAACAGTAAGCGAGTATTCATCTTCGGCGGCCTCTTTTCGCAGTGTATAATCGAAGTATGTGGTCTGATAAGTTTGACCTGCCGCACCGGCTGCCGTAGCAGTATCGCTCGATAGCGAGGCATTTGAAGCACCTCCGAGCATCAGATCGAAACGGGAAGCATCGGTGGAGATCTTTACGACGAGCGTTTCATCCTGTTCGGCCGGAAGTTCGGCCGGATTTTGACTTACGGCCAAATAGTAGTTACCGAAGACGATGTATTCCAACAGACCGTCTTCCCAATCGAGTAACTCGGCAGACATATTGGCCGACGATTCGTAGGCCTGTTGGGGAGTGGCCTGACCGGGGCCGGTCACTGCGGTGATACTGAAACGGTAGAGATGGTTACGCAAAATATCCACGAACTCACCCTGCTCCAGGAAATCTATGCGATAGTAGGTCGTGGTGGAACTGTTGTCATAACGTCCGCCAACCACGATCGCCATTCTATTTGTGTGGGAAGCGTCCCCCGAAGTCCCTGTTCCGGCGAGTTTCGCTTCCGGCACATAAATATCTCGTGAAGTGGACAGTCCGCCCGAAACGTTGTACTTGAATTTGTTCCACGAGTCGGCAGCCGAAAAAGAGACCGTCCCTGCGGGAATGGAAGGTGATGCTGTCGGCACGAGACCATAACGATCATTTGGTCTGGCGACATAGACTTCCCGCAATTGGAACGGAATTATACGTCCTTCGGCGTCGATGCCATTCCACTGTACGGCATTCGCACCCACTCCGACGTCAATTCGAGCTACGGCGCGCGTCAATTTGACGTCGAGATTCAGTCCTTCGGTCGTCACGGCCTTGTTTCCAGTCTGACCCCACATAGGGATGATACCGCCGTTGGTATACATTGCCCCTGTTATTCTTTCTACGAGGGCTGCGGCCACTGCCGTGAAAGTTTGATCGTTGGGCTCGTTCCCGAGCACTGTTTTAATGAGTGAGGAGTCGTTGGCTATTACCACGAAGTTGAAAATCTGGGTTCCCGTTATTTCTCGCGGAATCGAGATCGAAAACTCATTACCCGTGGCCGTCTGTTCGATCGTTTGGGCATAACGAATGTAGGTGAGCACCCCCTTATTGTCGAATATAAGTACGGCGATCTCCTCGATGGCCTTTTCCTGTGCTTCGGTAAGTGAGCGGCTTTGTTGCGAGACGAGAAAATCGCCAGGCGTAGCCACGTTAAATGCTATCCGGTATTCTTGGGAAGTCGGAGTGGTGACTTCGTGAACGAGGCAAGAGGCGGTACCCAACAGAATGGCAACCCCAAGCAATGTTTTCAGAGTTTTCATAATATTATCGTACTAAAAATTGTCTGCAATCCTTCGGAGCGCACGGCAACAACAGTCTCTCCGCCCTGCTTCTCTATTTTTATTCGTGCACGACCATTAGCGGCCTGCACCTTACGCGAACCGGTGGCAGTACCCAGATCGTCAAGAAGTTTGCCGTCGCCCGCTTTTTCAAAATAAATCCACGCACGCGAGTCAAGGCAGGGCACCCCGGCACTATCTACGAGTTGTACATCCACAAACACCGTGCCATCACCGTTGTCAGTTACAGTGGTCTCGATCGCGGCAGGAATGCTCCAGGAACGGGTCTCATATCTCAGAACAATTTGATCCTCTACCTTCTCGCGCCCACTAAAACCTATCGCCCGAACGTCGTTTTCGTCAGCCTTAAACGTCACGTCCCAACGAAGCCCTGCCGCAGGAAAGTCGGCCGGATTACGTTTGCGACGACCTTGCGAAACACCATTCACAAAGAGCTCGACCTCGTCGCAATTCGAATAAACCTTGACGGTTCGCGCCTCTCCTTCGCCACCCCAACGCACCGGCCACGAATGACCGTAGATGTGTACCATCGGTTCGGTAACCCAGTAAGATTGAAATACATAGAACGACTCTTTGGGAGTGAGATCACGCTCCACTACCCCTTTTTGATTAACGTAGGGCACCGGATTTTCGGGCCGCAGCGGGGTCGAAAAATCCTTGAATGGCCAGTAGGCCGTCCCCGTCAGCCACGGCATCGTCAGCTGCTCCTTTAAATGCCAGTCTATCAGGTCGCAAACGTAGCTCTCACTCCAATCGCCCACTGCCGGAGCCCTGCCGCCGTTGCGTTGCCAAGCCAGCGGATCTTCCGAGTGACGACCGGCGTGAGAATCGCCTCCCCATTCTACGTGCAGAAACCGCTCGACGTTATTGAAAGCATTCTCTGTCAGGCGCTTGTAATCTTTGTATGAATCCGAAGAATACCAACCCGCCCAGATCGACGGCGAATAGACATCGACCACATCTTTGCAAAAATCGCAGCGCCGGATCGCCGTCAAACGCGTCGGATCGAGCTCGTGCGAGAGATTATGAAGCTCAATCATAAATGCTCGAACAGCCTCACGATCAAAAGTTTGAAAGTCGTTAGGCCAGTCGTTCTCGTTGCCCATTCCCCACAGGATCACCGAAGGGTGATTGCGGTGCTGTGTGATCATATTATTGAGCATCCGACGTGCCTGAGCCTTATATTGCTCGCCTCCGAGACCACCGCGACACCACGGAATCTCCTCCCAAACGAGGATCCCAAGTCGGTCGCAATCTCGAAGCACGATGCGCGACTGTTGATAATGACCCAAGCGTATGAAATTGACTCCCATTGACTTAATCATCTCCATCTCACGTACGATCGTCTCTTCATCCATCGCCGCTCCCACTCCTGCGTGGTCTTCGTGGCGATGGGTTCCGCGCAACAGCAGTCGCTCACCGTTGAGCATAAACGGCCCGTGCTCAACAAACTCGAAGTGGCGGAATCCGAACCGTTCACTCGCCTGCATCGTTCCGGATGGCGAAGTAAGCGTCATTTCAGCAGTGTAAAGAGCCGGCTGTGAGGGTGACCACAGGGCTGGCTTGTCGAGGGAAAATTCTATCGTGTGGGTTTTTTCGGCCGCACTCGCGTGTCTGAAAACTTCTTTGCCTGCCGGGTCGAGCACGCGAAGAGTTATATTTGCATCATCAGTAATCCGCTCATACTCAGGCGTTATCACTACCCTGCCCTGTTTGCCCTTCGAATCGACAGAAGCATCGGTGTGCAGCCCCGAAATCGCCACAGCCGGCGTGTAAACAAGGTTCAGATAGCGATAAATGCCGCCGTAGATGTTAAAATCGGAGAGATCGGAAGGGATGGTCTCGGTGTCGCGCGTGTTGTCGCAACGGATCGAGAGTGGCACTCGACCCTCGAAGCGTGCCGCATCCGGCGAAGCCAAAAATTCTGCCACAGCATCGGTAATATCCACATTCCATTCGTCGTAACCACCCACGTGTTCGGCTACCTGGGTCGTGTAAATCCAAACTTCGGTACGCTGACCCGCTCCTTCGAAATGAAGCAAGGTTCGTCCGTCGGCGTAAGGATTTTCGACTGCAATCCGGGTACGGTACCACACCGGTCCTTCGTAATAATTCACATCTGGATCAACGGCGTCCAGAGCATTATAACAATGAGGCAGAGTGACCTGGTTCCACAATGGTACCAATTCAGCAGGCTCGCCGGTGGTGGGAATCGGACGCACGGCCTCCCAAATATTACCGATGTCACCTCGCAGGAAAAGCCAACCGTCGTTCAATCGACGTGAGTTTTCGTATGTAATCTGTGCGTTCGCTGTGCCGAAGTGACTGAATGTGCTCGTCGTCAGAACCACTAAAAGCGTGAATATCAGTCGTTTCATATCAAATATCGTTAAGGTCGAATCGTTCGAAATAGTCCAGTCCGCGCTGGTCGAGGGTACGGGCGCGTCCGCGGGCGCGTTTGGCCAGGAATTCTTCGTAAGACTTTACCGCATAGTGATTTATGCGAATATCGTCCATTACGGGTGGGCGTGAAAAATGGTTTTTGTGACAAGGCGTGCCCGCCGAATCGACCGACGGCCCGACGCCCGGCAGACGCGCTGCCTCGTGGCAACCGGTCATACAAGCCACGCGTCGCGGATCGACAACGCTCTTGACGTGCCGATTGAGCGGATGCGCCGGCTCCGAGTGCTTTATGAAGCGATCCATCACGTTTCCGGGGCGTTTTTCACGTTCACCATTACTGCCGTAAATTAGCCAGTTGATCTCCACCACAGGATGCTGTTCCATCCGTTGCAAGAACTTTACCAGCGAGCTATCTTTCAAAGGCACAATGAATTCGTCCAGATCGAGGAAAACCATCCAGCGCGCCTCCATCCGGTGTCGTTCGATGCAGTCGTCATAGGCAGGAATTTGCTGTTTGGGTCCCGGCCAAAAAACGTACTCCACAAGCCCTGAGGCCACGTAAGGAGCCAAAACGGAGGCCGTGTCGTCGTCGCTATCGTTGTCGTAAATGTAGAATTTCTCGACCCCTTGCGTCTTATGCCATTCGATCCATTCGATAAAATATGAGCCCTCGTTTTTTGCTATGGCACATACGGTTAGATAGTATTGCGGTTCGTCGATTTCGCTTTTGAGTCGCCGCTTCAACCGCAGAGCGCGCCACGGGCCGTAACGAAGCAACCCCCGCCAACGATTGCGCTCCATCTGGTGAGGAATGAGACCTGCAATTGCTTCTGCCAGCGCTTTTTTTGTTCCGGGTCTCATAACTCTATGCTCCTGCCGATCGACTCTTCCAACCGCCGTTTGACAATGGGGTATCGCTGCAAAATAGCCTCCAAGACTAATTTATTGACATCCACACCCGAACGCGTATTACCGGTACCGAGTGCAATCTCAGCAGGCTTGCCCAACGGGTGTGACTTATATTGTCCGAATGGAATCGGAAGTACTTTAGTTCCGTTGGACGTTGCCGCAGCCCAAAACCAGACGTCGTCCACCGTGGGAGCCACAGGCATAAACAATCCGGAATCGAGCATCTTGGGGTCGAGTGAATGGGGCGGATAGAGCACCCCTCCAAGGCCGAACAGCAGGTTTCGGAAACTGGCTTTCGGAGGATGCCACAAGTAACGAACCGGCTTATAGCGATCCCAATCGAAATACCCTTTCAGTTTTCCGTTGCGGTCGGTCATTATGCGGCGGACGTTGTGGGCGATGATCATTTCGGGATATCGGGCGTGCCAGAGCAGCAGGCGTTCGAGGGTGCGACGAGGATAGCACTGGTCGTCGTCGATGGAGACCACAATGTCGTCAGGAAAGTCGTGCAATGCGGGAATCAACTTGGTGTATGAGCGGATATTCTCGCTCCAAAACCGAATCTCGAAGCGGGGATCGCTCTTGAGTAGCTCGATAGAGGGAGGTACCACTTCGTTCGGAAACTGCTCGGCGGTGAGATAAAGGACGATTTTATCAGGCAAAACCGTGCCTCTCAATATGGATTTCACAGCTTCCGGAACCAGGTATATGGCTGCCGGGAACGATGTTAAGGAGACAATCACTCGCATAGGCGTTGTTTTATTACGGGATACTTGGCCAGTATAGCTTCGAGTGCCGTTCGATTGCGGTCGGTGCCTGTTTTGAAGTTTATGGTTTTGAGTGATAACTCTTTGGGTTTACCCAATCCGCTTGGCTTATTGTGGGGGCCCCAAGGTACAGGAACGACATAGGTCCCACGAGCCACAGCCGCAGCCCAGAACCAAACATCATCGTTCGTGGGAGCCAAAGACATAAACAGTTCGGGCCGAAGCATTTGCGTCTCCAGCGAATGAGGCGGATAGAGCACCCCTCCGATACCGGTCTGCATTGTGTGATAATCGAAGCGAAGGCGGCGGAACAGAAAATGGTACCATCTGTATTTCGGCCACTTTTTATACGGCTCATCTATCCTCAGCCGTTTTGCACGATGTGCCAGAATGGCGGTGGGTACCTTGGCATTGAGGCGCAACAGCGAGCCGAGCATATCACGCCGATACCATACGTCGTCATCCAGCGTCACGATCACGGCTTCGGGGAAGTCCTTCAGAGCAGGGATCAACTTTTTGTATGAGCGGATCTCATCTTCGTACCAACGAACCTCGAAGAGGAGATTTTCACGGGCCAGGGTTTCGAGTTCGGCAGGAATCTCTCCATCCGGAAACTGAGGTCGGGCGAGGTACAACACGATCTTGTCGGGGAGAGTTCTTCCCGCTAAAACCGAGCGAACGGCCTGTGCTGCGTAACCAATCGCTTCTGGAAACGATGTTAGAGAAACGACTATCATAACTCAAAGCTGGATTTTTCGGGTAAAATGCTCGCAAAGGCACTTTCCAGGTCGGCCATCACTTGCGCATAGTTACGAATATGCACGTTGTCATTGAGACAAACCAGTTTGTAGGTCTGCTCGCGCACTGCCTTGATAGCTGCGCCGGGCATTGTTACGAGTGGAAACATCTTTGTGTCTTTATACGTATTATAAGGCGTGAAATCGCCGCGACAGATCTGCCAGGTGCGAATCAACTCCGGTGTGAGGTCGGCCGTCGAGCGGAACCTGTGCGTGGAGGTTTCCAGCAGCTCGGCTTCACAGTGGCGCCAAAGATCCTCGAACGTACTCTTCAGGTAAGGCTGGGCATTGTGGGGTACACGCAGCGTGACGAATTTGGGATAATAGCGCAACAGATAGTTGAGCCACGCCTTACCGCCATACTCAGGAGTAAACCACTTGTCGTGGAACTCGCGCTGCACTGCCGGTTTGTCGAAATGTTTATTGATCAGACGTACGTTATTTTCGATCCGTTTCGACCATTGCCCGATGCCCGAATTATAACGAAAAACGGCTATGTCGCACGGCAGGGAGGCGTTGGGAGAGCCGGCCGGGCCAGGGGCAAAAAAGCGTTCCGGCGGCGTAAGGGCGGTGAGAAAAAAATCGTCGTTGAAATAGACGAACCGTTCGGCCAACCCCGGAATCCGATGCATCCACATCTCTATGGAGGCGGAATTGAACAGCGGCAAAAACTCCTGCGGAATGAAATCGGAATGGTTTACCAGATTCAGCCGTGGATTGGACGTATCTAGCCACTCAGGCTTTTGACCACAGGTCACAAAATGTACCTTGCGCACCCACGGGGCGAAGCACTCCACTCCGCGGAACCAATAACGCAGGAAGCCGTAATCTCTGAAGCGCGCCTCCGAGGTAGAGTTATGCGAATTGTCTGTGGTTGCAAACCCCGACCAGCGGGCAAACTCTGCTCGCCATACCGGGTCGTCCATATCGACCCACGTCACCACAAGGTCTATTTCCATAACAGGGTCGTCCTAATAAAATATTACGGACAAGTTACTGTACAGGAACGAATCTGAACCACGCAATATCGACACCCGGAGAGGTCACGGGAAAAGTCCAGGCAATCTCTCCTGCGGAGAAAGAGACCTCGCCTGCAGAGCGATTCGTCCAATTCTTACCGTCTTTGGATTCGCATATAATAAGGTTATAGTTACCCGGCTGAGTAACCCTCAAAGTGTATTTCAACCACTCGCCCTCTTCGGTCGAACCGACATAATAGCCGTTGCCTTCGGGAGCATTGCCGGCGTAAATATCCACCCCGTCGTTACGATAGGCCCTACCGCGGTTGCCACCCTGTTCTTGCGGATTGGACGAACGATAGTTTGCAATGTCCAGATCGTGATAGGCATAGCCCTCGCGCCCGAGATCATAGTCCGAAGCGAAGATAGTGCAACCCTCTTTGCCGACGTTGTGAACGATCCAGGGCTTGGTGTCGGTGGTGGCCACCTGACGGAACATTGCGTCGATATAGTCGCGGTGGAAAACGGTGTTCTCCTGCTTGTAGTTTTCGGCCAGGGTTTGCAGAGCCGCCCAAGCCTCATCGGCAGTAGGACGCGGTCCGCGACCGGCCCAGTAGTCCAAAATACGAAGATAGCCGTCGCCGGGAATGATCTCCATAGGCGTGCCCAGACCGATTCGCTTGTACGTCCACCAGCACCAGCCGATGTTCTGACTCTCCAGCAGCGAGATGGCGTCGGTGAACCACGCGTTGGAGTTCTCGCCCGATTCGCTCATCCACAAAGGTGCATTCTGCTCCTCACGCATTTTGACCTGACCGTCCAGAGAGCCGGGAGTATTATAGTTCCAGTATTTGTGGAAACTTATGGCGGTGTTGTCGTCCCAATCCAGCGGGAAGACGCCGTTGTAGTTGTTACCCCAGCCGTTACCCTCGATGACGACAAGGTGGTTTTTATCGACGGCGCGGATCGCTTTTGTCACATCCACGAGGAACTTCTTCAGCGGTGCGTTCACCTGCTCCTTAGTACCGTTGCGGTCGCCTTCGGGATCAGTGAAACCCCAGTTCGGTTCGTTGATGACGTCATAACCGCCGATCCACTCCTCGTCCTTATACCTTTCGGCCAACTTGACCCACAGCGCGATAGTCTTTTCGATATTGCGCTCGTCCTGCCAGAATCTCACTGGCGAGGCATCCGAAATTGCGATGTCGTTACCCTGACCGCCGGGAGCTGCGTGCAGGTCGAGAATGAGATACATTTTGTTTGCCTTGCACCACTCCAACAGGTTGTCGGTGATCTGGAATCCATCGTCGAGCCAGGTCTGCTCGCCGGCGACAGGCTCCTTTTCGATAGGCAGTGTATATATATTATAGTGCATAGGCATTCTCACGTGGTTGAAGCCCCACGAAGCGAGCGAGTCGATGTCGCGCTTCTGAATGCCATTGTGCCACCATTGTTTGTAAAATTCGGCCGTGCGTTCTTCGCCTACAAGTGCCACCAGAGAGTCACGAAACTGGGTTTGAGTGCCGATGCCGCCTGTCAGACGCAGCATATAGGGCTCCTGAAGCACCCAGCCGCCCAAGCCGAAGCCGCGCAGGAGCACTTCGCCCTCGTTGTTTACAATTCGACCGTTCTCGGCCCTCAGGAAATCTTTTTTCGGGGTGCAGCACCTGACGAGCACATTTCCCAGCAGTACCAGTCCCACGAAATAGACGACAAAAAGTAATAAAGATTTTTTCATAATTTGGTTTGGGTTATTGTTTTTGGTATACTCTGACGTAATCCACTTCCATTGTTTGGGGCAGCACACTCTCGTCCACACCACCACCTGCCGCTCCCCAGTCGCCTCCCCAAGCTATGTTGAGAAGCAGGAATTCGGGTTTGTTGAAAGGCCAGTTACCCAGATCGTACGCCGTGGGACGGTATGTGAAATACTTCTTGCCATCAACTAACATCGAAATTTCGAGCCTTGTCCATTCCAGCTCATAGACGTGGAACTCCTCCGAGCAGTCAGGCACCTGGGTTATGGCGGTGGCTTGAGTGTTTATTGTGTGGTTACGGTCGCGGGTGTGTACCGAGGCGTGCACCTGCCCCTGATTATAACCCACGTGCTCCATAATGTCGATCTCGCCACAGGTCGGCCACCCCACCCCGTGGTTGATATTTTCGCCCAGCATCCATATCGCAGGCCACGTTCCTTTACCGCGAGGTAACTTTGCGCGGATCTCGAAACGGCCGTAAGTGAAACTCCTCTTGTCGGCTGTAATCAGGCGCGCCGAGGTAATTCGGCCGTCGTCCTCTTTAATAAGGTTAATCTTCAGCGTGCCGCCATTTACGATGGCATTCTTCTGGCTACCGGTGTAATACTGCAGCTCGTGATTGACCTGTCCGGGGTTCCAGATCTCCCTGCTCCAGGCGGAGGAGTCGGGCTCTCCTTCATAGTCGAATTCGTCTGCCCATATCAGCGCATACTCCTTTCCTTGGTCAGGATCGACCGTGGTCACAGCGCAGGTTGCCTCGTGTTCCCCGTCGTAAGTCGTTACGGTTATGACGGCAGTACCCGGTGTCAGGCCCGTCACATTGCCGTCGGTATCGATCTTTGCCACACGTATATCGCTACTTGTCCACCATACTCTTTTCTCACTGGCGTTGGCCGGCAGGATGGTTGCAGTAAGTTTTTGAATCTCACCGAGGTTCAACGTCAGGTCTTGTTGAACCTCGACGCTTTCGACTTTTATGGGGTCGGGCTTTTCGATGACCGGTGGCTTTGTAGGGCCGGAGTTGGATCCGCACGCTATAGCGCTCAAACCAAACAATAGGGTCAGTACAATCTGTTTCATATTATACAAAGGTATAAAAAAATAATTACATTTTTAATAAGAAAAATAAGCTGTTTATTTGTTTATCCCGAAAATCGGATGTAATTTCGCATCGAAAAGTTTCTAACCAAAACATTTACTTTATGAAAAAAATCTTGACTTTATTGCTTTGCTGCGTAGCTTTCGCAGCTAATGCGCAGGTGCACTCCATCAGTGGTACCGTGACGTCGGATACCGACGGTTACGTTATGAGCGGGGTGATGGTGCAGGTTCAGGGAACCGGCACCCTTGCAATCACCGACGCTCAAGGCGAGTACACTCTGTCTGCTCGCGAGGGCGACGTGTTGGTGTTCTCTATGCTCGGTTACATCACACAGAACATCACGGTGGGCGTTTCGACGGACATCGACGTTGTGATGTCGGCCGATGCGACTGCCATCGATGACGTTGTCGTAGTGGGTTATGGCGTCCAGAAAAAGAGCGTCGTCACCGCTGCTATCTCCAGCGTGAAGGCTGCAGATCTGGAAAACCAGACTCCGACCCGTGTCGAAAGTATGTTGCAGGGTAAGATCGCCGGTGTGAGCATCGTGCGCGACTCCGGCCAGCCCAACTCCGGGGTTAAGGTCCGTATCCGTGGTGTCGGTTCATCGACAGACAACGGTAACGCCTCTAACCCTCTGTACGTTATCGACGGTATGCAGATGGGTTCTGGTGACGGTATCAACCAGCTCAACCCCTCCGACATCGAGTCTATCGAAGTTCTTAAGGATGCTGCTTCGGCTGCCGTCTATGGAACAAAAGGTGCGAACGGCGTTATCATCGTTACCACGAAGCGTGGTAAAACAGGTGATGCCCGTGTAACCTACGATATGCAGTATGGTTGGCAGAATCCGTGGAAACTGCGTCCCGTACTCAATTCGTTCGAGTATCAGACCTTGATGAACGAAGCCAATCTCAATCAGGGTATGGACATTATCTATGCCGATCCTTCGCAGTATAACAACGACACAAACTGGCAGAAGGAAGTTTTCAACAAGAACGCTCCCGTTCAGAATCATCAGATCTCTGTTTCCGGTGCTAACGATCGCGTAAACTACTATGTTTCTTTCGGTTACCTCGATCAGGAAGGTATCGTGGGCGGTAACTTCGGCAAGTCTAACTTCGACCGTATCTCGATCCGTACCAACAGTACCTATAAGATGATGGACAAGTCGGCTTCACGCGACTTCCTCGCCAAGGCTAATCTGGGTGTTTCGGCTCAGTATGCCCACACTAACGATACAGGTGTGAGCGCAAACAGCATCTCCGGTGGTGTGCTTATGAAAGCCCTTATGATGCCTCCCAACCAGTCTGTCTATCTGAAAACTCAGGATGAGATCGATGCGCTGTTCCAGGCTGCAGAAAATTTCCAGCCGGGAATCCCCGTCTTTTCAGATGGCAAGGGCGGATATTTCAATCCTTATGAAAACGGTGAAATCAGGAACCCTGTTGCCGATATGTACACCAATACTCAGAAAAACTGGGGTGACAAATTCTTCGCTTCTTTCTGGGCTGACCTCGAATTGTATAAGGGCTTGACTTTCAAGTCTTCTTATGGTGTGGATATGGCTTTCTGGGGTAATAATCGTTGGGGCCGTCCTTATTACAGGAGCGCAACCGACCACCCCACCGACTCAAGTGCAGGCGCAGAAATGCACCGTGGCTTTACCTGGCAGTGGGAAAACACACTGACCTATCAAAACACCTTTGGCAAGCATAGCCTGGCCGTTCTTTTGGGTCAGTCTGCTCGCTCGAACAGGAATTCGCAATGGATAAACGGTACCAAAAGAGACTTGCCTGCCTTGGTCGAAGACAAGGCTTATATCAGCTTCGCAACAGCTGCTATGGGTGAGGTTACCGGTCGTGCAGATGATCCTTACCGTTTGGCTTCTTATTTCGGTCGTATCAGCTATAACTATGATGAACGCTATATGGCTGAAGTCACACTCCGTCGTGACGGTTCCAGTCGCTTCGGCGCCAACAACAAGTGGGGAACGTTCCCGTCGGCTTCTATCGGCTGGAATATCACCAACGAAGCGTTTGCCGAAAACTTCCCGCGTTGGATCTCTAACCTGAAACTCCGCGGTAGCTGGGGTCAGAACGGTAACGACGCCATCGGTAACTTCAACTATACCTCTAATATCAGCTACGACAACCTCAATAAATATTTGTGGGGTTATGCGCGTGACCTCTCTATATATCAGGTAGGTGGTGTTCCGGGTCGTTTGGCCAACCCCGATTTGAAGTGGGAAGCCTCTGAACAGATCGACGTGGGTATCGACGCCAGCTTCTTCGGCAGCGCTCTTAACGTTTCGCTTGACTGGTATAAGAAGACTACCAAGGGTATGCTCGTGGAAATGCAGCTCCCTGACTATGTAGGTAACTCCAAGCCTCAAGCCAACTCTGGTGATATGTCCAATACCGGTGTTGAACTCGAAGTAGATTATCGTTTCTCTCGTGGCAAATGGAGTTTCGGTGCTACGGGTAACCTGACCTATTTGAAAAATACGCTCGATAACATCGGTAATGCCGACGGTTTCAACAACGTAGGTTTCGATAACGATAGCTGGGGTCCCGGTACTTTCCGTCGTGACGAAAACGGTAAGCCTTTCCACCACTTCTGGGGTAAGAAGACCGACGGTATCTTCCAGACCGTGGACGAAATCAACAACTATGTGAATTCCGAAGGCAAATTGCTCCAACCCAACGCGGTTCCGGGTGACGTTAAGTTCGTGGACTACAATAACGACGGTCTGATCAACGACGCAGACAAGACGATGATCGGTAATTACTTCCCCGCCTGGACTTATAATATCACTTTGGATGCAGCTTGGAACGGTATCGACATTTCGATGTTCTGGCAGGGTGTTGCCGACGTGGATATCTTCGACTTTACTCGTCGTTCCGACCGTCCGTTGGCCAACCTTCCCGCTCATTACCTCGACAGGTGGACAGGTCCCGGTACATCGAACTCTCTTCCCCGTTTGACCCGTCAGGAAACCAGCAATGGTAACCTGTCTTCGTCCGACCTTTATGTTCAGAATGGCGCTTACCTTCGCCTGCGCAGTTTGCAGATCGGTTATACGATTCCCGAATGGATTACCAAGAAGGCTCTCGTTTCTCGCCTGAGAGTTTACTTTATGGCAGAAAACCTGTTCACTATTACCAAGTATCGTGGTTTCGATCCTGAAGTAGATAATGGTGTTGATGCTGGTTTGTATCCTCAGGCCCGTACTCTTTCGGTAGGTATTAACCTTGCGTTCTAAGCTAAGACAAAAAAGAAAATAAAGTAAAAAGCTATGAAAAAAATTAAAATATTTGGAATTGCGCTGGTGGCAATGGCTATGGGTCTTGCCTCCTGTAGCGACGACTTCCTGACGGTTTATTCTCCCTACCAGATCGGTGAGGAAGACTATTACAAGACCCAAAAGGATGTCGAGGAAGCTTTGGTGGCCGCCTACACCCCTATGCAGTGGGATCCTTATTGGGAAGGTTGGGGATCAACCATCCAATTGTCGGAAATTTTGAGCGACGATGTACGTTCGGGTAGTGACGATGGTGACAACCCCTATCTTCACCGCTATGACAACTATACCGTTATGCCGACCGGAGACTCACAGAAATGGTGGAATATGTCTTTCAGGGGTGTTTACCGTTCGAACCTTGTGATCGAAAATCTCGGTAATGCTCTTGAGGCAGGAATGGATCCTGATTTGGTGGCTCGCTTTAGGGCCGAGGCCATTTTCCTTCGCGCTTACCACTACTTGAATCTGTGGAAGTTCTATGGCAACATTCCTTATTATGAAACGAACCTGACCTATCCTTATGTTTGTCCGCAGGTTACTCCCGATGAAGTTTATCAGGCGGTGGTTTGGGGTGAAAACGGTTTGGACTCGGTTATCGATGACCTGCCCGATTTGAATTCTTCCAAGGCTGGTGGTGCTAACTCGCTGCCCGCCGGGGAGATCGGTCGTGCAACTAAGGCTGCCGCTCAGATGCTGAAAGCTCGTTGGGTGATGTATCAAATGGACGAAAGCAAGTTTGCCGACGTTTTGGCCGATATGAAAGAGATTATCAATAGCGGTAATTTCGCTCTCAAAACAACTCGCACTGGTGACTATTTGGTCGCTCAGGATGCTGTCACTCCGGCAATGAGTTATCAGCCGAACGTTTTCGAGACCCTCTGGATGGACGAAGGTGAATGGTGCCTGGAAACCATTTTCGACGTTAATTACACTGACGAAGGTTCGACGAACGACTGGAGTAATGGTGGTAGAGCAGGTGGTACGGTTGGTGTTTATATGCAGAGCCCTCGCGGTCTTGGCACTAACGACGACTTTGCTGCAGGTGGATACGGCTTCAGTACGGTAATGAAGAATGCTTATGATATGTACGATGAAGCCGATATGCGTAAGGATGGCGGTATCATCAATATGGTGAAATGGTATGATAACTATGTGGCTGTTAAGGGTGCAGGATTCAAGGCTTCGGAAGTTGTAGAAGATTATTTCTACAACAACACCAAACCCAAAGAAACCGGTTTCTACCTTAAGAAGATCATTGCCCGCCGTGGTTACAACCAGAGGGGTTCTGGTGCAGGTGTGGAAGTGATGGCATTCCGTAACAACGTTCGCATTTTCCGTTATGCCGAAACTTTGTTGAATGCTGCCGAGTTGGCCGCCCGTACAGGTGACACAGGTTCGGCTCAGGCCTATTTGGATCAGGTTCGCAATCGCGCTTATGATGTTGCCAACGGTGGCACTGCTCCTGCTTTGAGCGCCACGATCGACAACATTATGCTCGAACGTCGTAAGGAATTTATTGGCGAGGGTATTCGTTATTGGGATTTAGTTCGCACAGGTCAGGCTGCGGCTGTTCTGGGTCCGTTGGGTTGGACTTCGAACATTACCTGGAATGGTATCGCCCGCTGGGTTGCGCCTATTCCCGAAGGTGAAGTTTCCACTTCTGCCGGTACTGAGTTCCCGCTGAAACAGAACGACGGTTTTTAATCTTTAATTTAAGGGATGAATATTATGAAAAATACATTCAAATATCTTTTATGTGCTGGTGTGGCGTTTGTGCTTGCAGCCTGCGCACCCAATGAGCTGAGCAAACCGGATATGGGCTCTTTGCCCAACATCAGCTCGATCCAGTATACCGTCGAGCAGGGCGATGAGCCTTATCGTTACATCTTTGATGTCAAGACTCCCGGTGTTGTCGGTATTTGGGATTTCGGTGAATCCGGTGGTGTGGTAACAGGTAACCACGTTGTTATGGATATGCCGTTTTCCGGTGCCCAGACTGCTTCTTTGAAGGTTTACGGCAAAGGTGGTGTTTCGGCTGATAGCGTTGAAATTCCGTTCACTGTTGAACAGGGTAATTTGTCTATCCCCGGAACTCCCGGCTATTTCCTGACACAGTTGGGCGCTTGGGTTTGGGATAAGGACACCCAGGGCCACATCGGTAACGGTGCTTCCAATGCTACTGCTCCTCAGTGGTGGAATGCCGGCGCCAACGAATTGAAAGATGCCGGTTGCTATGACGACATTATGCATTTCTATGACACTGGTGCATACCTTCTTGAAGCTCACGGTGATGTTGCTGTAAACGAACGTGCTGCGATCGAGTATGCTCACGTTTCAGAAGCTCCCGGCGGCACGACCAAGTATCCTTATGTCGAGCCGACCGCTCCTCAGAGATGGTCTCTTTCTGGCACTTCTCTGAAGATCACCAACGGTGGTTTCCCCTCGTATGTGCTGCCTGAGTGGGCTACTCTTACCTACACTGTGTTGGTATTGAACGAAACCACTCTTCAGATTTGTGCGCCTAACACCAAGGATGGTAACAACCGCTTCTTCTTCCGTTTTATCCACCCGGCAGAATAATTTTCGGTCAAGATATTTTTCGAAGCCGGCCTCGTTTTTCGGGGCTGGCTTTTTTGTAGGAACGCCGACAGCGAAATATTTTTCGTATCTTTGCCCGCAATGGAGGAAGTGTTGCAGACAGACTGGTTGATGGATCTTGGTTATTGGGGTCTGTTGTTGGGTACATTTATTGCGGGGACGTTCGTGTCGCTCAGTTCCGATTTGTTGATGGTTGCCGTATTGCTCACGGGGGCCAATCCGTGGATTTGCCTTGCCGCAGCCACCGTCGGTTGTGGAACCGGAGTGCTCACCACCTATCTGCTGGGTTGGCTGGGTAAATGGCAGTGGCTTGAGAAGTGGTTCAAAATCAAACACGAGACTCTGGAAAAGCAGAAATGGAAAGTTCAGAAATATGGGGTGTGGTGTGCGTTTTTTTCTTGGTTACCTGTTATCGGTCAGATATTTATGATCACGCTTGGATTCTATAAGGTTCGCCCGCTGGCCACTGTTTTGCTTGCTTACGCCGGTTGTTTTTGCCGATTTTTAGTTTGGGTATTGCTCTACCAACAGTATGGTCAGGCTTTTTTGGATTGGATAACCCGCACGCCTGTAAATTAAAGTTCGCTTAACCTCGCTTTGAGCATAAATTAGTAGTTTTGCCGATTATGAACAAACTCAATAGTAGCCTTTCCACGGAGGGACGTAAGATGGCGGGTGCCAGAGCACTCTGGCGGGCAAACGGAATGCGTGAGGAGCAGTTCGGTAAGCCCATCATCGCAGTTGTAAATTCTTTCACACAGTTTGTTCCGGGACACGTGCATCTGCACGAGATCGGCCAGCAGGTTAAGCAATGGATTGAAGCTCAAGGGTGTTTCGCTGCAGAGTTCAATACGATCGCCATTGATGACGGCATTGCTATGGGCCACGAGGGGATGTTGTATTCGTTGCCGTCTCGCGAGGTTATTGCCGACTCGGTGGAATATATGTGTCGTGCGCACGCTGTAGATGCTATGATCTGCATCTCCAATTGCGATAAGATCACTCCCGGTATGTTGATGGCTGCTATGCGGTTGAACATTCCGGCGGTTTTCGTCTCCGGCGGGCCTATGGAGGCCGGACGCGTTGGTGGCAAGGATCTTGATTTGATTGATGTGATGGTTCGTGGTGCCGATCCGGCTGTCAGCGATGAAGAACTGGCTTTGGTCGAGCGTGGCGCTTGTCCCACTTGTGGCTCGTGTTCCGGTATGTTTACCGCCAACTCGATGAACTGTCTCACTGAGGCGTTGGGATTGGCTTTGCCCGGCAATGGTACTCTTCTCGCGTCGCACGTTGAACGCACAGAACTATTCCGTAGGGCGGCTGAGCTCGTTGTTCGCAACGCCCATAGATATTACTTTGAAGGAGACTTCTCGGTTTTGCCACTCTCCATAGCCACTCGCGAGGCTTTCCTGAATGCAATGTCGCTCGATATTGCAATGGGAGGTTCGTCGAACACAGTTTTGCACCTGCTGGCAGTTGCTCACGAGGCGGGGGTCGATTTTTCAATGGCTGATATAGATGCACTTTCGCGGCACGTTCCGGTACTTTGCAAGGTCGCACCTAACAGTCATTTCCACATTCAGGACGTTCATCGTGCGGGCGGTGTGGTTGCAATTTTGGGAGAATTGGATCGTGCAGGATTGTTGGATACTTCTGTGAGGCGTGTGGATGCTCCGTCGTTGGCTGAAGTACTTGCTTCTCACGACAGTGCGGATTATTTGGCTGCTCCGGCCGGCAAGTTCAACATAACTCTTTCATCACAAGATACTTACTATCCCACTCCAGACTTGGATCGTACTGACGGCTGTATTCGTGACCTCGCTCACGCTTATTCGCAGGATGGCGGGCTCGCTGTGTTGTTCGGTAACATTGCGGAAAAGGGCTGCATCGTCAAAACGGCCGGGGTCGATGCGTCGATCCTGAAGTTTACAGGAGCAGTTCGAGTGTTTGACTGTCAGGAAGATGCGGCCGAAGGAATCCTCGATGGCAAGATTAAGGCGGGGGATGTTGTTGTGATTCGCTATGAAGGGCCGCGAGGGGGGCCAGGAATGCAAGAGATGCTCTACCCCACTTCATACCTGAAGTCCAAGCACTTAGATCGACAGTGTGCCTTGCTCACCGATGGCAGATTTTCGGGGGGCACTTCCGGGTTGTCCATCGGTCACGTCTCGCCCGAAGCTGCGGCAGGTGGTGCAATTGCCCTTCTCCGAGATGGCGATCGGATCGAGATCGACATTCCCGCACGTACAATAAACGTTGCTGTGAGTTTCGAAGAGTTGGCCGCGCGCCGCGCCGAGCTCGAAAATTCGGGAGGCCCGCGACCAAAGCGCAATAGAAAAGTTTCAAATTCACTAAAGGCTTATGCTTCAATGGTTTCATCGGCAGATAAAGGTGCAGTAAGATTGATGAATTATGGAAAATAAAAAAATATCGGGCGCGGAGGCACTCCTGTTTTCGCTTAAGGAGGAGGGCGCCGACACGGTTTTCGGCTATCCTGGTGGCACTATTATGCCGCTCTATGATGCGCTCTACGTGCACTCGGATAAGATCCGGCACATCCTTACCCGCCACGAACAGGGTGCGGTGCACGCCGCCGAGGGCTTTGCAAGGGCTTCGGGGCGCGTAGGAGTGTGTTTGGCGACGTCGGGCCCTGGCGCTACGAACCTGCTCACGGGCATTGCCGATGCGATGATCGACTCTACGCCGATTGTTTGTATCACAGCTCAGGTTCCCGCAACAGCTCTTGGGACGGATTTTTTCCAGGAGGCCGATATGATCTCGATGACCTCGCCTATCACCAAGTGGAACTACCAGGTAACCAGCGCAAAAGAAATTCCAGGTGCTATTGCTCGTGCGTTTTTCATTGCTCGCACGGGTCGTCCAGGGCCGGTCGTGGTAGATGTGACCAAAAATGCTTTTATTGAGACGCTGGATGAATTTAACTATAAAAAATGCACAGCCTTAGGATGTTATGACGCTCATCCTGTGGCTGATCCAACTGCCATTCAGAGTGCGGTCGAGCTGTTGAATTCCGCCGAACGGCCGTTGATTATTTACGGACAGGGAGTGATGATCTCCGGGGGCGAAGAGCAACTGCTGGCGCTTTCTGAAAAAGGTCATATTCCGTTGGCTTCCACTGTGTTGGGTCTTTCTGCAGTGCCGTCAGATCACCCGAATTACGTAGGTATGGTGGGGATGCACGGAAACGCCGCGCCGAACTGGCTAACGAGCCACGCCGATGTGATTTTAGCTGTTGGGATGCGCTTTTCCGACCGCGTCACGGGCAACGTTCGAGAATACGCTAAACAGGCAAGGATCATACAGATAGATATCGACGCCTCGGAGCTTGGGCGCATAATTTCGCCTACCGTAGCGATTCTTGGCGATGCAAAAGATGTGTTGGGGGCGCTTGCTAAAGGTGTTGCCGGCAAAGATCATACGGACTGGTTCGTGAAGGCTGAGGCGCAGCGCGAAAAAGAGCACAACGAGGTGATTTGCAAAGACTTACAGCCAACTAAAGAACGAGTGACGATGGGCGAAGTGATCGATACCGTAGCTCAGGCGACTGATGCTGAAGCGATTATCGTTACCGACGTCGGCCAACACCAGATGGAAGCTGCCCGTTATTCTCGCTACAAGAGACCTCGCTCCCTTATTACCTCAGGTGGCTTAGGCACAATGGGTTACGGTCTTCCGGCGGCCATTGGGGCAAAAATCGCGGTTCCTGAACGTGAGGTTGTGCTGTTCGTAGGTGATGGAGGGCTGCAAATGACTATTCAGGAGCTTGGAACGATTATGGAATGGGCTGTGGGAGTGAAAGTTGTGTTACTCAATAACAACTTTTTGGGAATGGTACGCCAGTGGCAGCAGTTATTTTTCGACCGTCGCTACTCCTCTACTCCGATGACTAATCCCGACTTCCAGAAGATCGCCGAAGCGTATGAAATTCCTCATTGCCAGGTTATTAGACGTGAGGAACTTGCGCCTGCGATAGCTGAAATGTTGTCCACCTCTGGTGCGTATTTTCTCGAAGTGAAGGTGGATGAAGAGGATTGTGTCTTTCCGATGATTCCGGGTGGGGCTGCACTCGACGATATTATGTTTAATGCAAACGTGTAAAGCTATGGAAATCAGAGAATACGTTTTTTCGATCCTTACCGAAAACCATCCGGGAATCTTACACCGCATTGCGTCGGTTTTTCTGCGTAGAAAGATTAATATTGAGACGCTAAATGTCTCTGCCTCAGCGATGCAGGGGTTCAGTCGTTTTATCATTCAGGTGCTCATCGACCAGGTCACTGCTCGCGCACTTGAACGCCAAATCCAAAAGATCGTCGGCGTAGTAAAAGTAGATTTTAACTAATACCTTATTATATTATGGCAAAAATGAATTTCGGGGGTGTGGAAGAGAATGTCGTTACGCGCGACGAGTTCCCTCTGAAGAAAGCACTCGAAGTGCTTGGTAATGAAACTATTGCAGTGATAGGTTATGGCGTTCAGGGCCCCGGTCAGTCGCTCAATATGCGAGACAATGGCTTCAATGTGATTGTCGGTCAGCGCAAGGATTCACCGTCGTGGGATCGCGCCGTGAAGGACGGTTGGGTGCCGGGCAAGGATCTTTTCGACATCGAGGAGGCCTTGGAGCGCGGAACGATCATTCAATATCTGTTGTCCGACGCGGGACAAATCGCTGTGTGGCCGACAGTTAAGAAACATTTGACCGCCGGCAAGGCCTTATATTTTTCGCACGGTTTCGGTATCACTTACGCCGATCGCACGGGCATTTTCGCTCCGAAAGATGTGGATGTGATTCTTGTTGCTCCGAAGGGTTCAGGCACGTCGTTGCGTCGTCTTTTTCTCGAAGGTAAGGGGCTTAATTCGAGCTATGCGATTCATCAGGACGCTACGGGTCGTGCATTCGAACGCGTTGTGGCTCTGGGAATTGCAGTCGGAAGCGGCTATCTTTTCGAGACCACTTTCAAGAAAGAGGTTTTCAGCGACCTCACTGGCGAGCGTGGCACATTGATGGGCGCTATTCAGGGTATCTTTGCCGCTCAGTATGAGGTGCTGCGCGAAAATGGGCACTCCCCTTCCGAGGCTTTTAACGAGACGGTTGAAGAGCTAACGCAGAGCCTTATGCCGCTTGTGGCCGAGAACGGAATGGACTGGATGTACGCCAACTGCTCGACAACTGCTCAGCGCGGTGCGCTCGACTGGTGGGGGCCGTTCAAGGAGGCTACGTTGCCGGTTTTCAAGAAGTTATATCGCGAAGTGGCTTCGGGCGAAGAGGCCCAGCGTTCCATTGACTCGAACAGCAAACTCGATTACCGTCAGGGGCTCGAAAAAGAGCTCAAGTCGCTGCGTGACAGTGAAATGTGGCAGACCGGGGCTGTGGTTCGCTCGCTGCGTCCGGAACGCAACAAGAAGTAAACGCCCGGCCGGAGAGAAACAAAAAGTAAAGCAGGGTTACAAATTCTTAGCGGGCGACACAACGCACCGTAAAGCCGTTGGAGAATTCATTGTTCCAAACGGGCGTAGCGGCGTCAGCGTAGAAGCGCAGATTGTGCCCGTTAGACTCACTGTACGGTGTAGAAGACCAGCCGTAACCGCGAGTGCCCTGATTCCCGACTGCACCACTTTGGTTGTCACGGAGGCCTGCGGTTCAGGTCGATAGTAGTCGCTTTTTTCTTCGGGTAGCCGGACAAAGTGACGACTCCGAAATGGCAACAAACCTATAACTGGCGAAAGTCGCGTAGCGATAACTCGCTGCCGGCGTTCCGGCCAGTGGACTACTGAATTTGCAAAGATGTATATCCCCGCGACCTCGATCGCGGGGACTCTTATCTTAAACCCTGCCTTAATAATATCTTAGAACTGCACCACCGGAGCGACATCGGAGCCGGGGGCAGCCTCGAAATAACCACGCGGCTGGAAGCCGAACATACCGGCAAAGATGCTGCCGGGGAAGCGGCGAAGCGATGTGTTGAAATCCTGAACAGTCTCGTTAAAGCGCTGGCGTTCAACGGTAATCCGATTCTCAGTGCCCTCCAGCTGAGCTTGCAATTCGAGGAAATTTTGGTTGGCCTTCAGGTCGGGATAGCTCTCGGCAACTGCCAACAGGCGACCCAATGCAGAAGATAATTCACCCTGCGCAGAGTTATACTGGGCAATGGCTTCGGGCGAGAGATTGTTCGGATCCACAGTCACTTGCGTGGCCCGTGCTCGCGCTGCGATGACACCTTCGAGGGTCGAAGATTCGTGCGCGGCATAGCCCTTGACAGTGTTCACGAGGTTGGGGATCAGGTCAGCACGCCTCTGATACTGGTTTTCGACTTGCGCCCAAGCCTGCTTGACAGCCTCTTCTTTTTTGACGAATCCGTTGTACGCGCTCACGCCCCAAAGTGCTAACAGAGCAATAATTACGATGATTACAATCCAAGATTTTTTCATAAATCAATATATTAGTTTATAGTTTTGTAACTCAAAATCCACTTCGCGCACCGCCGCCGCCTGAGCGACCGCCACCGAAACCTCCTCCAAATCCGCCTCCAAAGCCTCCCCCACCACCGAATCCTCCACTGCCCAAGCTGCCGCCGAGAAAACCTCCCAAGAACGGGCCGATAGTGGGGCCACCGAAACGGCCTGTGGTGGCATTATCGTCGCCATTGCCGCCTTTGCCGCCGCGTTTGCTGCGATGCACAAGCGAAAAAATAATGATGAACACCACGGCGAAAATCAGAAACATAACGAACGACACGAGGAGATTGCCCTCATCATCGACCTCAGCATTCAAAGCGCCGAGCTCTTCGGTATTGTTCATCAGAACGTTATATACAGCCGTGACACCAGCCAACACTCCTGTGTCCCAGTCGCCCTCGCGCAGGGGCGGGATCATATACACGGTCTGGATGCGTTTGCAAAGGGCGTCCGGAAGCACTCCTTCGAGGCCGTAGCCCGTCTCGAATTGGATGTCGCGTTGCTGCTTTACTACGCTTATAACCATACCGTTATCCCGACCTTTCTCTCCTACTCCGAGGTCGTTCAATTGACGATGAGCGAAAAGGTCGAGCTGGTCTTCTGGTACCGAATCGAGAACCAAAACCGCAACCTGAGCCAAGTGTTTATCGTTGAGTTCCACACACATACGGTTGATTTCGCGTTCGGTGGATGGCGACAGGATGCCATCGGGATCAGATACCCACTGGGCGGACGCAGAAACAGTAGCGGAAAGTGCGCACGTCGAAAAAAGCAATATGAACAGAAGTCGTCTCATAATCAGTACACAAAGGTAAGAAAATAATCGAGCGGAAGAATAGAATATAACTATAATCTATACGGTTGATGAAGCTATAAGAAAATAGTATAACAAGTATTGTATATTCAAAAAGTTTGCGTATCTTTGCAGCCCGAATTTAAGCATAAATAAGCATAAAATTAGAGCGAAATGCCAACTATTCAACAGTTAGTAAGAAAGGGGCGGGTCACGATCGAGAGTAAAAGTAAGTCTCCGTCGTTGGATGCTTGTCCCCAGCGCAGAGGCGTATGTGTGCGCGTTTACACGACAACCCCCAAGAAGCCCAACTCGGCAATGCGTAAAGTTGCCCGTGTCAGGCTCGTGAACGGAAAAGAGGTTAATGCCTACATCCCCGGCGAAGGTCACAATCTGCAGGAACACAGCATCGTGCTGGTGCGTGGAGGTCGTGTAAAGGACTTGCCCGGTGTGCGTTACCACTTGGTACGCGGAGCATTGGACTCGGCAGGGGTTGCCAATCGCAAGCAGCGCCGCAGTAAATATGGAGCTAAAAAACCAAAAGCCAATTAATATATTAAGCAACAATGAGAAAAGCTAAGCCTAAAAAGCGAATTCTACTTCCGGATCCGAAATTTTCGGATACTCAGGTGACACGTTTCGTGAACTCCCTGATGCTGGATGGCAAGAAGAGTATTGCATACACCATCTTCTACGACGCGTTGGATATGGTGGGCGAGAAGATGAAAGACGCAGACAAGGCTCCTCTGGAGGTCTTCAAACAAGCACTGGAAAACATTACACCTCAGGTGGAGGTCAAGAGCCGCCGCGTGGGTGGAGCGACGTTCCAGGTGCCTATGGAGGTGAGACCGGAGCGCAAAGTCAGCATCTCGATGAAGAATATGGTGATGTACTCGCGCAAACGTGCCGGGAAATCTATGGCTGAGAAGCTCGCAGCCGAAATTATGGCCGCTTACAACAACGAAGGTGCCGCTTTCAAACGTAAAGAAGAGATGCACCGTATGGCCGACGCCAACAAAGCATTCGCACACTTCAGATTCTAAGAGCCGGCATTAGGGAGACAAAGACGTATGGCAAGAGATTTAAAATACACCAGGAACATAGGCATTATGGCGCACATCGACGCGGGGAAAACCACCACGTCGGAGCGTATCCTGTTCTATACCGGAAAGACCCACAAGATCGGCGAAACCCACGAAGGGTCGGCGACGATGGATTGGATGGCTCAGGAGCAGGAACGCGGGATCACTATCACCAGCGCCGCCACAACTGCCTTTTGGAACTATAAGGATCAGCAATATCAGATCAACATCATCGACACTCCGGGCCACGTGGACTTCACGGTCGAAGTGGAACGCTCGCTTCGTGTGTTGGACGGCGCGGTTGCGACTTTCTGTGCGGTCGGCGGTGTCGAGCCCCAGAGTGAGACCGTGTGGAGGCAGGCCGATAAATATAAGGTACCCCGCATCGGTTATGTGAACAAGATGGACCGCACGGGTGCCGACTTTTTGAGCGTCTGCGGCGAAGTGAAAGAGAAGTTGGGTGCGACGGCTCTGCCGGTTGTGTTGCCTATCGGTCACGAACACGAGTTCGAGGGACTGGTAGACCTTGTATATAACAGGGCTTACTACTATTTTGACGACAAGAACGTTCGCGACAACTACCACATCAAGGATATCCCCGACTCGATGAAAGCCGAGGCTGCCGAATGGCGCGCAAAGCTCATCGAAGAGGTGGCCTCGATCGATGAAGCGTTGATGGAGAAATTCTTCGACGATCCCGACAGCATCACTCCCGAAGAGCTCATCGCAGCAATTCGCAAGGCGACCATCGAGATGGTTGTTGTGCCTATGTTGTGCGGCTCGTCCTTTAAGAATAAAGGTGTTCAGATCCTTTTGGACTATGTGGTGGCTTTCCTCCCCTCGCCTCTCGATGTGGATGCGATCGTGGGTACGGATCCTCGTACGGACAAAGAAGTAGAACGTAAGCCGACCGAAAGCGATCCGTTTGCTGCATTGGCCTTTAAGATCGCTACCGACCCGTTCGTGGGCCGCTTAGCGTTTATTCGGGTCTATTCGGGCAAACTGGATGCGGGTTCGTATGTTTACAACTCGCGCTCGGACAAGAAAGAACGCATCAGTCGCATCTATCAGATGCACGCCAATAAGCAAAACCCCATTGAAGTCGTGGGCGCAGGCGATATCGCCGCTGTCGTGGGCTTCAAGGATGTGCGCACGGGCGACACACTGTGTGAGGAAAAGAATCCTATCGTTTTGGAATCTATGACTTTCCCCGATCCTGTGATCGGTCTGGCCGTCGAACCCAAAACGCAGAAAGACCTCGATAAACTCGGCGTCGGCCTGTCGAAGCTGGCTGAAGAAGACCCCACTTTCACCGTCAAGACGGATGAAGACAGTGGTCAGACCATCATCAGCGGTATGGGCGAATTGCACTTGGAGATCATCGTCGATCGCCTCAAACGCGAATTCGGTGTTGAGATCAACCAGGGTGCGCCTCAGGTTAATTATAAGGAAGCGCTCACCAAACCCGTTCAGCATCGCGAAGTGTTCAAGAAGCAGACCGGGGGTCGTGGTAAGTTTGCCGACATCATCTTTGAACTCGGCCCGGCCGATCCCGACGCTCCGGAAGGATTGCAATTCGTGGATGAGGTAAAGGGCGGTAATATTCCCAAGGAATTCATCCCCGCTGTGCAGAAAGGCTTTGCTTCGGCAATGGCCAACGGCGCACTGGCCGGCTATCACGTGGACAGTATGAAAGTCAGGCTGCTGGATGGTTCGTTCCACCCGGTGGATTCCGACCAGCTCTCGTTCGAGATCGCTGCCCGCACAGGTTTCCGTCACGCTGCACCCAAAGCAGGCTCGGTGATTATGGAGCCCGTGATGGCGGTAGAAGTGGTGACACCAGAAGAGAATATGGGTGACATCATCGGCGATTTGAACAAGCGTCGTGGACAGGTTCAGGGTATGGAACAAAAGGGCAATGCCCGTTTGGTGAAAGCCCGCGTTCCTCTTTCGGAAATGTTTGGTTATGTGACGGTTCTGCGTACCCTTTCGAGCGGTCGCGCAACCTCGTCGATGGAACTTTCTTCTTACGAAGAAGTTCCGCAAAACATCGCGAAGGACATTATCGAAAAATCGAGCGGCAGACTCAAAAAAGAAGACGAATAATATAACAGATATGAGCCAAAAAATCAGAATCAAACTCAAATCGTTCGATCACAATCTCGTCGATAAGTCCGCCGAGAAGATCATCAAAACGGTGAAAGGTTCAGGAGCGGTAGTCAGCGGCCCGGTGCCCCTGCCCACCCAGAAGAAGATTTTCACCGTGAACCGCTCGACCTTCGTGAACAAAAAGGCGCGCGAACAGTTCCAGCTCTGCACCTTCAAAAGGATCCTCGACATCTACAGCTCGACCTCTAAAACGATCGATGCACTGATGAAACTGGAATTGCCCAGTGGTGTCGAAGTTGAAATCAAAGTGTGACAGAGGGCGGGATTTAGTGAGAACTTGTAATTAATAAATAAGTAATGTCAGGAATTATTGGAAAAAAAGTCGGAATGACTTCCGTGTACAGCGCCGAGGGCAAGAATGTCCCCTGTACTGTTATCGAGGCTGGTCCGTGTGTAGTTACGCAAGTTAAGACCGTTGAAAAAGACGGTTATGCAGCAGTGCAACTTGCCTATGACGACAAAACCGAAAAGCACACCAGCTCTGCACTTCTCGGCCACTTCAAGAAGGCCGGAGTGACCCCTAAACGTAAACTCGCCGAATTCCGCGATTGGGAAGGACGCGAACTCAACCTCGGTGATGCCGTCACCGTGGAAGACTTTATCGATGGCGATTGGCTCGACATCACGGGCATCTCCAAGGGTAAAGGTTTCCAGGGGGTTGTCAAGCGCCACGGCTTTGCCGGTGTGGGCGGACAAACCCACGGTCAGCACAACCGTGCCCGCAAGCCGGGTTCGCTCGGCGCATCTTCGTATCCTTCGCGCGTGTTCAAAGGTAAGAAATTGCCCGGACAGACCGGAGGCGACAAGGTCACCGTTACGAACCTCAAAATCCTCAAGATCATTCCCGAAAACAACCTTCTGCTGGTTAAGGGCTCGATTCCCGGCGCCAAGGGTTCTTATCTCGTAATCCAAGACTAAACTATGAAACTGAAAGTATACGATATTCAGGGTAACCAGACCGCCGCGAGTGTAGAGCTTGCCGACGGGGTCTTCGGGATCGAACCCAACGACCACGCTATTTGGCTCGATGTGAAGCAATATCTGGCTAACCAGCGTCAGGGTACCCATAAGTCGAAGCAGCGCAACGAGGTTGCCGGCTCGACCAAGAAACTCAAACGTCAGAAAGGAACGGGCGGCGCTCGTGCGGGTAGTATCAAAAACCCGTTGTTCGTCGGTGGAGGTCGCGTTTTCGGCCCTCAGCCCCGCGACTATAGCTTCAAATTAAACAAGAAACTCAAAGCTCTGGCTCGACGTAGTGCACTGACCTATAAGGCTAAAGGTGAAGCAATTAAAGTGGTTCAGGCTCTTTCTTTCGAGGCTCCCAAGACCAAGACTATGTTGGCTGTCGTAGGCGCCCTCGGCGTGGCGGACAAAAAGACGCTGGTGCTTGTGCCCGAAGGAAATCTGAATGTGCAGCTCTCCGCTCGCAACATCCCCAACGTTAAGGTGATGATCGCGCAGAACGTGAATACTTACGATATTATGAACGCCCAACAGCTGGTTATGGTCGAGGGCGCCGTGAACACTCTCAACGAATTGTTAGCATAAACCCCGAAGACGACTATGGAAATTATCATTAAACCTATTCTCACTGAGAAGATGACGGCCGCCGGCGAAAAGCTGGGTCGCTATGGTTTTGTCGTTGCAAGGGATGCCGACAAACCTCAAATCAAGGACGCTGTAGAAAAGGCTTATGGCGTGAAAGTTACGGATGTGAACACGATGATCTATATGGGCAAGGCTAAAAGGCGCTTCACAAAGGCGGGGTTGCTGCAAGGCCGTACAAACCACTTCAAGAAGGCGGTTGTGACTCTTAAGGATGGCGACAAGATCGATTTTTATTCTAATATCTAACGTAAGATGGCTGTAAGAAAATTCAAACCCATTACTCCGGGGCAAAGGCATAAGATCATCAGCACGACGTCGGATATTACGACTTCGACCCCCGAAAAGAGTCTGCTCGCTCCCAAAAAGAGCAGCGGCGGACGTAACAATACCGGTAAGATGACCGTACGCTATATTGGCGGCGGCCACAAGCAAAGATACCGCATCGTGGATTTCAAACGTCAAAAGGACGGTGTTCCTGCTGTCGTGAAAACTATCGAATACGACCCTAACCGCACGGCTCGCATCGCGCTTGTCGTGTATGCGGATGGTGAGAAGACCTATATCATCGCTCCTAACGGATTGCAGGTCGGTCAAACTTTGGTGAGTGGCCCCGGCTCAGCCCCCGAAGTGGGCAACTGTCTGCCGTTGGCCGAAGTTCCTCTGGGAACGGTAGTGCATAACATCGAACTCTATCCTGGTCAGGGGGCCGTTATGGCTCGTAGCGCCGGATCGTACGCTCAACTTCTTGCTCGTGAGGGTAAGTATGCTATTTTGAAACTTCCTTCGGGCGAAACCCGTATGGTTCTCACCACTTGCCGTGCTACTGTGGGCGTCGTATCTAACGTAGACCACGGCCTGGAACAGCACGGTAAGGCGGGTCGCAACAGGCACCTCGGTCGCCGTCCCCGTAACCGCGGCGTCGTGATGAACCCGGTGGATCACCCGATGGGTGGTGGTGAAGGAAGGGCTTCGGGGGGACATCCCCGTTCGCGCAAGGGCTTGCTGGCCAAGGGCTACAAGACCCGCGCAAAGAAGAAAGCATCGTCGAAATTCATTGTGTCTAAAAAGAAAAAATAGCATAATATGAGTCGTTCATTAAAGAAAGGTCCTTACATTGAGCCGAAGCTGGAGGCAAGAGTCATCGCCCAGAGTGAAAGCAGCAAGAAGACCGTAATCAAAACCTGGTCGCGGGCAAGTATGATCTCGCCCGATTTCGTGGGCCAAACGATCGCCGTCCACAACGGGAATAAATTCATCCCGGTGTATGTGACGGAAAATATGGTGGGACACAAACTCGGCGAGTTTGCCCTAACACGAAACTTCCGCGGTCACGCAGGTAATCGTAAAAAATAGTAAAGGCTATGGGTGTAAGAAAACATAATACGGCTGAACAAAGAAAAGCCGAAAAGAAGCAGAAGGCGATCGCGATACTGCGCGACTGCCCTACCTCGCCCCGTAAGATGAGGCTCGTGGCCGACATTATCCGCGGTGTGGAGATCAACCGCGCCCTGGGTATCCTGCGCTATTCCAAGAAAGAGGCATCGATCCGCGTGGAGAAACTGTTGCGTAGCGCAATTGCTAACTGGGAAGCCAAGAACGAAGGCGAAAGACTGGAAGACAACGTGCTGTGTGTTAAGGAGATCTTCGTGGACAGCGGTCGCCAGCTCAAGCGTATTCAGCCCGCACCTCAGGGTCGCGCGCACAGGATCCGTAAGCGCTCAAACCACGTGACGATCATCGTCGATAAGATGCCGGTGGTAGAAAAAGCCGCTAAGGCACCTAAAAAAGAAGTTGCACAAGAAGTAAAAACTGCTGAATAAAGATGGGACAGAAAGTAAATCCGATAGCTAACCGCCTCGGCATCATCCGCGGTTGGGACTCCAACTGGTACGGCGGCAAAGACTTCTCTGCAAAGTTAGTAGAGGACGCAACCATCAGAAAATATCTGAACGCCCGTCTGGCAAAAGCAAGCATCTCCAAGATCATCATCGAACGTACGCTGAAGCTCGTCACAGTGACAATCTCTACGGCTCGTCCGGGGATCATCATCGGCAAAGGCGGCCAGGAGGTCGATAAACTCAAAGAGGAGTTGAAGAAACTTACCGGCAAGGATGTGCAGATAAATATTTTCGAGGTGAAACGCCCCGAAGTGGATGCAGTGATCGTGGCGAGCAACATTGCCCGTCAGTTGGAAGGCCGCATCTCTTACCGCCGCGCAATCAAAAGCGCCATTGCTTCGACAATGAGGATGGGTGCCGAAGGGATCAAGATTCAGATCTCAGGTCGCGTGGGTGGCGCCGAAATGGCTCGTAGTGAGAGCTACAAAGAGGGTCGTATTCCTCTGCATACCTTCCGCGCGGACATAGACTACACACTCGCCGAGGCCTTGACCAAGGTCGGTATTCTCGGTGTGAAAGTTTGGATTTGCACAGGCGAAGTTTACCAGAAGCGCGATCTGTTCGAGTATCAGGGTGCAAGCGCATCGTCATTCAGTGGCGGCGGCGAAGGTCGTGGCGACAGGGGTGACCGCAGAGACAGAGGCGATCGCAGGGATAGAGGAGATCGTCGCGGAGGCCGCGGTGGTGACAGACGTGACGGTGGAAGAGGTGAAGGTCGGTCTGACAGAGGTCCGCGCTCAAACAACAGATAAGTAGAACCTTAAGCGAATAAGAAAAAATGTTACAGCCAAAAAAGACCAAATTCCGCAGAATGCAGAAGGGCCGTATGAAGGGCCTGGCCGGAAGAGGAAATCAACTCGCATTCGGTTCGTTCGCAATCAAGGCGCTGGAATCCACTTGGATAACCGGGCGTCAGATCGAAGCTGCGCGTCAGGCGATTGTCCGTCATATGAAACGTGAAGGACAATTGTGGATCCGCATCTTCCCGGATAAACCGATCACCAAGAAACCCGCCGAAGTGCGTATGGGTAAGGGGAAAGGTGCTCCCGAAGGTTTCGTGGCGCCAGTGACCCCAGGCCGAATTCTCTTTGAAGCAGAAGGTGTACCTCTCGAAATCGCTAAAGAGGCGATGAGACTGGGTGCGCAGAAACTGCCGATAACAACCAAGTTCATCGTAAGACGAGATTACACAGCAGAAGTATGAAAACAGTAGAAATAAAAGAGTTGCCGGTGGCCGATCTTGTGGAAAAGATCGCGGCACAGAAGGAAGAACTGGGCAAGATGAAACTCAACCACGCTGTGTCGCCGCTCGAAAATCCGGGAAAAATCAAACAATCTCGCAGGGACATTGCCCGTATGATGACCATCCTGCAACAAAAAAACGCAAAGTAGGGCTATGGAAAGAAATCTGAGAAAAGAGAGGATCGGGACGGTCGTGAGCAACAAGATGCAGAAGAGCATCATCGTTGCCGTGAAACGTAAAGTGAAACACCCGATGTATGGCAAATTTGTGAATAAAACTACCAAGTTTGCCTGTGAAGACAGCGAAAACACCTGCAATGTGGGCGATGTGGTCAAGATTATGGAAACACGCCCCCTCTCCAAGACGAAGCGCTGGAGGCTTACAGAAATAATTGAAAGGGCTAAATAATTATGATACAGCAGGAAAGCAGACTGACCGTCGCCGACAACAGCGGGGCAAAGGAAGTCCTTTGTATCCGGGTGCTGGGTGGAACAAACAGGCGTTATGCCTCCATCGGCGATAGAATCGTGGTGAGCGTCAAGAGCGCCACCCCGGCAGGCGATATGAAAAAGGGGACGGTCTCCAAGGCCGTTGTGGTAAGAACCAAAAAGGAGATCAGGCGTCAGAATGGGAGCTACATTCGCTTCGACGACAACGCCGTAGTGCTCCTTAATAACCAGGGAGAAATGCGCGGAACGCGTATCTTCGGGCCTGTCGCTCGTGAATTGAGGGACGGATATATGAAAATTGTTTCATTAGCACCGGAAGTTTTGTAGAGATGGCACAGAAATTACATATCAAAAAAGGCGACACGGTGAGAGTCATTGCCGGAAACGACAAAGGCCAGACCGGTAAGGTGCTCAGCGTGAATGTCGAGGACAATCGCGCCGTTGTCGAAGGGGTGAATCTGGTCTCCAAGGCAACCAAACCCAATGCGAAAAACACCCAGGGGGGAATCGTCAAGCAGGAAGCTGCTGTGCACGTGTCGAACCTGCAGTTGATCGACCCCAAGAGCGGAACTCCGACAAGGGTCGGTCGCAAGGTGGGCGCAGACGGGAAATTAGTTCGTTACGCTAAAAAATCCGGGGAGGAAATCAAATAATGAAATACACTCCTACATTCAAGACCAACTATAAGGAGCAGATCGTACCTGCACTTATGAAAGAGTTTGGCTACAAGAGCATTATGCAGGTGCCCAAGCTCGAAAAGATCGTCATCAATCAAGGGATGGGTCAGGCCGTGGCCGACAAGAAACTCATCGACGTGGCCATTGACGAACTCACTAAGATCACGGGCCAGAAGGCCGTGATGAGCAAGTCCAAGAAGGACATCTCGAACTTCAAGCTGCGTAAGGGAATGCCTATCGGTGTTCGCGTGACTCTGAGGGCGGAAAAGATGTATGAATTTATGGAGCGTCTGGTTGCTGTGGCTTTGCCTCGTATTCGCGACTTCAAGGGGATTAACGAAAAGTTCGACGGCCGTGGTAATTATACCCTCGGTATCACCGAACAGATAATTTTCCCGGAGATCGACATCGACAAGATCACCAAGATCCTGGGGATGGAGATCACCTTCGTAACCTCGACCGACAACGATGCAGAGGCTTATGCACTGCTGCGTGAGTTTGGCTTACCGTTCAAAAACGCTAAAAAAGCACAATAAAGAGTATGGCAAAAGAATCGATGAAGGCCCGCGAGGTAAAACGCGCAAAATTAGTGGCCAAATATGCCGAAAAACGCAAAAGGCTGAAGGAAGAGGGTGATCAGGTGGGGCTTAGCAAGCTGCCCAGGAACTCGAACCCGATCAGAATGCACAATCGTTGCAAACTGACCGGAAGGCCCAAAGGCTATATGCGTCAGTTCGGTATCAGCCGTATCCAGTTCCGCGAAATGGCCTCACAAGGGTTGATTCCCGGAGTGAAGAAGGCAAGCTGGTAAGATAAACAACAAGTTTAATTTTAATATTCTAAATCATTATGACGGATCCTATTGCGGACTTCCTCACTCGGATTAGAAACGCGGCGAAAGCCAACCACAAGACGGTTGAAGCTCCCGGTTCCAAAATTAAACAGGAAATAACCAAGATCTTACACGATCAGGGTTATATTCTTGCTTACAAATTCGAGCAGGATGAAAAGGGGCACCCTTCGATTAAGATCGCCCTCAAGTACAACCCACAGACCAAGATGCCGGCCATCAAGGAACTCAAGCGAGTCTCAAGGCCGGGTCTTAGGCAGTATGCAAGTGCCGAGGATATGCCTCGCGTGATGAATGGCCTTGGTATAGCTATCGTTTCGACCTCAAAAGGCGTGATGACCGACAAGGCTGCACGTACGGAGAATGTCGGCGGCGAAGTTCTGTGTTATATCTATTAAAAAAGTTAAAAAATGTCAAGAATTGGTAAATTACCTGTAAACCTGCCCGCCGGCGTGACCGCAGAGGTCTCTGCCGACAACGTGGTTAGTGTGAAAGGGCCTCTCGGACAGCTTTCGCAGGCCGTCGATCGGGACATCGCCGTCAAAGTTGAAGACGGCGTCCTGACGGTTACGCGTCCCACCGACCAGCCCCGTCACCGCTCGATGCACGGGCTCTATCGCGCTCTGATCAACAATATGGTCGTGGGCGTTAGCAAAGGATACGAGATCAAACAGGAACTCGTCGGTGTCGGTTTCAAAGCCGAAGTCCAGGGCAACGTGCTACAATTGAGCCTTGGTTACTCTCACGATATTTGGATTATGCTTCCGGATGAGGTTAAGGCTGAAGCCCTGACCGACCGTAAGGCAAACCCCATCGTTACGCTTAAAAGTATCGACAAACAGCTCATCGGTCAGGTCGCAGCTAAGATCCGTTCGTTGCGTAAACCTGAACCCTATAAGGGCAAGGGTATCAAGTTCGTCGGTGAACAGTTGCGTCGCAAGGCGGGTAAATCTGCAGGTAAATAATTGAAAGGCTGAAAATTATGGCATTGACAAAGACAGAAAGAAGGGCGCGAATCAAAATGCGTATTCGCAAGGTGGTTACTGGAACCGCCGCACAGCCCCGTATGACCGTATATAGAAGCAACAAGCAGATCTATGCGCAGTTCGTGGACGACGTGGCAGGAGTGACCCTTGCTGCAGCTTCGTCGCTGGACAAAGAGATAGTGGATGCAGCTAAGGGAAAGAAACCTCAGGAAGTGGCAGCGATGGTTGGCAAATTGGCTGCCAAACGCGCTACCGAAAAAGGTATCTCGACCGTGGCTTTCGACCGTAACGGTTACTTGTATCACGGTAGGGTTAAAACATTGGCCGACGCTGCCCGCGAGGGTGGTCTTAAATTCTAAGAAGATATGGCAAATAGCAATATACAGAAAGTCAGAACCAGCGACTTGGAACTGAAAGACAGATTGGTGAGCATCCAGAGGGTGACCAAGGTTACCAAAGGGGGCCGCACGTTCAGCTTTTCGGCGATCGTGGTCGTGGGGAACGAAAATGGCGTCGTGGGTTACGGCTTGGGTAAGGCCAGTGAAGTGACCGCAGCCATCGCGAAGGGCGTCGAAGATGCTAAGAAGAATCTGGTGAAAATCCCCGTGTTGCACGGAACCATCCCCCACAAACAGGAGATGCGTTACAGTGGTTCGTTGGTTATGATCCGTCCAGCAGCGCCCGGTACCGGTATCATTGCCGGTGGTGCAATGCGTGCGGTGCTCGAAAGCGCCGGTGTGAAAAATGTGCTCGCAAAGAGCAAGGGCTCGTCCAACCCTCACAACCTTGTGAAGGCGACGATCGGTGCTCTGCTCGAATTGCGCGACGCTTACACCGTGGCCGGTGCTCGCGGTATCGCAATGAACAAGGTGTTTAACGGCTAAAATTTGAGGAAAGTTATGGCAAAAATTAAAATTACTCAGGTGGTTAGCCGAATCGGAAGCACCGCTCGTCAGAAAAAGAATCTCGACGCACTGGGAATCAAGAAGATGGGTCGCACTGTTATCCACGAGGACTCCCCTATCATCAAAGGTATGATCGAAAAGGTGAAGCACCTTGTGAAAGTAGAAGCAGCTGGTGCCGGCGATCAAACCAAGACGGCGAAAGCTAAGGCGGCTCCTGCCCCCAAGGCAGCAGAAGCCCCAGCGGTTGAAAAAACCAAGGCGGCTGCTGCGGCAAAGCCCGCGGCGGCCAAGAAGCCTGCGCCTAAGACAGCAACAACGAAGGCGACCCCCAAGGCTCCGGCTACTAAAAAACCGACTGCAGCAAAGGCTCCGGTGAAACCCGCAACTCCCAAGGCGGCTAAGAAAACTGTAAAAAAAGAAGACTGATAGATTATGGAACTCAATAACTTAAAGCCCGCAAAAGGGGCGACGCACAGGGAACGCAGAATCGGACGGGGTGAAGGCTCCGGAAAGGGCGGAACCTCTACGCGCGGTCACAAAGGCGCTCAGTCGCGTTCGGGTTACTCAAGCAAACTCGGCTTCGAAGGTGGTCAGATGCCTCTTCAGAGGCGCTTGCCCAAGTTCGGCTTCACCAATATCGAGCGCGTGGAGTTCAAACCCATAAACCTGAGCACGCTGGAAGAGCTGGCCGAAAAGAGAAAATTGAGCGAAATCTCAGTGGATACTCTGATCGAAGCTGGTTTCGTGTCGAAGAACGACCGTGTGAAGATTCTCGGAAACGGCACTCTCACGAAGGCTCTCACGGTGACGGCTCACGCATTCTCCAAGAGCGCTCAGGCCGCGATCGAAGGTTTGCAGGGAAAAGCGATTAAATTGTAAGGGAGGCCGAAAGGGGGAATTATGAAATTCATTGAAACCTTAAAGAATATATTCAAGATTGAGGAACTGAGGCAAAAACTTGTCTACACGATTCTGCTCGTTCTTGTTTATAGGTTCGGTAGTTATGTGGTGATCCCAGGGATCAACCCCGTTGCGCTGGCCGACCTGGGAAGCCAAGTGAGCGGAAACGGTCTTTTGACCCTGCTCGACATCTTCTCAGGGGGTGCGTTTTCCAATGCGTCGATCTTCGCACTGGGGATTATGCCTTATATCTCGGCGTCGATCGTTATCCAGCTACTGGGTATTATTTGGCCCTATTTCCAAAAGCTGCAAAAGGAGGGCGAGAGCGGTCGCAAGAAGATGAACCAGTGGACAAGGTACCTCACCATCATCGTGTTGTGCTTGCAGGGTCCGGCCTATTTGGCTAACCTGCACGGGCAAATCCCGGCCGAGGCGTTCGTGCTTAGTGGTCCGTTGTTCACGGCTGTGGCGTTGATGTGCCTTATCGCCGGAACTATGTTTACGATGTGGTTGGGCGAGAAGATCACCGACAAAGGTATCGGTAACGGTGTGTCTCTCATCATTATGGTGGGTATCATTGCAAGGTTGCCGTTTGCTTTCTGGTCGGAGATCACCACTCGCTTCGGAGCGAACAGCGCCGGCAGTGTGGTGATGCTGGTTGTGGAACTGGTTTTGCTTTACCTTATTTTTATGGCGGCGATCGCTTTGGTGCAGGCCGTGCGGAAAGTTCCCGTGCAGTATGCCAAAAGAATCGTCGGTAACAAACAGTATGGAGGGGTGCGTCAATATATACCTCTGAAAATCAATGCCGCAGGCGTGATGCCCATCATCTTCGCTCAAGCCTTGATGTTCATCCCGATGCTCTTTCAGGGTTGGGGTAACGGCGGTTTCGCTGCTGCCTTCGCCTACCAGAGCGTTTGGTATAACCTCGTGTTCTTCCTGTTGGTGGTCGCATTCACCTATTTCTACACTGCGATCACTGTGAACCCCGTAATGATGGCCGAAGATATGAAGCGCAACGGCGGATTTATTCCCGGTGTGAAGCCCGGAAAACAAACCGCAGCATATCTGGACGACATTATGACGAGAATCACCCTGCCAGGGTCGATCTTCCTTGCAATTATCGCAATTTTGCCGACATTTGCAACGGAACTCGGTATCAATCAGCAGTTTGCGTACTTCTTTGGAGGAACCTCATTGTTGATCCTTGTGGGTGTGGTACTCGACACTCTAAGACAGATCGAAAGCTATCTGTTGTCGCGACACTATGACGGCCTTATGAAGACCGGCCGCATCAAGGGACGCGGAGGAATGTAAATGATCAAACTCAAGACGAAAGAAGAGGTAGAACTGCTCCGCGAAAACAACCTGCTGGTGAGCAAAACTTTGGCTGAAGTGGCAAAGTATGTAAAACCGGGGGTGACCACAGATGAGCTGGACAGGGTGGCGGAGGAGTTCATACGGGACAACGGGGCTATCCCCGGTTTCCTTGGGTACAATGGATTTCCGAAGACGCTGTGTGTTTCAGTGAACGATGGAATTGTACACGGAATACCTTCTTCTTATGCTCTCCGCGAAGGGGACATCGTTTCGATCGACTGTGGCACTATTCTAAAGGGGTTTTATGGCGACTCGGCCTACACATTTGCGGTGGGCGAGATTGATCCGGAAGTTCAACGACTGCTGGACGTAACCAGAGAAGCTCTTTATAAAGGTGTCGCACAGGCAAAAGCAGGAAATCGCGTAGGCGATATTTCCGCGGCTGTGCAAAAACACGCCGAAACGAATGGATACTCCGTGGTGAGAGAACTCACCGGACACGGTCTGGGACGAAAAATGCACGAAGACCCCGAGGTTCCCAATTTTGGAACAGCAGGGAGAGGGCCAGTCCTCAAGGAGGGAATGGTGTTGTGCATAGAGCCTATGATCAATGCCGGAAAGAAAGCCGTAGTTTTTGAAAGTGACGGCTGGACTGTGCGAACGCGTGACCGAATGCCATCCGCGCACTTCGAGTGGGCGGTTGCGGTAAGAGGGCCAGGGGCGGATGGGAAGCCCCAGACTGCGGATGTATTAACCGATTTCACTATTATTGACGAAGCTGTATGGCAAAACAAGCTGCAATTGAAAAAGACGGAACGATAATCGAAGCGTTGTCCAACGCGATGTTTCGTGTGGAACTCGACAACGGTCACGTTATCACTGCTCACATCTCAGGCAAGATGCGTATGCACTACATCAAGATCCTGCCCGGAGATAAAGTTAAAGTGGAGATGTCCCCCTATGATCTCTCTAAGGGGCGTATTTCTTTCAGGTACAAATAATTAAGACTATGAAAGTAAAAGCATCAATCAAGAAACGTAGCGAAGATTGCAAGATCGTGCGCCGCAAAGGCAAACTTTATGTGATCTGCAAAAAGACCCCGAAGTATAAAATGCGCCAGGGTTAATTTTCGTTAAACAACAAGTAGAATTTATGGCACGTATAGTAGGTGTAGATTTACCTAAAAACAAGCGAGGCGAGATCGGCCTGACCTATATCTATGGGATCGGTCGTTCGACGGCTCGCAAACTGCTCGACACGGCAGGAATCAACTACGACAAAAAAGTCCAGGACTGGAGCGACGACGAAGTGGGCAAGATCCGTTCGGCTATCGCCGACAGCGGAATCAAGGTCGAAGGCGAAAACCGCTCCATTGTTCAAATGAACATCAAACGACTGATGGACATCGGCTGCTATCGCGGTATCCGTCACCGTCTGGGTCTCCCTTTGCGCGGCCAGAGCACTAAGAACAATGCTCGTACGCGTAAGGGTAAGAAAAAGACTGTCGCTAACAAGAAGAAAGCTACAAAGTAATCCGCAGGTAGAGAATTATGGCTAAAAAAACAACAGCAGTTAAGAAGAAAGTCGTTAAGGTCGGTGCTATGGGCGCGGCCCACGTTCACTCGACGTTCAACAACGTTATTGTGACTATCACGAACGAGAACGGCGACGTTATCAGCTGGTCTTCGGCAGGCAAAATGGGTTTCCGTGGTTCCAAGAAGAACACCCCTTATGCCGCCCAAACCGCCGCTACGGATTGCGCAAAGGTCGCTTTCGATATGGGTCTTCGCAAGGTGAAAGTCTATGTGAAGGGCCCCGGTCAGGGTCGCGAGTCGGCCATCCGAACCATTCACGGTGCAGGAATCGAGGTTGTCGAGATCATCGACGTCACTCCCCTGCCCCATAACGGTTGCAGACCTCCTAACCGAAGGCGAGTGTAATTTTGCGCTTCAAGGTTAAACACTTAAACGATTAAAAACAATGGGAAAATACATAGGACCAAAAACAAAAATTGCACGCAAGTTCGGGGAGCCTATCTTCGGGGCCGATAAAGCTTTCGAAAAGAAAAACTACCCTCCCGGAATGCACGGGCAGATGCGCAAACGCAAAAAAGTTTCGGAGTACGGAACACAGCTGACCGAAAAGCAAAAGGCAAAAGCTATCTACGGTATCCTCGAAAAGCAGTTCAGTGTAACCTATAATCGCGCCGCAGCAATGGGTGGGATTACGGGTGAAAATCTGCTTAAGTTGCTCGAATGCCGTTTGGATAACGTGGTTTACAGGCTCGGAATCGCTCCCACAAGGGCTGCGGCGCGTCAGTTGGTGAGCCATCGCCACATTACGGTGAACGGTGCGGTTGTTAATATTCCGTCGTACAGTTTGAAAATTGGCGATGTTGTCGGTGTCAGAGAAAAATCCAAGAGTCTTGAAGTGATCACCGAAGCCCTTTCGGGCGGAAGGAACCGCTACTCGTGGCTGGAATGGGATGGCCCGACAATGTCCGGAAAGTTCCTCCAAAAACCCGACCGCGAAGATATTCCGGAAAATATCAAGGAGCAGCTTATCGTCGAACTTTACTCGAAATAGTAACAACTAAAACGTAAATTATAATATGGCAATATTAGCATTCCAAAAGCCTGAAAAGGTCATTATGCTCGAATCCTCATCGACGCTCGGAAAATTTGAATTCCGACCGCTCGAACCCGGATTCGGTATGACCATCGGCAATGCTTTGCGCCGGATCCTGCTCTCCTCGCTGGAGGGGTTTGCGATCACGAGCGTGAAGATCGCCGGTGTAGATCACGAATTTGCCGCAATCCCTGGAGTGATGGAGGGTATGATCGACATCATACTGAACCTCAAGAAGGTTCGCTTCATCCGGACTGCGGAAAATATCGACAGCGAGAAAGTGACGCTGAACGTTGCCGGTGTGACCGCCCTCACGGCTGGTTACATCTCCAATTATCTCTCGGCATTCAAAGTGCTCAACCCCGATCTGGTCATCTGTCGTCTGTCACCCGATACCAAGCTGACGATCGAACTGACTATCGGCAAGGGGCGCGGCTATGTACCGGCAGAGGAAAACCAACCCGAAGAGGCTGAGTTCGGCCGACTGGCCATCGACTCGCTCCACTCGCCTATCGTGAACGTAAAGTATGCGATTGACAATTACCGCGTCGAACAGCGTACGGACTACGAAAAGCTGAGTTTGGAGATCACAACCGATGGCTCGATTCACCCCAAGGAAGCCCTGAAGGAAGCTGCCAAGATTTTGATTCATCACTTTATGTTGTTCTCTGACGAGAAGATCACGATGAATCAGGACGAGGTGAGCTCGACCGAAGAGTTCGACGAAGATGTGCTTCATATGCGTCAGCTGTTGAAGACCAAATTGTCGGATCAGGACTTGTCGGTGAGGGCTTTGAACTGCCTGAAGGCCGCGGAAGTGGATACTGTGGGCGATCTGGTGCGCTTCAATCGCAGTGACCTGTTGAAGTTCCGCAACTTCGGCAAAAAATCGCTCTCGGAATTGGACGACCTGCTAACCACGCTGAACCTGCACTTCGGAATGGATGTCACTCCCTATAAACTCGATAAAGACTAAGCAAAGATGAGACACAATAAGAATTTCAACCACCTCGGTAGAACGAGCTCGCACCGTAAGGCGCTGTTGGCCAATATGGCTACCTCGCTGGTTTTGCACAAGAGGATCCAAACTACGGTGGCCAAGGCCAAGGCTCTGAAAATGTATGTCGAGCCTTTGGTGACCAAAGCCAAGGAAGACACCACCCATTCGCGCCGTGTGGTTTTCAGCTATCTGAAAGATAAACACGCAGTTACTGAGCTCTTTCGCGTGATCGCACCTGCTGTGGGCGATCGTCCCGGAGGTTACACCCGCATTCTCAAGACCGGTTTCCGTCTGGGCGATGCCGCCGATATGTGCATCATTGAACTGGTGGACTTCAACGAAACGTTCAAGACGGGTGTTTCGGGCGCCGGTACCGGCAAGGCGAAAACTCGTCGTTCCGGCAAGGCCGCTGCTCCGAAGGAAATCGAAGGTGAGGCAACAATTGGCGAAGCAGCCGATGTCGCTGAAGCTCCGACTGCAAAACCTGCAACCAAGAAAGCCGCCGCGAAACCTGCTGCCAATAAGCCGAAAGCTGCACCCGCACCCCGCGGAGCAAAAACTTCTGGTTCGAAGGCAAACGCCGGACGTTCGATGGCCTCGAAAAAGGGCTGATCCAAGAGAGTAACGGCAATTATCTGCCGCTATTTTGAAAAAAGTGCACAATTTTGTGCACTTTTTTTGTTAAAAATAGTAGTAGGTATTGCATAGTATTATTTTATGTTGTATATTTGCACCATAAAACAAACTAAACACGATTGCGACCTATGAAACAGACCTACAATGTGAACATCGGCGGACGAGCCTACAACATCGACGCTGACGCCTATGAACTGCTCGACAAGTATCTGGGCGATGTCTCTTCGAGGCTCCGAGATACCGATGTCGAGTCTATGGAGGACATCGAGACCAGAATCGCCGACATCTTCGACGAGAAGATTTCGAGCACGATGCAAGTGGTGAATCTTGAAATGGTGCGCCGTGCGATGGCTGTAATCGGCAGACCCGAAGTTTTCGGTGCGCAAAAACGAGGATTCTCCTATAATGGAGGTTCTTGCAGCGAGGCTCCAAAGAGACTTTATCGCTCAAACGACAAAGTTTTGGGCGGTGTGTGCGGTGGCTTGGCCGACTACTTCGACGTAGATCCGAGTGTCGTTCGACTCATTGCAGTGCTATTGCTCTTCTTGGGCGGCTTGTCGTTCTGGGTCTATGTTGTGATGTGGATAGTCGTTCCGAAGGCTCCTAATTATGTTAAATAGATAAAGCTATGAGTGAGGAAAACTTAAAAAATGTGGATAATGTCAAGGCGCAGATGCGGAAAGGGATCCTTGAGTATTGCATCCTTTCGATCCTCTCGCGCGGTGACAGTTATGCTCCACAAATCATATCTGAACTCAAAGATGCCGATATGATCGTTGTCGAGGGGACGCTATACCCTCTGCTTGCAAGGCAAAAAAACCAGGGCCTGCTATCCTATCGCTGGGAAGAATCCCCACAGGGACCACCCCGCAAGTACTATATGATCACCGAGAGGGGGCGTGAAATTTTGAGCCAACTCGATGAGGTGTGGGACGAAATGGTTGAACAAATCAAAATTATCCGTTACGGTAAACAGATATGAAAAAAGTTGAAAAAGTAAGCATCGCAGGTATATCATTTACGCTGGACGACGATGCGTATAACTCTCTGAAACAGTATCTTAATTCGCTGCACAGCTACTATGACGGCGATCCCGACGGGGGCGAAATAATCTCTGACATCGAGGCGCGCATAGCAGAATTGATCCTCGACGAACAGGTATATACAAAAGTCGTGTCGTTGCCTCTTATCGACACTATCGTGGCTCAGCTGGGTTCTGCGGCGGAGATCGATGACGATACTTCTGTGGAGGGAGCTCCGGCGTGGTCGCTTGGAGCAGGCTCCGAAACTACCTCCTCAATTCCGCGCAGATTGTATCGTGCCAGCGAGGGCCGGATTTTAGGAGGTGTATGCGCCGGTATAGCTAACTATCTGGACGTTAGTGTGGCGTGGATTCGTTTGATATTTTTGGTTCCTCTTTTTCTGCGTGGGATCGCCATTCCCGGACATTGGCATATCGTGGGCGATTTTGCCGAAGGTTGGAGTAGTGTTTTCGTGCTGACCTACATCATACTGTGGATTGCTATGCCGGTAGCAAAGACTCCGCGTCAGAGGCTGGAAGCGCGTGGAGAGAGAATAACTGCCTCGACGATCCGCCAGTCGATGCAAGAGATTGCGACCACTCCGAGCACAAAAAAGGCAGCTTCGGTGTTTGCCGAGATTTTTACGGTTTTGGGTCGTGTGGTGCTGTTCTTTGTGAAATTTGTCTTCGCCGTCACGGGGTTTGCGTTCCTTGTTTGGGCAGTTGGACTGTTCATTGTTATGATAATCATAGTGTCCAATCCGAACTCAGTGGGTAATTTACCATACTTGTTCTCTGCGATAAGAGATATGACCATCCTCTCGCCGCTATGGTTGTTAGAATTGGTGATTTTCTGTATTATGATTCCGGTGCTGGTTATCGGTATGGCGTTTTTGAGTTTTGCGTTTTCCTGGAAGATTCGGCGCCAGTTCTATGGTTTCTGTCTGATCGTATGGGCGCTTGCAATGGTGTTCACCTCGGTGGTACTGATCTCCAATGCTGGTTATCTGCGAGACAATATGCCCGATGGGAAGATATATATTTGGGACAGTAACTATAAATGGGACAGTAACTATAAATATGATAACGACCCGAATAGTGTTGAAATCAGAAGAATAGAAGAATTTGTCGTCGAGCCGGACAGTCTGGCCGTCGATAGTCTAAGTCGGGAGACTTTAACCCCCCTTAATTAAGTGAAAAATTAGGGTTTTTAAGATTGATTAGTGGAGGTGGCGGTAGCTTTATGCTGCCGCCATTTTTTTGAGTTCCGCGATCTCGATGGGCCAGCGGCTTTCGTCCGGAGTTTCGAGGATGAGCGGAATGCCGTCGAAACGCACATCGGTAGCGATAAACCGGAAGCAATTCCAACCCAGGAGTCCATCGCCCAATGGAGCGTGCCTGTCCACGTGGCTGCCAAGAGGTTTGAGTGCATCATTGAGGTGCATTCCGCGAAGGCGTTTGAAACCCACTATGCTCTCGAACTCTGCAAAAGTTGCCCTGAAGGTCTCGGCTGTGCGCAGGTCGTATCCCGCGGCGAAGGTATGGCAGGTGTCGAGACAAACCCCTACGCGAGATTTATCCTCCACACCCTCAATAATTTGAGCCAAGTGTTCGAAGCGCTGACCGACGCCACTCCCCTGCCCTGCAGTATTTTCGATGACGGCCGTGACACCTTTTGTTTTGTCGAGCGCAAGGTTGATACTATCGGCGATCCGAGCCAGACACTCATCCACTGAAATCAACCCAAGAGTCGCTCCCGGATGGAAATTTAGTCGGTCGAGACCCAACTGTTCGGCGCGTTGCATCTCGTCGAGAAACGCTTCGCGCGATTTTTCAAGTTCCGTAGCCGATGGGTGTCCAAGATTGATAAGATAACTGTCGTGAGGTAAAATTTGCGCCGACCCATAACCAAGTCGCTCGCATTCAGCACGAAAAGCAGCTATAGATGCAGTTGAAAGAGGTGTCGAGTGCCATTGGCGTTGGTTTTTGGTGAACAGTCCGAAGGCCGTGGCTCCGATTTCCTGTGCACGCAGAGGGGCTTTCTCTACCCCGCCTGCAGCGCTAACGTGTGCTCCAAAGTATTTCATAATACCAAAGATAGCGAAAAAATTTGTACTTTTGTGAGTTATGAAAATTAAGTATATTTTTTGGGTGACAGTAATGGTAGTGGCTTTTTCTACATCTGCTACCCCTGCAGCAGCCCAATTCTCGATAAACAGGACGAGCGAGAATGCCAATATATCAGTACCGATGCCCGCTACTCCGTCCCAGGTGACCATAGATGTGACCAATGAAACCAAGGCGAAAATGCTGCGAAAACAATTATGGCGCAGACGTAACGATGTCGATTTCCGTGTGAGCGCTACCGGAATGGTCACCCAGTTCAACAAATATTGGACCACGAACAACCAGAACGCAGTATCGAGCGAGCTGGCAGCATACTACTATCACACCTTTACCAAGGGTCGCCATACGTCGATTTATAAGTTCGACGGAATCTATGGGATGAATTATATCGACGACATCTGGTTCAAGAATCAGGATATGTTCAAGTTCTACTACCTCTCGTCGTGGAAGCTCAAAGAGCAGGGATTTCTGCGAAATTGGGCCTACAGTTTGACAGCCAGTTTTGCCTCACAGTTTGCCGAGGGATTCAAATCGCGCACCGAAAAGATTTTGTGGAGCAACTTTATGGCTCCGGGAACCGCAAACGTCGGGGTCGGGTTTACATACACCTCACCCAACAAAAAATGGCCGTTCATCATCACGTTCAACCCCGTGTCTGCCAACGGGCTGTTCGTGTTGGACGATCGCATAGGCGAAGAGAGGCGTAAAACGCTGGGTATCACCGAGCCACGCGATGCAGAAGGGAATTTGGTGAACCACAAGATCGAAGGCGGTTCGAGCATAAATATCGGCTTCAACAGAACGTTCGCTTTTGGCAAAAAGGAAAATTTTACGCTTCAGTACAATACCACTCTGGGATCGTTCTACGGCTGGATGACTGATATTGCGAGCCATAGCGGAATTGCTGGCTCGGAAATTGCTGTTCTACCGACCGTGAACTGGACGAATTCGTTCATACTGAACCCGATACGGTTTCTGGCTATAGAGTTCAGAACGACAGCGTTTTATGACCGCAGTCAGGTCAATAAATTGCAGATGCAATATTATCTGAGAGTGGGACTAACATACAGATACAGAAATAGATGAGAAAAATTTTAACGGCACTTTTGATTTTGAGTCTTGGGGCGTGTGTGCCGCGTCAGGGTGGCGAGGACAAGGTTTCCTACACAATGCGTCTCATTGAGCAGATGTATGTCGATCCGATAGGTGCCGATTCGCTGGCCGAAATGGCTATACCGTTGATACTTGAGGAATTAGACCCTCATTCGGTTTATATTCCCGCGCGCGACCTGAAGGCCGTGAGCGAACCTCTCGAAGGGCAATTCGATGGTATCGGCGTGATGTTCAATATGCTGACTGACACGGTCGTAGTACTGAACGTTATCCCTTCGGGGCCCAGCGACAAGGCGGGTGTCCAGAATGGCGACAGGATTATTCGCATCGACGACTCGTTGGTGGCAGGGCGAAAAATCCCTCAGGATCAGGTTGTCAAAAGACTCCGTGGGCCTCGTGGAACCCGTGTTAAGTTGGGCATAGAGCGTCGTGGCGCTTCTTCGTTGGTACCTATCGTTGTCGAGCGTGATGTGATCCCGATCAAGGCGCTTGATGCGGCGTTTATGATCGAGCCGGGCATTGGATTCGTCAAGTTGTCGGCCTTTTCGAGGGTTTCGGCTCAAGAGTTGTATGTTGCTATGACAGAACTTGTTGCGGCAGGAATGGAACGTTTGATTTTCGACCTTCGTGGCAACTCCGGTGGTTATCTCGATCAGGCGATCGCTATTGCGAATATCTTTCTGCCCAGAGGTGAACTGATCGTTTACACTGAGGACAGGGTCGGTAAACAGGTGCGCGAATATAGTAACGGGCGTGGCGGGTTCGATGAAATTCCGATGGTGGTGCTTATCGACGAGGGCAGTGCATCGTCGAGCGAGATCCTCGCAGGAGCCATTCAGGACAACGACCGTGGAATGATAGTAGGACGGCGCTCGTTTGGCAAAGGCTTGGTGCAGAGGGAGATACCATACTCTGACGGTTCGGCTCTCCGACTTACCATTGCGCGCTATTATACTCCTTCGGGTCGTTCGATTCAGAAACCATATAGTGCTGGTACCGAGGAATATGGGCGTGATATTTGGAATCGTTACAGTGCCGGTGAAATGTTCGCAGCCGACAGTACTCGCCAGGACACGACGAAATATTACACTCGCGGGGGGCGCGTGGTGCACGGCGGTGGCGGAATTATGCCTGACTATTTTGTGCCGATCGACACCCTTGGTATGAGCCCTTACTATCACAAAGTCAATGGGTTGAACCTTATCTATCGCTATACTTTGGATTGGGGCGATCGTCATCGTGCGGCGATGAATGCCGTGGAGACGCTACCTCAGCTGGAGGCGATGCTGGATGGCGCTCCGGGTATGATGGACGATTTTGTCGCATATGCTGCTCATAACGGAGCTGCTCCTGATTATCAGCAAATCGCAGTGTCGCGGAAGATTCTCGAAGCGCAACTTCGGGCGCTTATAGGTCGAAATACGGTGCTGGATTACAACGGATTTTATTCGCAGATCTACCCCATCGACCCTACGATCGAAAAGGCATTGGAGGTTCTAAAAAAATAGTATATGTTGCAGAGAATCATAGGAATAGTGGGTGTATTGGTGGTCGCAGGAGTGATCACGATGTTGGCACTAGAGCCACGGGCAGAGGGATTTTATCCGAATCTGTTCGACTCTTTTGAGCAACGTAACGCACCGGCAAAAGAGGTTCCGACGAAAAAAATCACAGTTCCCACCGCGGAGGATGTAAAAACAGTTGAGATCAATGGGTAAGAAGAAAAATGTAAGATGGTCACCGCCGCGGGGAAAAGCTGCGTCTCAGACCTATGTCGGGGTGGTCGATATGATCGCTTCGGGTGATATGTATGTGAAAGTCAATGATTTGGAGGAGGATATTTTTGTCGATTCGCGCGATGGTTTGCGGGCTTTGGATGGCGACAAGGTGGAGGTGGTTGTGACCAAGTACAAGAAAAACGGAAATTTGCAAGGGGCGGTTGTTCGTGTAGTAGAGCGCTCGCAGCACAATTATGTCGGAGTGTTGGACGTCACTGAGCACGCAGTGTTCCTGCGTCCCGATTCGCGCCGGATTCCTGTCGATATTTATATTAAACGCGCGGAAGGACAAGAACTCATTGACGGTCAAAAGGCTGTGGCTAAGATAGTTGATTGGCAAGAAGGCAGTCGTTCTCCCGTTGGCGAAGTGGTAGATGTGCTGGGTGAGGCGGGAAATAACGACACCGAAATGAATGCCATTATGGCTGAATTTAACCTGCCTTGGCAGTTCGAACCGCAAGTCGAGCAGGCCGCAGATACTATTCCGAGCGAGATTACTGAAACTGAGGTTGCGCGTCGTCGCGATTTTAGAGGTGTGACGACCTTTACGATCGACCCGGAGGACGCCAAGGATTTCGACGATGCGCTGTCGATCCGCCGTATTTCTGATGGCGAGAATGGAAGTGCAATGTGGGAGATAGGGGTGCATATTGCTGATGTAACTCATTATGTATCACCGGGAAGTATTGTCGATGAGGAAGCTGAGAATCGCGCTACTTCTGTCTATCTGGTAGACAGGACGGTTCCTATGTTGCCCGAAAAACTGTCGAATGACCTGTGTTCACTGCGACCGAATGAGGACAAATTGTGCTTTTCGGCGGTGTTTGAGATGGACGAAGAGCTGACGATTCACAACGAATGGTTCGGACGTACGGTGATTCGTTCCGACCGCCGCTTCACCTACGAGGAGGCGCAGGCAATTATAGAGGGTGGCGAAGGAGATTTCAAGGCTGAAATACTGAAATTCAATCAGTTGGCACAGGCGATGCGGAAGCGTAGATTTGCCCACGGAGCCATAACATTCGACCGCGAAGAGTTCAAATTCAAACTCGATCCAGACGGGAAACCAACAGGTATCTACCACAAAGTGCAGAAAGAGTCGAATCAACTCATAGAGGAGTTTATGTTGCTGGCCAACAAGCGAGTAGCCGAATTCGGAGGTAAAAATCCGCAGACAGGCAAAAGATCTGCTCGTACGTTTGTTTACCGCATACACGACAAACCGGATGAGGAAAAACTGTTGAAATTCAGTGACTTTGTCATCCGATTCGGTTACTATTTTCGCCCCGATCGCCTCAAGGACGTCTCGCGCCAGATGAATACCATTATGGACAAAATCAAGGGCAAAAGCGAGGAGAATGTTATCTCTACGCTTGCGATTCGCACGATGGCCAAGGCGGTTTATTCGACCGATAACATCGGCCATTATGGTCTGGCATTCCCATACTATACGCACTTCACTTCACCGATTCGCCGCTACCCCGATATGATGGTACACAGGCTGTTAGCTCACTATCTCGAAGGAGGAAAGAGTGCCGACAAGCCCAAATATGAGCGCCTGTGCGAGCACTGTTCGGATATGGAAGTCAGGGCTGCCGATGCCGAGCGCGCTTCGGTTAAGTACAAGATGGCCGAATATATGCAAGATCGTGTAGGCCAGGAGTTTAACGGTCACATTTCTGGTATCACCGACTGGGGAATTTATGTGGAACTGGAAGACAGTCTGATCGAGGGGATGGTGTCGATGAGGGATGTGGCGGATGACTTTTATCGTTTCGACGAGAATATCTATGCAGCTGTGGGTCAGTCGAGTGGGCGCAAATTTACCCTTGGAGACCTGGTTAGAATTCGCGTTAAGGGAGCAGATCTTTCGCGCCGTCAAATCGACTTTACGCTGGTTGGGACGATAGATTTCGAAACCGGAAAAATCAAACCCCTGCCGGAGGTTCAACTTCGCGACGATTCAACAGGGCGTGGGAAATCGTCAGTTCGTCGGCATACTCAATCTCGTCGCCAAAACCAATCCCGCGGGCGATAGTAGTGATTTTCAGGTCGTTAAATTGTTTGAGGCGGTTCAAAATGTAAAACAGAGTGGTTTCTCCTTCGACCGTAGTGCTTATGGCCAAAATAATTTCGTGCACACCACCGGCAGCTATGTTGTTGATTAGCAGATCTATTTTGAGATCGCTCGGTGCAATGCCCGACATTGGCGAAATCACCCCGCCGAGCACGTGGTAGAGACCGCGAAACTGCCCGGTTTTTTCGATCGACATCACATCGCCGACCTGTTCGACCACGCAAATTGTGGAGTGATCGCGGTTAGGGTCACTGCAAATTTCGCAAAATTCATTGTCAGACAGATTGTTACACCGTGCACAATGACGAATCCCCGTACGGAAATCGTCGATCGCCTGGGTCATCGAGGCAACGTCATCCTCACGCTGACGCAGAATGTGCATCGCAAGACGCAGAGCAGTGCGGCGACCGATTCCCGGAAGACGGGAAAGTTCGCGAACAACGTCATCTAACAATTTGGACATCAGTCAATAAGAGATATTGCGCCGGAGCGGATCCAGCCGCGATTGCCGTTTGCGATCGTGATTTCGCTCCACTCGCCCAAGGCGTCACGCACCTCGACGCGGTCGCCCTCAAAGAGCACAAAAAGGTCTTTGCCTGAGCTGTCGGGCGAACTTTTGACCGCTGCCGAAAGAGTCGTGACAATGCCCGCCGAAGGATTTTTAGCCTCATTATAAGCACTTTGCGCGAACGAGAAAGCAAAAACCAAAAGCGTCAGCGAAGCGATACCACCAAAAAATCCGGCACGGCGAGCGTGAACAGGGAGCGGCAACAGATAAAGTAACACTCCTGCCAAGGTTAGAGCAAAGAGTATCAGTGATATAGTAGCCCAGGCGTTACCACTCATAATCGCTGCGACACCGCGGATCCAACGCTTCAGAAACAATTCCGGTACTGGATCTATGCGATTATGAGTGAGACCGGTTGCTATGGCGAGGTTGTGGCGAATATCGTCGTCACCAGGCGCAAGTAGCTCAGCTTTAGAATAATACAAAATAGACTCGCCGATCTTTCCCATTTTGAACAGCGCATTACCTTTATTATAATAGAGGTGGGCACTGACTTGACCCGTCTGCTCAATGGAGTCGTAAAGTGCTGCTGCTGAGGTGAAATCACCTGCATAATAGGCTGTGCCTGCCTCGTTCCAAAGAGAGTCTGTATCGGGCCCGGCAGCTGCCACCGATGGCACTGCCAATAATGATAACAGGCTTATAATCAAACCTTTCATAGCTCCATTTGGGATACGATCGCGATCCCTTCGCGGTAAAGTTCGCTCATTTTTGAGCTCGAAACGGGCGAATACTGCGCCTGTTCGCACTCTGAAATTATGCGGATATATTCGTCGGCCTGTTCAGTGGACACGCCACGCTCGAACAACTCCTCTCGAATGCGTTCTTTGCCCAGATCTGCCATCGGAATATCAAGCTTATCAGACATATAGCCCCACAGTGCCTTGAGCATTTCATCATAAAAACCTCCCTTATCGTCACGACCCATTGCTGTTTCGGCAGCACGAAAACGCCTGAGAGCTACCTTGTTAGCGCGCTTATTACGTACAAACCGGTCGCTTTGCATATTCCGGACATAGCGGCGTAAAAATATGAGTGCACCAGCGAATATCCCAGTGATGAGGAATGCCGAGACGATGTAGAGCGGACTCCACAGGAAAGTTCTGCCTTTGGGTCGCAAGTTTGGCGAGCCGCGCTTGATGAAGCGGATGTCTTGACCGAAAATTTTGAGTTCCTCTCTCGACATACCGCTCATAAGGCCACCGGAGGTCGAAATGGAGGTGGAATCGGCGGCGACTTCGAGCGACATTTCGCGTGATGCCAAGGTCACGAAGCGTCCCTGTCGTGGGTCGAAGAACGAAAATTCGATGGCCGGAATAGTGTAAAGTCCGTCCGAACGCGGAATGAACGGGTAGGCAAATTCACGATAACCACTGGTACCCTGTGTAGTGTGGCGAGTGTTATCGGAGGTTGTAACGTTGTATTGTTCAAACGATTGTGGAAGTTCCAATCTTGGTGCGCGAATTAGTGGAAAGTTACCCGTGCCGCTGAGCTTGAGTGTGTAGGTAGCCGAGGCGTTGGCTTTCATTGCACTCGCCGGGGGCGTAGTTTCGAGCGTAAACTCGCCTACGGCGCCGTCGAAACTTGCAGGGGCACCGGCAGGCCAATCGCGAACGTTGATTTTAACTCCTTGAGAAACAATATGTTTGGGTATCTCCTGAATACCTGCACCGGCGAGACCCATCAGTTCATCGAAAATGTTGCGTGGCGAGCTTGTTTGGGTTTGCAAAAGCACGGTTATTTGGGCGTCGAACGGCTCCACCATCAGTGAGCCAGACTGCTGAGGATAAAGCAGATACTCCTTCAAAGTCCAGGTGTCGTAAACTTTACCGCCGACGGTTTCGCGCGTTGGTGCAGGAGGTTCAGCGGGACTGATATCCTGTTGCCAAAAACCGTTGAAGGCGGGCAACTTCAGATCGCTCAGACCACCGATCGGTACGCGCGAAAAGAGCTTAAGCGCCACGACAATAGGTTCGCCCTTATAAACGTCCGTACGAGAAACCGTTGCGCGAACAAGGACATCGTCAGCCGAGATCGGTGAAGGGCCTTGGGAACCCTGCGTTGCACCACCCTGTGAAGTTGCCTGCCCTACTCCACTCTGAGGTGCCTCACCCACTACCTCGATGGTAATAGGACGCGTAGAATAGGTCGTTCCTTTGACGGAAACACTGGCTGCGGAAATGGTGTGTAAACCTGCCGTAAATCCCTGAAGGATATATGTATAGGTGGTGGTTTCAGTACGAGTGAAGTTGCCGTTTACCATCTGGGTGCTGGTGCTACGTGATTCCTGAGGGCCTGCCATCACCTCCAGACCCTCGATCGCAGGCGGCGTAAAGACCACATCCTTGACAGCATTGACGACGAACTCGATACGAAACAACTCACCCGTTCCAACTGCTGTAGGAGCAGCCACATCGAAAGTTACACTCTCCTGTGCGAACGCTGAAAACGCTCCCGTCCACAAAGCTAATATGGTGAGTATCAGTTGCCTCATTTAGTAGCGAAAAAGTCGTTGCCTTTGTCATCCACGATGATGAACGCGGGAAAATCTTCGACGTAGATTTTGCGCACGGCCTCCATCCCAAGTTCCGGAAAATCAATCACTTCCACTTTCTTGATGCTGTCCTTGGCAAGAATCGCGGCCGGGCCGCCGATAGAACCGAGGTAGAATCCACCGTGTTTCTTGCAGGTGTCCGTAACTTGCTGAGTGCGATTTCCTTTTGCCACCATCACCAGCGAACCGCCGAGGCTTTGAAACAAATCCACATAGGGATCCATCCTGCCTGCTGTCGTTGGGCCGAAGCTACCAGAAGCCATTCCTGCCGGAGTTTTGGCCGGGCCTGCATAATAAACGGGATGTCTTTTGAAATATTCCGGCATCGGTTTGCCCTCGTCGATCATCTTTTTGATCTGTGCGTGGGCAATGTCGCGCGCCACGATCATATGGCCGCGAAGATTCAGTCTGGTTTTGATCGGGTATTTCGACAGGGTTTCGCGCACCTTGTCCATCCCTTCGTCGAGGTCGATATCCACGGCCGGAGCAAGATACGGAGCCTCTTTTGGCAGGAAGCGCGATGGATTTTTCTCCAGCGCTTCGAGCCATATTCCTTTTTCGTCGATTTTGGCCTTGATATTTCGGTCGGCCGCACAACTCACACCCATCCCTACGGGGCACGAGGCGGCGTGGCGCGGCAGGCGGATAACTCTCACGTCGTGAACAAGATATTTGCCTCCGAACTGAGCTCCGATACCGCTGTCTATGCAGATTTGTTTGATGCGTGCCTCCCATTCCAAGTCGCGAAACGCCCGTCCACCCTCGTTTCCTGAGGTGGGCAGATTATCGTAATAGTGGGCCGACGCCTTTTTGACCGCCGCAAGGTTGGCCTCTGCCGAAGTACCCCCGATGACGATCGCAAGGTGATATGGCGGACAGGCCGAAGTACCCAGATCGCGGATATGTTCGCGGAAGAAATTTTCGAGCGAGGTGTCGTTCAACAGGGCCTTGGTCTGCTGATAAAGAAAGGTTTTGTTGGCCGATCCCCCACCCTTTGTGATGAATAAAAACGAATATACAGATCCCGGTGTAGAGTAAATGTCGATCTGCGCGGGGAGGTTTGTGCCGCTATTTTTCTCCTCGGTCATCGTCAGTGGAACTACCTGAGAATAACGCAAATTGCGTTCGGCATAGGTCTCGAACACGCCGCGTGAAATAAACTCGGCATCATCCACACCGGTGTATACATCCTCGCCTTTTTTGCAAACCGCGATGGCCGTTCCGGTGTCCTGACAGGTAGGCAGCTCGCCTTCCGCCGCAACAACCTGATTGAGAAGCATAGTGTAGGCCACAAATTTGTCATTATCGGTCGCTTCGGGATCGTCCAAAATCGAACGAAGTTGCTGCAAATGTTCGGCGCGAAGATAGAATGAAACGTCATTAAACGCCTCACGGCCAAGCATCTCCAGCCCTTGGGGTTCGACCTTCAAAATTCGCCTTCCGCCGCACTCCTCCACCGATACGTAGGTATTCGTCAGTAATCGGTATTCCGTTGTGTCCGGCCCCAGCGGAAAGGGCTCCTGATATTTAAATTGACTCATAGTGGTTGTGATTTTTCGTTTTGCAAAGATAACGCTTTTTCGTATCTTTGTAAAACCTAAACCCCAAGTAATATGAAAAACAATATTTTTGATCTGACGACCGAGGAGTTGAACAAGATCGCCACTTCGCTTAAAGAAAAAATAGAGGAGGGTCTGAAAAAAGAAAATCGGGAAATTGCTGCAATTCCTACATATATCAATCCCCCGAAAGACATTCCCGATGGCAAGGTTCTCGCATTGGATTGGGGTGGTAACAACTTCAGGGCCGCTGTCGTGGAGTTTAAAGGCGGTGTGCCCACCGTACTTGGTGAACCTGCAACGAAGTTATTGGATGACAAGGCTACGGATGGATTCAATCGCGACGATTTGTTTCAGGAGATGGCTGCCACGATCGTTGAGTTGGGAGATGTTCTCGACAGCTCGGTAACGCGCATCGGCTTTTGTTTCTCTTACGAGACCGCTTCCCGTCTCAATGGCGATGCCGTCGTGTTGAAGTTTGCAAAAGGGATCGACATTCCCGATATGATTAACAAGCCTCTTGGAAGGCCTTTCGTCAATTATTTGAATAAATATCAGGGAATCAACACCGAATTTACCGATATTAAAGTGATTAATGACACTGTCGCCAGCCTGTTTGCCGGATTGGACTCTACAGGTTATGATTCCTACATTGGTCTTATTGTCGGTACCGGTAACAATATGGCTGTCCAGATGCGTTTGGATAAGATCGACAAACTCAATAATCCCGGTAGCACCGGCACTATTCCCATCAATTTGGAATCGGGAAACTTCAATCCTCCGTATCTGACTGTTATTGACGGACTGGTGGACGCAATGTCCAGCAACCGCGATTTTCACAGATTCGAGAAGGCTGTCTCCGGCAAATACATTAGCGAGTTGTTCAAGACGGTGTTTATGTGCGAAAAGATCAAGCACGACTTTGATGGTGGGGATCTTGCCGATATGGTCAATAATCCTCAGAAGTACGATCCCGAACAGGCTAAGGTAGCCGGTTGGATTTACGAACGTTCGGCCAAATTAGTCGCTGCGTCGGTTGTCGGTTTGGCGCAGGTCATCGTCGGGCAAAATCCTCAGGCTAAAAAGATTTGTCTTGCCGCTGAGGGCAGTGTGTTCTGGGGTAAAGACGGTAAGGGTGGTACTCCTTACCGTGACATCGTTGCCAGGGAACTCGAAACTCTTTTGCCTAAGGGTGTCGCGGTAACGATTCACGCCGAAATCAAAAAAGCAAACCTTATCGGCGCTGCTATCTCGGCTCTGTCTCCTTCGGGTAAAATAGTTTTCGATTAAGTGCCTGAAATTAAAATTATTTAATATCTTTGTGCATCAAATTTCAAAACCCAATTAGACTATGATTTCTTACAAAGAGTTAGGCTTGGTGAATACCCGCGAGGGGTTCAAAAAGGCCATCGAAGGCAAGTATGCCATTCCCGCGTTCAATTTCAACAATATGGAGCAGATGCAGGCTATCGTGGCAGCGTGCGTCGAGACCTCTTCACCCGTTATCCTTCAGGTTTCCAGCGGTGCGCGCAAATATGCCAACCAAACCATCCTGCGTTATATGGCCCAGGGTGCTGTCGAGTATGCTAAGGAACTTGGCAAAAATATTCCTATCACGCTTCACCTCGACCACGGCGATTCATTCGAGCTGTGCAAGAGCTGTATAGATATGGGATTTTCGTCCGTTATGATCGACGGTTCGCACCTTCCTTATGAAGAAAACGTAGCTTTGACGAAGAAAGTTGTCGATTACGCTCATCAGTATGACGTGACCGTAGAAGGCGAACTTGGCGTGTTGGCCGGCGTGGAAGACGAGGTTTCGGCCGAGCATCACACCTACACCGAGCCCGATCAGGTTATCGACTTCGTTACCCGCACAGGCGTCGATTCACTCGCTATTTCGATCGGTACTTCGCACGGCGCCAACAAATTCAAGCCCGAACAGTGCACTCGCAATGCCGAGGGTATTCTGGTCCCGCCGCCTCTTCGCTTCGACATTCTCGAAGAGATCGAACGTCGCATTCCCGGTTTCCCAATTGTGTTGCACGGCGCTTCGAGCGTTCCTCAGCAGTATGTTAAGATGATCAACGAGTATGGCGGCGCGCTGAAAGATGCGATCGGCATTCCCGAAGATCAGCTTCGTAAGGCTGCCAAGTCGGCTGTTTGCAAGATCAATATCGACTCGGATGGCCGTCTCGCTATGACTGCCGAAATCCGTAAGGTATTCCACGACAAGCCCGCCGAATTCGATCCTCGCAAGTATCTGGGCCCGGCTCGTGACGAGCTCAAGAAGCTCTATATGCACAAGTGCGAGCACGTCCTCGGTAGCGCCGGGAAGGCTTGATCTATTATTTATCTCAAAACAAAACCAGCGCTCCTAAAAAGCGCTGGTTTTGTTTTGAGTATGCGGGGCCACGTAGCTATCCCATTTTTCTATTACGGCCAGAAAATCGGGCGGCAGGGGACTTTCGAAGTGCATTTCGGTGCGTGATGTCGGATGTACGAATCCCAGTGAACGGGCGTGGAGAGCGTGGCGGGGCATCAAGGCGAAGTTGTTATCTATGAATTGCTTGTATTTGCTGAACGTCGTTCCCTTCAGTATTCTGTCACCACCATAGCGCTCGTCGTTAAACAGCGGATGACCGATATGCTCCATATGGACGCGTATTTGGTGGGTGCGACCGGTTTCGAGCCGCAGTTCGACCAGTGTCACATAGCCGTAACGCTTTAGCACTCTGTAATGTGTGACTGCGTGTTTGCCTTCAGTCTCGCCGTGAGGGTTGTCCGGAAACACCGCCATTTTGAGCCGGTCGTGGTGGCTGCGGCCGATATTACCGGTTATCGTACCCTCGTCCTCAGGCAGATTTCCCCACACCAGCGCGACATATCGCCTTTCTATTGTATGGTCGAAAAACTGTTTTGCAAGGCGCGCGTGAGATGTCTCATTTTTGGCGATGACCAACAGGCCACTGGTGTTTTTGTCTATGCGATGAACGAGTCCTGCACGCATATCACCCTGTTGGAAAAGCTCGTAATCCTTTAGGTGCCAAGTCAATGCGTTCACCAATGTGCCGCTGTAATTTCCGTGACCTGGATGAACCACCAGTCCCGCCGGTTTATTGACAATTATCAGGTCGTCGTCCTCATAAACGATGTCGAGCGGAATATCTTCGGCGATAATTTCGATCTCTCGCCGCGGATACGGCATTACGATTTGGATTCGGTCGCCGGGCTTGACCTTATAATTGGACTTGACCGCTATGCCGTTCACCAGTATGTTCCCGCTTTCAGCAGCCGTTTGTATTCGACTGCGTGAGACGTGTTCCATTCTGTGTGTCAGTAACTTATCTATCCTCAGTAGCGACTGGCCTTTGTCTGCTGTCAGTGCAAAGTGCTCAAAGAGTTCATCGCCCTCTCCACCGAGACCATCATCATATTTTTCCTCGTCTGTCATTCGTCGAGAGCAATGGAAAGCGACACACGAGTTCCGAGTTCGACCTCGTTGCCAGCAGCCATCGATTGTCCGGAAACGTGTGCATCTTTCTGATTCACAAGGTTTATTCCTGCCCCGCGTGTGATGTCGCCGACGTTCAATCCGCGCTCCCAAAGCCGACCTTTGGCTTCACTCAGCGGCAATCCGACAACTGCAGGCACAGCGACCCACGGCGCATCGGCGGAGCGGCCCACGACCAGTGTGACTCCGGAACCTACTTCAAGTCGTCGATTCGAGTTGCGACGAATGGTGTCACGACCGGCCAGCTCGGCAAGGATATTGTTCGTGGCGATATTTGGAACGTAGTGTAAGTCTCTGATTTCCAGTCCCGCCATCTCGATCATATTCTTGGCCTGTCGCAAGCTGAATCCTGTAACATAAGGTACCGGAACCATTTTTTGTTGATGCGAAGTGACGATCACGAACACTCGTCGCCCGTTTTTGACCTCCGTGCCGGCCGTCGGTAGCTGTTCGATAACTGTTCCACCCGGATAGCCGGCTGCCCAGATCGAGTCGGTCACTTCCAGTTCGAGGTGTGCACGGTGGGCCAGATTCCTGACCTCCGAAATGTGAACACCGACAAAATCGGGCACGGGTTTTTGTTGATTGTGACGAGTTAAAATACTCAGTGTCAGCGCACTGATGCCTATAAAAATCCCGATGGCACACACGGCCAAAATCAAATTACGCGCGATAGTGTTGCTCCAAATTTTTTGAATCATAAGATGTTATATAATGTGTCTCGTTCTACTGCTCTCAGGCTTGCCGAGGCGGCCATTTTTTGTATCTCATTGACAGTCAGGCGTGGTTTTTCATCACCGCCCGCCATTGAGAAAATTTTCGTGCTGTCGTCGATGGTTCCGTCCAAGTCGTCTGCCCCGAATGCCAGAGCCATCTCTGCCACAGCCTTGCCATACATCACCCAATAGGCCTTGATGTGTGGGATGTTGTCCAGGAAAATGCGCGCCATCGCCAGCATCTTCATATCTTCCACGACACTCACCTCCCCCGCCGCAGCCATTTGGTTGTGTTTCGCCCTGTATTTCAGCGGTATAAATGCATTGAATCCTCCTGTTTTGTCTTGCAGTGTTCGCAATCTTTCAAGGTGGTCGATCCGCTGCTCCAGAGTCTCTGCGTGACCGTAAAGTATTGTAGCATTGGTTGATATGCCGAGTTTGTGCGCTGCTTCGTGAACTTCAAGCCATTCTTCTGCCGTACCCTTTTCGGGACAAATTTGCGAACGCAGAGCCGCATCGAAAATCTCCGCTCCACCGCCAGGAATCGCCTGCATACCAGCCTTTTGCAACTCTCTCAAGCCCTCTTCCAACGACAGTCCCGCTTTTCTGATCATATATGCCAACTCAACCGCCGTGTATGCCTTTATCGCGGCATCCGGCAAAATGGCCTTGATGCGGCGAATGAGCTCGGTGTAGAACCAAAGATCGTGCTCCGGATGAACCCCCCCCACGATATGAACTTCCGTAATCCCCTTACCGACAAAACTTTGCGCAATTTCCTCCATCTTCTCGATGGATAAATCCCAAGCCTCAGGGTCGCCGGCGCCGCGCCTGTATGAGCAAAATTTGCACGCAAACGCACAAACATTTGTAGGTTCTATATGGAAATTGCGATTCCAGTAGAGCGCATCACCATTCATCGCTCGGCGCCGCCTGTCTGCCAACTTTGCCAGTAGCCACAATGGAGCATCGCGCCACAACCTGAGAGCCTCCTCAGGAGTGACACGAGCGCCGTTTTCAACTTTTCGCGCGAGTTCAATCACGCCCCAAAAGTACGAAAAATTGTCCGAATTATCTTAATTTTGCGTGACTCATTTCGCTGTCGGCGTACCGACCTTGCCGTCTAAGGCCTTCTGGACAAAGTGTGATCCAATAATCCCAATGCCACCGAAAAACAGCGCGATGGCTAATATCAGAAACACGAACCAAGCTGTCTCATCGACCCACGAGCCTGCGAAAATTCCATTCAGACAGGGCATTAAAAGGCAACCGATAGCCGTGCCAATGCCCGCGCCGGCGAGGAATCCACCCACACGGAACCACGAGTCACGTGAATATTGAGCTCTTGCTTCGAGACGCTGGGTTCTCGCCTCAATACGCTCGGTCTTCGCTTCCGCCTCGACACGAGCTAAGTCGGCCGGTGAACAACCCTGCGTAAAGTGCCCATACATAATCGATTTTGTGCGGTTCTTAAAATAAATGTTCAGCGAGATCGCGGTAAACAGTCCGATGACGAAAAGAATCGGAATTAACAGAGCGACTAAACCTTCGGTGTGCATAATTTTTAGTTTTTTAAGTTTAACTTCGTAATTTTGACGCGTTCGGTAGAAAAAGGTTACACTGTAACTTTTTTGTGCCTCGTGCGTCTCAATACTAAGATGGAGGATTTTGCTAAACTTGTGCGTGACTACTCGCCGCGACTCTTAGTTCTTGCGCAAGGTATTGTGCATCAGCGCGAAGCAGCTGAAGATGTGGTGCAGGATGCGCTGGTTAAGGCCTATTTGAAGCGACACACTTGGCGTGGCGAAGGAGCGCTCTCGACTTGGCTTTACAGGATTGTATATACCACGGCCGTGTCGTCGTTGCGATCTCGGCGCGAATTTTTCGATGGTCCGGCAGACATATCCGAAGCGCCTGAGCCTGAGAACAATTGGGAATTGACAGAAGTGAATATTGCCAAGATGCGGCGTGCGTTGGAACTTTTGCCGCCGCTGGACAGAACGTTGGTGACGCTTTTTTACACGGACGACAAATCTGTGCGCGAATGCGGCACGATTTGTGGCCTTAGTGAGGTGAACGTTAAGGTGCGACTGCACAGGGTGCGAACTCGGTTGCGCGAATTAATGGAGGGAATGCAATGATGGAAGAATTGATTAAAGCGGCTCACCCAGAGCTTGTTATGCCGGCAGGGTTCGAGCGTCGTGTTTTGTTGGCAGCGGCGTGTCAGGAGGCCGCGCGCCTGCATCGGCGGGCAAATTGGACTTTGATTGCGGCTGCAGCTTGTTTTGCGGGGCTTATTTTATCGTTCCCGTTGGCATCTATCGTGTCGAGTGTGAGCCGTCTTATCGAAAATCTATAACCTCAAATCCTTCGTAGCGAGCTGAGTTATAGTTAAATTCTGCTCCGAGCGAGATGTGTGGTGTAATGTGCGCAACATCAATGACTGCGTCGGTTCCCAGCAGTGCCATACGATAGCTCAAACGCACGGGTAGGCCTGTTGCCGTGGAAATATAAGCGTCACCCACTCCGTGTAGTTCTATCTTGTTGCAGTTCACCCCGTTGATCAATGCCGGCCCTGCGTACCGATGAGTGTAGCTCCCGTCCAAAAAATCAAAAAGACGCGTCGGATTGTTTAACACCGTGCGATCCGTGGGATCCACTTCATCTATAATGACTTCACGATCAATCAGATGCACCTCCCACTTTGTCATACCGTCGCAATACAGTACGATTTCCGGGGTCGTGACAAGGTAACTCTCACCACTCACCTCGTATTTTCCTTCAACAGACTCTCCGTCTATGGTCACCGAAAACTCCACTCGGTAAGGGCCCATTTCAGCAATTTTTTGCTTCAGCGCACCGAGCAATGCACCCGACTTCTCATCCGCAAAAGAACTGACGGAGAATAAGGTAACAACTAAAATAAGCAATAGACGTTTCATATAAATCGCTGCCGGCGTTCCGGTTCTCATAGTATATCCTCAAAAATTCGCTCCAGGCTGCGCGGATCTTGTATAAGCACTTCGCGAGGCTTGCTTCCCTCTGCGCGACCAACAATGCCTGCCCTCTCCAATTGATCCATCAACCGTCCGGCGCGATTATACCCTATCGCAAAGTGTCTCTGAATGTTAGAGGTCGAGCCTTGCTGATTATTGACCACAAAACGCGCCACCTCCTCGAACATCCGATCCACGTCACCAATATCGCCACCCGCAGCCCCATCCCCACTGGACTCCGGGACGTAGTCGGGAAGTTGGTATGCCGCCGCATAACCTCGCTGATCCTGAATAACTTCGGTCATCTTTTCGATCTCCGGCGTGTCGATAAACGCACACTGCACACGCGTGATCTCACCGTTAAGCGAAATGAGCATATCTCCCTGACCAATAAGTTGATTGGCCCCTGTTTGGTCGAGGATCGTGCGTGAATCGACGATCGAAGTCACGCGAAATGCGATGCGTGCCGGGAAGTTGGCCTTGATGAGTCCAGTAATAACCTTAACATCAGGGCGTTGAGTTGCGATAATGAGATGGATTCCCGTCGCGCGTGCAAGTTGTGCCAGACGCGTGATAGGTTGTTCGACCTCCTTGCCTGCCGTCATAATCATATCGGCAAACTCGTCGATAACCACCACAATATAAGGTAGATACCTGTGTCCCTTTTCGGGATTTAGGCGGCGATTCACAAACTTCTCGTTGTATTCGCTAATTTTTTTGACTTCCGCTTTTCGTAGCAACTCATACCTTGCTTCCATCTCGCCGCATAGTGAGTTGAGGGTATAGACAACTTTTTGAGTATCAGTCAATATTGCATCCTCTTCGCTCTCCATTTTGGCCAAGAAGTGCTTTTCGAGACGCGAGTAAAGCGACAGCTCTACCTTCTTGGGATCGACCATCACGAATTTGACTTCCGCCGGATGCTTTTTGTAGAGCAGCGACGAGATTATCACGTTGAGGCCCACACTCTTACCCTGTCCAGTGGCGCCGGCAATGAGAAGGTGAGGCATTTTTGCCAGATCGACCAGAAACGTCTCATTCTGAATGGTTTTGCCCAATACCAGTGGCAATTCGGCATTGCTTTCCTGGAACCGCACCGATTTCACCAGCGAGTACATCGACACGATCTCCCTGTTCTGGTTCGGCACTTCGATCCCGATAGTCCCCTTGCCGGGCATAGGAGCGATAATCCTGATTCCTAACGCTTTTAGACTCAGAGCGATATCTTGTTCAAGGCCCTTGATCTTGGAGATTTTTACACCAGGCGCCGGAATGATCTCATAAAGAGTAACCGTTGGGCCTATTGTGGCCTTTATCTTGCTTATCTCAATTCCGAAGTTCCTCAGAGTCTGCACTATACGGTTGCTGTTCGCCTGAATCTCTTCGTCCGTCACCTCCACCTTTGTGCCGTGATCTTTCAGAACTCCCTCGATGTCGGGTTTTCGATAGCTCGACAGTTCTTTGAGCGGGTCGTAGAGCCTGTTTTCGATGTCGTCGTCTTCTGCTTCCGGTTCCGGTTCGAGCTCCACGATCTCAAAAACTCCATCCACAGTACGTCTTGCGGCGGGTTCTTCAAGAGGCTTGTCTATCTCTATAGGGTGCTCTTCTTCAAGCGGTATGGTTTCGAAAGTATAGTCAAATGGCGGCACGCCCGACACGTCTGTCGCTCCCGTCACCACCGGCTTACCTGCGAGCATCTCTTCTTCGGCAGCCTCCCTTGCCTCCTCCTGGAAACTCTCATCGCCGGGCAATGGATCGGATCCCACTCGCGTGATAGTCGTGACAATTGCTCGTCCTGTTCGATTTAGAGCTGCGATGGTTTCTCGGCTGATGTAGACTGCGAGCAGTATCCACAGGCACAACAAGCCAAGGGCCGCACCGGGGAATCCGATTTTAGCACGCAGCCATTCGGCGGCAAAAATACCCAATTCGCCTCCCAGGCCGGTTCCGAAAACGCCCCATTGTGTGCCGAAAACCAGCCCCAACGACACCGATCCGAGGATCATTCCGATCAGTGTTATGCGTAGTGAACGTTCCAAAGCCGCGGGCCTGTAACGCATCATCCGTAACCCTAAAATAATGAGCATCACCGGAATGGCTATTCCGAATGCGCCGAATCCGCGAGCGATCAACCACTCACCGAGTCGTGCTCCAAGGGTTCCTTTTTCTCCGGTCGGCACAGCGTCGGCGGCGCTTCCCATCACGTCCGATAGCGACGCGTCGGCGCTCCAGGTGAGGAAGTAACTTGCGCATATATATAAGGTGTAGAGGCCCAGGAAAAACAGCACCAGTCCGCCGACCCATTTTTGATTATCGCTGAGACGCAGGGGTTTCATATCGCAAAATTACATTTTTTTCTCAAACGCCGGGTGTATTCTTCGCCTGCGAACGACAGAAATTCGTGCTTCGGAGCATTCGTTGGGTCGGCGTGTAGATTTTTTTCTGTAAGCAACTGTTCCACTCGTCGGGCAATGGCCGGGGCCGAATCGACTATTTGTGCCTTTGCATTGCCTGTTTTCGCGGCGTGTTCGGTAATAATTCGCTCCATTGTCGCTGCCAAAAACGGATAGTGCGTGCAGCCTAACACTATTCGATCGGCTCCGTTTTCGAGCATTGGCTCCAGCGCGGCTTTCACGGTTTCAAGTGCCTGGGGAGTTTCTTCGTGGTCATTTTCAACGAGTTCCACGAATCCCTCACCCACCCGTTCTATGATCTCCACTTTTTCGCGATGTCTCGCAGCTGTGGTCTTATAAATCTCTCCTTTGAGCGCTGCGGCAGTAGCCAGAACGCCGATAACACCCGTTTCGGTGCTTAGTGCGGCGGGTTTCACTGCTGGCTCCATACCTATGATCGGAATGTCGTACGTTGCTCTCAGATGGTCGATCGCCGCTCCTGTTGCCGCATTACACGCCACCACAAGCATCTTTATCTCCCTATCTATCAGTAATCTGACGGCACCATCTACAAATTCCGTTATCTGCTCGTGAGTCTTCGAACCGTAAGGTACGTTCGCTCCGTCGCCGAAATATATCAGCGATTCGGCAGGCAGCGCTCGCGCGATTTCTGCACGAACCGTCAGCCCGCCCATTCCTGAGTCAAAAATCCCTATCGCCCTGCTATTCACGTTCTTGGATCCATTTTTTTGCGTTTACAAATGCCTCTACCCAGGGCGAGATGTCGTCTTTTCCGGCGCGATCTTCAGGGTAATATGCCCAGTTCCAAGGTTTTAGCGCACGCTCAAGGTGTGGCATCATTGCCAGATGACGACCGTCCGGACTGGCGATCCCTGCGGCACAAAAATCGCTGCCGTTGGGGCTCGCCGGATAGCCTTCGTAGCTGTATTTCAGCGGAATATTATAATCGTCCTCGGCTCCCGGTAACGAAAATTTGCCTTCCCCGTGCGCTACCCACACGCCCAGGTTCGATCCGGATAACGAACTTAGCATCACCGAGTTGGCTCCTTCCGCAATCTCCACACCAATGAATCCTGATTCGAATTTATGGCTGTCATTGTGCAACATCTTCGGCTTTTTTCCGCTGTCATTCAGTGACTTGATCAGCCCCAGCTCAACCATTAATTGACATCCGTTGCAAATTCCCAGCGAGAGAGTGTCCTCTCGCGCATAAAAATTCTGTAACGCCTTGTTAGCCTTTTCGTTATATAGAAATGCACCTGCCCATCCCTTGGCCGAACCCAGCACGTCGGAGTTGGAAAAACCGCCCACAAAGACGATCAGATTTACGTCTTCGAGCGTCTCGCGCCCGCTCACAAGGTCGGTCATATGTACGTCACGCACGTCGAAGCCCGCCAAATGCATTGCCCAGGCCGTTTCTCGCTCACATTGGCAGCCTTTTTCACGAATTATGGCAGCTTTCACACCTGTTTTTTGCTTACGGTGCGGATCGATTCCCCATTGTTCATACTTTCCTGTGAAGTGCGCCGGAAATTTGAATTCCAGGGGTTGTTCCTTATAATTGGTGTAACGTTCTGCTGCTTTGGCAGTTGTGCTTTGTTTTCTATCGAGCAGATACGACGTCTTGTACCACACATCGCGCAGTTGGTTCTGCAACAGATCGAACTCCACATTGGCAGTTTTTATACTGAAGCGACGCTTTAGATTTATGCCTCCAATTACGTATGAATCAACATTTTGTTTGGCCAATTCCGCTTGAATTTTTGCGCTATTTAACACCTGTAACAACAATGCCGGTTTTTCACTGAACAGCAGTTTCGTCAGGTCGCTTTTGCCGCCCAAGCGCGCACTCGCACCACTCAACTCGCTCAAATCGACATCTATTCCCGTCTTGTTATCCGCAAAGGTCATTTCGAGCAATGCCGTTACTAATCCTCCCGCCGAAACGTCGTGACCAGCAAGCACTTGGCCCTCTTTAATTAGTCCCTGCACCGCATTGAACGCACGTCCAAAATATTCCGGATCAGCTACGCTCGGCGTCTTATCTCCTACTCCATCGATCACTTGCGCAAAACTGCTGCCACCCAACTCGAAATCGCAGCGACTCATATCGACATATAGAATTTCACTTTCAGTATGCTTTAGTGCCGCGCCGACGCTTCTTGAAATATCCGAAACCTCTGCTGCTGAGGTGATTATCACTGTACCTGGCGCCAAAACCTTGTTGCCTGTCAGACCCGCATTTCCCTCTCCATCGGGGTATTTTTGCGTCATCGACAATGAATCTTTTCCCGTAGGAATGTTGATACCCAGTGAGATAGCAAATTCGCTCGCTGCTTCGACTGCCTTATACAACCGCGCATCTTCTCCCGGATTTTTGCAAGGCCACATCCAGTTAGCGCTAAGCGAAACACCTGATAGTCCGTGAGTTAGCGGTGCAAAAACAAGATTTGTCAGCGCTTCGGCAATCGCCAGTCGCGATCCTTCTTCCGGATCGATCATTGCCGCCACCGGAGCGTGCCCGATAGCCGTAGCAATACCAGTAACACCTTGATAATCAAGCGCAACCACGGCACAATCATTCAACGGCAACTGCAACTGCCCGGTGCATTGCTGCATCGCGACGCGTCCACCCACCGACCTATCGACCTTATTCGTGAGCCAGTCTTTGCACGCCACAGCTTCGAGTTGCAGCACCTGTTCGATGTATTTTACGACTTGCCCGTCGTTATAAACCAATGGTTTAAATAAATCCTGTAATGTTTTGTCCGCCATTACAGTACGTGGTGCTTTGCCAAACATATACTCCAACGGCCAATCGATCGGGCGTTCACCCGTGATGTTGTTTACAAATGTGAAACGTCCGTCGCCCGTAGTCTCGCCGATGGTGTAAATCGGGGCGCGTTCGCGTTCGGCAATGGCACGGAGATAGTCCAAATATTTTTTGCCAACAACCAGTCCCATACGCTCTTGCGACTCATTGCCAACAATTTCTCTCGCCGACAATGTTGGGTCGCCAACGGGCAGTTGCTCCATATCTATTCGCCCGCCCGTCGCCTCGACCAGCTCGCTCAAACAGTTCAAATGGCCGCCTGCGCCGTGGTCGTGAATCGAGATTATCGGGTTCGTATCTGCCTCACTCACAGCACGGATTGCATTGTAAGCGCGTCGTTGCATCTCTGGATTCGAGCGCTGTACGGCGTTGAGCTCTATCTGGCCGGCAAACTCTCCCGTCGCGACGCTCGAAACGGCTCCTCCACCCATCCCGATGCGGTAATTGTCACCGCCAAGCAGCACCACGGCATCACCTGCAACCGGTTCATCTTTCAGACTGTCAGCTTTTTTCCCGTATCCCACTCCGCCGGCCATCATAATGACCTTGTCATAACCCCAGGTCTTGTTGTTCTCACGGTGCTCAAACGTTAATAATGAGCCACATACGAGCGGTTGGCCGAATTTGTTGCCGAAATCGCTGGCGCCGTTCGACGCTTTGATAAGGATCTCTTCGGGACTCTGATACAGCCACTTACGGGCAGGAACGGCTTGTTCCCACGGGCGCCCACCATCGAGTCTCGGATACGAGGTCATATATACCGCTGTGCCTGCCACCGGGAATGCCCCTTTTCCGCCGGCGATTCGGTCGCGAATCTCTCCGCCTGAGCCGGTTGCCGCTCCGTTGAACGGTTCGACGGTTGTTGGAAAGTTGTGAGTCTCGGCCTTGATCGAAATCACGCTCTCGAAATCTTTGGTTTCGAATTCGTCCGGCTTATCGTGAGTTGCGGGGGCAAATTGCTCAGCCACAGGCCCTTGTAGAAATGCGCAATTATCTTTGTATGCCGACGTAACTTGCCCTGGATTAGCTTTAGTTGTTTTTTTGATCAGCCCGAAAAGGGTCTCAGGTTGCATCACACCGTCGATTACGAACTCGCCGTTAAATATCTTATGCCGACAGTGTTCCGAATTGACCTGCGAAAACCCGAACACCTCGCTGTCCGTAAGCGGGCGCCCCATCTTAGTGCTGACTTCTTGCAAATAAGTCACTTCCGTATCACTTAGGGCCAGTCCTTCCTGTTTGTTATATTCTGCAATGTCGCAAACATTTCGCACTGGTTCCGGTTGTGCAGTGATAGCGAAAACATCCTGATCCAGAGTGTTATAGCGTCTGTTCAGCATCGGATCGAACGTCACTTCTGCCCCCTGTTCCTCGCGTACAAATTCCTCGATTCGCCTTATCCCCTCGATACCCATATTTTGGGTGATCTCCACGGCATTGGTGCTCCAGGGGGTGATCATTTCTCGGCGCGGGCCTATAAACTTTCCTGTAACACTCTCTTTATCAAGGTGTTTAGCATCACCAAACAACCATTCGAGTCGTTCGATTTCCGTAGCGTCGAGCTCCGCAAAGGCGTCGAGGGCGTATATTTTGTGGCCTTTGCCACCAAAAAACAGTATCATAATTCGATAACGTAAGTAGCTTGATTATAGTATTTTTCGCGTTCCGGTAGAGTTTTTTCAATATATGCGAGTAGATTCTCGTCGTTCATTCCGGCGATTTTCGGTCGTCGCGCTCGTGCCAGTTCTCCCATTCGCCCGACCAGCCGCGCTGGCTTCATTTTCAGGTACAGGGTTTCGCCTGCGTTGTTCAGCATCTCCATCACCCCTTCGCGACAGACAGCCCCGCCGCCCAAAGAGACGACCGTATCACCTTCCCTTGCCGCCGACTCTTCGATCACCTGCTTTTCCAGCGCACGAAAGCACTCTTCGCTACATCGCTTGAAAATCTCGGCGACGGTCATTCCTGCGAGTTGCTCGATAGTGGCGTCCGTATCGACAAAGTCCCATCCCAACTGGCTCGCCAAGCGCCTTCCGAAGCTGCTTTTTCCGCTGCCCATAAAACCCACAAGGAAGATTCGGTGCGACATCTCAAAACAGGTTAAGTTGTTCACTTCTAACGATTTCTATCTCTACAGGCGCCGGTTCTTCAGTAGCCTCCACTTCTGATTCGGCCTCCGAAGCATCTTCTGTCGGAATACTTTCAATTATCTCCTGGTCAGGCACATACAAATCGTCGGCATTCTCCGGCTCCAACTGCTCCACAAACTTCAGACCTCCCACGTCGTAGGTTGTTATTCGTTTCCCCTTTGCCTTGTGACTTTTGATCCCGATATACTGCCCGACATCCACCATATCTGCCGCCCGCGAAGCATTTGCACCCTTATAGCTGACCTCCAATCGTGGCGCCAGATCACTCGAAATCTCCACCAGACGACAGTCGGCTTCCAAATATTCTTGCATCTTCTCGCCGGCCACAACTGCGAACCTCTTGACATAGAAGTAGTTTTGCCCTTCGTCGAAATATGTTACGCTGTAAATTCGCTCCGCATCCCACTTTTCGACACGAACCGTATCTTCCGGGAAGTGGTGCGTGAGCTCGTACCCTGTTATGTAATAGCTATGTTGCCCAAAGACCACAATGCGATCGTCGCCCGAAAATTCTCCCAGCAGCACTCCCCTTCCGTCTGCATTCAGGCGCCTCACATCCTCGTCGAACCAGATATTTTGTCCTCCCAGCGTCGAGGTTCCTTTCTCCTTTAGCACTACTTTGTTGATTCCGTAACGCGAAAACAGATTGCCTTGCGAACTTCTCCCCTTGATCGCGAGGACTGAAAAGTCCAGATCGGTTATCACTTTCTTGAGTCGCGGCCTGGGTTTGAAATAGATTTTCAGCACCTCTGCCTCGCCGTTCGGATTGACACTCAGCCACATAATCTCGCTTCCGGGCGTGCCTTTCGTCAGGTCGTACTCTTTGTCGCGCGTTATTCCCACGATTGCGCATCGTTTCATCATCACTGCTCCGGCCTTCCCGTCTCTGTACAGTACGTTGTAGATCGTCCGCTCGTCTCCACGCTTGAACACCCCTATATAGAGTATGTTTTTGTGGAAGAATGCCTTGTCGCTCACCTTCGTGATCGTGTATCTCCCGTCTTTGCAGATCACTATAACGTCGTCGATATCAGAGCAATCGCACACGAACTCATCTTTTTTCATCCCTGCACCGATTCCGAAAAATCCTTCCGTCTTATCGACATAGAGTTTTGCGTTTGCCACGGCGACTTTGGTCACTTCTATGCTGTCGAATTCGCGAATTTCCGTTCTGCGTTCCTTTCCCGCACCGTATTTGTCTTTTATCCGCTCGTAGTATGCAATCGTGTAAGGTACAATGTGTTCTATGTCGTACCGCACCTTTGTCATCTCCTCTTCCACGCTCTTTATATGCTCATCCGCGCGCGTCTCATCATATCGGCTTATCCTTATGAATCTCAGCTCTGTCAGCTTCACTACGTCGTCCTTCGTGACCTCGCGGCGCAGTAGTTTTTTGAAAGGCTCAAGTCCCTCATCCACAGCCGAGTAGGCTTCTTCGCGAGTTTTCGCCCCTTCGATCAGAGCGTAGAGCTTGTTTTCGATAAAGATTTTTTCGAGCGAAGACAGATGCCAATCTTCCGACAGCTCGTCGAGCCGAATGTGTAATTCGCGTAAAAGCAACTCTCTTGTGCGATCCGTGCTGCGGGTAAGTATCTCGCTCACTCCCAGGAAGTGCGGCTTGTCTTCCCATATCACCGTCGAGTTGGGCGAGATGCTCACTTCGCAGTCCGTAAAAGCGTACAGTCCGTCTATGGTTTTGTCACTCGATTCGTCGTTGGAGACGTGGATTATTATCTCGACCTTTTCCGCGGTGTTGTCATCGACTTTTCGGATCTTGATCTTGCCTCTTTCGTTGGCCTTGATTATCGATTCTTTGATACTTTCGGTAGTCGTTCCATAAGGGATTTCGGTTATCGCAAGCGTTCTCTTGTCAATTTTGGAGATCTTCGCCCGCACCTTCACGGCACCGCCTCTCAGCCCGTTGTTGTACCTCGAAACGTCCACCATCCCGCCCGTAGGGAAGTCCGGATAGAGCTCGAACGCCTCGCCACGCAGGTAAGCGATCGCCGCGTCGATCAGCTCCACAAAGTTATGTGGCAGAATTTTCGAAGCCAAACCCACCGCGATCCCTTCGACCCCTTGTGCCAAAAGCAATGGAAACTTAACCGGCAGAGTCACAGGTTCTTGGTTGCGCCCGTCGTACGAGAGCATCCATTCGGTCGTCTTGGGATTGAACACGACGTCCAGCGCGAATTTCGACAACCTCGCCTCTATGTATCGTGCCGCTGCCGCCCCGTCTCCGGTTAAAATATTTCCCCAGTTCCCCTGACAGTCGATCAGTAAGTCCTTTTGCCCCAGTTGCACCAGCGCGTCTCCGATAGAGGCATCTCCGTGGGGGTGGAACTGCATTGTGTGGCCGATTACGTTTGCGACCTTATTATATCTTCCGTCGTCCAGCCGCTTCATAGAGTGCAGTATACGCCTCTGCACCGGCTTGAGGCCATCCTCGACGTGTGGTACGGCCCTTTCCAGAATCACATAGGAGGCGTAATCCAGCCACCAGTCGCGGTACATATCATTCAACATAGTCTGCCTCGATTCTCAGGTTATCAATTACAAAATCACGCCTTTCCGGGGTATTTGTTCCCATATAAAAAGAAAGCACATCACCGATGCTGTCGCCCTTGCTCAGCCTCACCGATTCCAGTCGCATATCTTCTCCTATGAACTCTTTGAACTCATCGGCCGAAATCTCCCCCAGCCCTTTGAAGCGTGTTATTTCTGCTCCTGTTCCGGAGGCTCCTCCCAGCCGCTTCACTGCTTGCGCTCTTTCCGTTTCGCTGTAGCAGTAAACCGTCTCTTTTTTGTTTCTCACCCTGAAAAGTGGCGTTTGTAGCACAAACAGGTGGCCTTGCCTTATCACTTCGGGGAAGAATTGCAGGAAAAAAGTCATCATCAGCAGCCGTATGTGCATCCCGTCCACATCGGCATCGGTAGCGATAATCACCTTGTTATAACGCAGGTCTTCGACTCCCTCCTCGATATTCAGCGCGGCTTGCAGCAGATTGAACTCTTCGTTCTCATAGACCACTTTTTTTGTCAGTCCGTAAGTATTCAGCGGTTTACCTCTCAGCGAAAACACAGCTTGGGTATGTACATCCCTGCTTTTCGTAATCGAGCCGCTCGCCGAATTCCCCTCCGTAATGAAGATCATCGTCTGCTCTGCCCTTGCATCTTTGTCGCCGAAATGCACCTTGCTGTCGCGCAACTTCCTGTTATTCAGGCTTACTTTCTTGGCCAGCTCGCGTGCTTTTTTCTGCACGCCCGAAATCGCCTTTCGTTCCTTTTCGTTTTCGGTAATCTTTTTCCCCAGTGTTTCCGCCGTTGCCGGATGTTTATGCAGATAGTTGTCCAGTTGCTCCTTCACGAAGTCCAACACAAACTGCCTTATGGTAGGTCCTCCCGGCGACATTGTTCGGCTTCCCAGTTTTATCTTCGTCTGGCTCTCGAATTCCGGCTCTTCCACGCTTATGCTTATCGCCGCTACGATCGAGCCTCTTATATCTTCCGGTGCGAAATCCTTGCGGTAGAACTCCTTGACAGTTTTTGCGATAGCCTCCCTGAATGCCGCCTGATGTGTTCCTCCCTGCGAGGTGTATTGACTATTGACGAATGAAAAGTAGCTCTCTCCGTAGCCTGTTCCGTGCGTTATTACCACCTCTATATCGTTACCTGTCAGGTGAATGGGCTCGTACAGCGGCTCCTCTCCCAGATTTTCATTCAGCAGGTCGAGCAAGCCGTTTTTCGACACGTACGGTTCGCCGTTTAGCTTAATGGTCAGGCCCGTGTTCAGATATGTGTAGTTCCTCACCCGCTGCTCGACGTACTCCATATTATAGACGTACTCTCCAAACACTTCCGTATCGACCACATAGCTTATCAGTGTACCGTCTTTTTCGTTCACTCCGCTCTCCCACCTGTCGCTCGTCTCCACGCCTCGCTCGAAAGTCACCGTTCTCGCTTCTCCTCCTCTCACACTTCGCGCCATAAAGCTGCTGCTTAGCATATTAACCGCCTTTACCCCCACTCCGTTCAGCCCCACTGTTTTTTTGAATGCCTCGCTTCCGTACTTTCCGCTGGTATTGATTTTGCTCACCGCATCGGCCAGACTGTTCAGTGGAATTCCTCGCCCATAGTCTCTGACAGTCACCACGTTACCCACACCTATGGCCAGTTCTATGCTCTTTCCCGCACCCATAATGAACTCATCCACGGAGTTGTCCATCACCTCTTTTATAAGGGTGTATATCCCGTCGTCGGGTTGGCTTCCGTCGCCCAGCTTGCCGATCCACATCCCCGGTCGCAGACGCATTTGCTCGCGCGTGGAGAGGGTCTTTATATCGCTCTCTGTATATTTTACTTCACTCATTGCTTATTTTCATTGTATCTTTTTCCTCGCTTCGATCATTCTCTCCCTGACCTCATCCATCAGCTGTTTCGTCTCTTTCGCAGCTACTTCTTGGGCGCTCACCGGCTCCAGTACTTTCACCGTAAAATTATGCTTCCAGGGTAGTTTCCCTCTCTTTCCCACTACATCGCTTCCGCTCAGCACCACCGGCAAAATCGGCACTCCCGCCTCCTTTGCAAGTGCAAACGCTGTAGGCTTAAATCTTTGAATTTCACCTGTTTTGGATCGTGTTCCTTCCGGAAAGATGGCCACACTCACTCCTGTTTTCTTAAGCCACATTTGCCCCTTTTCCATAATCATTTTTATGGCTTCACGCGGATTATTTTCAGGGATCAAAATATCGCCGTGCAACATCAGATATTGCCCTATGAACGGCAGTCTGGTCACATATTTCTTCGACACCCACCTGAAATTCAGTGGTGTCCAATACAGCATCGGTATATCGACCATCGAGCGATGATTCAGCACAATTACGTAAACCGCCTTAGGATCAATGTTTTCCAGACCCTCCACTCGCGTTTTCCAGCAAGGCGGCGTCCTGAAAAACACCATCGAGATCCCTCTTGACATCGCGTGCACCGCCTTCCTTTGCGGATCGCAGATAAAGCTCAGGGGCCACACCAACAGCGTTGCTATCAGAAAGATAGTCACTGCCACAAGTATTATAATGTAATAGAGGATGGTAAACATAATCCGCAAAAATAGAAAAAATTTCATTAACAATTAATTAAAAAAAATTATTAATTTTGCGGCGCACAAAAACCAAAAATTTTAGAATTATGGCAAAAGCATTCGTCTTTCCCGGTCAGGGAGCACAGTTTACCGGAATGGGTAAAGATTTGTATGACAATAATTTAACTGCTCGCGAACTGTTCGAGTCGGCAAATGAGATATTGGGTTTCCGCATTACGGATGTGATGTTTACCGGTACGGCCGACGAACTCAGGCAGACCGCTGTCACTCAACCCGCCGTTTTTCTGCATTCTGTGATCGCTGCTCGTGCCCTTGGCTCCGATTTCAATCCCGATATGGTTGCCGGCCACTCTCTCGGCGAATTTTCCGCTCTGGTTGCTGCCGGTGCTCTCGGTTTTGAAGATGGTCTCAAGCTGGTAAGTATCCGTGCCAAGGCTATGCAGAAAGCGTGTGAGGCTCAGCCCTCTACGATGGCCGCTGTGCTCGCATTGGAGGACGAAAAGGTTGAAGAAATTTGCCGGAAAACAGCTGCTGCCGGAGGTGTTGTCGTTGCTGCGAACTACAATTGCCCTGGACAACTTGTGATTTCGGGTACGATCGAGGCTGTGGACGCGGCGTGCGAACAGATGAAGGCGGCCGGTGCCAAGCGTGCTCTCAGACTTCCTGTCGGGGGTGCATTCCATTCTCCTTTGATGGAACCGGCGCGCGTCGAGTTGGCAGCAGGCATAGCCGCAGCACCGTTTAAGACTCCTGTCTGCCCTGTATATCAGAATGTTGATGCCAGACCTTACACCGATCCTGCTCAGATTCGCGAGAACCTCATAGCTCAACTCACCTCGCCTGTTCGTTGGACTCAGACGGTGAGGAATATGGTTGCCGATGGTGCTACGGAATTCGTCGAACTTGGGCCTGGTAATGTTTTGGCGGGTCTTATCGCAAAAATCGTATGATATCTCTCCAGGAGTTTTTCAACCGCCACCACGACGAGCTGCAGAAAAGCGGCATCGACCACAAAAACAACCTCATTAAGAGGAACATAGTGGCGTATATGGCGGTGAACGGCCCCTCGACGCTGGCCGAGCTCACCGGCGCGCTTCACGTCAGCATTCCCACGATGACAAAACTTGTCGGCGAGTTGGAGGAAGATCACCTTGTGACCGAAAACGGTAAGATCGAGACCACCGGCGGCAGACGACCAAATATCTATGGACTAACGAGTTCTGCCATCTATTTCGCGGGTGTGAACATCGGTCGCGACAACATTCAGTTCGTCGTCACCGACATCCAGAACAACATTATCGCCTCTCGCGAGGAGACCGATTTCGAGTTGGATGATACTCCCGCGTGCCTTAAACGAATTTGTGCGGGCATAGAGGATTTTATTTCCAGTTGTGGTGTTGATCGTGGTAAGATTTTGGGCCTTGGGGTTTGTATAGCGGGGCGCGTAAATCCCAACACGGGAAGGAGTTACAAATATTTCACAGGCGGCGACGAGTCACTCGTCGAGATCTTCGAATCGATCACCGGCATACGAACTTTGCTTGAGAATGACACCCGCGCTCGTTGCTATGCCGAGTACAATTCCGGTGGCTCCGGCGATGGCGAAAACATTCTGTATCTGCACCTTGGACGTGGTGTGGCCATCGGTATCGTGATGGACGGTAAGCTGTTTTACGGCAAATCCGGCTTTGCCGGCGAGTTTGGTCACACTCCGTTTTTCGATAACGAAAAGATCTGTTCGTGCGGTAAAAAAGGTTGTCTGGAGACCGAAATTTCCGGCGTTGCGGTGGAGGAAAAATTAATTGACCAGTTACGCCGCGGTAGTAATACCATCCTACGCGAAAAATTCGAGCGTGGCGAAAATATCCACATCAACGACATTGTTGCTGCTGCTCGAAATGACGACACGTTGGCCATCGAGCTCATCGAAGAGGTTGGCGAAAAGGCCGGCAAAAGTATCGCTTTTTTGATCAATATTTTTAATCCGGAGACCGTTATTATCGGTGGAAATCTCTCACACGCAGGCGATTACATTATGCTTCCGCTCAAGGCTTCGACCAACAAATATTCGCTCAATCTGGTCTATAAGGACACTCGTTTTCGCCTCTCGCGTATGGGTACCAATGCCGGTGCTCTTGGGGCGGCTATGCTTATGCGTAACAAAATCATCGGGCTCGCGTAATGACTTCAGGCAGAGTTTTTTCGGTGGAAAAGCCTCTTCTGGTCGGCGAAAAGGTACGACTCAGGGCCCTCGAACCTGAGGATATCGACGTTTTGTACGGTTGGGAAAACGACCCGCGGGTTTGGTCCGTTAGCGAAACTCTTGCTCCTTTTTCTCGCGCAACTCTCCGCGAGTTTATTGATAATCAGCAATATGACATCTTTCGTACGCGGCAACTCAGGCTCGTGATCTGCCGCGCCGACAAAAACTCCACACTTCCTCTCTATCCCCCCGTTGGCTTCATCGACCTGTTTGATTTCGATCCTGTGAATCTGCGCGCCGGTGTTGGCGTCCTCATTTGCGACGAGTCAGATCGTCGTAATGGCTATGCTTCTGAAGCTCTGGAACTTGTTTGCGATTACGCTCGGCAAGTCCTGAAACTCCATCAATTGTATTGTAGTGTTGGCGCCGAAAATTTTTCCAGTTATCAGTTGTTTTGTGGCAAGGGGTTTGCAAAAATAGGAGTCAGGAGTCAGTGGTTTCGTCGTAAAAATGGATGGGAAGACGAAATTTTGCTCCAAAGATTGTTTTAAAAAGACATTTTTTTCTACTTTTGCGCACGATTTTATTGTTACGATGAAAAATTTTAAAGACTATATCTCTGGTGAAGATCTCACGCTGGTTGATTTCTATGCCGTTTGGTGTGGACCTTGCAAAACTATGCATTCTATCCTCGAAGAGTATAAAAAGCTCGTTAGCAACACGATACACATTTTGAAGCTTGACATCGATGCACCCGTAAATGCCTCCAAGTTGCGTGAATACAAAATCGGTTCGGTGCCGACGCTTATGTTTTTCCGTCGTGGCGAGGTTCTGTGGCGCTTTTCGGGGGTTATTTCTGCTGCCGAGCTTAAAGAGGTTTCTGATAAACTTGCCTGAAAAACGGATTTCCCACAGCTTCGGCTTCGGCAATTTGTGTTGCTCGACTCCAATCTTGCGATGGGCTTTCGAAACATTCCGGACACCAGTGCCCACCTTGTAACACCAGCGCGGGCGATGCATTGAAACGATGTCCCGATCGACACTCCCACTCCAACTTCGTCGCCATATCCCCGCGTACCATCTTGTCTGACAGACATTTGCCTCCTCTGAACTCTGCTACTCGACGCATATCTTCAATATCCAATTCCGACAGTCGTTTTGTCTCATCCCAGCCGTGATCTATGTTCACCGGTTCGCTCGAAGGCTTTCCTAAATCCTGCTCCGTCCAATCCGGAATCGCCTTCCAGGCTTCGTAATGGCCAAAATATGAGCGCGTTTTCTCTTCATCTCGGCTTTTTATCCAATCCATCGTCCCGTGGCCTTTTCGGTGTGCCAGAGTTCGCATCACACCTTTAATAACGCGTGCGGGAGCCAGTTTTGCCAGCTTAAAATAAACTGGCAGACTTGCTTTCAGTCGTTCGAAATAGTCATCCAGAGGAACGTTTTCGCGAAAATGCAACAGCCGTTCCAGCTCATCCGAATCCAAGTACCACTGTCCGTGAAAGTTACGTAGCGCAAACCAATTCGCATCGAAAATTTTTTCCGGTGGCGGACACGAGATCGCTTCCAGTAGACGCTGCATAAACTCGTGATTAGTAATGCGATAGCTCTCGCCGCTCCCGATGTTATAAAACCTGTTCCAGAACTCCTTCGGCACGTCCGCCTCACAAACATTTGCCAGCAATCGCCCCGAATCTTCCACCGTAGCCCACTCCAGCACGCCCTGCAGTGGCACGTGAAACATTATCGGATCGAAATTGTTTAGAACTCCGGGGTGCAGGATCCCTGATTGGCGCAGACACACCCAATTCCTGATTCCGCTCTCTACAAAAATCCGTTCCGCAATGGTCTTCGATACCGCGTAATGATCATAAACACTGATAGTTATAGGATCACCCGTCCGTCCCCAATGCAACGGTGGATTCCGGTCGCTGGTTTGGGCTACCGATCCTATGTAAACCACTTTTATGTCGTCCATATTCGGCTGAGTCACAACGGCTTTCGCAATATTCTCCGCAGCGGCGATGTTCACTTTCATCGTCAGTTCGGGCAGCCGATCGGCCTTGGGCGAAACCATCCCACCCACGTGTAGCACATAATCGGCGGGCTTGTCGCCTGGATTCGCTCCCGCAACACCTCGCAGAACGTCGTCCGACGAGGTCAAATCACCCCAAACGAGACTCACACCTGGTTCATTTTCAAGAGCTTGCATCTTTTTGCGATTGGCCTTACTTGGGCGCACAAGCAAACGAATATCGAACCGGTCGCGTCGTTTCATAAGTTCGGCCAATCCTGCTCCGCCCATTACGCCGGTCGCCCCGGTCAGAAAAACGGTTTTCTTCATCTGGTTGTTACTGAGCGAGATAGACTATCCTGCCAAATTGATTCACGGGCAGGATCGTCGATGCCAATTCTTCATCACCATACAAAACGCGACACAGCACGTCGGCAGGAATCGTGTAAGATATTGATTTAGAGGAGGGTTTATCTGTCACTCCGAATCCTTCGAGCGAGGGTATGCCGAGTGTTTTCAGTTCCAACACAACCTCTTCGCCACTATCATTGTCGGCAGGCAAAGTGTATGTAAGGGCATTGCGTGAAGGCGTGATTCTGAATTTTTTTGTGGTCACCTGACGGTTTTGCTTGCCCAAGAACAGGGCCAGATACTCCTCCTCCATCCGGTCGAGTTCAGCCAGTGCGCTCGATAAACCTGCTCCAAAGACGTTTTCACCCACATTTCCGGTGATCAGATCGAAGCGGTTGCGGCGAATTTCAAAAATCCGGGCAGCTGCCAATCTCGCGCTTTCCTCTGCTCCGAGGGTTGTGCCGGAAGTTCTGTCGATCGGCAGTTTCGAAAAATCGCCTTCCGATGCAGCATACTCATCGCTATATGTTAATTCGTTGGTATCGGATACATTAGCCCGCGTTACCTCGTGTATTACTTTATCTGCCAATGGGGCGCTAATGCCCAGGTATTTTTGAGCATAACGGGCATAAGGGCCTGCCACGATCTCTTGTCGCTCGACAGAGATGTCGATGTAAAGCGTTGTGAGATTGGGAGTTTGCGCAGTTGCAACAAGACTTGCGAGCGTGGCCACGCATAAAAACAACGTTTTTTTCATTTTTTCGGTTTTTTGTTCAAACAAAGCTACGAATTTTTTCAGAAATGGAGATAAAAATCTCGTGTCAGGGCGCGATATTCCGCCGAAAAACTTCCCGGCCCGGCGTCTTCTATAACGAGTGACGAGATTTCAGGAACAACCCCTACTCGTGAAAACTCTACCAGAATGCGTTTTGGGCCACTTTTTAGAGTAGAATGCACTTCTGTCAAACGCGAAATTACGAATCCGTGCGTACTTGCCAGCTCCGTCATTTTTTTGCTTTCCGCTCCGGCAGGTAAAACCAGCGAGATACGTCCTGTCGGGTATAACATACTGTCACACACCGACATAAGTTCCTCATACGAGAGCAAATCCGTATGGCGGGAAATATTTCTTGCGAGGTTGGGAGACGCAAGCGAATCCGTAAAATATGGCGGATTGGAAACTATGTGATCGAATCGCGCACAACCTTGCTTTGCCATCGTAGCAGCCAGTTCTTGCACCGGCATCTTATGAAGTATCAGGCGGTTAGCCCACGGACTGGTGGCAAAATTGCTTTCAGCCCGTAACGCACTCGGCTCGTCTACCTCCACCGCTTCGACGATCGCGTCCTGCACACCTGCCATTTCGTTCACCGTACGCTGTGCTAACTGCAAGGCTATTACGCCAGTGCCAGTGCCTATATCAAGTATTGCTTTATCTGAATGCAGCACCCGACACCACGCTCCAAGTAGCACAGCGTCTGTGCCGACTTTCATCGCAACGCCCTCCTGCTCTACCGAAAATTGCTTGAATAGAAACGTGTTACGGCTCATTACCTTAACTTTCAGATTATCTCGCCCGCAATGCCGGCTCCAAACAGTGCAAAATCGAATTTCGCGGGGTCTGTCGGATCAATTTTTCGAAGGGCAGCCGTTACTTCTTCGACCGCTTTCCAATCGTTCTGCCGCCGCTCCAGAAGTCCAAGTGAACGCGCTGTTGCAGCACTATGAACATCCAACGGCAGGTATAGGGCGGCTGGCGGAATACCCTTCCACAGTCCGAAATCGACTCCACGATCATCCCTGCGCACCATCCAGCGCAGAAACATATTTGTTCGCTTGCAGGCGGCTCCGTGCTCGATATTAGAGAGATGTTTTTCGCAGTGATAGTTATGCGGTGGCGTGAAAAATTCGCGCCGAAAATTGGCAATCGCCACTCGCAGATCACCCTCGCCATTTTCGGCGGCAGAACGTGCATATTCGCTCTCGAAATATGCACCCATCGAGCCGTATTTTTGGTAAATATGGCGCAACGAAAGTACGAATGAACGAAAATCCTGACCGTTGAAAGTGCGATGAACATAGCCCAAAATCCCATCCAAATCGCCCTCAGAGGCATTTTTTACAAAATCGTGGGGAGTGCCCATCAACTCGATCATCCGGCTGGCGCTTTTTACAATGGCTTTGCGGTTACCCCACGCGATAGTCGCGGCAAGGAAGCCGGAAATCTCTATATCTTCTTGAGTTTCAAAACGATGTGGAATAGAAATCGGATCTGCAGCAACAAAGTCTGGTGTGTTGTACTTATCGTGCAGATCTTCAAGTAGTTGGCGTATATAACTCGCTTCGTTAGATGATGATGCCATCGGTCATTGTAATTTTGCGATCGGCCATTTCTGCCAAATTGTTATCGTGTGTAACAATGACGATGGTTTGGTTAAAGCGCTGACGCAGAGAGAGAAACAGATTGTGAATTTCGTCACGATTTTTTGAATCGAGGTTACCGGAAGGTTCGTCCGCGAGAATCACCGAAGGCGAATTTATGAGTGCGCGAGCAATGGCAACGCGTTGCTGTTCGCCACCTGAAAGTTCAGCGGGTTTATGGTCGCGACGTGACGTAAGTCCCAGTTCTTCAATGAGTTCTGAGGCACGCTGTTCGACGCCATTGCGCCTGCCGATGTAACCCGGAAGGCAGATATTCTCGAAAGCGGTGAATTCCGGGAGCAGATTGTGAAACTGAAAAACGAAACCTATGTGATTATTACGAAAAGCAGATAACTCATTGTCTGTAAGCTTACTAACATCGGTTCCATCGATAATTACACTACCGCTGTCAGGACGACTGAGAGTGCCTACAATCTGTAACAAAGTTGTCTTGCCCGCACCGCTGGGGCCGACTACAGAAACGATCTCTCCGCGCCGAATATTCAACGTAATATCCTTGAGAACAGCAAGTTCGCCGAAGCTTTTGTGCAAATTTTTGATTGAGATCATTTTGTCAAAAAATTTTACAATCGTGTCAAAAAATTTGACACTTTGGGCGACCACCTTACAGTTTGTTACCCATTCACGTTTTTGTAGTAGTTGTGGATCTTGATTACTTCGATGGCAGCCAGCGTGTCGTGAACGCGCAGGATGTTGGCTCCGCCGCGAAGGCACGCCCAGTTGAGCGCAGCGGTGCCGGTGAGAGCTTCAACCGGCGAACTTTCCAATACGTTGTAGATCATTGATTTACGCGAAATACCGGCCAAAATCGGCAGCTCGAATTTTTGCAGTTCGGCAAGATGGTGGAGCAGGCGGAAGTTCTGCGGCGTGGTTTTGGCAAACCCGAACCCCGGATCGAGAATAATATCCTCTACGCCGTGAGTGCGTAGCAGAGCGATCTTTTCGGTGAAAAAATCCTTGACGTCAGTCACAATATCTTGGTAATCAGTCATATCTTGCATCGTGCGGGGATTGCCGCGCGAGTGCATAAGGATGTAGGGCACGCGATGCTTTGCGGCAACATCGAAAATTTCAGGACCCTCGGAGCCTGCCGAAATGTCGTTAATAATGCAAGGACCGAAGCGTTTAATTACTTTGGCGGCAACCTCGGAGCGAAAAGTGTCGAGCGAAACCACAACGCCGGGGGCCCTTTCGCGCACGATCTCGACGCCCAGCATAACGCGGCTAAGTTCCTCTTCAACAGGTACATCCTCGGCTCCTGGACGCGACGAATAACCCCCTATGTCGATGATCTTTGCGCCCCACCCGACCGCTTCCTCGACCCTCATTGTGATCTCCTCGACGTGCATACTGCGGCTGCCTGCAAAGAACGAATCGGGCGTGACATTGACTATGGTCATCACCGCAGGTCGCTGCAAATCAAGTGTTTGCTCACCTATTTTCATTGTTTCAGTAGTTTGTCAATTTCTTCGACCTGTGCGGCTAATTCGCTGAGCGTGCCGCAGTTGTCAATTACATAATCTGCCTTCGTTTCGCGCTCACTGTCAGTCATTTGAGCCGCCATTCTTTGCCGAGCCTGCTCGCGGGTAAGCGCTCCTGATCGTGTAACAATCCTTTCGAGGCGGGTTTCGATCGGCGCGGAAACGGTTATCACCCTGTCCATCAATTTGTTGAAACCACTCTCGAAAAGTATTGCGCTCTCCAGAACGGCGTAACTGGTGGTTTCTTGTCGGCGAGCCTGTTTTTGCGTCCACGCCTCGAAATCTTTAGCTACGACCGGATGAACCAATGCTTCAAGTGAAGCCAACAACGATTTGTCTTCGAATACCTTAGCGGCAATATAAGAGCGATCGGAAGTACCGAACAATGCCTCGATCTGCTGCCGCAATTCACCCTCCTGCATCAATTCGCGCGCGCGACGGTCGGAGTCGTAAACCGGCACGCCGAGCAGTGCAAATATCTCACATACAGTGCTTTTCCCACTGCCAATACCACCTGTGACGCCGACTCGGATCATTGCTCGGATTCGAGTTCTGGTTCTGTCCGAGGCACAAACTCCGGCGCATCGATAACCTCGACGACCTGAAGGCTGGTGAGGTGGTTCGAGAGCACCTTTTGGAGTGATTCCGGTGAGATAACGAGAGCCCCTTCGGTATCCGGCGAGGGTTTGGCCGAAAGTTCGTCGAGCGTGAAATCGAGCCTGCTCTTGAGTGACAGGCGCCACGCAACGAGGGTCGATCCGCGTCCGGAAACGATGGCTGTGAGGCGATATCTTTGGCCGTCAATGCGCACATTCAGAGGCATTTCGGTGGTGTAATCGTAACTCAGTTTGGAGGTGTACCAAAGCAGGCACGAACCCAATAAAATGAGCAAAAAGGCGGGCGACAGGGCCTGACGCAGCACTTTTCGTATGTTTTCGCCGAATTTCATAATTACAAATGTAGTGCATTTTACTATCTTTGCAAAATGAAATTCCGAAAAGCAACAACGAATGACTGCGAGCTGATCAACGCGATAGCGGCGAAGATTTGGGCACCCACATACGAACACCTGATGAGCCCTGAGCAGCTGGACTATATGTTCGAGATGATGTACGCACCTGAGAATCTGCGGCTGGCGATGAAGGAAGGAGGACAGACGTTTCTGATATTTTCGGAAGACGAAGGCTCAGACTCTCAGGACATTGGCTATGTCTCATACGAGACACTTGGCGATCATAACTTTTACCTGCAGAAGATATATCTGTTGCCATCGAGACAGGGGCGCGGTGAGGGAAAGCAGATGTTGGAGATGTTTTTGGAGCACCTGCGGGCCCTGGATCCACAGGCGCGACGATTGGGGCTGAATATGAACAGGGATAACAAAAAGGCGCTTGACTTTTACCGTCGGAACGCCTTTGAGATAGTTGGTCGCCGCGACAAGCCTATCGGCCACGGCTATTTTATGTACGATTATATCCTGGAGAGGGATATTTAATCTTCGATCTGGTTGGGGATCAATTCTTCGCTACCGGTTTCAATGTCCTGCATAATAGCGTTTTCCACACCGGTGCGACTGCGCTCTATGCGGTCTTTGGGCATTGTCATAGTGGCGGCGAGACTCAAAACCAAAATTGCGATGGCCAGCCCCCAGGTCGATTTTTCGAGGAAGTCGGCAGTCTGCCTGACACCCATAACCTGGTTGGAAGCGCCGAAGTTGGCGGCCATACCACCCTTGGGACTCTGAGACAAAACGGCGAGTATAAGAAGTATACTTGCGATGAAAATCAGTACGATACAAGCGATGTACATAGTGTTTAGCGGTTTAGTTGAGACGCAAAATAAATACTTTTTTACGAATTTCGCAAACTTAATATGCGATATATTGCATCGGCCTTTTCAGTGAGGCCCTGAGCGAGGTAAATTTCGGCCAACTCGGCGCTCACCATTTCGGGATCGATGTCGGTTTGCGAGTCCAGAGAAGCATCGGAGGTGCTGTCCGAAGGGGTGATGCGGTAGCCGCCGTGCTCGATGAAGCGATCGATGGCGTTTTGAGGTGCGGGAATGGCTTCGGAGGCCGGTTTAGGCGCGAGGGTCGGCCAGAATGACAGCGGAAGTATCAGTGCGGGATCGGGTTCGCCCGTGAGAAGCACACGAGCACGGCGGGCGGTCGTGAACCACGGGTAACGGTCGATGAGCTTATTGAGCTTCTTGGGCGAAGGAGCCTCGTCCCGACCTGATAAATAAACGTTGAGTTCGTTCATAGCATTGAGTTTAATCGCCGTCGGCGTTCCGGCTTACCAATTGGCGACGCTGGCGTTAAAGATGTTATCGACGAGAGTCTCGACGACTTCGGGGATCAGTTCACCCTCGACTTCCGAGAGCAGTCGGTTGCCAGGGTAATCGGCTGTGGCGGAGAACGATCTGCCGTTCTCAAAACTCCACTGAGGATCGAGCACGTTGGTGAAACGAACCTGCACGGTAACAGTCAGGCGCATAGTCTCGGCCGTTTCGTCGGCCCCGATACCAGCCGGTGCCGTCGTATAGTTGGTGATCTCGCCCTCGAAAGCCAAATCTCCACCGTCCGGAATCTGGGCAAGGCGGGTTTGGCGAACGAAGCGGTCGCGAAGAGCTTCGGTAAGTGCGTTACTGAGAGTCGGGGCGACCTGAGTAGCGTTATTGGGGAAATAGGTCACGGAAAAGGTCTGAGCGGCAAGCGGGATCTGTGCTCCGGTGAACGAATATTTGATGCTACAGCCGGTGAAGGTGGCAATAGTACTCAAAAGGAGGATGGAAGCGCTCAGCTGGGCGATAAGTTTTTTCATATTCCGAGTTCTTTTATTTTGCGGTAAAGGGTTCTTTCTGAGATATATAGCAGGTCGGCGGCTTCGCGACGTTTACCTCCGGTTTTTTGCAGTGCACGCACGATGGCCTCGCGGGTGGCGTCGTCCTTGCTGATCTCGTGGACAGGCAAAAATCCGGCAACAGGTTCCCCGGGAGCGGATGGTGTGGCACCGAAATCTTCGCTGCGGCGGCGCAATTCGTCCAAGGTGCGGCGGATATCGGCAATGTCGGCGCGCATATCGATCAGGAAGCGGAAAAGTATCTCCCGCTCGTCGCCGAAAGGCTGACTGCCTGTGTGGGTTATTGCCGAACTACCGAATTCAGGGGCGGGAAGATATTTTCGTACGATGGGAGCGGTGATGAACCGTGTGGATTCCACAGCGGAGATCTGTTCGGCAACGTTTTTCAGCTGACGGACGTTACCCGGCCATGAGTAGCTTTCGAGAGCGACACGGGCATCGGAATCGAGCGTGATGGCAGGCATACGGTACTGGGTGGCGATGGTCTCGGCAAAGCGGCGGAACAACAGAAAGATGTCCTCACGACGCTCGCGAAGAGGCGGAACGGCGATGGGAACGGTATTCAGACGATAGTATAGATCCTCGCGGAAACGACCTGCGGATACGGCATCGGGGAGATTTTTATTGGTGGCTGCAACGACGCGCACGTCGGTCTTGATGGTGCGGGCAGAACCTACACGCATAAACTCGCCGGTCTGGAGCACGCGAAGAAGCCTGACCTGGGTGGCCAAAGGAAGCTCCGCAACCTCGTCGAGGAAAATCGTACCCCCGTTGGCCTCCTCGAAGTACCCTTTGCGGGCCTCCAAAGCGCCGGTGAACGCACCCTTCTCGTGGCCGAAGAGCTCGGAGTCGATGGTACCTTCGGGAATGGCACCGCAGTTTACGGCAACGTATTTTCCGTGCTTACGGGGACTGTAGGCGTGAATCACCTGAGGAAAAAACTCCTTACCGACGCCGCTTTCGCCCGTCACCAATACGGACAAATCGGTGGGAGCAACGCGAAGAGCTATCTCCAACGCCGCGTTCATCTTCTCGGAGGAACCGATGATGCCGAAGCGCTGTTTTACCGACGAGATGTCCATTCGAAGCCGAAAAGTTTTCGCTGCACGGCCGTCTCCTTCGAGGGACGGGCCTTGGATGCGTGAGTGAAGCGGTAGTGACCGCGAAGGTCGAGAGAAATGGTGCCGAAATCTTCGAAAACCGCGCTACCGGTGTGCTCAATGGCGTTCTTGGTCTCGAAAACGAACCGATCGACAAGCGCCATAGCCTCGACCGGTGAATAGTGGCCATAATCCTCCACCAACTCGCCCAGACGACCGTCGTCGGTACGCAGGGAGTCATTGAAAGTGACCTCTGCCCTGCCCGCCTTGCGAATGAAAGTACCGAAGCCCGGAAGAGTGAGACGCCGACCGTCGCCAGCTGACACATAATCGCGTATGATTTTTGCAACCATTAGTATGCGCAAAATTAGAGTTTTTTTGGTTAAGTCCCAAAAATTTATGTACTTTGCGCTCGCTATGAAAAACAAGTACGCAGACCTCATCGAGCAGACTTTCGAGTTCCCGACGGAAGAGTTCACCGTCGAGGACAACGAACTGAATTGGCACGACGTTCCACTGATGGAACTAATCAAGCAGTATGGTACGCCGCTCAAGATAACCTACCTGCCGAGAATCTCACATCAGATCAACAAGGCCAAGCGACTGTTCAACGTGGCGATGGCAAAGGTGGACTATAAGGGTACGTACAACTACTCCTATTGCACGAAAAGCTCGCAGTTCTCATTCGTGCTGGAAGAGGCGCTCAAGAACGATATTCATCTGGAAACATCTTCGGCGTACGACATTCATATCATCAACTCTCTATACGACCAAGGGCTGATCGACAAGAACACCTATATTATATGTAACGGCTTCAAGCGACCTCAGTATGTGGAAAACATTGCAGGGCTGGTGAATACAGGTTTTCAGAATACGATACCCATCTTCGACAACAAAGAAGAGGTGGAACTGTTCAACGGAGTGCTGGAGAAGAAATGCAAAGTGGGGATCAGAATTGCAGCAGAAGAAGAGCCGAAGTTCGACTTCTATACGTCGAGGCTGGGGATACGTTATAACGAGATACTGGAATTCTACAAGCAGAAAATAAAGCCCAACAAGAAGTACGAGATGAAGATGCTGCACTTCTTCATCAACACTGGGATAAAGGACACGGCATATTACTGGAACGAATTGAACCGCTGTGTGAACCTCTACTGCGATCTGAAAAAGATCTGCCCGGAGCTGGATTCATTGAACATCGGCGGAGGTTTTCCGTTCCAGAGTTCGCTGGGAATGGAGTTCGACTACGAATATATGGCAGAGGAGATAGTCGCGCAAGTGAAGAACATCTGTAACTCGCAGGGAATCGAAGAGCCTCATCTGTTTACGGAGTTCGGGTCGTTCACGGTGAGCGAAAGCGGATGTGTACTCTACTCGATCGTGAACCAAAAACAACAGAACGACCGAGAGTTCTGGTATATGATAGACTCATCGTTCATCACCACATTGCCGGACACCTGGGGAATCCATCAGCGCTACATAATGCTGGCCATCAACAACTGGGACAAAGAGTATCAGCGAGTGTTCCTGGGAGGGCTGACCTGTGACAGCGAAGACTATTACAGCGGAGAAGCGCACACGAACGCCATATTTCTACCCAAATTGTGCACCGAAGAACCTCAATACATAGGGTTTTTCCACACGGGAGCCTATCAGGAGTCCCTCGGCGGGTTCGGCGGCATTCAGCACTGCCTGATCCCCGCGCCGAAACACATCATCATCGACAGAGACAAAGGAGACACGGAGTACTACACCCGCCTGTTCGCAAAAGAACAGAGCTACCGCTCGATGATGAGGATCCTGGGGTACTGATTTTCTAAATGCTTATTCGAATTGCTCTTTGTAGAGGGCGGCATATTTGCCGTTCAGAGCGAGGAGTTGGGTGTGGTTACCGCGCTCGATGATACGGCCGTGCTCCATAACGAGGATTGTGTCGGCGTGCATCACAGTCGAAAGCCGGTGGGCGATAATGAGGCTCGTACGACCCTCCATTAATTTGTCCAACCCTTTCTGAATCAACATCTCAGAGCGAGTGTCTATATTACTGGTGGCCTCGTCCAAAAGAAGGATGGGCGGGTCGGCAACAGCTGCACGGGCGATATTGAGAAGCTGACGTTGGCCGGCGCTGAGATTGGCTCCGTCGTTCTCCAATAGAGTGTCGTAACCTTTGGGAAGGCGCTTGATGAACGAATGGGCGGCGGTCAGGCGAGCTGCCTTCTCGACCTCGGCATCGGTCGCATCGAGCTTCCCATAACGAATATTTTCGCGCACGGTGCCCGTGAATAAGTGGGTGTCTTGTAGTACGATAGCCATCGAACGACGCAAGCTTTCGCGCCTGACGGTGTCGATGGAATGGCCGTCTATAGTGATGGAGCCCGACCAAAGATCGTAGAAGCGGGGAAGAAGGCTGAGAACGGTGGTCTTACCGGCGCCGGTGGTTCCTACGAGAGCGATTTTGTGGTCTGGAGCGGCGCGAAACGAAATACCGTCGATAATCACGCGCCCCTTTTCATAACCGAACACAACGTCCTTGAGAACAACCTCGCCCTGAACGTCTTTCAGCTCGATGGCATTGGGAGCGTCGGCAGGTTCGGAAGTCTCGTCGATGATCTCGAAGATGCGCTCGGCTCCGGCGATAGCAGCCTGAATGGAGTTATATAGAGTGGCCATATCGTTGATGGGCCGGCCGAACTGGCGGGAATACTGAAGAAAAGCAGCGAGACCCCCGACATCGAACCCACGGAAAATTGCGAGAAGACCCCCGACGATGGTTACGAAAACGTAGTTCAAAGTACTGAGATTCTGCATAATGGGCATCATCAGGCCGGAGTAGAACTGTGCCTTTTCGCTCTTGTCGTTAAGGTCTATGTTGAGACGGTCGAAGTCGCGCTCGGTGGCAGCCTCGTGGTTGAAAACTTTGATGACCTTGCTGCCGCTGATCATCTCCTCGGTGAAGCCGTTGAGGTCGCCGATGGAATCCTGCTGGGCGGTGAAATAACGGCGCGAACGACGAACGATCCAGTTGGCGGTGAGCACCATAACAGGAACCATAACGAGTGTGACGAGAGTGAGCAGAGGACTGATAACCAACATCATAACAGTGATGCCGATGAGCGTGAGAAGGCCCGAAACCATACTGGAAAGACTGTCGGTGAGTGCGTCAGAGATGCGATCCATATCGTTGGTGTAACGGCTCATAAGGTCACCTGCCTGATGGGTTGTGAAATATTCTACGGGAAGATGCTCCATCTTGTGGAACAGTTCCTGGCGCAACCGCGAAGTTGTCTTGAGGCCGAGAGAGTTGAGCAGGCGATATTGACCGAGATCGGCGGTGGCATCGACAAGGTAGATACCAAGAAGTATAATGAGAATCCGGATCAGGCCGGACCAGTCGCCTGGAAGGATGAAATTATTGATGATAGGGCGAATCATATATGATCCGGCAGTACTTGCCGCAACACTTAATACCAGCAGCACGCCCGCGAGAACGAGCAGTCCGCGCTGATGATCCAGGTACGAGAAGAGCCTGGCGAGAGTCTTGCGCCCGTGTTTAGGCTTTGTACTGTTGGGAGTCATAGATTTCGCGGTAAACTTCGGAAGTTTTCATCAGGCGGTCGGGGGTGTCGAAACCATCGATCTTGCCGTCTTCGAGTACCAACACGCGGTCTGCCGACTGCATTGTGTTGATACGCTGAGTTATAATAAATACAGTGGTGTTATGCAACATCGTTTTGAGACCTTGACGGATCTTGAGTTCGGTGTCGGAATCCACGGCGCTGGTACTGTCGTCCAAAATGAGGATGCGAGGCTTGCGAAGAAGGGCGCGGGCGATGCAAAGGCGCTGTTTTTGGCCACCGGAGACGTTCACCCCACCCCGCCCCAACTCGGTGTGGTAGCCCTTGGCGAAACCGGTTATGAAGTCGTGGGCGTGAGCAACTTTGGCAGCCTGCTGGACCTCCTCAAGAGTGGCTTTGGGGTTGCCCCAACGCAGATTTTCGAGGATAGTGCCGGAGAAGAGCTCGTTCTTTTGGAGCACCATACCGATGCTAAGTCTAAGTTCTTCAAGGCGATAATCCTTAACATCGCGACCGTCGATGAGAACCGAGCCGGAAGTGACGTCGTAAAGGCGAGGGATGAGCTGCACGAGAGAAGTTTTGCCCGAACCGGTACCTCCTATAACAGCGACGGTCTCGCCGGCGTGGGCAGAAAAGTCGATGTGACATAGCACATTATCGTCACCCTCGGTGCCCCCTTCGTAATGGAAACCCACGTTCTGGAACTGTACCGCACCCCGCTCGACCTCGTAATTGTGGGCCAGTGCTTCGGGAGTATCGGTCAGTGAAGGCTCGGTGCGGAGAACTTCCAAAATGCGTTCCGACGAGGCCGATGCGCGAGCGAAGTTCATAACAACCATCGAGAACATAATGACAGCCATCAGGATCTGCATAAAATAGTTCACGAACGAAATGAGCTGCCCAACCGTGAGTGAACCCTCGATGACGCGTCCGCCGCCCATCCAAAGAACTACCAGGATCGAGATGTTGAGCACCAACTGCATAAGGGGAATGAGCGACACGATGATGTTAGCGGCCTGAATGGAAGTGTCTCGAAGCTCGCGGGAAGTGTGCTCGAACTTGGAACTCTCGAAATCCTCGCGAACGAACGATTTGACGAGGCGAATATTTATAAGGTTCTCACGAACAACGGCATTGAGGCGGTCGATGCGGCGTTGAACCTTCAAAAAGAACGGAAACCCACGCTTCATTACAACCCAAACGATCACAACCATAGCAGGAATTGCCGCAGCAAGAACAATAGCCAACCGAGGATCCAGCACAAGGATGAAAACCAGAGCCATCACGAACAGCATCGGCGCGCGCAACATAATACGCATAGACATAAACACGATCTGCTGCATACGGGTGACGTCGCCGGTGAGACGGGTGATGAGTGACGCCGACGAAAAACGATCGACATCGGGGAAGGCAAAGCTATCGACACGAGCGAAGAGTTCGCGACGAAGGTCGGTGCCGAAGCGAGTGGATGTACGGGAGGAGAGGTAAGCATTGGCAATGGCGCAAGCCAGACCGATAACGGAGAACCCGACCATCCAAAGCCCCGTGTTAAGGATAATGGACAAATCCTGCTTCATAACCCCCTCATCCACGATGCGAGACATATAGAGAGGCTGGAGGGTCTCGAAAAGCACTGCTGCGGCAATCAACAGAGGGCTTGCAAAGAGACTCCAGCGGTACTTGCGAAGGATTTGCCAGTAGAACTTCATTTGCGGAAAGCGAAAAATACGGCGAGAATAAGGAACAGAAACGAAATGATATGGTTGAAGCGGAAAGTCTCGGTCTTAAAGACGAGCAGCGTGAATACCGTGAAAACCGACAGGGAAATAACCTCCTGAATAATCTTGAGCTGAATGAGCGAAAACGGGCCGCCGTCGCTGGCAAAACCTATGCGGTTGGCAGGAACCTGAAGGCAATACTCGAAAAAGGCAATGCCCCAACTAACTAAAATGATGAGAATCAGCGGCACAGGAGAGCCACTCCTGGTGGTGCCGAATTTCAAGTGGCCATACCACGCGATGGTCATAAAGATGTTGGCCGCAAGCAGCAGCCCGATGGTGTAGAGTCCTTTCATATCTGTTTATCGTCGATCTCTTTCATAGCTTGTTTGAGGTCGGCCTGCTGCTGCTCGGTCAATTCGGGATAGTGCAAACCAAGTGCTTCCATACGCTCGCAGATAATTCCTGCAACGACAGCGCGCATAAACCACTTGTGGTCGGCAGGAATTACATACCAGGGAGCGTGGGAGGTCGAGGTGTGGGTGAGCATATCGGAGTAAGCCGACTGATAAGCATCCCAATACTCGCTCTCGCGAACATCGGCGAGCGAAAATTTCCAATTCGCAGACTCGTCGGTGAGGCGGTCGCGGAAACGACGATGCTGCTCGTGACGAGAGACGTTCAAAAAGAACTTAATGACAACGGTACCCGTCTCGGTGAGATAACGTTCGAAGTCATTGATCTGGCGGTAACGCTGAAGCCAAAAAGTTTCGTCGATGTCCGAAACGGAAGAGATGCCGACCAACTTCTCCTTCAGCAACAATTCCGGATGAACCTTAGTTACGATAACCTCTTCATAGTGAGAGCGATTGAAAATGCCGATGCGACCCTGTTCGGGAAGATTTTTGTAAATCCGCCAAAGATAGTCGTGATCCAACTCCTCATAAGAGGGTTGTTTGAACGAAAACACCTGACAACCAACGGGATTGATACCGGTCATAACGTGCTCGATGGTGCCGTCCTTACCGGCCGCATCCATCGCCTGAAAGATTATAAGAATCGAATGTTTGTCCGAAGCATAGAGTTTGTCCTGCAACTGGCGCATACTCTTGATGCTCTCGGCCAGATGATCCTCCCCCTCCTTCTTACTCCAATGAGCAGTGTAGGAGGGATTGAAATCACTGGTAGAGTATGCTCTACCAGGCTCGGCGGTCAAGTTCTTTAGTAGAGATTTTTTCATTTGTGATGTTTTATCCCTACTTTGAGCAATATTGATGCCAGTGTTTTAGCGCACGGGAGTTTTCAGAGGATCGGCAGCCTCTTTGAAATATTCGGCCTGAAGTTTCAATGTGATATTGTCTTCCTTGACCATCTTCACGACGTCGGCCAGCTGGTTTGCCCACTGAGCGAGCTTCACTTCTCCCATTTCGGGAGTTGCACCGGAAGCCTCGCCGGCATAGTGGTTGGGATACTTGGCATACCACCAAATAGCTGTGTAGGCATTGCGAAGAGCGAGGCGAGCAAGGTCGTCGCCGGACTCGGCATTAACCTGATCCATACGCATAAGATCTGGAACGATGGCAAGAAGAGTGGCGGTTTCGACCTCGTCGGCGTGGCCGGCAGTGGTGGATTTACGCATCGAAGCGATCTTCTGAGCGGTTTCGCGATCTACGGTCGGCTGGTAGAGATAAACAGCATAGTCCTTCTGAGAAGCAAGCTGGGCCTGGCAGAAGTATTCGAGGAACATAGGGTTGCCGCCGTGAGAGTTGCAGATGATGATCTTCTTCATACCGTTACGGGCGATCTCGCGGCAAGTTTCGTCGAGCATCTTATAGAGAAGTTCGGGACTGTAGGCAACGGTACCGGGTTGCTGCTTGGCTTCGTTGATCTGGCCTACATAATAGAACGGGAAAACAACTGCATACTCCTTGGCAGCAGCGCGTTTGCTGACCTCGCGAGCCGAAAATACGTCGGTTCCGAGCGGCATATGAGCGCCGTGCTTTTCGAGAACACCCATCGGCAGAATACAAACACCCTCGGCAGCCTCGACCGCTTTTTTGAAATCGGGGCCGGTGAGTTCCTCCCAACCAGTGTGGAGATTCTGGGCTGTTACCGTTGTGGCTGCGATTGCGAGCGCGACAGCAGAGAAAAGTAGTTTTTTCATAGTAGTTAGTTTAGGGTTAAGTGAAGTGCAAATATAGCGAAAAAAGAAAAAAGGTCGCTCTTTCGAGAGACCTTTTTTTCGTGGGAGTTGAGGGATTCGAACCCCCGGCCCTCTGCTTGTAAGGCAGATGCTCTGAACCAGCTGAGCTAAACTCCCGAATCGGGACTGCAAAGGTAAGCGAAAAAATTATACTGCCAAATTTTTTGTTCAAAAATTCGCGTCACCGGAGCGGAAAACGGGATTCGAACCCGCGACCCTCAGCTTGGGAAGCTGATGCTCTACCGACTGAGCTACTTCCGCGAAAGAGAGGGCAAAGGTACGAAAAATTAGGAAACTCAAAAACTTGTCTGCAAACCAAGGCCGAAAATCTCACGAATCTGGAACCTGGAACCACCCATCGAACCATCCTTACGAGGAAACTTGACATCGTCGTCGTAAACCATATTCAGGGTCAGGTTAGCCGATAGCCAACGAGTCAAAGAAGCCGATAGGACAATATCCCACTGAACGTCAATGTTTTGAGGCTTATGCAAGTAGTTCGAGAACAGATCCAGACGACTGTATAGATTGATGTTATGGGTGATGTCGTGCTTAACCTCCAGGCGGATGTTCGCTCCCAGTTCGTTCAGGAAATGCTTTCCGTGTTTAACCCCGAATGCAGAGATGGGCGCCCCGTTCGCATCCCAAAACAAGTCGTCGTCCAAAACGAAGGTACCACGCCAGGTCAGCGGCGAGAATGTGGCGGAGAACCAATCGCGAGGTTTCCAGGTGAAGCCCAACCCAACGCTCAGATAACCCGGAGCCATAAATCGTGAAATCTTGTGTTTGGGATTCAGGCTATAGTCGAAACCGTTGGCAAACTGGGTCTGGAAAGTGCCCAACGCCGAAAAATACCAATTGTGACCTATCTCGTAACCATACATAGAGGTCAGAAAGATGCGGTCGTTGTTCTTCTGCGAGCCCTTAGATTGAGACCAGATCATACCGTAAGCTAATTCCAAACGGTTGTCCCACAAATGTTTACCGTTTTTGTAGTCGGCATCGTAGTTGAACATCAAGTTGTAGGCAACGGAGCCTTCGCCACCGGCAGACCAATTACTGAGCGACACCTGAGAAAGAGTTGCAGCAGCAACCCCCTGGCGTGTCCAAAGGGAGTCGTGTGATTGTGCATCGACAGAACAGATCGCTGCGAAAGCGAAGAAAACTGATAGAACGGATAACTTTTTCATATAGTCGGTGGTTGTTTTCGAAGTACAAACCACACAAACTATGCCACACGGGCTAATATTCCTCTTTCGACGAAGGAAAATCACCGGAGCGGACGTCGCGGAGATAGTGCCGGAAGGCCTCCGTCATAACCGAGTGGAGATCGGCATAACGGCGGAGGAATTTGGGAGCAAAATCCTGAGACACACCCAACATATCCTGAACGACAAGCACTTGGCCGTCGCAACCGTTACCGGCACCGATGCCGATGGTGGGAATAGTGAGCTCCTGGGAAACCTGCACTCCAAGGTAGGCAGGAATCTTTTCGAGCACGACCGCAAAGCAACCGGCGTCCTGAAGCAGGCGGGCATCGTGGAGGAGTTTTGCGGCCTCTTGGTCAGAAGAAGCACGAAGGCCATAACCCCCGAACTTGTGGATGGATTGCGGAGTGAGCCCAAGGTGACCCATAACAGGAATACCGGCTGAAACGATGTGACGAACAGCCTCGATGATCTCCTCGCCGCCCTCCAACTTGAGAGCTGCTGCCCCACTCTCCTTCATAACCCGGACGGCGGACGCAAAAGCATCGCGCCAATCGCCCTGATAGGTGCCGAACGGAAGATCGACAACAACAAGCGCACGGGAAACCCCGCGAACAACACTGGCGGCGTGATAGATCATCTGGTCGAGAGTGATGGGAAGCGTAGAGTCCCAACCGGCCATAGTATTGGCGGCGGAATCACCAACCAAAATTGCGTCCATACCCGCGGCATCCATAACACGAGCCGTGGAGTAGTCATAAGCTGTAAGCATCGCGATCTTCTCGCCGCGAGCTTTCATTTGAACCAGAGTCTGAGTCGTCACCGGCTTTGTTTTTCCTTCAACTGACATACCTATAATAGATTAAAGAAGTGCCAAATCACTGCGCCGCCGCAAACCGAAACGTTCAACGAGCGCTTCACACCAACCTGAGGCAGCTCTATGGCGCCGTCGCAAAGTGCAACTACCTCGTTGGATACCCCATCGACCTCGTTGCCGAACACCAGCGCGTACTTTGCGGAAGGGTCGGGAGTGAAGTCGCCAAGCATTACGGATCCTGCAACCTGCTCAACGGCAAGTACAATATATCCACGGTTATGCAATTTTTCCACAGCTGCGGTCGTTTCTCTGACGAAACTCCACGACACACTCTCCTCGGCACCGAGGGCGGTTTTGTGGATTTCACGGTCGGGAGGAGTTCCACAGATGCCACAAAGCACCAACTCCTCGACCCCGAAGGCATCACAGGTGCGGAAAAAAGAGCCTACATTATTGAGGCTGCGGATGTTGTCAAGAACAATTATCATACTAAAAAACGTCACAAAAGTAGTAAAAAAGATATAAAAATTTGCTGAAACAAAAATATATACTTACATTTGCACGTTAATTATGCACATTACAAAAGCAAGCTCACATAATTAATTTATTTTAACTAACTCTTCAAAAAATGAAAAAATTCCAAATTTTCGCTCTCGCAGCTCTTGTGGCCGTTGGTCTGTCGAGCTGTATCAAGGACGTTGTCACCGAGAACAATGGAGACATCGCCGGCAACCACAAGCTCGTGGTTAAGTTGTCGGGGCTGGGCGGTACTCGTGCCGTTGAAGCTCCCGGTGCCAACAACACAGCTGCTATTATCAGCGATGGCTACATCTTCGTGTTTGAAGATGGCAAAGTAACAGCCGCAGAAGAACTGGTCGTGAATCAGGCTACCACTGCAGGTGGTCAGGTGCTTACCAATCAGGTTTCGGAAAGCGCGGAAGTTTTCGTTGTGGCTAACCTCAGGAACTATGCGGACATCATTAACTACACCGATCCCGCAGATGTTATGAGCGCAGCTTTCAACGTCAATGGATTGAGAGGAATCAGCCTTTCTAACATTCCTTTGGCAACTGTAAACAACGCTAACGACAAGGTTTTCGGTGCACAGGCTATTATTCCTGACACTAATCCTACCGACGAAACTGCCGGTACGGCTCACGTGAACATCCTGCTCTCGCCGGTTGTCTCTCGCCTCGAATTGGGCGCTGTTGCCGACTACATCAACCTGGATGCTGCTATTAGCGAACCCAATGCTTACCTTTATCGTAAAGGTGCCGCTCAGAGTGGCCACGCTTTTTCGGTTACAGGTGTTTACGTGCTGAACTATCATCCTCAGTACACTATTTCGGGTGGCAAATTGGGTGTAATGGTCGAAGGTGGCACGGGTAATGCCGACCTCTACTTTAAAGACAGGGGCGAATGGGTTGCAAATGTTGCATCTGCTCCCGGTATCGCTCGTCCTGATGTAGCAAACACCACTTCTGTTGAATCTTGGACTTACAACGTAGCATCGAGCGGTCTTCCTCTGTTGGCTATCGAAGTTGTAGGTGACGATCCCGATGATGCCGGTGACGCAACCCTCACGAAGTATCTGACCGTTCAGGGTTATATGAACGGCGCTGCCGAACTGCAGGCTTTTGTTCCCGGTGTGATCTATCGCATCAACGAAGTTCCTTTCGACGCTTCGGACTTCAGGGAACTTCCCGACCGTCCCGAATTGGGATATGTTTTGACAGTTAATGTCGAAGTTATTCCTTGGAATGTTGTCACTGTAGAACCCATTATGTAATTACCAAAGGGCATCGGCGGCTGATAACTGCCGATGCTCACCAAGAAAAAACTCCAGAAAAATATGAAGAATTTAGTACGTTTATTTGTCTCGTTGGCTCTCGTTATGGGTATCGTAAGTTGCGGTGTTACAGACGATCCGGAGCTCTGCGAAACCGGCGATCTGGAACTGAAGTTCAAGTATAAATACGTGGATGCGGGTGGAAGCGAAGATGTGACGGATCTGATTGACGAGATCTATCTCTATGTGTTCGAGCAGAGCACAGGCATACTTACCGATGTCCTGCTCATTAGCAGCAAAGATCTGAAGGACGGAAGCATTGAGGCCGAACTCGCAGTGGGCGAATATACATTCGTGGCTTGGGGCTTCAGTAAAACCGAATTCAAAAAAGGAGGCTTTAGCGACGTCCATATGATGGACTCGGTGACGCATCGCTATACTCCGGTAGTGATAGGCGAAACAACGATCGACGATTTCCGAGTGATGATTGTGGACCCTGAGGGCGGCTTCTCCGACCTGTTTCACGCAATACGAGAGGACATTGCGATCACCCCGGCCCTGGCGTCGAAAGCAGGAACGAAGATCATACCTGTGGAGTTCGACTTCGTACGCTTTAACAGCACTCTGCAAGTCAAGGTTAAGGGTATTCAGTATATCAATCCCTTGGTGACGCGCGCCGAACCACACTTGCCGCTCGATATTTTTGTGACAGGCAAAAAAGGTACCTACACTCACGCCGGCAGCATCGACCGTTATGCACCGGAGCTGCGATATAACACCAAAACCAAATCACTCTCGGACAGCGAAACCGAAATGGATATTCGTCTGCTGCGTCTCGATGTGCAACACCACGTTCAGAATCCGGTGATGCTACACCTGCACAGCACAAACACAACTCGTGCAAACAATAACATTCACGTGATACCCGACATAGATGTGTTGCAAGCCATCTTCCAGGTACGAAACGAGAAAGGCGAATACATCTACCGCGACCAGGTGGACATCGACAGAACGGAGTTTTTTCCAATCGAGATCACAATCCTGCAAGACCTTACGATCGAAATAACGGTGGATGGCTTTGTAGTTCACGACCTGGATCCGATGCTCTAAGGAGCCGGGCGGCCGCAAATCCATATTGCTTAAAAATCGCTTCCGGAAGGTGGCGATTTTTTTTGGTCTCACTTTTGCTTTATCTTTGTAGCGATGAAGTCGGAACGCCGGCGGCGATATGTATGAGGTATCTTCTTTCAATATTATTGATTTTTGTTGTGGCGTCGGCCGATGCGCAGGATGTGTCGGATATGCCACCACGCAAGAAAGTCGCCGTTGTACTTTCGGGCGGCGGTGCTAAAGGTGTGGCTCATATCGGTGCACTGAGGGTGATAGAGCGGGCCGGCATACCTATAGATATAGTGGTGGGTACGAGTATGGGCGCTATAGTAGGTGGCTTGTATTCAATAGGTTACACTCCTTATCAGCTCGACTCGATGGTTATGTCACAGGACTGGGGACTGCTGCTGAGCGACCGCACTCCCCGCTCCCGTGCTCCATATTCGAGCAAGGAGACGGGAGATAAATATCAGGTATCATATACGTTCGGTAAACGTTTCGAAGTGATGAGTGGCGTGATCAAGGGGACAAATCTCGATATGTTGTTCGCCGACCTGACTGCCGGTCATCACGATTCCATAGATTTTAGGCGTCTGCCGATTCCGTTTGCCTGTGTGGCAGCTAATATCGTGGATGGGAGCACGGTAGTGATGCAACAGGGCGAACTGCCGGTTGCTATGAGGGCGAGTATGGCCATTCCGGGGGTGTTCACGCCGGTTTACACCGAAAATATGGTGCTGGTGGATGGCGGCATTGTCAATAATTTCCCGACCGATGTTGCGCGCTCTATGGGGGCCGATGTGATTATAGGTGTCGATGTGCAGTCGGAACTTCGCTCTAAGGATCAGTTGATTGGCGCGCCGGCGGTGTTGGGCCAGATCGTCGATTTAGCAATGCAACACCAAAACTATCGCGATAATGTCGCCAGCAGTGATGTCTATATCAGGGTCGATGTGGAGGGTTATTCGTCGGCGAGTTTCAACCTGCCGGCACTGGATAGCCTCATTCAGCGCGGTGAGGAGTCTGCCGGAAGACACTGGAGGGAACTGAACCGTCTTAAAAACAAGATCGACCTTCCGCCTGACTTTACCCCGAAAAAGCACGGACCCTTTATACCGTTGCGCGAAAGAGGTGATTTTCAGGTGTATGACGTTTCATTCGACGGTCTGAGTGAGCGTGAACAGCGTTGGGTGATGCGCAAATGCGACATAGAACCGGGCGGCCAGATAAACATCACGCAACTGAACCACTGTGTATCGATGATCGGTGCAGTGGCCTCGCGTACAGGAGTTTACTACTCACTGAAAGACACCTTGGATGGCTATAATCTGACGTTCCATATAAACGACGTGAAGGAAAATTCGCTGAATGCGGGGGTGAGTTTCGATACCGAAGAGATCGCCTCGGTAATTGTTAATGGCACACTCCGGTTCGGCAAAAAGACGCCGCAAACGGTATCGGTGACGGGCCGGTTCGGCAAACGTATAATGGCCCAGGTCGATTACTCTTTACTGACTTCTCCTCTCAGTCACTTTAAATTGAGTTATACGTTTAATCATAACAACGTGGTGGTAAATTCGTTAGGTAAGCGTTCCTATAATCCTACGTACAATCACCATCGCGCCTCGCTGAGCTATGTCAATATGAATTTCCTACGCCAGAATATGCGATTGGAATTGGGATTGGCGTGGGAGGAGTATCTCTATTTGAGTTGGCTGACGGACTACAAAGACTTTGAGCACGAGGGTGATTCGATGCCGGTAGAGAATGAAAATTTTGTGAGCTACTTTGCACGGCTAAATTATGAGACACTCGACAGTCACTATTTTGCGACAAAAGGCACTTCTGTGTCAGCGAGTTACGAGTTATATACGGATAATTTTGCAACCTACAGAGGCGAATATCCATTCGGAGCTCTTACGGCTTCGTGGCTTACGGCATTTCCGATTACGGATCGTTTTTCGCTTATACCGAATATTTACGGGCGCGTGTTGTTTGGCGACAATGTCCCCTTTGCGATGCTTAATATGCTGGGAGGCAAGTGGTTCGGTCGTTATGCACGGGGCCAGATGCCATTCGACGGAGTGGTCTATATGGAGTCGGCGCCCAACATATTTTTGGCAGCCAAAATGCAAGCACGTCATCGACTTGGTCAGCGCCATTATGTTTCAGGATCAATTAATTACGGGCTGGCAGCGGGCGATTTCATAGACCTTTTGCCCGGCCGGATCACCAACACGGTGCCCGGCACAGCAAAAAGTTATTACGGGGCGTCATTGGACTATGGGTTCGATTTGCGTAACTTCCCAGTGATGGTTTCACTTGGCTGGTCGAGCGTTACTCGCCGTGTGGGATTCTACCTGCAGGCGGGCTATACTTTCTGAGTTACAGTAAATTACGAATTCATAGAGATGAGTAGCTCGGCGTTGTCACGAGTACCTTCCATATGCTTTTTCATCACCTCCATCGCCTCGACAGGGGTCATATCCGACAGGAATTTGCGCATAATCCACGTTCTCTGAAGTACCTCCTTGCTCAGGAGCAAATCCTCGCGACGCGTGCCTGAAGCGATCACATCCACAGCCGGATAGATGCGTTTGTTGGCCAACTTGCGGTCGAGTTGAAGCTCCATATTACCGGTGCCCTTGAATTCCTCGAAGATCACCTCGTCCATTTTGGAGCCGGTGTCGATGAGTGCAGTGGCTATGATCGTCAGAGAACCACGCTCTTCCGTGTTTCGTGCTGCCCCGAAAAAACGTTTGGGTTTGTGGAGTGCGTTGGCGTCCACCCCACCCGACAGAACCTTACCGGACGCAGGTTGAACCGTGTTATAGGCCCTTGCAAGACGAGTGATAGAGTCGAGGAAAATCACAACATCCTGACCGCATTCGACCATTCGTTTGGCCTTGTCGAGAACCATTTCGGCAACCTTAACGTGGCGCGAAGCCTGCTCGTCGAACGTAGACGAAATCACTTCGGCCTTGACGTTGCGAGCCATTTCGGTAACTTCTTCGGGGCGCTCATCTATCAGAAGCACAATCATATAGACTTCCGGATGGTTGTCTGCAATTGCGTTGGCGATGTTTTGTAGCAACACGGTTTTACCGGTCTTGGGCTGAGCCACGATCAAGCCACGCTGACCTTTGCCGATGGGCGAAAACAGATCGACGACACGGGTCGAAAGGTTGTTGTGGCCGTTGCCGGTGATGTTGAATTTCTCGCTCGGAAATAGCGGAGTCATAAACTCGAACTGCACGCGATCGCGTACAAGATCAGGAGACAAGCCATTGATCCTGTTTACCTTAACGAGTGGAAAATATTTCTCGCCTTCTCTGGGAGGACGGATCACACCCTGTACCGTGTCGCCGGGTTTAAGGCTGAAAAGTTTGATCTGCGCCGGCGACACATACACATCGTCGGGCGAATTGAGGTAGTTGTAATCGGCCGAGCGCAGGAAACCATAACCATCGGGCATTACCTCCAACACCCCTTCGCCTTCCACGTTACCCGTGAAAAAGTCGCGTGCCTCGCTATTATTTCGCTGACCGTTACCGTTGTTATTTCCTTGCTGCTGGCCCTTTTTTTTCTGATGACGATTATTTTGATCGTGCTGTTGCTGCTGTGGACGCGGTTCCTCGACAACGGGTTCTTCTACGGGTGCCTCTACAGCTGGTTCGGCCGTTTTCGGAGTCTCTTCGCCGATACGAATTCTCGGCTTGCGTCCCCGTTTTTTCGGCTCGCGCTGAGTATCAGTCTGTTCGGTGGGCTTTTCGGTCTCCACAGGGAGATCCATAGCGCCTTGTTGAGACGAGTCCTTGACGATGCGAGCTACGAGCTCTTCCTTCTTGAAAGCCCCCTTGATGCCGAGGGTTTTAGCAATAATGCGCAATTCGGAGAGGCTTTTCGACTCCAGTGCGTTGATGTCTTGCATATAAAGTTTAACTTTGTGGTGTGAAACGTGGGATAATCGATGTTTTTGTGGAACTGGGACGCCGTTTGGAGGCATTCGAAACTTTTGTCGGTTCCGTTGGCTCTGTAAGTTTCGGGACCCCCGATGCTTGCCGTGCCGCCCAGAGTTTAGCTCGTGATATGCTTTCGCGCGAGGCACTTACCTATTGGCTTCAGCGCTATTCGAGCACAAAGATACAAAAAAATATTTTAATTATCACTGCCGGGAACATTCCTTTTGTCGGAGTACACGATTTATTGTGCGTTTTGGCGGCCGGTCATCGGGCGGTGGTGCGTGCTTCGAGTCGTGATGTTGTGCAGATGTCGTGGGTGGTGGCGCAACTGATTGATATAGAACCATCATTACCAGTGTCTCTTGCAGATGGTGATGAGGCTTTCGATGCCGTTGTCGCGATGGGTGGAAATGATACTGTGCGTGTTTTTCGTGAAAAATATTCTGATGTTCCTCTGCTTTTGCGGGGTACGCGTTGGTCGCCGGCGATTTTGGATGGAACTGAGACTCGCGCCGAACTGAATGCTTTGGCCGACGATGTTTTGGCCTATTCTGGGCTCGGTTGTCGCAATGTCAGCCTGGTTTTCGTACCGCGAGGGTACGATTTTACGTCAATGCAAGATGCTTTGTCTCAGTACCATACGTCACAAAAGCATCGTAATAACTATCGTCAAACGCGCGCCTTGTTGGACCTGGCCGATACTCCATATATAGACTGTGGCACTTGTCTGCTACGTGAGTGTGAGGGATTTTCTGCTGACGTAAGTATCTTGAATTATGCGTTTTATGACTCGCTATCTCAAGTAATAGATTGGTTGGAAAATCACGATGACGAGATTCAATGTATTGCAGGTTTTTCGGGGCGAGTCTCGCATCCTCGCGCGGTTCGACTGGGGCAGACTCAGCACCCCACTCTATTGGATTATCCCGATGGTCGCGACACTATGGAATTTCTGCTAACCATATGACACTCATATCAATAGTTGGCCCTACCGGCTCCGGAAAAACCGATTTTGCAGTGCGGTTGGCGTGCGAATTGGGACGTCGTGGCTCGGAAATCGGCCCCGCGCCCATCATTTCCACCGATTCGCGTCAGGTCTATCGTGGAATGGCAATCGGTACGGCGCAACCTACGACTGAGCAGCAACGTGCTGTGACTCACTATTTTATCGCCGACCGTGATCCCAACGAGCGCTTCACGTGTGCTGACTTTGAGCGAGAGGCTATGTTGCGACTCAAAAATCTCTTCACGCGGCACGAATATGTGGTGGCGGTTGGCGGTTCGGGGCTTTACATAGATGCTTTGTGCAATGGGCTGGATACGTTACCGGATATAGATCCTGAAATTCGTAATGAGCTGGCTCGTAAACTACTGAATGAGGGACTTAAACCTTTACTTGAAGAATTGAGGCGACTCGATCCGGTCTATTACGGATCTGTGGACAGACACAATCCACCACGTGTGCTTCGAGCTTTGGAAGTTTGCCGGCAGACGGGAGTGCCATTTTCATCATTGCGTACAGGTAACTCCGTGAGCACAAAAACGAAAGTTTCGCGCCCGTTCGATATCATAAAAATCGGTATCGACTTGCCGCGCAACGAACTTTACGCGCGTATCGATCGTCGCGTCGATGAGATGATGACCTCTGGTCTCGAAGCGGAGGCTCGCATTCTTTATCCTATGCGTCATCTGCCTGCTCTGCAAACAGTTGGCTATCGCGAACTAAATGGTTACTTTAATGGGGAATACTCGTTGGAACGCGCAGTGGAGCTGATCAAACGCAACTCGCGCCGCTATGCCAAACGACAATTGACGTGGTTTAGGCGCGACGACGAAATCCGCTGGTTTCATCCGATCGACCTTGCCGGCGCCATCGAGTATATCACGAGAAAAAGTTAATTCGCTGCAAGCGTTTCAGTTACTTCGAAGGGCACGTTCGCAGTAGACACAAAGCCTTCTCCATCAAGCACATAAACATACAGGCGATAGTTGCCCGGTTTGCTGATAGATGTTTTTAGTATTCCGGTCTTAGTGGTTTTCACTTTGCCAACTCTCTCGGGACGAGGCTCATAGGCGCCTCCTGTCGCTGTTACGGTGGCCTCTTTCAATACCTCCCATACATAGGTCAAAAACACATTCTCGCGGTCGGTCGCTTCGACCGTTGCAACGAAGTTTTTGCCCACCTTGTCGATCGACATACTGTGGACAACCGGTGCAACATTCTGAGGTTCAGTACCTTTCCATACTCGCTCCATCGCTTCTACCATAGGTGTTTTTTCGCCCTTCAGTGGCAGCCCCTTGACATCGTTTTCTACGAACATACTGAACCAAGTGGGCGTTCGTTCCTCTTTCTGTCCCCACAGGAACACAAAGGATCCCAGGCACTTAGGCGAGTTTTTGATGTAGCTGTTGTAGCGATTTTCATATACCTGTCGCTTCTCTTCGCTGGTTTGTTCGATCGGTGCTCCCCACGGAGTTTTGGTCGTCTCCCACCATCCAGTCGGGCCCCATTCGGTGATTATGTAAGCGCCGCGGTAATCCGAATCATCGACCATCTGTGCAACGTTATCTATTGATCCATAGCTGTTTATCCCAACAACATCGAGGTCGGGTGCCCAACGAGCGATCAGATCCAGTGCCGACGGATTGTGCGCAATTACGGTCGAAACGAGGTGGTGACTGTCGATCGACTTAATGAGGAGCGCCAGCTCGTTCACAAACGCCCAGGCGGTCGGAGTATTGGCCGTGCCGTGCTCGATTTCGTTGCCGATTCCCCACACGAGGAGATTAGGGTCGTCTTTCAGGGCCTCTGCGAGAACACGAACCGACGCACGAGTACGCTCGCGAAACGCTTCATTATGGTACTGCATCGAATCCTTGGGGAGACCGATTCCTTGCATCACATACATTCCAAGTTGCTGAGCACGAGCCATATCTCGCCTCGCACTCTCGACACTTCCTCCCCAGGTTCGGAACGCATTAGCACCGTTCGCCGCCGCAACATCCAGCCGATTCGTGCCGCCTACACCTTTAATATAGGTATCCACGCCGTCGATCATCAAGTGGAACTTTTCGTCCCGTTTGACGATCTCGATTTTTTTCGAAATCGGCGCATTCCAAATATCGGGAATTCCCTCGTGACCGCGAGCTCTAACAGGCTTCTGGTCATATGGTTGCGCAGTTCCGGAGTGAACATCATACAGACGCTGAGCCGTAGCCATCATTGCCTCCACCTGAGGCTGATAGGGTCGGTCGGTCACATCCACGAGGCCGCAATTATAGTTCTCGCCATCTGAAGCACGTCCCGTCAAATCCTGATCGCACCATTGAAAATAGGCTGTTCCAATGAGCCCCGGATGCGCATAACCCCGCTCGGTGTAATAGCGATAAGCCACTCCGCGCTGTTGTTGGTTCTCCACTTGCCACAGAGACTGCGCCATCCCACCATCCACCGTACCAAAATGGTATTCGCCAATGATCATCGGTCGGTCGGTGAGACGCATTGCGCGCGACATCATATCGTGGTCAGGTTCAAGCGCATAGCAGTTGAAACTGAAGACATCGAATGCCCTTGCGCAAATCGCCATCAGCTCCTCATCGAGCTCGTTCAGATTGCCGAAACGAATGCCGAGGTTGAGATGGTTGGGGTCGTGGCGCTTCATAGTCGTGCGTACGGTTTGCAAGAACGTATCGAACGTTTTGTAAATAAACGCTTTACGAGTAGATGGCGTGTCGCCTTTTTCATTTAGAAATTTTTGCAGTTCGGCTTTAATGGGGCGGTCGGGGCCATCCAAAATCAGATCACACAAACGCGCCTCCTGCCCGATCCACGAAGGCTCGTTGCCCACGAAATAACCAAGCACCCACGGATTATCCTTATTTTCAGGCAGATACGATGCCATACTTTCATCCATTTTCGCCTCGAAATCGGGAGCATAGACATCTGCAAGTCCCATCAAACTGCCATCTACACCAAGCGACCGCAAGCCAAGAGTGTGGGCTTTGCGTTTCAAATCGTAAACCTCGGTGCTCGACCAGTTGGCGATGGTGTTCAACCCCCATTTGTCCATTCGCTTGATTGCCATCTCGTTAGCTGCCGCACGGTAGTCGTCTCCAAAGCGCCTGTGAAGATTCCATTGCCCGAACGAAGCCGACTCCGAACCGCGTCTGTCGATCGAGCGGAACTGCTGTGGCGGCAACTCTTTGAACATACCTTCGCGTAGCGCTAAATGGTTGGCATTGCCGCCGCGACCCGGAGTAACGCAATCAACTCCGTGAGACAGAAATAGATATCCCTCTGGATCGACAAACCACCAACGGCCATCCACTTTTTCGGTACGGAAGAATCCGGTGCTCTCTATCTGCCGCTGTTTGTAGCCTCCAAAGCGCGAATAGTTGTAATCCGTAAAGTTCTCGATATCAGCTTCTTCGGCACGCCAGTCGGCCTCAAGCCGGGTCAAAGAGAGAGCCTTTCCTTCATACGAAACAAGGTTGTGTTGGCCGAATTCATCCACCGCCGGAATGTCACTAAGATATTGATCGCCAGGGTCTTCAACTGCTAAGGTCACGTTTCTAAGTTCGAACTCAGGCGTCCCGATTGGCATTCTCATTCGTATGCCTATCGAATCGACCCCATGCAGCTCGCCGCGCCGTCCACCGAGATTCACCCAGCCCGTGTAGCGCGGTTGGTTGAACGTGGCGGCAAGGTCGATGCGGGCGTCCGGCAGGCGGCGAAAAAACCTCAATGGAATGGCGAGGCGATTCCAGGCATTTGGTACATAAGACATTACGCGCAATTCATTGTAGCCGCTATCGGTCGTAAAGCCGACATTGAAACGTTGTGGTGTGGTGATGCGAAACTCCAGAATCACAAACTCGTAGCCGTCCCAATCGCGTGGCAGATCGGGATTGATGTCGCGCAGAGCGAACTTCTGACCCGAAACTTCGTGGTCGGGATTAAAGTGAATAATGTGCTGTGTAGAGGTTTGGGCTTGCCCCCAAGCGGTCGATCCGAGCAGAAGCGCTATGGCGAAATAAAATATTTTCTTCATAAGTTAATGGAATATAGCGAGTTAGTGGTTGTTGCAAAGAGTGTTTTGCCGTCCTTGCCACCGATGGCTACCGAAATAGGGCGTTCGGGTAACTGGATACGATCTTCCAAAGCGCCGGTGTGGTTATAGACAAATATCTCGCCGTCAGCCACATACACATTGCCAGCAGAATCGACTGCCGTGCTATATTGCCCGTGAACGAACGCGATAGCGGTACCGGAAAGTTTGCCATCGGCCTCGACGCTCAGTTTCATCGTGGTTTTGTTGTTCTCGTGCACCACGAAAACGGGCTGATCCTGCCCCGGAGTGACGGCGATGAGCGATGCCGAGCGCCCAAGATCGTAGGTTTCGGGGATGATGGTGACGCCGTCAGGAGCCATAAAACTGGTCTGAGGCATCGAAACAACGACGCTGTCGAAATCACCTCTCCAACGGCTTGCAGGATAGATAATTCGCTGAACATCACGCGCTTCGGAGGTCGAAATTCGCTTCAGAGGAGCAAAGGTCTCGTCCGGATTCTCTGGGTCGATCGAGTAACCCAAAGCCGCCCAACCACTATTGCCCCAGCCGCTATACATCGGGTTGTCGTCCGGTAATTTGGTTACGCTTTCTTGCTGACCATCAATCATATATCCCGGCTGCGGGTCATAACGGAAAATCACGAGCAGATTGTCTTGGGTGTCGGTCGCGAGTGTAAAAGGTTTCCAGGGATAATCGGCCAAAATGGTGAGAGAGTGATTATTAGCATCCCATTTGTATATCTTCTTCAGGCGATTTTCGCCGAAATAGACGTTTCCGTGGCTGTCGGCAGTTAGACCAGCGGCAAACTCGAAGCCTTCGGCCAGTTTATTTATCGCACCGGGTGCCGGATCGAACTTGCGCAGCGAAGCTTCGTTACCCGAAACATCCAGTCGCGCGAAGTCCCAATCATATACCGGCAGCTGCTTATTCACCTCATACACAGGTATTTCGATCACTGGCAAAACCTGCGTATAGTTGTGCATATTGCGGAACTGAATATTGCGCGAATTCCACAATCGGATGCCGAACTCCTGAGGCGTCGAGGCACGAATCACGCGATACATCCACAGGTTGGCAAACATAATATCGTGACAATTAGAGACTTCCATCATCTTGCAGTCCTTGCCCTCGCGTCCCTCTTCCTCGAATTGGTAGGCGTAGATTTTCCAGTTGGCAACATTTTCGAGCCGCGCTTCGGTGCGCACGTGATGCTCCAACGACATTGCGTAAATTCGACCCGGAGTATCTGTGTTTGAGATATATAGACCAGCACCTGCATAGGTGTTCGCTGTCCAGATATCCTTGATCGTACCACCTCCACGGGTAATCCAAAGGCTCCAGTATTGGTTGTCCCACGCAAGGTCAAGTCCCTGAGCAGCAATAGGATTAGTGGGCGAAGAGATCGTATTTTGGCGAGTAGCCCCGCCTGCTCGACTGCCACCCTGTCCTGCGTTGGGCGAAGGTTTGCGCATCGTGCCGTGGCCGCCGACGAATTTCACGTCGTTCATCAACGATTTTTCGCTGGCCATCCATTTTGCACCAACTGCGCGATAGTTATAGCCACCTGTAGATATGCCAATTCCGTTCAAAATATCGTCGCCACCTTCCGACGATTCGACCACAGGCACCGGAGGACCGAAACCGCTGAATGCAGGTTCGCTCTCGTTCAAAATAAATTGAGTACCAAACGGATGCAGCCCGATAAGTGCCGTGCCTGGTTGCATTTTCACAGTTTCGGTAATGCGATACCAGCCTTGGGGCACGTAAATGTTTTTATGCCTGGCGATCGCTGTACGGAAAGCCTCGGTATCATCCGCTACCCCATCGCCAACAGCGCCTAAATCCCTGATGTTCACCCAAGTTTCCATCGCCGGCAGAGCAGGAACATCATTTTTAGCCGGAAAAGCGAACCGCGCCGAAGGGGCAATATCACGAATCACAGCGTGTTCCGAAGGTGTGGCAAGATCCTGGAGGACAACACCATAAGTATAATCTTTAACCACATAAGACGAGTGAGCCACGCTTTCGCGAGTGCCACTTTGGGCATATTCGACCAGTGTGGGAACATTTTTGCAGTGCAGATTGACGAGATTGAGTTGAGAAAAGGCGCTTCCCTCGACACTAACAACGATTCCCGCGCGCGCGATATTCTCAAAGTACGAGTTCTCGATGTGGAGCCGATCGACCCTGCCCTCCTCCATTTCAAAAGCCACGGGGACGTTCTTAACTTGCAGATTGACAATAGCAAAGCCCACCTCGCGCGACAAAATAGCTGCTCGACGCTGACCCTCGAAACGGGTATCGACCATCATCATCGGCCAACCGGGAGACGTGCGCCCCGACGAAATCCCGACCTGGCCACCGTAAAAAGCAACATTTTCGATCTCGTTCCCAACATCATAAATCCCCGCGAATCCCTCGCCTATGTAAAGGTTACTGTGCGAAATAAAACTGTGTTGGGCGAAGTGTGAACGAATGGCAACTGCCTGAGGATTACCGCTTTGAATGCGCATATCAATGTTCGACAACGCACTATAAAACGTTCCTGCACCGGCATCCTGAGGTGCACGTCCATCCTCGACAATCCCGCCGCCCGTAAACCAGATCATATAGTTCTGTCGGTCGGAAAATCCGGGCGTGTTCGGGCCAAGGATGATCTCCGGACGCTTCTTTCCATAACCGATCAGACGAATAGCCGCGGGAACGTGAATAGTGCTACTAATCAAGTATTTACCCTCTGGAATAAACAGAATTCCGAACGCTTTTTCTTTTTTCAGCTCATTGATTGCGCACTGTAATTCCGCGGTCACATCCACTTTGCCGTCAGCCTTGATATTGTAGTTTTCGGGCGTGAAGTAGAAGGCTTCGGGGTCGTTTGGCCGCTGTGTATAGACCGATTCGGTTCTTACAGCATAGAGTGGAATGGCCGCAAGGCAGCCAACTACAGTGAGTAGTAGTTTTTTCATAACGGGTTAGTTTTTAGTGTTTTACGCGTACCCGGAGCCGGGATCGAACCGGCACGGACATTACTGTCCACAGGATTTTAAGTCCGGCGTGTCTACCGATTCCACCATCCGGGCGCCTTTTTGCCGAGTCAAAGGTACAAAAAAAGCGCGAAACTTTCGCTCCGCGCCCTGAATAAATCGCCGTGGCGTTGTCACCTACCATTTTTTGCCAGTTGGAGCACCACCCAATCCGTCGTTCCAGCGGAATGATGCGTGGGTACCGTCACAGTAGGGTTTGTTGGAGGATTGTCCACAGCGACAGAGACTTACGCGGTTACGAATCTCATACGTAAAGCCATCCTGACGCGCAAATGGAATGCCGCCGCTGACGAACAAACCCGCCGAAGCGTGGATCTTGTGGTCTTCAACTAAACCCAATTCGGGTTCTAATTCGGGCTCGTGTGGCTCGCCGGTGGAGTTCTCCCAAGCTGACAAACGTCCTGCTATACAGTGATTTGCCTCACGGATGGTCATATCTTTGTGGGCCGGATTATCACTTTCGCCTACTTCGTTCCACACCCTGAGGCCGGCGTCGCAAAAACGCGCAAAGGCACAAAATTTTTGATTATCCGTCAGCGACAATTCAGGCCCATCATATACCTCTGCACCTTCTAAAAGCCCACTTTCTGAGGCAGTTAGCCTCGGATCCCAGTCAGCGTGAAGGTGGGCGCTGTCGCAATAGGGTTTCTTTTTCGATTCGCCGCAACGACAGAGCGCCACGGGTTCGGTCTTCATCTCAAAAGAAAGACCGTCCTGCAACCACCACATTTCACCACGCTCATTAGGGACGATAAATTTCTGAACCAGAGCAGGTTTGCCATAAACCATCAGGGGACCGTCGTTCTGAATAACGATGTGAAATTTCGGATCGGCTTGTTTCGAGCCTTTTTGAATTTTTGCCATTTTCGCGGGATTTTTAGTTAAAATTTTAGTATTTTTGTGCCCAACAATTATGCCAGTTATGACAAAAATAGCGAAAATTTTTCTTGTGGCGCTTTTTTTCACATTCGCCGCGTGCAATAAAGATGACGAGTCGGTCGGTGCCCTCGCCATCATAGGCGACACGTCGCTCGATTTCGAGTATGGCCAAACCAAAGAAGTGCACTATACCGTCAAGAATATTGCCTCTTTTGGTGACGTGACTTTTCCCAAAGGCTGGAGTGTGACCCGCCAAAATGGCTGGTACACAATTACTTCACCATCTCCTTCGAATTCCGAGGCGGAACTTTCGGGCGAGGTAAAGCTCGTGGCCGTCTCCACGAAAAACATAACCATCACACGCCCGATCAAAGTTGCCGTGAGAATAGCCGAGGAGATCACCCGACCGGCAAATAGTTTTATCGTCTCCGAACCTGGGGTGCGCTATAAGTTCAACGCACGTCGGCGAGGCAATGAAACGGTTGAGACTCTGACAAATGCAGCTGGTGCAACCCGCGTTTGGAGCACATCGAAAACCGGCATCACCAACGTCTCGTACGAGAATGGCTACATATATTTCGCGACGGCTGAAGGAGATACGCTTCAGGAGACCAATGCCGTCATCGCCGTGACCGACAGCGAGAAGAATGTTTTATGGAGTTGGCATATTTGGGCAACAGATTTCGATCCTGCTGCCGAGCCTGATGTACTTGCGGGTCAGCAGGTTATGAGTCGCAACTTGGGCGCATTTGCAAATTCCAACGTCTCTGCCGAAGAAGCTTGGAAATCTTACGGACTCTATTTTCAGTGGGGTCGCAAGGATCCGTTCATCGGCCCCGACGCGTGGGATTCGACTACCGGACAGATGCTATATGACGCTTCGGGCAATTCTGTGACTCACGCTTTTGCCGTATCATCGGCGGAGATAGGCTCGATAGAATATGCTGTAGCTCACCCGAATACGTTTATCGCCGGAGCCGAACCCCCATACCATTGGCTTTCACTTTATGATGGCGATCTTTGGGATTCGAGCCCAGGCGATGCTAATACGACTCCGAAAACCCTCTATGACCCCTGTCCGGCAGGCTGGAGGGTCGCGCCACGTGATGTTTTCCTGCCTCTTGCCACAAACCCGCATTTCACAACCGATCCGGCAGACTTTAACATCGTGGGCGAATACAACTACGGTTGGACATTTTTGATTGATGGTCAGGAAATTTTCTTTCCTGCGGCGGGTCGTCGCAGCTTCTCTCCCAGTCTCGCAACGTCAGCGCGCAACTACACTAACGTCGTGAATGATGATAACGGAAGCGGCTCACCTGTAGGGTTTTACTGGTATTCGGACGCTACCAATTCGTTCGCATTCAGGAAAGATCATATCGACGTGACCCTAAGAATGACCACTCCCATCGAGCAAATTGCGCGTGCCGGAGGATTCCCGGTGCGCTGTGTGGTAGAGTAACGCCTATCCTTGCCGCAGTAACTCGACGAACCACTCTGGAGCACGACGGGGCCGGCGAGTTGTTTTATCTACCGACGCGAGTGTAACTTCCCCAGTGTGAATGAGTTGGCTTTTTTCATTAAAGATCTCGAAATCGAACGTAACCTTAGCCGTCGGAATTTCGCGGATCGATACTCGTACGTTCAAAACCTCGTCATAATAGGCCGGAGCTATGAAATGTGAGCGCACGTCTCTCACCACGAGCAGCACTCCTCTCTCCTCCATCTCCCTGTAACTTGTTCCCAGTGAGCGCATTAGCTCTGTGCGCGCGACCTCGTAATAAAAAATATAGTTTGAGTGATGGACAATGCCCATTTGGTCGGTCTCGTTGTACCGAACTCGGATCGGAATATCTTTGGTAATCAATGACATAAAATCGCTGCCGGCGTTCCAAGCCTTATTCGCCGCGGGAATAGTTGGGTGCTTCGCGCGTAATCGCCACGTCGTGAGGATGGCTTTCGGCGACCCCTGACGATGTGATCCTGATGAACTTAGCCTCCTTGAGTGCTACAACATCGCGCGCACCGACATAGCCCATTCCGGCCCTGAGGCCGCCCACGAGCTGATAGATGACCTCCGAAAGTGTCCCCTTGAATGGCACGCGCGCAGCAATACCTTCGGGTACAAGCTTGCGAACATCGTCTTCGTGCCCCTGAAAATAGCGATCTTTCGACCCTTGTTGCATCGCTTCGAGTGAGCCCATTCCTCTGTAGCTCTTGAACTTACGTCCGTTGTAAATTATGGTTTCACCGGGCGATTCCTCCACGCCGGCGAACATCGAGCCCGCCATCACGCAGTCGGCGCCGGCGGCCATAGCTTTCACAATGTCGCCCGAATAACGCAACCCCCCATCTCCGATAACCGTCACACCACTACCCTTGGCGGCACGCGCAACTTCGTAAATAGCAGTGAGTTGCGGTACACCGATACCGGCAATTACCCTCGTGGTACATATCGATCCTGGGCCGATTCCGACCTTTACACCGTCGGCGCCTGCAGCGATCAAAAATTTGGCAGCCTCGGCCGTGGCAATGTTACCCGCAACGACGTCGAGTTCGGGGTGTGCCTTTTTGACGGACTTCACCATTTCACCCACATTTCGGGAGTGCCCGTGTGCCGTATCTATCACAACCACATCTACTTGCGCATCAGCAAGCGCCGACACTCTATCCAAAGTATCGGCCGTGACGCCCACCCCGGCAGCCACCCTCAGGCGCCCTTTTTCATCCTTCGAAGCGTGCGGATTATCCTTTAGTTTGGTGATGTCGCGATAGGTCAAAAGGCCCACGAGTTTGCCCGCGGCATCGACAACTGGAAGTTTTTCTATCTTATTTTCCAGTAGGATCTTAGACGCCTTTCCGAGGTCTGGATCCTGCGTAGTGATAAGGTTTTTGGAGGTCATAACGGCTTCGATCCGCCGCTCCATATCGGTCTGAAACCTCAGATCGCGGTTTGTAACGATGCCAATTAAAGTGCCGTCGGGCGTAATAACCGGGATGCCGCCGATGCGATGTTCGTGCATCAACGCCAACGCGTCGCCCACGGTTTGTTCCTTTGTTATCGTGATGGGGTCGTAGATCATTCCGCTGTCCGCGCGCTTGACTTTTCGCACCTGGGCGGCCTGTTCGGCAATGCTCATATTCTTGTGTATCACTCCGATACCACCCTCGCGCGCAATTGCAATTGCAAGGCGCGCCTCGGTGACGGTATCCATCGCCGCAGATGCTATCGGGGTGCTTATCGGAATGTTTCGCGTGAAACGCGACGCGATACTCACATCCCTGCCAACAACCTCCGAATAGGCCGGCACGAGTAACACATCATCGAACGTAAGTCCCTCTGTTACAACTTTTTCACTAAACATATTTTTTATTTTAATCGTCTTCCCAACATTTTCTCTGCGTGCTCGACCTGACCGTTCGTTATTGCCCTACGTATTTCGGTCGAACTAATCTTTTCTCCGTTCTCACCCTCCAGTCGCTCTGCTTCGTGGACGTGAAAACCATATTTTCCGCCCAAAGCCTTTAAATCTTCTGCACCGGCCCTGTCACACCCCAAACGATGATTATATCCCACCACTAACTCACTCATTCCCAGCTGCTTAATCAAGACATCGCGAACAAACTCTTCTGCCGATAGCCCGTGAACCTGCTCGAAAGGCAGTACAACGAGATTGTCGATACCTGCTTTTTCAATAAGTAATGCCTTCTCTTCAAGCGTGTTGAGTATCATCAACTCATCTTTAGGTTCAAGTATCCGACGCGGATGATCGGTAAAGGTTACCACAATAGTTTCTTCGCCTGATTCACAAGCTCTTGCGCGCGTTATTTCAAGCAAATATTTATGTCCGCGATGAACTCCGTCGAACGAACCCACCGTTACCACCGGCGCACGAAATCGAGGTAATGCTCCCTTCGCTTTCAGCGCCTTCAGATCGTTAAAAACCCGCACGGGCCTTGCCCCTCCTTACTTTAATCGACGCTGCGAAGCGATCCGCCACTGGAAACATCCTGATGGATGCGGCTTGGCGAACCTTTGTAACGCACTGAAGCTCCGCTCGATACATCCACTGTGAGTTCTTTGGTCACGTTTATTTCAACACCTCCGGCACTCGATGCATCGACCACTGCTTCGCGGCTGATCAACTCAAAACCAGCAAATTTAGCAGCACTATCTGTCTCAATATCAAGGTAGTTGGTGGTTCCGCTCATTTGGCATTTCGAGGCACTGTCTGTCTCAACGTCGATGCGGTTGGCCTTGGCAGCAATTCGTGCTCCGGCAGCGCTATCCAGTTCGACGTTCAGTTTGCTCGCTTCCACATCAAGGTCAAAATGCGCAGCCGAGGAGCCATCCAGCGTCAAATTTTCACATACGAGATGGTGGTCACTCTTTATCGAGCCAGCCGAAGAGGCCTCTAAGTAGCTGAGATTATTGCTGATAGGTATCGTGACGACGGTCTCGATCTTGGTCCTCACCACGATGTTATGCGGTCTGTAGCTCACTCTCACCTGGCCATTTTCCTCGACGATCGAGACGTGACCGAGCACTTTTTCGTCGGCGGTAATAAAGCCCTCGCCTTTTGAAGACTCGATCAACTCGACCCTGATGCCTCGATCGACCGAAATAGAGTTGTAGTTCAGCGAAATATCGAAAGCGCCGCGGGCGGTTTTTCCGTTACCTTTCACTTCAAATGTGTTTGCAAAGCCGCTGCAGGAGGAGGTAAGCATTACCATAGCCACTCCAAAAATCAAATTTTTCATAGTTTTCATATAGTATTTGGCTATGCAAAGGTATGGATTTTTCTCGAAAAATAGGCTATCTTTGCGCTAAATTTTAATCCGAAAAGTTATGTTCAAAGGAGCGATTTTCGATATGGATGGTGTGTTGGTCGATAATATGACGGTGCATATGGCGGCTTTCGCTGAGATTTCGCGTCGTTATGGTGTCGATGTAGAAACAGACAGGGTTCTCAGTATGTCCGGTCAGGGTAATCGCGAAATTTTTAGTGCGCTTTTTCCTGCCGAAGTCGTCCGGCGTGTCGGCTGGGATGGATTGGGTGCCGAAAAGGAGGCTATTTATCGCGAGATGTACGCTCCGCATCTTGCTGCTGCAAAAGGACTTATCCCTTTTTTGGATGATCTTAAGGAGCACGGAGTCCTTATTGCCGTTGGTACGTCGGCCTGTCAGGCGAATATGGATTTTGTGTTCGACGGGCTGGATATTCGCCACTATTTCGATGCGATCGTCAATGCCGATATGGTCACGCGCACCAAGCCCGATCCCGAAATTTACCTTTTGGCTCTCAGAGAATTGGGCCTTCCTGCGTCTGAGTGTTTGGTTTTCGAGGATGCTGTAGCCGGCGTTCAGGCGGCCCACGGTGCAGGTATTAAAGTAGTCGCTTTAGCCACTTCTCAACCTCGACAAAAACTTGAGCTGACACCTGGTGTTGCGCTGACGATCAACGATTTTACCCAAGTCAGCTACGAGTTATTAGAACGGATAACCTACCCCGAAGTTTAGCGCAGTGTTTCCCCATCGGAAATGGCGGATCCAGCGTTCGCCCGCTGGTCGTCCCGGATCGTGCAACTGAATACCCCAATCGAGCCGTAGCACCACAACCCTTAGATCGACCCGCACTCCCACACCGCCATCGAATCCCAATTGGCGATAGAAATTGCGCAATCGGAACACTGCTTCGTCGGGGTATTCCATTGGTTTCGAGCGCATAAACCAAATATTTCCAGTGTCGAAAAACAACGCTCCGTTCACCGATCGGAATACGGGAAATCGAAATTCCAGATTCGCTTCCAATTTCACATCGCCCATTTGTGCCGGATAATTCTGACGCGCATATGCCACAGTACCAGGCCCTAACGTGCGTACTGCCCACCCTCTCATAGAGTTCACTCCACCTGCAAAAAAGAGCTTGTCGAAAGGTGGCGACGATGAGTTGCCATAGGAGTAGATCGCACCACCTTGTAGCCTGTATGCCAGCGCAGTACGGTCGCCCAGCACGATTTTTTGGCTGAAGCTCACGTCGCCTCTCAGGTATTGCGAAAATTGGATGCCGAAAATGTTGTAATGCCCTGTCTCGGTGGGTTTTCCCAACAAATGAGCAAGTCCGCTGAGCAAATTTCCCGTAGTTTCGATGTTCGCACGAAAAACTACTGCCCCAGCCTCAAGATTACGTGGCTGGTTATTAAACACATACGATGCCGAGAGCCCTGCAATCAGCTGGTCGTCGTAACTCGCCACGAGATAGGGATTGTTCAACTGCTGCTTAAAAATAGGATCTAAGTGGCCCATTCTCACCAAGTTAATATCCGCCGGCCGCAGTGTGAAGTTCTCGAATCTCCTCACCCCCCACGAGTAACCCCAACTCAACCCGAAAAGTGCGCGCGAGTAATAGACTCTGTCCTGCCAATTAGCTGATAAAGTTAGAGTTGAGAGTGGGTTTCGTGCTCTGTTATAGCGATCTACCTCCCAGGAAACGAACCTCGGAAACGTGAGCGACACACTCCCCCCCAGTTCATAAGAAAGTTTTCGGGTGCTCGATTTCAGGAACTCGAATCCTGCCGTGAGCGACGCGTCGAATTGTTCGGCTCCCCTGAAAGCGTTGCGATTTTGGTAGCCGAGCGTCGCCCGCAGCCCATAGAAACTGGACGTGGTGCTTCCTTCCAGATCCACGCCAAAACTCTGTCGCAAACCGGGTGACAGACGTATCTCGCAATCCAGCAGGTCGTTATCTCTTGGATTCAATAGCACGTTAATGTTGCGAAAAGCCCCCAGACGCATCAATTCGGCCGAGGTTCTACTCACTGCCCTGGCCGAATAAAGCGAATCACTGTGTAGCCTGATAGCGCGTTGCAATACCCGCGGTCGCACATTCGGGTGTCCTCCTTCATATACGATTTCAAGTCCGCGTTCGTGAAGAGTATCTAATCGCATAATGCCTTCATTCATAGGATTATAGTCCGGCCTCACACGAATTTTTCCCAGAGTATAAATTCGATGATTTTCATACTCCGGCGAGCCATCTTCGCCATATCCGACCAACTGCCTACGAACGATAAGTTCAAGATTTACAAGGTGATCGCCCGCTGTCGAATCCGCAACATAGGTAACGTGACCGACATTGAAATCCCAATATCCGCGATCTTTGAGTGTTGTCGCAATTCGGGCACGTTCGGCATCCAACTCATTGATATCAAATATGTTACCTGATCTAAGCAGGGTCGCTGCGCTATCCGCCAAAACCTGTGTTCGTAGCAGGGTGTCGCGAAAAGTGTATGATATTTGCCCGATTCGCCAAGGTCTTCCCTGATGGATCAAGTAATTGACTTTCACTTTTTTACCTCGTACAGTATCGACTCGCGTATCGATCTGTCCCTGAAAAAATCCGCGCGAATATATATATGTCTCAATGTATTCCTCGGATCGCCGGGTTGCTTCCGGACTCCACACCACAGGTTCCTCGCCTAAACCGCGCAAAAACCGATTCCAGCCATTATTTTTGTCAGGATCGGCGCTCGCATAGAGTCCTGCGTAGAGGTTCGTTCCCAGAAAGTGGCGATTTGGCGACTGTGCAATGTATCTGTCCAGTGTTCCGGCCGAGATACGCTCTTTTTTCGGAGCGCCTTTATCGACCTCTATATTATTGTGTTTCAGAATATAACGTCCCTCCGGAAGGTGTTTTGTCACACTGCACGAAGCGCACGCTGCTGCCAGCAGGATTATTGCAATTTTTGCTCTCATTGCCCACAAAATTAGTAAAATTTCATATATTTGTCGAATGGAAAAATTCATAGTCGCCGGCGACTGCGCAATTCGCATTTCAGACACCTTCGCGGGCGATCGAACAGTCGTGTTGCTTCACGGCTATCTTGAAAACCTCGATGTTTGGGACGAAATGTTGCCTGTGTTGGCCTCCGGTGGGGTTCGTATTATTGCTCCCGATTTGCCTGGTCACGGTATTTCTCAGATTTGCGGACCAGTCCATTCGATGGAATTTTTGGCTGACGTAGTATGTCAAGCATTAGTTGAGTTGAATGTTTCTAAATGCTGTGTTGTAGGTCATTCGATGGGCGGGTATGTTGCATTGGCATTGGCTGCGAAGCATCCCGAAGTGCTTTCCGGGCTGGTGCTTTTTTCTTCGACTCCCAATGCCGACTCACCCGAAAAACGAGCAGACCGTGAACGCGAAATTGCCCTTGTAGAGAGCGGAAAAAAGGAACTTTTGTCGCATACATCGCCTGGTAAGGGATTTGCACCGGAGAATCGCAGACGGTTTGCCGATGAGATCGAGGATCTTTCCGAACTTGTAATGCTTACTGAGGATGAGGGAATTACGGCTCTACTTCGAGGTATGGAAATCCGTTCCGATCAGAACGAAATGTTGCGAGCGTTGCCTGTCCCTCAGTTGTTTATCTTAGGTCGCCACGACGAATATATCACTCCTGAGGTGGCCGAGGCAATGATCGCCCGCCATCCGCAGGCACGTGTTGTGTGGCTCGAACATTCGGGGCATAACGGACTCGTAGAAGAACCCCGCTCTGCAGGTGAAGCAATACTTGAATTTATTGACGATAATTAATTTATTATGAGAAAAATAGCAATTGCCGCCGATCACGCCGGCTATGAAATGAAAGAGTACCTCGTGGGTTATTTGGAATCGCTCGGATACGAAGTTTTCGACTTTGGATGTTACTCGGAGGAGGCGTGTGATTATCCCGACGTGGGGCATCCACTGGGCGAGGCGGTGGGTCGAGGCGAATTTTCCCGCGGAATTTCAGTGTGCGGTTCTGGCATTGGCATCAGCATTGTGGTCAATAGGCACGCCGGAGTTCGCGGCGCGCTTTGTTGGATGCCTGAAATCGCCGAGCTTTGCCGTCGCCATAACGATGCCAATGTGCTCTGTCTACCAAGCCGTTATATGGATAATGACACGGCTCGTCATTGTGTCGAACTGTTCCTTACGACCGAATTCGAGGGCGGTCGTCACGAACGCCGGATTAAAAAAATAGAACTGCTATGACAAACAATTTCGACCTTGGGATCATCGGCGGCGGCCCGGCTGGATATGTTGCAGCAGAACGTGCTGTAGCACAGGGGCTTAAGGTGGTGTTATTCGAAAAACAAGAGTTGGGCGGAGTTTGTCTGAACGAAGGTTGTATCCCCACTAAAACGCTGTTATATAGCGCAAAAACGTACGACAATGCACTTCACGCCGATAAATATGGAGTTTCGTGTTCCGGTGTTTCGTTCGACTACGCGAAGATGGTTATGCGCAAAAATAAGGTAGTCCGCAAGCTGGTTGCCGGTGTCAAAATGAAGCTTCACGATGTGGAAGTCGTTAAGGGTGAGGCTGTTATTGTAGGTCATTCGCCTTCCGGCTTCCAAACAGAGTGTTCTGCTTCAACTTATACTTCAAATAACTTGCTTATTTGCACTGGTGCACAGGCATTTACTCCTCCAATATCAGGTGCGCACGAAGCTCAATCTTCCAATATTCTCCTCACTAACCGCGAGATCCTCCAGCTCAAGGAGCGCCCCGCGTCCCTTGTGATCATCGGTGGTGGAGTCATAGGAATGGAGTTCGCGAGCCTGTTCAATTCGCTTGGAACGGAAGTTACAGTAATTGAACAAATGGATGAGATACTTGGGGTTAATGATCAGGAAATCAGTGAAATGCTTCGAGAAATTTACGCTAAAAAAGGCGTCGCATTCCATTTGTCGAGTCGAGTCACGCACATCGAAACAAATCCTGCCGAACTCTCCGCCGATGTGTTTTTTACAGACTCGGAGGGCGCTGAACACAAAATTTCAGGCGAAAAAATACTTATGAGTGTCGGACGCCGCCCTGTTACGAGCGGTTATGGTCTTGAGACACTGGAAATTGAACTCGACGAGCGCGGTGGCATTAAAGTGGATGAGAAGATGCAGACCAACGTTCCGGGTGTTTATGCTGCAGGCGATGTGACGGGCTTTTCGATGTTGGCCCACACCGCTTCGCGCGAAGCCGAAGTGGCTGTGAATAACATAGTTAGTACGCTTGCAGGAAATCCGGAGCCTGTCGATACAATGAATTATGCCGCCATTCCCGGCGTGGTTTACACTAACCCGGAGATTGCTTCGGTAGGTTTGACAACTGAATCCGCGCGTGCAAAAGGCCTGAGGGTCAAAGAATTGCGCCTACCGATGTCTTATTCTGGTCGCTTCGTTGCCGAAAACGAAAGCGGCGAAGGACTATGCAAAATTGTCGTTGCAACTTCCTCCGCCACCTCAAATGCCCTCTCTTCCGGGCAAGTCATTGGCATTCACCTGATTGGCAACCCTGCGAGTGAAATTATTTGGGGCGCCTGCCTGGCCATAGAACAAGGCCTGACGGTAGACGCCTTCAAACATATTATCTTCCCTCATCCATCTGTGTCTGAGATAATTAGGGAGATGGTTTTCACTGATTAAATCGCCCTCGCGTTCCGGCCTAATTGAATCCTTTGCCGATTCCCATAAAGTCTTCGGCTTTGAGCGATGCCCCCCCGATGAGGCCGCCATCGACGTCCTCTTTTGCGAAAATTTCTTTTGCGTTGTCGGGTTTCACACTGCCACCATACAGGATCGGCGTCTGGGTTGCTGCATCTTTGAACTTGACTGCCAGTGTTTTACGAATGAAAGCGTGCATTTCTTGTGCCTGATCTGCGCTGGCGACTTTACCTGTACCGATGGCCCAAACGGGTTCATAAGCGATGATTGCGTGGCGGAATTCGTCTGCCGTGAGCTCGAAAATCACCTCTTCGATCTGCGCTTTCACCACATCCCAAAGTTTTCCGCTCTCGCGTTCTTCCAATGTTTCTCCTACACAATATATTGGCACTAAGCCATTTGCATACGCTTGCCTCATCCTTTTATTTAACGTTGCGCTCGTCTCGCCGTAGTATTGACGACGTTCCGAATGGCCCAAAATAACGTAATGCACACCCAGCGAGGCGATCATTTCAGCGCTAACTTCCCCGGTATATGCACCTTTGGCCTCTTCGGCACAGTTTTGCGCACCCACTTGGATTGCGGTTCCGCACGTGATTTTCGCCACTTCCGAGAGGTGAGTATAAGGCGGACAGACTATGTAATTTACTGATGTACAAGCGTGTCCGATGTTTTTCATAATTTCCTTCACCAGTTCGATGCCCTGCTCCGGCGTTGTGTTCATTTTCCAGTTTCCTGCAACAATTTGTTTTCTCATAACGATTTGATTTTATGTGGGTTATTGGTAATAACTTCAAGAACTACTTCAGCTGCTTTGTCCGATGGCAAAATATCCGGTAATCGTAGTTGTTTTAGTAGCTTTTGGGCTTCTACGACCATTCGTACAGCTTCCGACGGTGAATCCAGCAGCCGTGAGGCACATTCTGCAATGAGTTCCGGCCTACAGCGGCTGAGCACGAATTCGGGTATTATTTCCCGTCCGGCGATGATGTTTAACAGGTTGGCAAACTGCACTTTAATAACGTGCGGCGCTATCAGATTCGAGATCTTGCCGAACGTATATGCAATCAGATGAGGCACGCCTACCGCCGCAAGCTCCAGTGAGACCGTTCCGGATTTCGCAAGGGCTATAGTGCTGATGGCAAAATTGTTAAGACGTTCATCTAAACTGCTTGTTAATGTGGGTTCGATCACAAAAAGATTATCATATTTTTCGCGTAGCAACCTAATCGCCTCATTAAAAATAGGTTGCAATCGCTTTACCTCTTGTCGGCGACTTCCTGGCAGCACAGAAATAATTCGCGCACCAGCCGGAATACCCCTCGCAGCACGAAAACTTTCAGGATCGAGGTGCATTTCCGCTACCCTTTCGACAACAGGATGCCCCACGAAATCGCATTTCAAACCATATTTCTCAAAATATTGCCCTTCGTTCGGCAGTAGCGTCAGCAGTCTATCGACCAACTTTGCTACACTGCGCGCCCTACCCTTTTTCCAAGCCCAAACCTGAGGTGCAACGTAGTGAATCACAGGCAAATGCACCAAATGTTGCTTTTCACGTCGCCGTAACTTTTTCAGTAGTGCACTCACAAATCCCCAGCTATCTACCGTTACCAAAACATCAGGTTCAAATATTTCTATATCTTTGACTGTCTGCCTTATACGCTTCATAATCAATGGCAATCGCGGTAGCACCTCAAAAAATCCCATCACGGAGATTTCGGAGATGTCGAACAGGCTCTTCAGGCCCAGTGCCGCCATCGTTTCGCCGCCAATCCCACGAAATTCCACATCAGGCCGCACCCGCAGCAGAGCGTTCATCAACCCCGACGCAAGCAAATCCCCCGAAGGCTCTCCGGCCACAACGTAAATCTTCATCACACGCGAACACCTATTATGAATACTCCGGCAGTATCTGCAGCGGCTATAACTGCTTCACGCTCAATGACAAGGATTCCTCCTGCCTCGACCGCAATGCCTCCCATTCCGTGTCTGGTCAGTTGCTCGACAGTAGCCAGGCCCATCGCCGGCACATCCACACGCGTGTCTTGTCCGGGTTTCATAATCTTGACCATCACCGGTTTTTTGCCTGGTTTTTTGAGACTGGCAGCACGTGCAAGCATCGCATCGGTACCTTCGACAGCCTCCACTGCGAGCACCATACCTTCCTGAATCACAACAGCTTGACCCACATCGACCGCTCCCACGGCTTTCGCCACCTCGATCCCTCGCTTGATGTCATCCATATCGTCCGAAGATGGCTTAACTCGCCCGTAAACCCCTTCGTGAAACATCATTTCGGGCACCACTTCTTCTATGCCAAGTATGTGAAAACCAAGATGTTCAGCCTCACTTATTACCGCACGGAACAGACCGTCGTCGCTCTGTTTTTTTAGCGCGATCCGTGCCAGCATTTTGGTCGTTTCCCAGTCGGGAATCAGTTCTTTCAGCGAAGGGCGTTTAATCCCTCCGGCCCAAACAAGATTTGTAACTCCGTGAGCCTTAAAGAATTTGATTATCTTTCCCATTTCACCCAGGCGCGCCATCACGTACGGTACATCGGCAAAAATAGCTCCCGCACCTGCAAACAGCGTCTCGTCGGCAAAAGGTTGAAGTCCAGCTACATACACTTCAATACCACGAGTGCGACAACTCCTGATGATCTCCACCGGCATCATTCCGCTGCCGGCCACAAGTCCTATCCTATCCATCCTTTAACCTCCTCAGCAGTAGGGTTTTTTAGTCCCAGTTTATTCTTTTTGTTGAAACCTCCCAGATCATTGAAAAGCTTTCCGGCAGAGAGTTTTCGCACAGACTCCAGCGTGATGTAGCCCATTTTCTGCAAAACTTCTGCCCACTCGGCGGGAATTCCGGCCTCGACGTAGCGTTCAATGGGGTCCGTAACCGCCACCTTGAGGGGCTTCATTTGCGGAAAAAACAACACATCCTGAATCGACGAACTGTCTGTCATTAACATAGTTAGGCGGTCTATCCCGATACCCATTCCCGACGTTGGCGGCATCCCGTATTCGAGCGCGGCCACAAAATCGGTATCTATGAACATCGCCTCGTCGTCGCCCTTTTCGCTCAGCGCGAGTTGTTCTTGAAAGCGCTCCAGCTGGTCTATGGGGTCGTTTAGTTCGCTGTATGCGTTGCAAAGTTCCTTGCCATTCACGAAGAGTTCGAAACGCTCTGTCAGTTCGGGATTTTCGCGATGGCGTTTGACCAATGGCGACATCTCGATCGGGTAATCCATTATAAATGTGGGTTGTATGAGGTCTGCCTCGCACTTTTCACCGAAAATCGCATCTATCAGCTTGCCTTTTCCCATCGTCGCGTCGGTTGGTATACCAAGTCGCTGACACTCAACTCGTAACTCTTCTTCACTCTTGCCTGTGATGTCGAAACCGGTTTTCTCGCGAATGGCGTCTGTCATCGTCAGGCGTCGGAACGGCGGTGTGAAGTCGAGGTCGTTACCCCAAGCTCTCACCCGCGTCGTACCGTGCAGATTTTCAGCCACCTGAGCAATCATTTTTTCCGTAAATTCCATCATCCACAGATAGTCCTTGTAGGCGACATAAATCTCCATCACCGTGAATTCCGGGTTGTGCGTACGATCCATTCCTTCGTTCCGGAAATCCTTTGCGAACTCGTAAACTCCATCATATCCGCCAACTATCAATCTCTTCAGATACAATTCATTGGCTATCCTTAGATAAAGTTCTACGTTAAGTGCATTATGATGTGTCGTGAATGGTCGTGCGGCTGCTCCACCTGGAATCGGTTGCAGGATCGGCGTTTCCACTTCGAGATAGCCGTAATCGTCGAAGAATCGTCGCATCGTGGAAATTATCTTCGAGCGCGCTTCAAACACCTGACGCACAGAAGGATTCACGGCAAGATCCACATACCTGTGACGATACCTTTGCTCCGGATCGGTGAACGCATCATAGAGCTGTCCGTCCTTCTCTTTGACTATCGGTAGCGGCTTCAGCGACTTCGACAGCAAGGTGAATTTGCGGCAGTGCACGGACAGTTCGCCCGTTTGTGTGAAGAATGCAAATCCCTCTACACCAACCCAATCGCCTATATCGAGCAGTTTTTTGAAAACCGTATTATAAAGGGTTTTATCCTCGTCGGGAGCAATGTCGTCACGGCGAATATAGACCTGAATGCGGCCCGTATGGTCCTGCAGCTCGAAAAACGACGCCGAACCCATAATTCGGCGACTCATAATTCGGCCTGCGATTCTTACGTCAGCGAATTTCGATGCTCGCGTCGGATCCTCTGCAACCTCAGGAGTAAACTCTGTCGCGATCTCTGCTGCTGTGGTCGTAACTTGGTATTCAGCAGCGGGATACGGATCTATTCCTAGTCGCCTCAATTCGGCCAGCGACTCTCGCCGCAATTGTTCCTGCTCACTTAGTTCGTTAATGCTCATATATTTACGTTCTATTTAGGTGCTTTAATATACAGCCATACGGCGATGGCTGCGAACAGTATGTTGGGTAGCCAAACAGACACGGCCGCGGGCAAAATCCCTCCCTTGGCAAACTCTTCGGCAAAACGGCTCAGCAATATGTAGGCAAAGCATAAGGTGATACCCATTCCGATATGTAACCCTGTGCCTCCCCGCACTTTACGCGACGAGAGCGACACTCCGATGAGGGTCAAAATGAAGATTGCCGCAGGGTATGAAAAACGACTTTGACGCTCGACCTCGAACAGGGCCATCATATCCGAGCCCTTGTCGCGTTGTTGGCGTATGAAATGGTTTAACTCACCTATGTTCATCGTTTTGATGAGCATATCCACGTTGCCTAATTCATTTGTATTTAAGTTTATAAGCGTGTCTAATTGAATTAATTGTTCAAATTCCTCAGCGACTAATCCCGGCGTTGGCATTCCCAGTGAATCGACTCCTGCACCCCAGCCCGGCAGGCGTCGAATCGTATAGCGGTTGGCAGTCCAACGGCCCGTTGCGTCACTGTAGGTAGCATCTGCGGCCTCCAAAGCTTCTATCAGACTGCTTCCGGAATACTGCTCGATGGCAAAATAGCTGACTCGCTGGGTTTCGCCGTTAAAATTGCGCAAATAGACGAACCGGCCTGGCGCAATTTGACGATAAATGTCGGCATCGTACTGCTGACTTTGCAGGCGTGTACGCGTAATGTACTGAGTTTCAAAGGCAACCCTTCGTTCGCTGGCTCTCGGTATCACCCACAAATTCAGCGCCAGCGCGAACACCATAATCGCTGTTGCCGACAGAAAATAGGGCCACATCAGCCTTCTGAAACTCTCTCCGCTCGACAGCATCGCCACGATTTCGGTGTTGTATGCCATCTTGGAGGTAAAGAATATCACACCTATAAATGTCAGCAGGCCAGAGAATTGGTTGATGAACGAAGGTATGAAATTGAGGTAATATTGCATCACGATGGCCGAAAACGATGCTTTGTTTGTGATGAAATCGTCTACCTTTTCGGCGTAGTCAAAAATCACCAGAATCACGATAAATATCGCGATCGAGAAGAGGTAAGTCCCTAAAAACTTGCCGATTATGTAGCGGTCGAGGATCTTTATGCCTGGGAATTTCAGCTTCATAGTCGTCTCGAAATTTTTTCGATGATTTGCAGTTTCCACTCGGTGAACGTGTCGTTCAGAATGTGCCGTCTCGCCTCGCCCACCAGCCACATATAAAATGCCACATTGTGCAGACTGGCGATTTGTGCAGCCAGCATTTCGTCCGATATTGTCAGATGGCGCAGGTAGGCCTTTGAGTATGTGCGATCTACGAAAGAGACATTTGCCGGATCGAGCGGTGAAAAATCCGTACGCCACTTCTCGTTTCGAATATTGATTACCCCTTCCGTCGTGAAAATCATTCCGTTACGTCCGTTTCGCGTCGGCATCACGCAGTCGAACATATCGACTCCGCGCTCGATCGCCTCCAGAATATTCACCGGCGTGCCCACCCCCATCAAATATCTCGGCCTTCCAACAGGCAAAATCTCGTTCACAACCTCGATCATCGCGTACATATCTTCTGCCGGTTCACCTACTGCAAGGCCTCCGATCGCGTATCCGTCCGCATCGAATTGTTGCACGAATTCCGCCGAACGAGCTCTCAGATCTGAATATGTAACTCCCTGAACAATAGGGAATAACGACTGTTTATATCCATATTTGCTTGAGGTGCGTGCATATTGCTCGAAACAGCGTTCCAGCCAGCGATTTGTCAGTTCCAGCGAGCGTTCTGCATAGTCCCTGTCGGCCGTTCCGCTCGGACACTCATCAAACGCCATCATAATGTCCGCACCAATAGAACGCTGCGTATCTATCACATTTTCAGGTGTAAACAGATGTTTCGAACCGTCGATGTGCGACGAGAACCGGCATCCTTCTTCCGAGATTTTTCGACAGTCAGCCAACGAAAACACCTGAAAACCACCACTATCCGTCAGCATCGGCCTTTCCCACGAGCTGAAACGATGCACTCCGCCTGCCTCTTCCAAAATCTCCACTCCAGGCCGCAGATAAAGATGGTATGTATTGGCTAAAATTATCTGAGCACCGGCATCTTCGGCCAAATCACGATGAAAAATCCCTTTCACCGTGGCAGCTGTTCCTACGGGCATAAAGATAGGCGTTTCTACCACCCCGTGTCCCGTTTCGATCCGTCCCGCCCGCGCTGCCGAGCCACGTGAAGTATGTTGCAATTCAAAAAACATTGTTGCAAAGATATGGATTTTTTCACTACTTTTATCTTCGTTTCGCTCGTTTTAAGTAGGATGCGCCTCGGATAATTGCAAGCAAGCTTGCATTATCGCTCGGCTTTCACTACTTTTGCCCGATAAATGGAGATAATCGCTCAATATTGGAACGAGGCAGTGGGTGCCTACGGGCCGTGGGGAATAGCGCTGATGGCGCTTGCGCTGGTGCTTTTCAGCGTCCAAATGCACTATTACATAGGGCTTTTCCGCCGCCTGCCGCTCTTCAAGATAGGCTCTTCGACAGCTGCTAACTCTCAAGAAACCGGTAGTTTAACCGCCGTCGTTCCGACTATTTCTGTTATCGTCGTGATGGCCGATGACTATCTTTGGGTCGAGGGTACGTTACCGTTGCTGCTGGCACAAGATCATCCGATTTTCGAGATCATCGTTGTCTATATCGGTAACAGTAACGACTTTGGCGAGTCTCTGGAAGCGATTTCGGAATCCGAACCGAGGTTTCGTGTTAGCCGCATCAAGCAGCATCCGCTCTTCCCGATCAGCAACAAAATGGCTCTCAACATTGGCATCAAGGCAGCGCGATACGATAATATCGTAATCACCACGCCGGACGCCCACCCCACCTCATCGCGATGGTTAAGCCTGATGGCCCGCGGGTTCGAGAAGGGACAGATCGTTATAGGATACTGCGGCATCGAACCTTCCAAAGGGCTGTCTGACAAGATAATACGTTCGTCAAGAATGTTCTCTTCTCTTCTCTACATTACGGCTGCTATCTTGCACAAACCCTATCGCGGCACTATCCAGAACCTTGGATTCAGCAGGAGTCTCTACTTCGACCATAAGGGCTTCGGTCACTTGAATTTGAATATCGGCGAGGACGATCTGTTTATGCAGCAGCTCTTTACGCCCGACAACTACACAATCGTGATGCATCCGCGGGCCACTGTTCGTCAAATGCGCTGGGGCAGGCTCGGTTGGTGGTTTCACGAGTGCCGCTTGCGTAATCACGCCTACCCTTTCTATCCCGTGCGTACGCGTAGTTTTATAGAATGGGAGGCTGGCAGTCGTCTTTTGTTCTTCGCGTGCATCGCTGCGGCTATAGTTTTGATGCCGCCTGAGGTGAAAATTGCCGCCGTGGGATTGCTTCTGATTAGGTTTATCGTGGTCTTGATTCAGATGGGTCGCGTAGCAAAACGATTGGGCGAGAAGCATCTCGTTCCGCTCTATTTCATCAATGATCTACTTGAACCTTTATTTGAGGTGATGGTATTTATTTCGCGCATAATCAAGCCTATACGCGAAGTATGGAGATAGAAAAATACATCGTTGCCACCGATTCCGAACTGGTCGATATGGTCTTGGAGGGTGACTCGCGCGCGTTCGAGCATCTGTTCAATCGCTATGGTGGCGCATTGAGGCAACTTTACCTGCAACGCACCGGTCAAAAAAGCGATGACACGGACGACCTGATCCAGGAAATTTTCATCAAAGCATTCTTAAATTTAAGTAGTTACAACCGTCGGTATGCATTCGGGCAGTGGATATATACGATTGCTAAAAACACCTTTATCGACTATGTTCGCAAGCGGCGCGACGACATCTCCATCGAGGGTTCTCACGGTGAATATGTCCGCCAACCTGCCTCTCTTGCGCCTAATCCTGAGGAGAATATCATCCGCGCTCAGCGACAATCTCAACTTGAACAATATCTTGATATGATGACGCCTAAGTATCGTTATCTCATCGAGTTACGTTTCTTTAAAGATCTCACTTATGAAGAGATTTCAGAGGAATTGGGTCTGCCTATGGGTACTATCAAAACCCAGATTCATCGCGCTCGTTTAGAACTTGCGAAAAAAATGGGAATGGAGTATGAAGATAAATAAATCGCTGCAGCCGTTGCCGCTGAACTATTTGTTGAAATACTTTCCACAACTTACTGTCTATCAGCGGGAACAGTTTACTGCCCTGGGTCCTTTGTACGAGGAATGGAATACTAAGATCAACGTTATTTCACGTAAGGACCTCGACGAACTCTACCTGCGTCACGTGCTCCATTCGCTGGCCATCGCGCGAGTGTCCGGCCTGGCGACAGAAACGAACGAGCTCGACCGCAATCCGCAGGCCGTTTTCTCTCCCGGCGCCCGGATCCTCGACATTGGCACCGGGGGCGGCTTTCCGGCCATTCCGCTTGCGATTATGTTCCCGGATGCGCACTTCACGGCGGTCGATTCCATAGGCAAAAAGATCAAAGTAGTAGAAGAAATCTCCCGCGTAATCGGCCTCAAAAACCTCACTCCATTGAACTCTCGTGCCGAAAACGTTCCTGATAAGTTCGACTACGTTGTTAGTCGCGCCGTCGCTCCTGCCGTAACCATTATTGGCTGGGCGCAAAACAAACTCGAAAAAGGCAGGCACGGTGCTCTTCCGAATGGTTTTCTTTTGCTCAAAGGCGGCGATTTGACGCAAGAGCTTGCCGATGCGAAACACCCCTACACCTCATACAACATCTCCGATTGGTTCGACGAAGAATTTTTCGAGACAAAAAAGGTGATTCACATTGCGAAATGAAAAATTTTGTCTATCTTTGTGGCCCGATAACTGAGAACAAAACCCTGTAATTAGGTAATACAAAAAACGAGATAGCTATGGCAATGAAACGTACCTTCCAGCCCTCGCGCCGCAAGAGGATCAACAAACACGGCTTTCGTCAGAGGATGTCCACCCCCAATGGCCGCAAGGTTTTGGCCGCTCGTCGCGCCAAAGGTCGCAAAAAACTGACCGTCTCCGACGAATCGACGATCAAAGGGCTGTAATTAACGGGGGTCGCCCCCACAAATTTTAGGGGGCCACGGCCCCCTTTTTTCTGCATCGGGTGAGTGCTCTGTCGCTGCCGACCTGCAAAAAGGCTTTCAAAGGCCTGTAGAGCAATGAGTCGGGAGAGGAAAGTCCGGGCAACAAAGAGCGCCGTCCTTCCTAACGGGAAGAGGTCCGCAAGGGTCTGCAAAGCGTAACAGAAACAAACCGCCGTGTGCTTTCGGGTAGCGGTAAGGGTGAAATGGCGGGGTAAGAGCCCACCGCGGTGAATGGTGACATTCGCCGGCTCTACGCACGACGGGTTGCAAGACCGCATATACCGGCACCAGAGTTCGTCTCTGAGGAGGGCTGCTCGCTTTCCACTGCCGAGGGGTAGGTCGCTGGAGGTGGTCGGTGACGGCCATCGTAGATAAATGACAGGGGGTCTGAGCGTTACAACTTGGGATACAGAACCCGGCTTATAGCTCACCCGATGCTTTTTTACACTCGTACGCCCGTCAGTTCGCGCACAGCTCTCTTAGCATCGTCGCTCAACGTCAGCGAATTCTCATTCACGAACAGAGCTATGTGGCTGTCTATCACTTCGTCTGCCATTTCTTGGGCGTGTTTTTTCACAAATTCTCGCGACACTTCCGGGTTCTCCATCGCAAACAGTATGCTCTCTCGCAGCACCTCTTCCATTGCCAGGCGTATTTCCGGCGCCAAATCTTTCCGCGCAACGATTGCACCTAATGGCAAAGGCATCCCGGATGTTCTTGCAGCCCACTCCACGCCCAGATCAGCAACTAATTCCAGTCCATATTCGTGAAATGTGAAACGCCCCTCGTGGATCAGCACTCCTGCGTCGAACTCACCTCTCGCAACAGCCGCCGCAATCTCTGAAAACAGCACCGGCGTGCGATTAGTAAGTTGCGGGAAAAGCTTTTTTAACAACAGATTGGCTGTCGTATGCACTCCCGGAATCGCCACACGTGAAAATGAGGCCTGGGCTGCAAAAACCGGCCCCCCCCCCCTCTCACGCGCAACCAGTAGTGGCCCATTCCCGTGTCCCAACGCACTTCCGCTGCCCAAAACTACATATTTCTCGGTAATTTCCGGCAGAACGGCATAACTGATCTTGCTGACATCCGTATCGCCACCCATCACTTCATTGTTTAACTCCTCGATATCGGCAAAATGCACATCGAATTCCAATCCGCGCGTATCGATGCGTCCATTGATTAGAGCTTCGAACATAAAAGTATCGTTCGGACAGGGAGATATACTGAGTTTCAGACGCATAGTAACTCAAAAATTCGGGCGACATCCTCTGATAATCGGGCAACCGCCAACTTGAGATTCTCAGACGTGATTGGCTCTCCCACCCTGTTCGAAATCGTGCGAATCTCCAATGCCTGTACATCGAATTGCTGGCACACAGCAAAAAATGCGGCTCCTTCCATATTTTCGATCTCGGCGTAAACATCATCACCTTCCACACCTGCACAGCCTGGCGTATTTACCGTGGTACTATGCACAATCTTGTATCCATCAGGCATCGGCCCGCACGACAGATACGTCTGTTGATATCTCGGCATAAGGTCACCCACACGCTCACTCCGCACGATCACCGTTTCGCCCACCGCAACCTCATTCGTATATGCACCGGCGATTCCTGCAAGTATCACAAGGTCAGGCTCTTTCTCTGCAAGCACACGGGCAGTGACAGCAGCGCATTGGGCCATTCCCACCCCGCACACAACGACCTCCAAGCCTCTTTCGATTAGCCCCGTCGCCTCCCCATCCGTTGGAATCACTATGACAATGTTTTTCATATCTTTTTAATCGCAGCCGGCGTTCCATCCCATTCTGCCGGTAATACTCTGTATGGATATAACACTCTCATTCTCGCTGCGTTAGGACAATCCAGTCGATGTATCGTGATTCCCGACGAGACGGTTACGAATGCAAAGACGTCGTCTCCTGGCGCGGGATTGCAGCACTTTCCGAACTTGTAATCGAGCCCCATCAGCGCTCCGTCTATTATCAACGTGCTCGAAGCTGCCGAAGAACCGGTCGTACCTACTCCGGGCCCGCTGGCTCCCGACGAGTGCACAGGCGTGACAGCTGGAGCCAAGTGCTTTACCAACACCTCTTTAGTGTCAGTTATATCAACTCTTCCATCAGCTATCTGACCATAAAGTTCTGTGCCTGTGCGTAGTTTGTAGTGCTTGCACAGGGCCGTTACCGCATCGTCCATCGCTATGGCCAGCTTCCAGTTTTTGATCTTTCGCTCCAGTTCTTCCCTCCCCAGGCTTGCCATTCGGGCCTCTTCTTCACGCATATAGGCGCGAATTTTGTTGCGCGCCCTGTTGGTTCTCACTATTGCGAGCCAGTCGGCCTTTGGCTTTTGGTTTTTGGATGTAAGTATCTGAACTATATCACCATTGCGCAGTTCGTGTTTTATACTCACGTTGCGTCCATTGACCTTTCCTCCTACGCAGGCAGCACCCACATTGGTGTGTATATGGAACGCAAAATCGAGTACAGTAGCTCCTTCCGGCAATCTCCGCAGGTCTCCGGTAGGCGTGAAAACGAAAATCTCGCCTGAACTCAGCTCGGCATTGAAGGTCTTCGTTGAGACCATCTGTGTTGTCGTGTCCGTATTCTCGATCAATTCTCGCAGCCTTGCCAGCCACTCTTCGCTTCCCATTCCGCCCTTTTGCACCCCCTTGTAGCGCCAGTGTGCGGCAATCCCACGCTCGGCCACTTCGTCCATTCTCTCCGATCGGATCTGTATCTCCGCCCATTTCCCTTCCGGGGTTGCCACAGTTGTTTGTAGTGACTCATAACCGTTGCTTTTCGGTATGGATATCCAGTCCCTGAGTCTCTCAGGATTGGGCGTATAAAAGTCCGTTACGATCGAATACACGCTCCAGCAGGCTGTTTTCTCCTCTTCGCGGGGCACATCGAGAATTATTCTCAGCGCAAATATGTCATATATCTCCTCGAAGGTCACTCCCTGCTTTCTCATCTTGCTCCAGATCGAGTATATCGACTTGGTTCGGCTCTTGATGTGGTATTTCAGTTCGGTTTTATCCAGCTTTTCGATTATCGGCACCAGAAACTTCGCAATGAATTTCTCACGCTCGGCCGCCCCTGCCGACAGTTTTTCCACAATGTGGTTATAGCCTTCCGCATCGAGATACTTCAGCGACAGGTCTTCCAGTTCGCTCTTTATACTGTATAGTCCCAGCTTATGGGCGATCTTTGCGTACAGATTCAGGCTCTCCCAGCTTTTGCGCTCCTGTTTTTCGTGCGGGAACATATCGAGCGTGCGCATAACCTCCAGCCTGTCGGCCAATTTCATTAGGATCACACGCGGGTCTGTCGAGTAGGAGATTATCAGTTCGCGAATATTTTCGGCTTGTGTGTCGCTGATTTTCGGTTTTATGCCCGAAATGTTTGTCATCCCGTCCAGGATGGTGACACACTCTGCTCCAAACAGCTCGCCCACTTCAGCGGAGGTCATCATTCCCAACCTTACCACGTCGTGCATTAGCGTGGAGATCACCGAGTTACGCCCCAGTCCGATCTCCGAGATCACTATCGAAGCCACCCCCACAGAGTGATCTGTCAGCGGCGTTCCGTTGTAGCGCACCAAGCCGGCCAGCTTCTCATCGGCTAACTCCAGCACACGCGTGATCATCTCCACACTTGGCGGGCTGTAGGCGCCTGTTGCTCGCTCAAAAAAATCGCGGTATCGTTCTTGTAACATTATGCGCGAAGATACAAAAAATTTCTTAAATTTGTCTCATTATGAAACGTATTACCGAACTCATCGGAAACACCCCTCTCGTCGAATTGTCTCGCCTCGCAGCTGAAAACGGTGCATCTAAGGTGCGCTTTCTTGCCAAGGTCGAATATTTCAATCCCGGTGGTAGCGTCAAGGATCGCATCGCGCTGGCTATGATCGCCGATGCCGAGGTGCAGGGTCGTCTCAAGTCGGGTGGCACTATAGTCGAACCCACCAGTGGCAATACCGGCATCGGTTTGGCTTTGGTTGCCGCTGCAAAGGGTTACAAACTCATTCTCACAATGCCTGAAACTATGAGTGTCGAGCGGCATAAGATCGTAGCTGCGCTTGGTGCCGAGGTTGTTCTCACTCCCGGCGCCGAGGGTATGAAGGGCGCCATCGCCAAAGCCGAGGAGCTTCGAGCGGAGCACAGTGCCGTCACTCTGGGTCAGTTCGACAATCCCGCCAACCCTGCGATCCACTATAACACCACCGGCCCTGAGATTTGGACAGCTACCGGTGGGGAGGTCGATATTTTCGTTGCCGGCGTCGGCACGGGCGGAACCATTACCGGTGTAGGACGCAGGCTCAAGGAAAACAACTCTGGGATCCGCATCGTCGCAGTGCAGCCCGATGCTTCGCCTGTTCTGACCGGAGGCACTCCGGGGCCTCACAAGATTCAGGGTATCGGCGCGGGCTTTATTCCCAAAAATTATGACGCAAAGATCGTCGATCAGGTAATGGACATTTCTTACGACGAGGCTGTCAAGACTTGTCGCCAATTGGCTGACACAGAGGGATTGCTCGTGGGAGTTTCGTCCGGAGCCGCCGCTTCTGCCGCCCTCAAACTCGCCCTCGAACCACAAAACGCCGGCAAAACCATAGTCGTTTTACTGCCCGACACGGGCGAAAGATACCTCTCAACCCCACTTTTTGAGCTATGATCGAAACAATCAAAAAAAACAACGCCTTTTTCCGCCAGTTGCTTTTCCTTGGCATCCTCATCCTGATGGGCGCAGTGATGATCAAGCAGCTGACCTTTTTTGTCGGCTCATTTCTCGGCGCCGTGGCCTTTTACATCGTGTTCCGCCGGCTGATTTTCCGTATGGTCGAACGTCACCGTTGGCCTGCGTGGCTTGCGGCAATGGTTATCGTGCTTGGCATTTGCGTATTGCTGCTTGGGTTGGGATATCTTGTTTTCGAACTTCTGGCGGGTGAAATCCAGAATGTCGATGTTTCTCAGGTACCCGTGATCGCTCAGGAGGCTGTGCCCAGGATCAACGAATTTCTCGGTTTTGAAATCGTTCCTGCCGATGTGATCCATTCGTTCACCGGAGTTTTTGCCAAAATAGGTAATGCCATCATCAACACGACCTACAGTTTCGCGGCCAATATCTTTATGACGATCATCATCCTGTACTTTATGCTAACGCACGCACGGGCACTTGAGAACCGGGTCGGTAAGTATATGCCGTTCCGCGGGGAGAGCCGCACGCAGTTGTTGGACGAGGTCACGTCGATCATCTACAGCAACGCCGTCGGTATTCCGCTTATGATGATGTGTCAGGGCCTTGTTGCGGCTCTGGTCTATTGGCTTTTCGGCGTTCCGAACGTTGTATTTTGGGCATTTATGACCTCTCTTTGCGGCCTCATTCCTATGGTGGGTACGATAATCGTCAGCGTTCCTCTCGGTATTTGGTTCATTGCAGGAGGCGAAATTTGGACCGGCATCGCTCTTATGCTTTGCGGATTGCTCGTTATTGCCAATGTCGATAACCTCGCCCGCATCGTTTTGAACAAGAAGATCTCCAACACCCACCCCCTTATCGTCATCTTCGGAGTTATCCTCGGTCTTCCGTTGTTCGGATTTTGGGGTATTATCTTCGGTCCGTTGATGATTTCGGTTTTCCTGTTGTTGATCCGTATCTATTTCAAGGAGTATAAACTCATAGAACCGTCCGAGTCACCCCGGGAACCACCGACTTCCAAATGAAGTTGAAAGTCGAGCGTTCATAGTCGTGAGTGTGCGTACCCGAACCCTGTCTTACTGATTGTCCGGGTAAAGGATTGGCGTGTTTCAGTACAAAATTGTCCAAAACCAACGTCGGCAGGCCCAATTTGCGAGTGTGGTCGTGTCGGCGCAACAATTCTACGTTCAAATCCGTGTAGAGCATCGTCAGATTTACACTCGATTCGATGTGTGTCCCTATGATCTGGAAATCAAGACTTTGCAGATTGCAGGAATCTATCCTCACGTTCATCAACGGCTCCAGCGCTTGGTTGAAGCTTCTCAGATCCGTAGCCCCCAGCCTTCCGCTTACTTCCCAGTGATCGTCCGCCGCATCGACCGGAAACAGGCAGGTCGCCACAAAATCACCTTCTCCCATCAGCACTGTCTGCAGATCTACTCTGAAAAATCGTTCATTGCCCTCTGCTATGTTGGTCATATTTCTCGCTTCACCGTGCATATCGTCCAGCGTCACCACTCCCGGCGAATCACCCGTGGCCGATAGTTCGTCATACTCTATGTCAGCGTCCAAAAATGCTATATGCCTGATCTCTACTGGAATAGGTAGTGCCTGAATAGTTTGCCACAGCAAGGGTTTATGGCGCGGCGCTTCGTATATCTGTCTGTTTTTATAGCTCTTCAGGCGCGTTCCACCGAGCTTCACGCTATCTATCGAGAGTGCCTTCTGTGCAATTATGCGCGCCACGTCGATCCCTTCGCAGGCAATTTCGCGTAAACTGATATGGTTTTGGTCACTCTCGCCTGTGCCGAAACTGCACACTATGCTATCGGCCGTAAAATGCCCCGTGGCAAGGTCGCTGACGTCTATTCTGCTCCCGAAAAGCTCCACCAGCGAGTGCTTATCGCCCTTTGCAGTAGCTAAAGAAGCACTTGAGATATCCGTAGTCAAACTGCTAACATTTAATGTTTTAACATTTACTCCACGGGCTCGTATTCGCTTGATATTTACGCCGAATGATACTATCCCGCTTGAGTCGCGATCGGCCAGGGGGTCTCGCGGTTGGGCACTTATTCGAATATCGTGTAGAGTGATCGCGCGCGCAAATGGGTTCACTCCCACCCGACCTAATGAGACGCGCGCGCCTATCCCGCTGACACTCTGCTCGATAATCGCACGCACCTTGTGCTGAGCCCACATCTGTACTCCCAAGGTAGCCACTGCGACCAGTCCCACGATCACTAATGCAACTATTACGATCTTCTTATTCATAGTAACAAAAAAGGGACACGACAAAAATCGTGCCCCTTGCTGCCTGCTCCTCTTCAAGGACTTGAACCTTGGACCCCCTGATTAACAGTCAGGTGCTCTAACCAACTGAGCTAAAGAGGAATTTTACTCTTTCGGAGTGCAAATATACATCAAATTTTCATAACGCCAAAAAAATCCTTAAATTTGTCGAATGATTAAGGTAATTTACATTCTTCTCGCAGCTGCATTGGTGAGCACTTCGCCTCTGAAGTGGGACAAAACCGAGTACGATTTCGGTCGTATTCGCGAGTCTAAAGGCCCTGTCACCCACACTTTTAGATTCACCAACCGCGCCGACCACCCTATCGCCATCGATCGGGCTGTTCCTTCGTGCGGTTGTGCGACTCCCGAATTTACTCGCGGCCTTATTCAGCCTGGTCAGAGTGGCAGCATCAGCGTCACATTCGAACCTATGGGCTATCGCGGCGAGTTCTCCAAGAGTATAGCTGTTGTCAGCGGCGGCGGCCAGTATCGCGATTTTTTGGTAATCACCGGTAAAGTGATAAGACGATGAGTTTCAAAATTTTAGAGCGTCGCGTGCTCACGCCGGACACTGTGTTGATGCGCATCGAGGCTTCCCGTATCGCTCGTTCCGCTCAGCCCGGCCAGTTTGTCATTGTCAGAGTCGATGAGCACGGCGAACGCATCCCGCTCACTATTGCCGATTACTCTCCTTCGGAGGGTTGGGTTCAGATCGTCACTCAGACGGTAGGCGCCACGACCCTTAAGCTCAACGCATTAAAACCCGGCGACACTATCTCCGATTTCACCGGTCCGCTTGGTCGTCCGTCCGAATTTGTTCACGAATCTGCCGATACACTCCACTCTAAGCGCTTCTTGTTCGTTGCGGGCGGTGTAGGCGCGGCTCCGGTATATCCTCAGGTCAAGTGGCTGCACGAACACGGCATTCACACAGACGTCATTATAGGCGCTCGCAACAAGAGCCTTCTCATTTTAACCGACGATATGCGCCAAATGGCTGACAATCTTTACCTTGCCACGGATGACGGTAGCGTCGGATTCCACGGTTTGGTGACAGGTCTCGTTCGCCAGCTCGTCGAAAAAGATGGTAAAAAGTACGATGAGGTTGTCACGATCGGCCCTATGGTTATGATGAAATTCGTTGCTGCAACTACCGCCGAACTCGGTATTCCAACTATCGCCAGCCTCAATACCCTTATGGTCGATGGTACCGGTATGTGCGGCGCTTGTCGCGTTTCCGTTGGTGGTAAGACCTATTTTGCGTGCGTCGATGGGCCCGAATTCGATGCTCATCAGGTCGATTTCGACGAGGCGATTCGCCGTCAGGGAATGTATCGCACTCAGGAGGAGCGCGCTCACCACAAATGTAAGCTTGAATATGGCAAATAAGATACCCAGGCTCAACGCCCGCGAGCAGGATCCGGCCGTTCGCGCGACCAATTTCGAGGAGGTAAGTTACGGTTTCACGGCCGAAGAGGCGCAGGCTGAGGCATCGCGGTGTTTGAATTGCCGCAACAAGCCTTGTGTAGCGCAATGCCCTGTTTCCATTCAGATCCCGGAGTTCATTTCCGAGGTTTTGCAGGGTAATTTCGCCACCGCGGCTTCCATTATCGCTCGCGATTCGTTGTTGCCGTCTGTTTGCGGCCGTGTTTGCCCTCAGGAGAGTCAGTGCGAGGGCGCTTGCGTGCTCGGCATCAAGGGTGAACCTGTAAATATCGGAAAATTAGAGCGTTACGTTGGCGATTGGGCACTCGAAGCCGCGGCATTAGGCATTTCCGCAACTGAAGCCGATCACCCATCGAAGCCCGCCCCCAACGGCCATCGCGTTGCTATCGTCGGTAGTGGGCCTGCGGGTTTGACGTGTGCCAGCGACCTTGCTCAGATGGGTTATGAGGTCACGATTTTCGAGGCTTTGCATCGTCCCGGTGGCGTGCTGGTCTATGGTATTCCCGAATTCCGCCTTCCCAAGGAGCGAATCGTAGCACGCGAAATAGCTAAGATCGAGGCACTTGGGGTGCATATCGAGACCGACATCATCATTGGCCGCACTCTTACCATAGATCAGCTCCTCGATCCTCCCGCTCAGGGCGGTGAGGGCTTCGATGCCGTGTTCGTAGGTTCGGGTGCCGGTCTCCCCTATTTTATGGGTATCCCCGGCGAAAACCTCAATGGAGTGGTCTCTGCCAACGAATTTTTGACTCGCGCCAACCTTATGCGTGCATTCGACGAGTGTTACGATACTCCGATTTTCGTCGGCGCGCACACTGTCGTGGTCGGTGGCGGTAATGTCGCTATGGATGCTGTTCGTACGGCTGCACGTCTTGGCTCCAAAGCCTCCATAGTCTATCGTCGCAGCGAAGCCGAGCTTCCTGCTCGCGTCGAGGAGGTGCATCACGCTCGCGAGGAGGGTATTGATTTTCAGTTGCTTACCAATCCTGTTGAGATTCTTGGCGACGAGCGTGGTTGGGTTCGCGCTGTGAGGTGCGTTCGTATGGAGCTCTGTGAGGCGGATTCTTCGGGTCGTCGTTCTCCGGTCGAGATTGCCGGTTCTGAGTTCGAGATCGAATGCGAATCTGTTATTATGGCTTTGGGTACTTCGCCCAATCCGCTAATTGCTTCGACTACAGATGGTTTGGACACTAATCGTCGCGGTTGTTTGATTGCCGATGAGGCCGGTTCGACCACTCGTGCAGGGGTTTTCGCAGGGGGTGATGCCGTCACGGGAGCGGCCACGGTAATTCTCGCAATGGGGGCAGGTCGTCGCGCCGCTCGCGCCATCGACCAGTACGTTCGCACAAAGTCGGCTCGCTAACCCCCCCGGAACTCCTGCGCTGCCTCCTCTCAAAGCCCCGCCACGTACTCTCTCAGCAACTTCGCATCGGGCGCGATCGGTGTCGAGATTTTCTTGCGACCCAGCAGTTTTGCCAGTCGCTCCGGGATTTCCGGCGCAAAACCGAGCACCGGCTCTATCACCTCTCCGAACTTCGCCGCCGCGGCTGTCGATAGCCAGAAACCTCTTGTATGATAGTGCTTTGCAGCGTTGTAGCCAGTTGCACTGTGTGGGTCGGAGATGTAGTCGAATTTATCGTACATTTCTCGAATTGCAGCACGAATCTGTTCGTCATTCGACGCGTAACCCACGATTTCTGCCCTAAGAGCGTCAATTATTGTTGCTGAGTTACTCCCACCGCTCGCATTCGGGCCTCCCGCCAGCGCCACCATCCTCTCATAGTTGCTCGGCGCTCCCACATCCATCGCGTTTGCGATCGTTCTCACCGACGGCCGCGGACAATATTCTCCTGCTCGCAACCATTCCGGTACCACGTCATTGGCGTTCGATGCTGCCACAAATCGCTTGATATTCAGCCCCATACGCTTCGCCAGCATTCCTGCCGACAGATTGCCGTAATTACCACTCGGAACAACAATTTCGGGTGCGGTTCCACTAAAACCACCCTTCTCACCCACCGCCTCTTGCCATTTCAGAACGCCCCAAAAGTAGTAGAACGACTGCGGGATCCAACGTAAAGTATTTATTGAGTTGGCCGATGTAATATTGTAATTTTCACGAAATTGCGTATCGGCAAAAACCTCTTTTACCATTCGCTGACAATCATCGAACGTTCCCTCCACCCTCAGTGCGTGAATATTGCTTCCCAGCGTAGTCATCTGACTCTCTTGCAGGTCGCTGATTTTGCCGTCCGGATAGAGTATGACCACGTCTATTCCGGGCACATTCAGAAATCCGTGCGCCACCGCGCTTCCCGTGTCGCCGCTTGTCGCTGTAAGAATCGTAAGTCGCTCGTTGTCAGTGCGTAATCTTCCCAGCACCCGACCCATAAATCCTGCCCCGAAATCCTTGAACGCCGCTGTCGGGCCGTGAAAAAGCTCCAAAGTATAAAGATCGTCCTCAGCACCTCCAGATTCAGACCGATCCTCGCCTGCTCCGACTCGCCGAAGGGGCACCGGAAAATTGAAAGCCTCCTTGCACGCCTCACTTAATTCGCTGGCTGACAGGTCGTTTCCAAAGAACAATCCTGCCAAATATTCGGCCATATCCGCAAATCCACCGGCAGCCCGTTCACGCACCTCGTCCATCGAAACCTGTGGAATTTCGGCAGGTATAAACAGCCCTCCGTCGGGCGCCAGACCCTCAAAAGCCGCTTCCCGCAACGAAAAATCCGCACTGGAGCCTCCTGTAGCCCCAAATCCACCCCTTCTCGTTGTAATGTACCTCATACCACGCGGGCCCCCTGACCCGAAATTTTCGATGGGTAGACATCGGCCTCGATCCCAAGTGCCATAAAATGCGCCTTCATCACCTCACAGAGCTCATTCGCTCCTTCCATCGAGTCCACGACAGCAAAAACCGCCGGACCGCTACCCGCTATGTTCACACCCAGGGCACCTGCAGCTAAAGCTCTATGTTTCAGCTCGTCATAGCCTGGAATAAAATGTTTTCGTGCCGGCTCAGCCACCACATCGCGTACCGATCTTCCGACCAGCGCCATATCACCCAGGGCCAGTCCCCCAACCAATCCGCCCACGTTACCCCATTGAGTAATAGCGGTTTGCAACGGAATCTCCCGCGGCAGAACTCCCCTTCCCTCGCAAGTAGTAACCGTAATGTGAGGATGTACGACTGCCGTGTAAAAATTATCAGGAATGGGTAACTGTATGATGTCCAATGGACTGTAACCTCTTATCAAAACCACGCCACCCATAATGGCCGGCGCCACATTATCTGCGTGATGCGCTCCCCCACCGATCAGACTCTCTCCCTCCATCGCAAACTCCACCAACCGCACCGCACCGAACGGTCTGCCCAACAGTTCGTTCACACCTACCACTGCTCCTGCCGAGGAGGCCGCACTGGAACCGATGCCGCTACCCGGACGAATCTTCTTCAATATGTTGATTTCCACCCGTTTATTTTGCCCGTATGCAGATAGTAACGCCCTCACCGCGGGAGTCATCACGTTGCCTTCCACATCGTCCGGCAGGGCCACATCGCTGCTATTTTTAATAGCCAGCCCTGTGCCTTCGCCAACCGAAACCTCCATCACGTCGCCCACCCCGTCGATGGCCATTCCCATAATGTCGAATCCGCAACCGAGATTTGCCACGGTCGCCGGCGCAAAAATCCTAATCATTTCCATCTGCCGCGAAATTAATAAAAAATTTTAACTTTGCAGACATTATGAGAGTGTTGCTTTTACAGGATGGCCCGAAAAGGGTTTTGGAATCGGTATCGAAGATCACCTCCGAAACGATCGATTTGATACTACTGCCCGAAATGTTTACGACAGGCTATACCACTGAACCAAAAGGTATTGCCGAGCCTGATGGTGGTGCAAAAACATTATCGTGGATGCAGGAAACATCAGCTCGTACCGGGGCTGCGATCACCGGAAGCGTAGCGGTGCAAGAAACCGGACAGTATTATAACCGAATGTTTTTCGTCAGGCCCGACGGCTCACACGTTCATTATGACAAGCGGCACTTATTTTCGTTTGCCGGCGAACATCACCACTATACTGCTGGTACAGAACGCGTTATTGTCGAATGGCAGGGTTGGCGAATCCTGCTTCAGGTTTGCTACGACCTTCGGTTTCCCGTTTTCGCGCGACAGCAGGGCGACGCTCAAAACGACGGTGCAGATTACGATATGATCGTTTATTCGGCCGACTGGCCCACAGCTCGTATCGACGCCTGGAACATTCTTTTGCGGGCTCGTGCGATCGAAAATCTGTGTTATGTGGCGGCAACTAATCGTATCGGCGAGAGCCATCTCATTGACTATAAAGGCCGTGCGATCGAAAACGCGAATGTCACTCTCAACCCCGAACAAAGCCTGGTCGCCTTCGCCGATCTCGAAGCTTTGCGCGCTTTCCGCCTCAAGTTTCCTGCTCTTGCCGATGCCGATTCGTTCCGGATGTTATAATTTGCCGGCTCCGATCGTTATATAGACAAATGGCGCCACAGGATTTCAACAACACATACACCGAACTACACCCGCGCATTTACCGCCTTGCATTAAATATAGTCGGTAGTCGCGAAGATGCCGAAGACGTAGTTCAAGACCTCTACGAAAAGTTGTGGCACAAACGTTTGCTCGTCGGTCTTCACCAAAATCCAGGGGGTTACATCCTGGCCGCTGCGCGAAATATGTGCCTCGATAGGTTGCGGGGACGGAAACAGACGGTAGAAGTGCCACCGACTATGGCAGGTGAAACGGGTGAGCGCAACGAGGATGTGTTGCTGATAGTGAGGCGGTTGATGGCAATGTTGCCTGAAAAACAGCGTACGGCTATGCACCTGCGCGACGTCGAGGAGTTGGAAATCGATGAAATTGCTGCCATTATGCAAACGCGTGCCGAGGCCGTCAGAATGTCGCTTTCGAGGGCTCACACAACTGTAAAAGAGCAGCTTACAAAAATAATGAACTATGGAACATAATATAGACAAAATGCTGCAATGTGCGTTTAAGCAAATGCGGGCGGAAAATCCTCGCAGGCAGCTGGTTACACACGAAAGATCACGTCATCGAATAAGCCTAACCATTGCCGTGACGGGTATTGCGGCTATGTTCATCGCAGGTCTGTTTGTGTTCTCGCCGCAGGCACCGAAGGATGATTTCGTATGCTATGTGAATGGCGCACGCATAGTGGATCGCGACACGGCGATAGAGCAAACACGACAGGCGTTGGACGTCGTAAACACACGTCTGGAGCGGTCGGCTCAGGATATTTCGCAGAAAATGGAGCACGTAAACCAAATTTTAAATAAAACACTATTATGAAAAAGACATTGTTTTTATCCATCGTCACGATTTTGGTTGCCTTTGCAGCCGGCGCACAGAACAAAACCATCGACGAACTCGCTGCAAAATACACTGACAGAGACGGCGTTACGGTAATTACTATTGATGGAGATATGATCAAAATGCTCGGCGACGGCGCAGTTAATTTGGAGGGGATGGATTTGTCCGGACTCGCCAAGGACATTCGCACGATGACGGTGATCATCTCGGAATTAAATGACGGAGAATTTACAAGAGAGGTCAAGGTGATTACTGATGCGGATGACTATAAGCCATTGGTTTCCAGCTCAAACGACAACGAAACCGTTAAGGTCTTGGTCAAGGATCTTAAAGGTAAGGGTGGCAAAAACGACAAGGAGGTAGTCGTCTCTGTCATAAACAAGAATGACGACAGCAATGTTTTGGTCAGGGTCATCGGCGATATCGATATCAAAAATCTTGAAAAACTAACAGACTGATCCTCTTTACATTTAATCTCATTGTAGCTCCGTCAGCAGTGCCCAGAAACGTTTGGGCATATGCTGACGTTGCAGCTTTGGATTGATGCGCTCGGCGATGGCCATCGAATGGAAATAGGTGCGCCACAGATCCTGGAAGAGTTTTTCGTCCGCCGCCATCATCGCTTCGTCCAATTTTCCGGCGACGAGGTGGGCATCGTCTTCCATCGTGACTTCCGTAACTTCCTTAAGATCATAGTAAAAACCGTAGCGACGTTTGATGTCGTAGATCAACCAACGCTGGTCGCGAAATCGATCGCGAAAGTACCCAATCGCCAGAGGCAGAGCATTATAACGTGGCGACACAGGGGCGAAATAGGTTGCACCGGCGCCATAGCTGTCGGCAGGCCCGGTAGTGGTGTCATTGCCGGGAGCATCACCCCCTTTTTGGAAACGCGTGAACTGTCTGATATGCTCGCATTCGTGTGAGACCTTGAGGGCTAACTGCTTGACTCGCAGGATATCAGGATCGGAAAAATCAGTCGCAACAGATGATGTCGTTGCGGGTTCGTCGAATACGCGGCGGATGTATCGAAACAACATCATATCCACGCCTGACTCCTCGGAAAGCCAGCCGTAAAAAAGCATATTACACACCTCCTTGGGCAATTTTTTCAGCAGTGCACGCCAAACCCGTCCCGATTTCGCACTGTCAGTCAGCACATTATGAATCTCGTCGGAGAAGAGTGGAAGGGAGGGAGACGAAACACTACCGAAGGCGTTATGGGCGGGGTGGGAAGGCGAAACACAGTCTGGGGAGGGCAAAAGCACATCGGGGAACTGTCGCCGCGAGTAAGCGTCGAAAATCGCCGTCAGAAGGCCCTCAAACGTGGAATCATAATTAAAAACTGTCATCAAAACGGTAGATCGAACGCTCGAACAAAAATGTAAAAAAATTTGACAATCGTGTCAAAAAATTTGACAACCGGAACGCCGACGACGAGCCGGGCTAACGCAAAAAACGCCTAATCGGGGAAAATCAGGGTTGTTTGGTCGGGACTCTGAGCGCGACGCGAAGTCGGGCGTTTTTGAGTGAGGACTTTTCGCACTAAATCGGGGTGGAGGTCGCCGATAATTCCATTTTTCGGCGCGATACCCTCTGAAATTTCACCGCAAGTGATGAAATATTGCGCTTTTTTGAGCACTACCCCTATTTTCTTGAGGGTTGCACCGGTAATTCTCGAATGTCGGCGCGCGGCAACGATCAACTGTGCCGATTTCACTCCGATTCCCGGAACGCGAAGGATCATTTCATAGTCCGCACGATTCAAATCGACCGGAAATTTCTCCGGATGCCTCAACGCCCACGCCAATTTGGGATCGATCTCCAAATCGAGGTTCGGGTAGGCATCATCGACGATCTCCCCTGCCCCGAAACCATAAAAACGCATCAGCCAGTCGGCCTGATACAAACGGTTCTCGCGAACGAGAGGCGGAGAGCCCAACATCGGGAGTCGCCTGTCGTACGAGTTCACCGGAACGAACGCCGAAAAGTAGACCCTCTTCATCCCCTGCACATTGTACAGCTTGGTGGAAAGGCGCAAAATTTCGTTGTCGGTCTCCGGCGTGGCACCGACGATCATCTGGGTACTTTGGCCGGCGGGAGCCCACTTGGGTGCTTTGCGAAATTTCTTGCGATCTTCGGTGCTCTCCAGAAATCCCTGATGAATATACCGCATCGGCTGATAGACGCTCGCGTGATCCTTGTCCGGTGCGAGCATTTTGAGGTTCTCCTCACGCGGGATCTCGATATTCACGCTCAGACGGTCGGCATACAAGCCCGCCTCCCTCACCAAGCCTTCGGAAGCGCCGGGAATCGACTTCATATGGATGTAGCCATTGTAGCGATGAGTAGTCCGCAACTCGCGAACCACCTTCACCATTCGCTCCATCGTGTAGTCCGGGTCGCGAATTACTCCGGACGACAAAAAAAGTCCCTCGATATAGTTGCGACGATAGAACTCCAAGGTCAATTCGACCAACTCATCGGGAGTGAAAGTGGCGCGAGGAACATCGTTACTCCGGCGATTGATGCAGTAGGCGCAGTCATAGATGCAGTGGTTAGTCAGCATAATTTTCAACAGCGAAACGCAGCGCCCGTCCGCCGTGAAACTGTGGCAAATTCCCCACCCGGTGGCCGATCCTATGTGGCCGTCCTTACCGCGACGAGTGGTGCCCGACGATGCGCACGACACATCGTACTTGGCGCTCTCTGCCAGCACTTTAAGTTTAGATATGACCGACTCTTTCATAAGGGGGGAGCGCAAGTTAATAAAATTTTTGGCACGCTTCGTGTAAAGTCGATGAGCAAAGCAAACAATTTATTAACAATAACATTTTTAACCAACTAAAAATTTTTGTATTATGAAAAAGATCAATTTTTTATGGATGGGCGCAGCTGCGCTCGCCATCCTCACAACGGGATGCGTGAAGGATGTGGTCAAAGGCCCCAAGGGAAGCGACGAAAGTAATAGTGTCGTGGTGAGCATCAAATCGGAACCTGCCGGAACACGCGGGATCCTGGGCCCTTCAACTACGGACCAGATTGCAAAGTATGAAAGCAACATCGTCGAGTTCACAGCTTATCTGTTCAACGACACAGGCGCTTTCCTGGAACAGAAATCGACCTCTGCAGGTTCCAAGCAGATCGTATTTCCGGGCTATGAAACAGATGATAAGATTCAGGTAGTGGCTATTGCCAACAGCGAAGTTGCACACGTAAGTGTTCCTACGCTTACAGTAGGGTCCTCCACCATCGCGGATGTTACCAAAGACAACCTGGTGCTGACGGTTCCTCTTTCGAGCCAGACGACGGACGATTTCACCGACCTTGAGAACGGCTTGATGATGAGTGGCCGGTATGGGGCCGATCCGGCAACCGGCAATATGCCAGCTGATCCCAATGCCGCAATTTACACCGTGAAAGACGGAACTAACAAGGTAGAAGTTCCCGTCGAAAGAGTCGTGGCCAGAGTCGAACTGGGTGAAATCACCTTTGCATCGACCGTTACAATCGCCGATATTATCCGCTTCCAGGTCACCGGAGCAGGTATCCAAAGGGCTATCGGCAGTGCTTACATATATCCGGGTGAAATAGACACTTATCCCTCTTCTCCTACCTATTACGGATCTTTCTCGGGTGGCGGATCGACCAGTACTATAGCCGCAGGTCTGGTGGCTATGGGTCAAAGTGACACAGGTTTGCTGAATATCAGTGGATTGGTTACATCTTTGCTCGAAGCGGTGAAAGACAATCTTTCGGCTCTCGGCATACCGGATGTACTGGGTGCAACTACAACGCTTTTGAATCTTGCTATTAGTGCCGTAGAGACGGTGCTGAATGGTTCACTTTTAGGTATCGATACACTTCTCGGCTATCTCGATATCCCGCTCAGCACTATTCTTGCATTGCCCGGCGTGAGTATTAATCTGGGCGAAGTATTGGCCACTCCGAATAACTTCTGGTATGTGTTGCCCAACAACAACCCGATGATACCGACTCTCCTTACTCTGGAAGGAACGTATGACGGAGAAGATTATTTCTATCCCGTAGCCATTAACGCTGTGGACAACGACGGAGAACCAGAAGGAGACACTACGGATGGAACGAACATCAAGCGTAATATGCGCTACATCATCAATATCGAATTCGAAGACTTCTACGGTACCGACAATCCGGACGATCCCGCAATGGGTACTAACCTCATCGTGACGGTGAAACCCGTGCCTTGGGAAGGTCCGATCAATCAGGTCACAACCTGGTAAACTTTGCTACACTATCCTTGCGGCCTTTGACCGGGCCGCAGGGAACTATTAAAACTACATCTATTATAATTCTGGTATGAAACAAGCTATAAGAATCATTACGGGGGTGACACTGGCAACAGCAATATGCGGATGTGACGGCATTTATGACGACCTGGAAGACTGTCCGCCCTATATGGAAGAGGTGATGATCGTTACGGCAATAGACGCCGGCACGGGCAAAAGTATAACCGTCTCGCAAAGGGTTCTCGACGGGTCTCTCTTCTTTTTCGACGATCAAACGACATTGGTAGATTACGTTCCGGTTGAAAAGGCGCAACTCGGAGTCGAGAAACCGATACCGATACTTGAACAGAAGAAGTACACAAAAGGCGATATGGTCTACGTTTCCGCTTGGGGAAACATCGGAGACAGCAATATGAGCGTACTGGGAACCTACGCCATCGGTCAAGACGACATATCGAAACAATTTCTGAATCTTTCACCAAATGAGGATTACGACGGCTACTATAACTGCCCGCAGGAGATACTCTTCGGGATGAGGCAGATAATTTTCGGGCAGATCAATCACCGAAAGTTCGACAGAATAGAGACAAAAGCCGACGGCACGCTTAAATTAGTACACGAAATACAAATTACACAGCTAAACGCGCTGCTATGGATACAAGTCGAGAACCTGCCCGACGGCTATAATCCAGAGGATTATTACTTCCAGATTGAGAGGCAAAACAATGGTTATGACTACGAAGGCGTCCCGCACGCCGGTAATGAACTGCGAGAGATCAGGGAAGTGGGTGTCATCAATACCGGGAATGGTTTTTTGATCACCAAGACCCCCTACAACCTTGTACCGTCACTCGACCCGAATGATATCGACGGTGATACAGGAGTAACACTACGTCTGTTCCAAATCGGCACGACGACCAGAGCCGGAGAAGACATAGACCTTACGGGCGAGGTCTCCAAGGTCGATTACGGCGATGGAGACTACATAGGTCTCTATTCGGGAAAAACAACGAACGTATATATCAGATTTCCGGAGACCGGACCAGGCACCGGAGACATCGAAGTGTTTGTCAAAGTAACCCCCTGGGGAGAAATCTATCAATGGACAGAGTGGAACTGATGAAACGGATAGTTATGGCACTGGCACTGGGAATAGTTCTCGGTGGGTGCACGATGGACGTGGAGACCCAACCGTGGGAAAAGGGCGGGTCGGACGATAAGGCAACAGTGAGGTTCAACATCAATACACCTGCCTCAATGAGACAGGTAACAAGAGATGCCGTGTTCGATAACGGCGAGTTCGACTACGGAATGAACGATCTGCTGATTATGGTCCTGAACAAGAGTGGGAACGATTACCTCTTTAGTTATGCCGTACAAGGAGTCAGACAACCGGAGAGTTCGGGTGATGCTTATACTACTTTTGACGCTGACCTCTTTTCGAGCCAAACGCCCATAAAATTGCTCGTGTTGGCAAATCACGGCGAGTCGTACAGCGGTGTCGATGTTGTGAATAATCTGCCGGCAAAAGGGGTAACGGAAGCGCAGCTGCGTTCGATGTTCGTGACTACACAAATGCCGAGCGATGTCGTGCCGATGAGTGGAGAGACGATACTACCCTCTTTGGAGCCATTCTCAAGCTCCACCATAGAGATAGATGTGATGAGAATGATGGCAAGGGCCGACATAGGCAAAAACCTCGAACCCGGTTCGAGACCTTTTACGATGACGAGTGTAGCACTGTATCGCCCGATGGATAAAATGCAGCTGATGCCCTCGTTGAGTGCGCTCGATACCAGCGACCATACACGCGTGACGAGCGCTTCGGAGCCAGGGGATGCCATACCCCAGCCTGCCGTTTCGCTGCCCTTCTCTTTTGTGAACGATAACAGTACAGGTCAGCACTATAGCAGCATAATGTATATCCCTGAAAGTCTGCCTGCAACGACCGATGACGAAAAACTGAACGCTATGTGCCTTATAGTGGGAGGATATTACAATGGAGACACGGGCAAGCAGGTCTATTATAGAGTAGACTTCAATTCGGGAGAGGCCGGGCACCCGTTCGGGCAGGTACTGCGCAATACAAGATATGTTTTTAACATAACCAAGGTACTCTCGCCGGGAAAAGATACACCCGAGGAAGCCGCGTTATCCACCAACACCTCGATGCTCGTACAGGTTACTGCCTGGAACGACAACATCTCACAGGTCAATTTCGTTGGAACGGGTGACTACATAATGGTGAATACGAACAATGTGGTGATGCCGTACAATGCCGGAGCAACGCAAACTTTTACGGTGCGCTCTACTCTACCCTTCCAGTGGCAATTGGGATCGGACGGAGCGCTTGTCTCAAGCACAGCATCGACGGAACAAAACAACGGAATTTACGATGTGGTAATAACTGCGGGAACACCCGGACCGACCTATACGGATTATACGTTCACAATAACCAATGTGTCGGACAATCCAGGCCCGGACAATCGTCCTACAGGTGTATTCATAACAGTAAACACTGCAGTGTTGAGTGTGGGGATCACGCAACAGTCATCGTCGGGGGTAACAAACAGAAAGGTCAATGTACTCTCACTAAGTAACGATATCGGCTCTCTCGGAGTATATTACGACAGTTCTCATAACACACCCGCAGGAGGTGCCGCTGCGCTGAAAAACATTCTGATCGACCCGACGAAATTCGGGCCGGGAGGAACGGTCGATTTCGCAGGATTTACACTCGATGAGCTGCAAACCGGCGCCGCGAACGGCCCTACAACCGTGAGCCTCGATCAACTCCGTCGTGCTTTGGTATCAACAGATATACTTGTGATGCCATACGCCAGCGACCCATATCAGGACGCAGTGGATATGATACTGGAGTGGCTGGACAGCGACAAACACCACGTGCTCTTCGTGTCGGGCGACGCAGGAGCCGACGCCGAAGGAACATACGACGGTGTGGCCACAAATGCAATTTTGCGCAATACCCTCGGAGCAACCGACGGTCTAAAGTGGTACTCGGGAAGCAAACTCAACGACGAGACACTGCTCGGAAGTTTGCTTGGCGGGCTGATTGACGGATTGCTGGATATACTTGGATTGGGTGCCCTGTCGGGATCTCCCGACGTCGAAGTGGAAGGAGTAAAAGCCGCCGAACCGACCGATCTAAATAAGACTTTCGTAAATGGTCCGTTCGGTGAAGCCAGTCATACGGTGCTGACAGCAAACCCGTTCGACGGAATAGCCGAATTTGCTATGCCGAACGACACCTCACCCGTTATTCCATTGGCAATATTCCAGACCTCCATAACAACAAAGACAGTTACCCAATTACCTCCCTTTATAAGAACCGATACGGAAACCACGGATACCGATATGATGATGATGGGCGTGGATCCGCAAAGAAGAATCGTCTATATAGGAGAATCGCAATTTGCCAGCACCTATATGTCCGTGGGCACTGTGAATACGCTAATGCTGAACACCTGGGCCTGGGCAGCGAATACGGTGCTTGCGCAGTAGGATTTGCAGGTTACAAATATTATATATAATTTAGGGGTTCAGAAAACGAACCCCTTTTTTATTTTTATGAAATCCAAACTTATTATTTTGCTCGCAGCGGTGCTGATGCCCCTCGCAGCTATGGCCACAAACGGTGAATCGGTGTTCAAACAACGACCGAACGATCCACAAGCTCTTTACTTTTCGCACGCCGAGATCGGTGCAAAAGCCGGCGACGACGTGAGCGATGCCCTGCAGGATATGATCTATCGTGTGACCAGGGAGCAGGCTTTCGGGATAATATTCGTGGGTCCCGGAACCTACACGATCTCAAAAACGATCTATATACCGAGAGCTGTGAGGCTGATAGGTTATGGAGCAAAGAGGCCGGAGATAGTTCTGGCTGCAGGTTCGCCCGGTTTTCAGCAAGAAAGACCCGGCGACAAGGGCAAGGCGAACTATATGTTCTGGTTTACGAGCGGAATGGTGAGCAATCCCCAGCAGGTGCCCGATGCGAGCCCCAGCACTTTTTACAGCTGTATGTCGAACATAAACCTGAGAATCGGCAAGGGGAATCCCTGGGCGGTGGCGCTGAGGACGCACTATGCGCAACACAGCTACATATCGCATATGGACGTGCACGCTGAAAACGGTCGTGCAGGCCTGTTCGAAGTGGGCAACGAGATGGAAAACGTGCGCTTCTACGGCGGCGACTGGGGAATCTACACGACGAAAGCCTCTCCGGGATGGCCGATGATGGTGGTGGATGTATATTTCGAAGGTCAGCGAAAAGCAGCCATTCGTTCGCAAGAGGGAGGGATGGCGATCGTGAGGATGACGGCGAAAAATGTGCCTTGTGTGGTGGATATAGACGAGAATTACGCAGACAAACTTTTCATTGAAGACAGTGTGTTCGATGGAGTGAGCGGGCCGGCGATGGTGATAAGCAACGTGGGGAATGCGGCAAACCAGATAGCGTTGAGAAATGTGGTGTGTCGCGGTGTCGGGACGCTGGCCGTGGCAAGAACGGGCGAAGCGATGGCGCGTCTTGAGGGTTCCGGCCGAGGAATATACCGAGTGAAGAACTTTACGCACGGGTTGCAAATGGACGCGCTGAATGCTAAACCCGAAATGCGCACCGATCTGGATGCAGAGCCGCTGGCAAAAATGCCCGCAGCGTTTGCAAAGGACGTTCCGGCGATACCGGATATGAGCACGTGGGTTTCAGTACGCGATTTCGGAGCGGTGGGTGACGGAGAAACGGACGACACGGAAGCTTTCCGCAAAGCCATAGCAGCACAAAAGAATATCTATCTGCCCCAAGGATGGTACGTTGTTTCGGAAACAATAGAGTTGAAACCGCACACTAATTTGATCGCACTGCATCCGTTTGCTACTCAGCTGATCCTCAAGGAGAGTACGCCGGCATTCAGCGGGTTCGGAGGGCCGAAAGCACTGCTGGAAACCCCCAAAGAAGGAACGAACATCGTGACGGGACTGGGACTGAACACCGGAGCATATAACTACAGAGCAGTGGGTTGCAAGTGGCAGAGTGGAGAGAAATCATATATGAACGATGTGAAGTTCGTGGGAGGACACGGAGGAATGACAAGGCCGAGACCGGAAGCCGAACGCACCGGAGGGTCGAGAGCGCCACAGCAACCGAGAATATCCTCGCCCGACAGCCCGCTGGCCGCTCCGGGAAAGGACTATGCGTGGGACACACAATACTGGAGCCTGTGGGTGACGAACGGTGGCGGAGGAGTCTTCAAAAACGTGTGGACGGCAAGCAGTTACGCAATCAGCGGGTTGTATGTTTCGGATACATCGACGCCGGGGAAAATTTACGCTATGTCGCTGGAACATCACGTGAGGAACGAAGCGAGGTTCAAAAACGTGAGCAACTGGAAAGCTTATGCTTTTCAACTCGAAGAAGAGAGCAGAGAAGGACAATATTGCCAACCGATCGAGCTTGAGAATTGCTCCAACGTGCTGTTCGCAAACCTTTATATGTTCCAGGTGATCAGAGTGAATACCCCCTACCCTTACGCGATCAGAACGTGGGGATGTCAAGATGTGGAGTTCCTGAATACGCACAATTTTGCACAAACGAAGTACGTCGCTGCTGAAACGCTGTATGACGTGAATACGGGCATCGCAGTGAGGCCCTGGGAGCTAAACAGGCTGTATGTCACGGGAAAAGAGAAGCGAGTGGAAGATCTGCGCGACAATGTGGGTCGGCCCGAAAGACTGGCAACAGGGTTCGAGTTCGCACAAGGGCTGAGCAGCGACAGCAACGGAAATATCTATTTCTGCGAGCAACGCCTCAGGAGGGTTTACAAGTGGTCGCCCGAAACCCAGCAAGTGACGATGGTCGCAGACTTCCAATGGGAACCCCTGGCAACGGCAGTCGATACGGAGGATAATTTGTTGGTCGTGTTCAGATATACGCCGCAACCCGGCTATATTGTGAACGGCGCTCCGGAGGTGCCGGCGACCTACCCAGATACGAGAGGAACATCGTTCAGCGGATACGGAAACAACGGTTACACGACGCTGGTTTATACCATTGATCCGAAGAGACCCGAAGAGACGATCAAGCTGCTGGAACGTAAGAAGATGAGTGAGGTGGGAGTAGTGAAAAAGGCGCTCTATCCGTCGAACCGCTGGAGGGATTTCCACGATTTCAACACGGTAGTGAATTTCGTACCGGAGGAGTGCTTCGTGGCGCCGGACGGAGTGACTATCATACCCAACCAATACGATCTGGCGCGAGCACTCTCGTCCTTGGAAGCTGTACCGGGAAAGCCGTTCTACACGAGCGACGAGTATGACAAGAGAATGGTACGGCTGGATGTGGCGACGAACGGAACGCTGTCGAATATGAAATATTTCGTGGAAACGGGCGAAACAGGTTCGGCGGTGGATGCATCGGGGAACCTATATGTAGCCGATGGGCAGATTTATATCTTCAATCCTGCGGGAGAACGCATCGGCGAGATCATCGTGCCTGAAAGGCCCCTGACGCTGGCGTTCAGCAAAACCGACCACGGAATGCTCTACATAACTTCGCACAATTCGCTGTGGAGAGTGAGAGTGCCCCTTAACACGAATCATCCCGCCGAAGCAGGGCGTCGCGGATTTTGGGCGCATAAAATGGAACTGGCGCAGATGGACAGCGACGAAGCCCCGGAACGAGTGATCCTGTTTGCCGCGGATAATGGACACTACCCGGAGTTCGACATTTTTAAGCAATATTATGCAGTAGTAGATGACGCTACAGGGCAAGTACAACACCTCTCGGACGTGGTGCTATCGACGAAGCGAGATATTGTGCTTGAGGAGGCGGGTGCAGTGAAAAAACTCGTGATGGAGCATTTCGAAGACGGGAAATTCGAAGTGGATGAAAAAGGAGAGAATCTGAAAACGAAATGGGCGCGCAAGGTGATCGAACTGGCCGAACCGGAAAAAGTAGTGCTGGGTTACGTGACCTCGTGGACAGAACCCCTGCCCGACCCAAATCTGCTGACACACGCCAATTACGCCTTCGGGCACGTGAGCGACACCTTCGACGGAGTTAGAGTGAGCAATCCTGAGCGGTTACACAAGCTGGTGGCGCTGAAAGAACAAAATCCTGATTTCAAAGTGCTTATATCTATCGGTGGTTGGGGAAGCGGGCGTTTCAGCGAAATGGCGGCCTCGGAGGAATTTCGCCGGTCGTTTGCTAAGGATGCCCGAAGAGTGGTGGATGAATTCGGGCTGGACGGAATAGACATAGACTGGGAATACCCTACTTCGGATGCGGCGGGAATATCTTCTTCGCCGAATGATACGAAAAACTTTACGCTGTTGATGCGCGACCTGCGAGAAGCAATCGGGCCGGATAAACTGCTGACATTGGCTTCAGCTGCGAATGCTAACTATGTGGACTTCAGAGCAATAAATCCTTATGTGGATTTCGTGAACATAATGGCCTATGATATGGATCAGACCGGCCACAGGCACCATTCGGCCCTGTATCGTTCGGAGCGATCGAGCAACATAACAACACACGAAGCCGTGGAAGCGCACCTTGCAGCAGGAGTGCCGACGCATAAATTGGTGATGGGTGTACCTTTCTATGGACGGGCGATAAGGGAAATTCGCGGGTTCACGAATTACCGTGTGCTGGCCGAACTGGAAGGTTACGAAAAACGCTGGGACGACGTGGCAAAAGGGCCTTATTTGGTGAATGAAGAAGGAGAGATGGTCGCCGGATATGACGATCCACGCTCGCTGGAGATCAAAACCAAATACATAAACGACAGAGGCTTGCGCGGAGTGATGTATTGGGACTTTGCAGGCGATACGGACGATCTGGCTCTGAGTCGCGCGATATATTACGGACTTTATCCACAGGAAAAGCAATGAGAAAGTGGCTGATGTTGGCGTGTGCGCTCACGGGAGTGTGGAGCGCAGAAGCACAAATTAGCACACTGATCGTGACCGGGCAGGACGGAAGCCACTGGTGGAAAGGCGGAAGCGAAAAGCTGGAAGAGATCCTGGAAAGTGACGGAATGTTCGAGGTGGGAGAATGGGCGATCGGGTTCGAGCAGGCAGCAGAGAGGTTGGAAGGATACGAGCTGGTGGTGGTGAATTGGGGAGGCGAAGCGCCGAGCGAAGAAGCGAGACGGAAATTCGAGCAATGGGTGGCAGACGGAGGCGGAGTTGTGGTAGTGCACTCCTCTATAGTACCGATGGCAGACTGGAAGGAGTGGAACAAGATGACGGGACTTGGCGCCTGGGATTTGCGTTCGGAGAAAGATGGGCCGTGGGTCTATTGGGAAGACGGGCGCGTGGTATATGACTACACTCCGGGCTGGGCGGGTCATCACGCTCTGCAACATCCATTTACCGTAACTCATCGCCTACCCGACCATCCTATATTAAAGGGTCTGCCAGAAGAGTGGGAACACGTCAAGGACGAACTTTACGGCAAAGCTCGCGGCCCGGCGAAAAATATGGTAGTACTGGCGACGGCCTGGGACGACCCGGCAGTGGGTGGTTCGGGAAGACACGAACCGATGCTGTGGACGGTCGATTATGGGCACGGCCGAGTTTTTGTGACGGCAATGGGCCACGCGGGAAACGACCCCGATATGAGATACTCGATGGAAGATGCGGGCTTTCAAACGACCTTGTTGCGTGGTGCAGAGTGGGCAGCAACCGGAGAGGTAACACAGGAGACGACTTTTTAACCAAATCAATCTTAAATAATGAAAAACTTTAGCAGATTTTTGATGGCGGGAGTGCTTATGCTGCTCGTTGCCTGCGCGGGAACTGAGAACACCCCGCCAATTGCAATTCACTGGTCGGCCGACGGAAGCGGAGACCAGAGAACTGAACATTTTGTGATCACAAACAACACAGGCAAAGAACTGGCCGATGGTTGGGAAGTGTGGTTCAACCAATCCAGAGGCCGAGTGATCCCTCCCCTGCCCGATGAAATGCCAGTGCAGATCGAAGCCATAAGTGGCGGTTCGGGACTGGTGAGGATGGTGCCGACAGAAAATTTTGCACCTCTGGCGCCGGGAGAAACACGAGACATAGTGCTACCGACAAATGTACGCTTCAACAGCAACTGGAACGCCCCCGAAGGGATGTTCATTGTGCTGAATGGAAAGGCACGGCCCGTGGCATTCAGTTTCGATTCGATTCCTGTACCTGCGCGTCCTCACGACGGATTCAAGCCGCAACCAATCACTCAGACCGACATTATTCCTTCCCCAAAGAGTGTTATGGCGGCAGAAGGGACGACTCAGATCGGTAAGAGCGTGAAGATCAACGCCCCGGTAGAGTTTGCAGGAGATGCAGCGCTGTTGGCGGAAAAGCTGAAAGCCTGTGGGATCGAACAGGGCGAAGGAACGGCAATAAACTTTGTGGCCGATACGAATCAAAAAAACTCGGAAGGCTACACGCTGAAGATCGAGAACGGAGAAGTGAATATACTGGCAGCAACCGGATCGGGAGCTCTCTACGGGGCGCAAACGCTGCTGGATATGCTGAAAGGAGCCACGATTCCCGTAGAACTGAATAACGTTACGATCCAGGATTGGCCCGATTTCCACTTCAGAGGCCAGCACGTGGACATCGCCAGAAACTACACTGAATATGAGAACGTTCTGAAACTGATCGACCTGTTTGCAAGCTACAAGCTCAACGTGTTCCACTTCCACTTCTCAGACGATGAAGGCTGGAGACTTGAGATTCCGGGGTTGCCGGAGCTTACCGAAGTGGGTGCGCGACGCGGATACACTCCCGACGAAAGCGATATGCTGGTGCCGGGTTACGGTGGAGGAATGGGACCCGAAAACACAACGGGAACAGGCCATCTGACCCGTGCAGAGTTCATCGAATTGCTGAAATATGCTTCTGCGCGTCATATACTCGTGATTCCGGAAATCGAGTCGCCGGGCCACGCAAGGGCTGCAATCGTGTCTATGAAAGCGCGTTACAACAAATACAAAGATTCCGACCCGGCGAAAGCAACGGAATATATGCTGCACGATGTGGACGACAAGTCGGTCTATATGTCGATCCAGGACTATAACGACAACGTGATGAACGTGGCAATGCCCTCGACCTATCGCTTTATGGAGAAAGTTATCGACGAGATCGTGGCAATGTACAAAGAAGCGGGAGCTCCCATTTGGGCGGTACACGTGGGTGGTGACGAAATTCCCCGCGGCGCCTGGACAGCATCGCCCATCGCAGACAAGTTTATGGCAGAGAACGGAATTGCGGGCGATGTGGCACTGGGAGAATACTATATATTAAAGGTGAACGAACTGCTGGCGGCACGTGGAATCAAGATGGCCGGCTGGCAGGAATTGGTGGAAGGCCGCAGTGACGATTTCCGCGAAAAGGTGAAAGGCAACCTCGGCTATGTGAATTGCTGGAGTACCAACGGGGCTTCTGCAGAGGTGCCTTATACGCTTGCAAATGAGGGCTATCCGGTAGTGTTCAGCAATGTGGGGAATCTCTACTTCGACTTGGCTTACAGTCCCTCACCCGAAGAACCGGGCCTTGCCTGGGGTGGCTATGTGACAGACAAGGCTTCCTTCGCAATGCAACCTTATAACATTTACGCTTCGCTGAGAACCGAATTCAATGGAACGCCGAAAAGTGTGGTGGGTGCCGGCAAAGGGCTGGTGCAACTGACCCCGGAAGGTGCAAAGAACATTCTCGGATTGCAGGGGCAGCTGTGGGCGGAAACTTTCCGCAATTTCGATATGGTTAGCCGCTCACTGTTCCCCAAGATGCTGGGATTGCCGGAACGTGCCTGGAATGCCTACCCCGACTGGAGCTCCGAACCGAACGAAGAAGCAGCGTTCGAAGCCGATTATACGCAGTTCCGCTCGATAATAGAGCAAAAGGAGCTACCCTGGCTAAAGGGACAGGGTATGAAAGTGAGAGAATATTGATTCAGGTAAAAGGAGCGAGTTAAATTAACTCGCTCCTTTTCATTTCAAACTGTTTGTCGGCAAAAGCCCCTGAGAAGGCCCTGGCCAATGTGTCGGAATCAGTGTGAGTTATAAAGGTAGTGCTTTTTTGTTATATTTGAAATATGTGTAGGAACAGTGACGATACCGAACACTTTCGCCGCCTGTATCATTATTCCCTGATGTTTTCTATGTTGCTCGCGGCGGGATTGATCGGAACTATAATCCGGCTGCGAGCAGTGCGGCAAGCCGAAGAGAAAAAGAAGCAAAAGCCACTGCCAAAACGATGCACATCTTCAGAGAAGGAGATGATGATTATGGCGGAAATACGCCGCCGAGTGATCGAACAGAAGGACTACCTGCGTCCCGGTTTGACGCTCACGAGCCTGTCCGACAAGTTGGGGGTAAACAGAGTCTATATTTCGCGGGCGGTAAACAGGAATACAGGCAGGCACTTTTGCCGCTGGCTCAACGAGATTCGCATCACAGAAGCGATAGCCCGACTTTCAGATCCCGACTGCACCTGCAACTTCTCCGAAATAGCCTACGACGTAGGTTTCAACGACCGCACCACTTTCTTCCGGGCATTCAAACAGATAACACGCTCTTCGCCACGAGATTTTTGCCGATCGATCGAAAAAAAATGTTGCAATTCGTAAATCGCAACATTTTACCTGCGATAGTTGTGTACTATTGTCGTCTGTTCAAAGACGAATGTCGATGGTTTATCGTACGCTATCCTGTTTCGCCGAGGGTCTCTCGGAGTATCTCTCGCGGGTCTTCTCCCTGCGTGACGATATGGTACTGCTGTCGGCACCGGAAAATCGAAGCGGAACGGCACCGAACAAGCTACTGGTAACGCTCGTCAATGTGGAAAGAGAGACTGCCGGCGGGATAACATTTGTCCATCGATCATCGGGAGAGAGACTGACTAAATCGTCTCCGCCCTGGCAGATCAACCTGTATGTGCTGGTGACTGCATTTTTCGCTGAAAAGCAGTATGGAGAGGGGTTGCGGATACTTTCCGAGAGTCTGAATTATATACAGAATCATTCGGTGATGAATGTTCCACCCTCGAACGATACGCTGACGATCGAACCTGTCAATCTCTCGTTTACGGAACTTTCAAATCTGTGGAGTATCTGTGGAGGAGCATATCAGCCATCCATCCTGTGCAAGATCAGGCTACTGGAATTGTCGGCCGACGAGCTGCGAAGTACCTCCATACCGATCACCGAAAAACAAACGGGGGTATGAGTCGTACAGAGAGATATGTCCGCTGTCTGGAGATACATACAAGGCACGGTTACTATTGTGACACACCTCCCCTGAATCTGGTGCCGGACAGTGGGACGATGCTCTTTTTGACGCAGTCGGGATGGGTTTTTCGGCGACAGGAGCCGGATCGTTGGCTATTGCTTAGGCCGGAAGAGGCAATATTCACTGAAGAGTTTCGTCCGGTATTCCGGGTAGTGCCGACCGACACGATGTTTTATTACGTGACGGAGCGAGCACTGACCGAAGGAGACGAGGCGGAGTTCGAGATCGTCCGACAACAGGGAACGTGGGGAGTGCTGACGGTGGGACTGAAGAAAACAGAGATATCGCAGGTGGAACTAAGGCTGCTTCCGCCCGAAAAAAAACTGGAGTTCGTTCTGATACCGCGCCATACAGATGGCGGTTCGGAAATCCGGCTCAGGGAGATACAGGACAAAGTGGAATTGCTGCCTCCGGAAAAGATCACGCTTTCAGGAATAGGCCCGGCCTATCGGATAGTTACCAAAGACAAAATGCAGCTGGCGGAGAATCCCGAATACAGATTTCAGTTGTTGGAGGTAAGGGATTCAGGTGAGCGATTGCTGGGTGGTCGGATCCCATTGCCAAAGCCCGACGAGAGTTCGGTGAACGACCCCCGCGGCACCATTGCAGGATACTTTTATTATTGATATAAACCTTTAAAAACCAGTTTTGTATGTGTGCTATGAAAACACCGGGGGTGTACATCGTCGAGAAGAACGCATTTCCCAACTCCGTCGTAGAGGTCGCCACAGCCGTTCCCGCCTTCATAGGCTATACGGCCAAAGCGATGAACGGCAACAAATCCCTGCTTAATAAACCCTGGCGCATCACTTCGATGGCAGAGTTTCGAGCCTATTTCGGTGAGGCCCCCAAACCCGCCTTTACCGTCATAGACGACCCTGCGGCCGCGTCGGGAATCCGGTTCAAAGAGAAGAACTACGTCGTCAAGCGGACAGATCGTTTCTCGCTCTACTATCAGATGCTACTGTTCTATGCCAACGGTGGAGGTCCGTGCTATGTGGTGTCGGTGGGCGGCTATGCGGACGAACTCGACAAAACCAAAATGGAGGAGGGCATAATCCCGCTGCTGAAAGAACAGGAACCCACGATGGTGGTCATACCCGAAGCTGTCTGTCTGCCCAATGCCGAAGATTGCTATGCCCTGCAACAAGCGATGCTAAAACACTGTGGGTACGATATGCAAAACCGTTTCGCCGTACTGGACATCTATGACGGATATAAAGACAGGAAAGATCCCGATGGGGATTGTGTGTCGGCGTTCCGTGAGTCGATAGGCAGCAGTCTGCTCGACTACGGGGCTGTCTATTATCCGTGGATCAATACCTCCATCGTACAGGAGAACGAGATAGATTTCGGAAATCTGGATACCGAGCAGCTGAAAACAGTTTTGACGGAAGAGATCGGCGCCTCTACCCTGCCGGAAGAGAAGAAAACGCAAGCGTTGGAATATATCGACAAACTTGGTAGCGAAATGGACGAGGTCGCATCGGTGACCCTGCATAAGGTTTTGGCGCAACTAAGTCCTCTCTATCGAGAACTTATGAAAGAGATGCGACTGGCTCTGAATCTGATGCCGGTGTCGGCGGCGATGGCGGGTGTATATACATTGACCGACAACACCAAAGGAGTATGGAAGGCCCCGGCCAATGCAAGTATCGCAACCGCAGTTCGTCCGGCGGTCAATATCTCTCACGAGGAGCAGGAAGACCTGAACGTACCCCTGAGTGGCAAGTCGGTAAATGCGATTCGCACTTTCACGGGTGAAGGCATCAAAGTGTGGGGTGCACGCACCCTCGACGGTAACTCGCTCGATTGGCGATATATCAACGTCCGCCGGACTATGATTATGCTCGAAGAGTCGATCAAGAACGCCGCCCGTGCTTATGTGTTCGACCCCAACACGGCCAACACGTGGGTGAGTGTTCGGAGTATGATCTCCAATTTCCTGAACGGTATATGGAAACGTGGCGGGCTGGCCGGTGCAACACCCGACGATGCGTACAGTGTTCACGTCGGACTGGGAGAGACGATGACCCCTGAAGATATTCTCGAAGGCATAATGAGGGTAACGGTGCTGGTAGCTATCAGCCGCCCGGCAGAGTTCATTGAGATCACATTCCAACAACAAATGCAGAAATCATAACCTAATAAAAATTAAATATTATGGCAGGAGAAGCGCAGGATAAGGTATGGCCATTACCAAAATTTTATTTTCAGGTAAAAATAGCCGACCAGGAAGTGGCATTCCAGGAGGTGAGCGGCCTCGATATCGAAGCACAGGTCATCGAATACCGACACGGGAACAGCAAAGAGTTCTCGACGATAAAGATGCCCGGCATAAAGAAGTCGGGTAACGTGACTCTCAAAAAAGGTGTATTTGTGGGCGACAATACGTTCTGGACGTGGTTCAACGCTATCAAGATGAACACCATCGAACGCAAGGAGGTGGTCATCAGTCTGCTCGACCAGGAGGGAGCTCCCACGATGGTATGGACGCTCAAGAACGCCTGGCCAACCAAGATCACCGGTACCGACCTGAAATCGGACGGCAACGAGGTGGCTGTCGAAACCCTTGAGGTCGCCCACGAAGGGATCACCATAGCTAACGGCTAATGGCGGATAACAGGCAACCGGTGGAGTGGTTTCTGCCCGCGGCATTTTACTTTTCAGTAAAATTTCAGGGAGAATCTTCCACGGAAGAGGTGGCTTTCAAAGAGGCATCGGGACTTTCGGCAGAGACGGAGGTCGAGAGTGTTTCGGAGGGCGGTATGAACGATCATACCCTGCTGTTACCCAAGGGGATGAAGCACGGAAATCTCGTGCTTAGGCGAGCTGTGATGTCCAAAGAGAACGATTTTGGAAAGTGGATCCACGATACGCTCGAAGGTGGTTTTCTAAAGCCGATAAAGCCCAAAGATGTGGAAATAACCCTACTGGACGAAACCGGAGCTCCTATGTATTGTTGGGTTTGCAAGAGGGCCTGGCCGGTAAAGTGGAGTGCCGAAGGGTTCGACTCGCAGAGGAACGAGCTGGCCGTCGAGAGCATCGAACTTGCATACACAACACTCAAACGAGAGAAGTAAGATAACTATGAGCGAGAAAAGCGGCAGGCCCGACAAGATGAAGATCTTCGGCTACAGCGACGAAACATTCTCAACGGAGGATGGCAGTATAGAGGTGCAGATCAACCCCGCTTCGTTGAAATACTCAAGACAGACAAAACTCAGCGGAGGGGATAACGCAGGCACCTCGGTGCCGTCGAAAAACTTCTATCAGCTAAAGGAGAGTGCTCTGAGTTTCGATTTCGTTTTAGACGAGACGGGTGTGATACCTCTGCGGATCGGGGAGACGGATACCACCATTCCCGATGTGATCGAGAAGCTGGAAAAGATCGTGTACCGGATCAACGACGAGACCCATCAACCCAATTTTCTGAAGATGAGTTGGGGATGTTTCATCTACAAGGGGCGGCTTACCTCGCTCGATTACGATTATACGCTTTTCCGTCCGGATGGGTCGCCGCTGAGAGTCAATGTGACAATGAAGATCGACGGCTATCTCGACCCATTGACCGAAGCCAGACAGGTGAATCGTAAGTCACCAGACCTGACCCGCCTCATCAGACTTGCCGACGGTGAAACGCTGGCTATGTGGTGCGATAAAATTTATGGGGACGCTTCGTACTGTGCGGATGTGGCGCGGACAAATGATATGGCAGGATTTCGTCACATCGAACCGGGCACACAGATAGTCTTTCCACCGCTGAAAAGAACCTGAACGAATAACGATGGCAGACTCACCCAATAAGGAGAAAGGAGCCCTGGTTAGGTGTTCCGTCTATAGCGAAGGTACTGCTGTGGGAGTGGCTTTCCGGTTGGTGTCGATCAGTGTGAAGAAGTCGGTCAATCGTATCGGGAAGGCGGTATTGCTCTATCAGGCGGGCGATATGCCGTCGGCCTCGGTGCCTCAGAGTGACGACGACACGTTTGCCGTCGGTGCACAGATACGGATAGAGGTGGGATACGGTGACGACGAGTCTGTGCTCTTCGAAGGTGTTGTGATCTCTCACGGTGTAGAGATCGGGCGCGGCAACAAAGGTATGCTCAGGGTGGAGTGCCGAGATTATGCCTTTCCGACTACCCAAGGGCGCCATAGTCGTGTTTTCATCGACTCCACAGACAGTGCGGCCATACAGGCCGTGTTGGGGGAATATTCGCCTCTGAGCCCGTCGGTTGAAGGAACCACGGCAAAATATGGCGAACTTGTACAGTATTACAGTACCGACTGGGATTTTGTGCTTTCGTTGGCCGACCGTAACGGGATGGTGGCGACAGTAGAGGGGAAAAAGATAACGGTCGGAAAGCCTGTGGTCGGGGGATCACCAGTGCTGTCGCTGACTTACGGGCCGGATATCATATCTTTTCAGGCCGATGTCTCCGCCGAGGGTCAATTGTCCGACATAGAGGCCTCGGCGTGGGATCCGGCCAAACAGGAGAGCATAGGCGGAAAATCGAAAAAGCCCTCGCTAAATGCCCAGGGATCGGACGACGCGACCAAACTCGGCGAAACGGCAGGAATGAAGGGATGGAAGTTGCAAACGGTGGGCACGGTAGACGCAGATGCGCTCGCCAACTGGGCGGATGCGTGTCGATTAAGGGCGGGAATGTCGCGGATACAGGGCAGTGTCACTTTTTCGGGATCGGCCAAAGCTGTGGCGGGTTCCCTGATCCAACTCGACGGATTCGGGAAACATTTCGACGGAGCAGCTTATGCCGGCTCGGTAGAACACGGGATTCGACACGGAAATTGGGAGACAACCGTGAATATGGGACTTTCAGCGGAAGTGATTACAGGCAAACGTCACACGAGTGCTCCGGCGGCATCCGGATTATTGCCGGGAATCGGGGGACTTCACATCGGCAAGATGGTCAAAAGCGATGGAGACCCTGCGAAGATGGGCCGGATACAGATAGAGATACCTACCCTCAACGGCGACAATAATGTCGTATGGGCGCGACTTGCATCCACCTGGGCGAGTTCCGAATACGGTTCATTCATAATACCTGACGCCGGAGATGAAGTGGTGGTAGGGTTCTTCAACAACGATCCTTGCTATCCGGTTGTTCTGGGAAGTATCTACAGCAGTTCGAGGAAATCTCCGTACGAATTGACCGCGGAGAATAACGTTCGTGCGCTGGTGACAAAAGAGAAGATCAAGCTGATTTTCGATGAGAAGGATAAATCCGTTACGATAGAGACACCAGGGAACAATCGGATAGTGATAAGCGACAAAGAGAAAGGGATAGCGCTCTCGGATCAGAACGGAAACAAGATTGTTATGGACAAGGGTGGAATCACCATAGAGTCGGCAAAGGAGCTGAACCTGAAAGCAAAAACCAATATAGCGGCAGATGCCGGCAGTGCAGCGTCGATTCAGGCAAAAAGCAATCTGAAACTCAAGGGGATGAACGTCGAGGCGAAGGCCGATGCGAGTCTCGTGGCCAAAGGCACCGTATCGGCAGAATTTTCGGCATCCGGCAATACGACGCTAAAGGGAACGATGGTGATGATCAATTAACAGAGCTGTTATGGATGATGTGAAGAGCTATTTGGGACGCGGCTGGGCTTTCCCCCCAGGATTTACAAAGGAATCGGGCGTGGATATGGCATCCGATGAAGATGATATTCGCCAGAGTCTGCGGATACTTCTGTCCACCTCGCCGGGCGAGCGGACCAGGAGGTTCGATTATGGTTGCGGGATCAGGCGTTGGGTTTTCGCTGACATCACCCTGTCGGAGAAAACGATGATAGCCGATGCGGTCGAGCAGGCGGTACTGTATTACGAACCGCGGATAGAGGTGTTGTCGGTCAAGGTGGATTTTCACGAACCGGAACAGGGTGTGCTGTGGATCGAGATCGATTATAAGGTGCGCCAGACCAACTCTCGGAGCAATATTGTTTTCCCTTTCTACTTCAGAGAGGGCACAGACCTGTAGTGTGATATGAAAAAGAGGCAAGGATTAACCCGCATAGACAGGCTGGAGAGGATTACATCCGTGAAAGGCGTCGATGCGATCGACAGCGGGGAGAACTCCCTGTTACGCCGGGCGCTCGAAGTGGCGGGATTCCTGCGTTACTATAATCTGCATTACGCGTCGGAAGGTCATTTCAGAGAGCTGTTGCCCCAGCTTGAAGAGTTGCTCGCACGGCTCGAAAACGGAGAAAACTTGCCTGAGCCCGACGGACGAATGGAACCCTCCCAGGCGTTGTTATACACGTTTATCCGAAATTTGCACGAAGTTTTCGAGCGATTCAACCGCCGCTGGGACGATCTACCCCATTGGTATATAGATGAAGTCGGCGGAATACAAGACCTCGATCCCCTACCCTGCTCGATGTGGGTGTCACTGGAGAAAGGGACGCAGGACAGGATCGTGATCGGTCGCGAGACCGGCTTTGTGCTAAAGTCTTCAGGCGTGGTTTTTCATCCTGAGGAGGAGGTGGTGCTGGAAAACATTACAGTTGAGAGAATAGTCTCCGTCCATTACAAACATCAACGCAATCTGTATCCCGCCTCGGCGCTGGAGTGTGTGACTTCGATAGAGGTGCAGGAGATACCCAACGACGCGGAGTCGAGGTCTACGGGGTTTATAGTATCGTCGCCCGTCCTACTGCTACGCGAGGGGCAACGGTCGATACAGCTCCGACTCGAAACAGAATCACACGCCTTCACTGCCTTTATTGAAGCCGCAAACTCGCATACCGATTCTCCCTTCGCCGGATGGACGAACGAACAGATCACCCGCCGCCTGCTGGCCAACATCTTCTACGTAGAGATCAGCACAGATGAGGGATGGAAAGAGATCGAAGGGATACAGACAACTGTCGGAGAAGGACATCCGGATAACCTTACGATCAGATGCGCGCTGCCGGAAGAGTTTCCCGCCACCGCCGAATGTAAACAGCAGCTACACGGGATAGATTCGCGTTTCCCCGCGATGAAAGTTTACCTGAATCTCGACGCCTGGCTCTATCCGTATTCCTGGATAAGGGAATTCGTGCTGAAGAGGATCGTGATCGACGTGGATGTGCAGGGGGTCACCTCACTGTCAGTGTATAACGATCTGGGAAGAGTGGATAATTCCAAACCGTTTCATCCTTTCGGATCGGGCGCGCAGAAAGGAGCGTGGTTTGTGATCGGCAATTACGAGATGGCAGTGAAGCATACGGAGAGTCTCGATCTACACATACGCTGGATACAACTTCCTGCGACAAGTCTGTATGAACACTACCGTGCTTATAACGAGGGTATCGACAATCGTTCTTTTCGTGTGGATGCGCACTATCTGAAAGATTACCGTTGGCACGACACTCCGGGTCGCGCTTCGTGGTTTCTGTTCGCCTCCGATCCCCCGAACCCGGACGGCGGACCTCTTAAGGAAGCTCCTGTGACAACGGAAAGTACCCTAAGAGGAATTCCGGTAGAAAAGATGCCGGCATATGCGCCCGGCGAACAACAGAATTACGACTATACGATTCGCTCGAAAACCGGTTTTGTGCGCTTCAGTCTCACAGAACCGGAAATAGGCTTCGGCGAAAAACGATATCTGGCACTTTTCTCGGAACAGTTGATCAACAAGGTTGGGAAAAAGAGGATAGCCGACCCGCCCGAACAACCTATAGCACCGCTCGTCGAAAGAATCACGGCTGACTATCGTGCTTCCGAGAGGATCGACCTGCGAGGATGTGATGCCCACCCCGACGCCGGTTTTTGGCACATACATCCGCTGGGCATACGGCAGGTTTACCCGAATCGCGGCCATCGTTCGGTGCCCCTGATCCCCTCGCTACAGGGAGAGCTGCACTTGATTTTCGGCCTGTGCGGAGTAAAGGGGGGAGAGTATCTGCGCCTGTGGTTCGATTTTGCACCGATGGAGCGTGAGATGAGCTCCTACCCATCCGTGCGCTGGTTCTGGGGAGATGGCTACAACTGGAAAGAATTGCCAGACGATGTGATACTATGCGACACGACTGAAAACTTCTCCGACGCGGGTATGATAGGGCTGGATATTCCTGAAATCCTTGAGCAGGGGTCGAGGGACGGCAACGGAGTGTTGTGGTTTCGCGCGACGGTCGTTTCGGGAATGCGTCGCATACCCACTCTGCGCAAGATCGTACCCAATGCAATACCATTAGTGTCGCAGACCTACGACTCGGTGGGATCGATGCCGGTATTGTTACAGAAACCCGTTCCTGGAGTGGTTCAGGTACATCGTCTCTCTCCGGCGACAGATTGTCGCAGCAGGGAGACGCCGACAGAGAAGATAGCGCGGGTCTCGGAATACACCACACACAGGGGACGGGTAGTCACGCCTCGCGATTATGAACGAGTGGTTATGCAGGCGTTTCCGGAAATAGATTACGTGCAGTGCTTTCCAAATATGGACACCAAGGGTTCGCGTCGCGGTGTGGTGACGATCGTTGCAATTCCGTCCGGCGACAGACAAGGGAAAAAAGGTTGGCGTCCTAAGATGAGCAGTGCGCAAATCCTGAAGATGGAAAAATATCTCACCCGGCGAGCGAGCCCGGCGGTAACGCAGGTCGATGTGATCAATCCACGCTATGAAGAGGTGTTAATCAGAGGTATAGGTACGTTCCACGCCGGCTATTCTACAGGAAACTGCCGCGCAATGCTCAAAGAACTTTGTGACCGAATGATAGCTCCGTGGCAACACAAGCGAGAGACGCCACGACCCGGCATTCCGCTCTGCCATGACGAAATCGCCCGGACGATTCGAGACCAACCATATATTGCTTCGCTGGATAAACTGTCGATAATCCGTCTCGGCCACCGTGGTAAAACAGGATATGTAATAGAGGAGTCGGGGCATCCGGGAGATATACTCTACCCTAAGGAACCTTATGCGATATTCGTACCGGCACAAGAGCATCTTTTCCCGCCGAGTGAAGAGGAGTTCTTCGGAATCGGGGAGATGGCAATAGGGCAACACTTTATAGTATAAAGGGAACAAAATAATATGCCGAAAAGAAACAGACAAAGCCTGAAAGCATCGTTCAGGCAGGGAAACCGTCCGAGTGAACTCGATTTTGAGAATCTTATCGACTCGACGATGAACCTGCTCGAAGACGGATTACGGAAGGAACCCCACGCCGGACTGATGCTCGCCCCCGAACCCGGAAAAAGCGCCGTGCTGTCGGTGTGCCGCCAATCGAGCGACGAACAGGCTTTGTGGCAAGTCTCTCTCGATCAGGATACGGGCTGCCTGTCCGTCGGACTGCGCGGACGCCCGCTGGCCGTGATGAACATCGACGGCACAGTGACCTTAGGAGAATATGGAGGAGCGGTGGTGATGAAAGGCACATTGCAAGCCGCGTCACGCCGGGGAGCGTTCGCGCAGGGCGAAGTGCCTGCGAACGGACGCTGGCAAGACATTACCGAAGAGCTCGAAGGATGCTGGGCACTGGAAGTGGTTGCAGGATGCGGGCGTAAAAACACAGGTAAACACAGCCTGATAGTCGCAGACGCGGTGCATTGCTTCGGCGCACGACCGAAGATCCGCAAAATCTCCTCGCACTATGGCATACGCGGACACCGGATCAGACTGCGCTGGGTAAAAAGAGGCTATGCCTGTGTGTTACAGGTACGCACCTCTTTCAACTATGGGAGTGACATTCGCATACGCTACCACATCGCCCGGCTATGGGACGAGCCTTTTATGGAGATAATATAGATGGAGGGCAAGGGGAAATATATCCAGAGGCGGGACAGGCAGGATAATCCCTATCTGCACCTTCAACAGAAGTCCGTGGCACTGCTACAGCAACTGAGCGGAGAGGTGTGGACGGATTTCAATCTCCACGATCCAGGCGTGACAATACTCGATCTGCTCAATCACGCGCTCGACGAACTCCGCTACAAGCTCGATTTCCCTCTGCCCGATTACCTGACCGATCCGCTGACGGGTGAGATTCCCTTCGATAGAATGGGATTGCTACCGTTCGACGAACTGCTCCGAGGTTCTCCTGTCACGCCACAGGACTATGAAAAATTGATGATGGATAATATCCCCGAGCTTACCGCTTGCCGCGCGACATTCTCGAAAGGATATTACGAATTCACTCTTTATCCGTCTGGCGAGGTAGATAGTCGAGAGAAGCTCCGCCGGGAAGTAGAGAGACTGTATCACGCTAATCGAAACCTCTGTGAGACATTGGGAAAGATACGTTTCGGCGAAACTCCGCCCATCGAAACCACAGAGCCCATAGACGGGACTCCGCACCGCAAACCGGCGCACTCCCCTATCCGGTATATGCATCGGGACATTTCGACCTACCGCTCGGTGCAATGGGATTTTCCAGACTGTTACGGGATCAACCGGCAAGGACCGCCTCCGGGAGCACCCAAGGAGGAGAAAGCGCGAATACTTCAGCTGCAAGCCTATTTGCTGATCTTCGATTTCCTACTGGCCGCAGCGACACAACAGGCAGCGGACAAGTGGCCTGAAATAGAGATCAACGGAATTGAACGGTTGATAGACCGAAAAAAGCAAGGCCCTTCGCCCCAGGGAGTGCAAGCTTTTCGTTCACAACAACGGAAGCAGTGGTTGGAAATACTTAAGATGGTGTACGGCGAGGATGAGATCAAGTATTTCCCCGAATTGCCGGAAATGAACAGGCGGCGTTTTTACTCATTCGACATAACAGACAAGCACTCCATTCCTACCGTGGATCGGTGGCTAATAGAACATCTGCTACTCTATCCTGACGGGGACGCTCCCGGGGAAGAGCTCTGCAAGGTATCGCTATTCTATCTCTCGTGGGGTGGCAATGAAAAGGAGCGGGAATATATACAGGAAAGGTTTCCGGCGCACATTACCCTCGATGTACGGAAGGTGTTGTACTGCCAATGGCCTCTGTTTGAAAGACTCTATTTGGACTGGCGGGAGGCACTGGCCGATAACGATGCCGAAAGGATAAAAATAACGACCGACAAACTTAAAAGATTTATAAAGTAGTGGATTTCCAAAAATATGACTGAAGCCATAACATACCTGCAACGACAGCTACAGGCCGCATTTGCCCGATTCTTCGGGCGAGAATACAAAGAATCGGAAGTGATGGAAAGCCGGTGGTTGCGGTCTCTTTTGCCCGAAAACCGGAAAATCACCATAGAAGAACAAACCATACTCCTGCTCGCTCTGATACCTCACCTCTGCCCCCGAACACTCGATCTGTTCTTTTTGCAAAACAAAGACCTCGACCGCCCGCATACCGAATTCGGTGGCTGGAAAGGAACATCTCACTTAGGATTTCTGCCGACGGGAGAAACGGCGCTATTCGTGATCTCAGGCGGCGCTCCCGATAACGGGGATGTCCGACGGCAGACGATCAGGATACTGGGCAAGGAGCACTGGTTCCACAAAGAGAATGTACTACGTTGCGAGGGACAGGGAGATGGCGAACCCCTGCTGAGTGGTCGTTTGGTCGTATCGGACGAAATATTGGCAAAAGCATTTGGCACTGACTATGAGCCTCGATATGATGCCTCGTTTCCTGCCCGGAGAATCACAACGCCTCTGAGTTGGGACGATCTGGTGCTACCCTACAATCTGCGCGAAGAGTTGGACGACATTGCCGCCTGGCTAACCCATCAGAATGAGATAACGGAACAATGGCGCATAGGACGGATCGTCAAACCGGGCTACCGCTGTCTCTTCTATGGGCCGCCGGGTACAGGCAAAACCCTGACCGCAATGTTACTCGGAGGGCGCAATGGGATGGACGTTTACAGGGTCGATCTGTCGATGATAGTCTCGAAATACATCGGCGAGACAGAGAAAAATCTGGCAAAAGTATTCGACAAGGCCCAGCACCACAACTGGATACTATTCTTCGACGAAGCCGACGCCCTGTTCGGACAGCGCACAGAGACGAACACCTCCAACGATCGCCACGCAAATCAGGAAGTGGCCTATCTGTTACAACGGATAGAGGATTTTCCAGGAATGGTCATTCTGGCAACCAACCTGAAGGAGAACATAGACGAAGCATTTTTTCGGCGTTTCCAGTCGGCACTCTATTTCCCGATGCCAGACGAGAGGCTACGCTACCTGCTATGGAAACAGATGCTTCCCCAGGAGTGGTTGGACGGTAGCGAAAATTCGGACGAGTTGCTCCACACGGCAGCCGGATACACACTTTCGGGCGGAAGCATTGTCAATGCCGTACAAAACTGTGCGATCAAACTATACAGGAAAAAATCGGCTGTATTGACCGAAAAGATACTACGGCAAGCGATCGGAAAGGAGCTGGGGAAAGAGGGTAAAATAACACAGACAAACGTATGAACTATAACTGGTTTCTCTTGGGCATAATGCTGTCTGTGGTTCCGTATCCACCCATATACTATAAGGAGACCCCATTCGGTTATGAGCAGCTCGACAGCCTGCCGACAGTGACGGTGTACGACACGGTCTATCTCGCAGAAATCAACACCATCGTGAAAGATATAAACGAGTTGCAAGCGCTGATAGACTCGCTGGCCGGGCTTAGTGGAGAGAGATTGTACTATAATTTCTTTCTGCGAAACGACAGTCTGAGTACTATGTCGGAAAGTTTCATTGTAAAGGAGTTAGGCGTGAACGACGAACTAATCCCCCGTGCATTGGCCAGACGCGAACCCGAAAACGGCATCGACCCGGCCGCTCGCAGAGAGATACTCTTCCGGATAGACGACAGCGACCGTACAGCCCGGTTCATACAAAACAAGACCGCAATCCGCAAAGCCATATCCCACCTGTTCACCGAGATGCAGAGCGACAGCATAGGGATCAGAGGGGTCGATCTATACTTCCCGGACTATGATTTCACCCATCGGCGCGATATGGTACAGTTTGTCAAGAGTGTCCGAATAATGATGGACGCTTCACGAGATTTCAAGTTTGAAAGCGGTGCGCCGGTTCCTATGCCGTTGTATGTATTCTTTAATGCCGATCCAGACCGTGACAAGATTCCAAAGGACTTTATTTACAGTCTGGGGCAAGAGGCGTCATCCGTCGTTTTTTTCGACAATACGGCGCCGGAGAATTTCTACGTCCGAGCCAAAGAGTTCACCGCCGCGGACTGGGAGGGCACAGGACTGCTGCTCAGGATACGCAGCCATCTGTCGATCGCCCGCTACTATACCGAAGAGCTCGATATTATCGGCCAACAAATAACCGACTTCTCCGAGGCGAACATACAGGATATTATAGAGGCCGACTATTCGGAAAACCATTGGGAAACATTTATGTTCATCCTGATCGCCCTGTTAGCGGTATCTCTGGTTTTTCTGGTGCTGTACAGGGGAAATGCGGCACTCTCGCTGTTCGTTAGCCATCATACGGAGAGTGTCCTGTTGGTGTTGATGGTGGTCGTTCTGGAGATGGGGATTTTGTTGGTAACGGCTTTCGAGAATATGTGCGAAGACGACGGATTTACGCTAATCGAGCAGCACCCGCTTGTGATCTTCCTGTTGCCGCTGGGCGTGGTTTTAGCCGCACCGCTACTGCACCATATACTGAAAAACAGAAAAACACCCTAAACGCAGGGCTGACAGGCCGGGCAATAATAAACCGCACCGCCAAGGTAAGCTTGTTTGACGATCGGGCCACCACAAACGGGACAGGGGTTTTGCCAGGTGTTTTTGGAGAGAATAGAACGATAGCCGCCGGGGTTACCGAACAAATCACGTTCGGTGTCGCGGCCGTTTTTCGAAGTCATTTCCCGGAGCGTTTCCCGAACGGTCTTGAAAAGAGTGTGCTTCTCTCCGGCGTTCAGAGTTGCAATTTTTCGGCGGGGATCGATATGCGCAAGAAACAAAATATCCTGCAAAACGCCATTGCCCAGGCCAGGAATACGCTGCCCGGTTGCAAGAAAAGCCTTCGCCGAAGTGGTGGGCTTACTCTTCAGGATCGCCGCGAACAGACCGTCGAAATAAGCTTCGTCAAAGTCGTCCGAAAGAGGCGAAGTCTTCGAGATCGCACCAGTATAATAAGGATTGTCGAGCTTACCCTCGAAACCCTGAATGCCGCCATACATCTGCACCGTGAAGACCAAAAAACTACCGTCGTCCAGAGTGAGCAGCAACTGATAGTTCTGAGGGACCTTCGAGCCGGGAGCATAGTATCTGATCAGTACTCCGTCGGAAAGCGCAAGGTGGACGTCCCCATCGAAGAGAATATCGACATAAGCGCCGTGGCCGTCGGCACGAACGATCATACGGCCGGAAAAAAGTTCGGGATAGGTTTCAGGATCTCCCGCATACCATGTAAATTTGTGGGGACGGGTGGCGTTAAAAACCGCCGTGACAGTGCGACCGGCAAGTTTTTCGGTGATTTGCCGCGCGATGGTCGTGCTTTCGGGAAGTTCGAGCATAATTTTCCTATCTTTGTGGACGTAAAGATAATAAAATTATGCCAGCCGCAGCAAGAATAACCGATATGCACACCTGCCCGATGCAAACCCCGGCGTTTCCCTCGCCCATACCGCACGTGGGTGGCCCGATCGTAGGCCCCGGTGTGCCGAATGTGTTGATAGGTAAACTGCCGGCAGCCGTGCTGGGCGATATGTGCGTCTGTGTGGGTCCGCCGGATAGTATCGTGAAAGGCTCGGCAACCGTGATGATCGGCGGGAAACCTGCAGCCCGAATGGGTGACAGCACCGCGCACGGTGGCTCGATCGTCATCGGTTGCCCGACGGTGCAAATCGGAGGATAAGCCGGTCCAACAAAAATATCAAATAGCCCAATGCCAACATTCCCAGAGCAATGAAGGCAACACCCTGAAGCATCGGTCCCCAACCACCCTGAATCGCAGGGTCGATAAAACCATACGGAAACCGGCTGCCAATGTTACCGATATTACCCGCAAATGTCGAACGCACAAGGATGTAGCCGAAATAAGAGAGCGGGATGCAGAGCCAAAGCAGAGGATCGGTGGTGCGAAGACGACCCTTGGGGCAGAACAGCAACCAATCCAAGATAACCATTATGGGGGCGACGTAATGGAGCACGATGTTCTCGAAATTAAAGAAATGACCCTCGGCAATGTCCGCCGGAGCAAGCATAGTGGCGTAAATAATTCCTGTGATGGCAATGCAAAAAGTGATCGCACCCTCAGCTCGCGGGGTAATTCTCTGGGGGTGAAACAGTGCTAACGTGAAGAACACCAGACAGGCGATATTGCTCAGGATCGTATAATAGTTGAGGTAATACCAGTTGGCCCGTCCCTGCAAAAACTCGAAATCGAGCACGAGAGCCACGGCAACAAGTGCAACGTAAATCGCTCTGTAGATAAGTTTTTTCATATTATTGTTATCTTTGTTCGACGTAAAGATATAGAAAAAATCAACGATTATGAAACAACTTATAGCCTGCTGCGGCCTCGACTGCGAAAGTTGTGAAGCCCGCATTGCCACAATCAACAACGACAACAACCTCCGCGAAGAGGTCGCCCGAAAGTGGCGCGTTATGAACAATGCACCCCAGATCACTGCCGAGACGATCAACTGTACCGGATGCCGGACAGAGGGAGTGAAATTCGGTTATTGCAATATGTGCGAGATCCGCTCCTGTGCTACGGGCAAAGGTTTCCAGACCTGCGGTCAGTGCAAGGAAATGGATACCTGCTCTACGGTTGGAGCCATTCTTGAACACGTTCCTGAAGCAAAGAGCAATCTGAATTGAAAAAACAATAGATTTTGCAGTGTATAGATTTTAATCTTTCAATTCACTGATAATCAGTCTTTCATAAGTCAAGTGATAAGGTCGATTTTCAAGGTTTTCTATAGGCAATACGTTATTTTTGTTTCAAAAATAACAGCGTCTAAAAATGACTTCGATTTTGCTCTTCTCTCTTGCATTGGCAGTTTCTGTGATGCAGGCACAGACTGCGGGTAGAGATATTCCGCCGGAGATAACCGATGGCGTACAGATCGAAACCCATAGTCGGTTTTATAACACGGCGTACCTGGAAATGGCCGATATGCTCGA